>Ga0066256_1001934_pt1 | contig 25040 bp, 1 predicted proteins | sample ThiBio_1000_biof_FD_87107 | JGI IMG/M metagenome (GOLD analysis project Ga0066256, IMG submission 87107) | Wastewater bioreactor microbial communities from Cape Town, South Africa - Thiocy_expt_1000_biof (version 2) | ecosystem: Engineered > Bioreactor > Thiocyanate-remediating >... | reverse complement strand
CGCCCTCGGGCTCGGTTGCGGCGGGCGGCGGCCCCGGCCCCCCCCCCCCCCCCCGCCCCCCCCCCGGCCGCCCCCCCCGCCGGGGCCGCGCCCCGGGCCCCCCCGCGGGGGCGCCCCCGGGGGGGCCCCCCGGAAGTTCTCCCGACAAAACCCCCCGGGGGGGCCCCTCCCGTCCCCCCCCCCCCCCCCCCTGCCCGGCCCCCGCCAATAGCGATGCGGCGCTGGCAGCGCCCACCTGCCACAGGTCCACCGCGCCGCCAGGTGGCAGCGTGCCGGTGGCTCGCCCGCCCCACCGGCTGCGGTCATCCACCAGGAACGCGACACCCACCGGCAGGCGGTTGACCAGGCGAAAAGGCGCGTGCAGGGACACCACGCGCACGGCACCGGCGGCCACCTCTGACAGCGACGCCACGGCGTGGAAGAGGCCGTGCGGCGCCTCGCCGGGCACCGGAGGCGCCGCCGCCGCCGCCACAAGCTCCACTGCCTCGCCGGGCGTGAGGCGCATGTACCCCGACAGGGAGTACGGCGGCGCATCAGGCAGGCAGGGGCGCACCGCCAGCAGCTCCGCGGTGCACTGCAGCAGCGGGAGGGACAGAAGCTCACGTGGCGCCACCACGCCCGCCGACCGCAACGAGCCCGGCGCGTCGCCCACAAACACCTCCACCGGCACCGGCAAGGAATTCCACACCTGTGTCGGCGCCTGGATGCAGAGCACAACGCGGTTGGCTTGCCGCGTCACACGCACGCACACGGTGACGGGTGACACCACGCTGTCGCCCGCCGAGCTGTGCAGCAGCGGGTGGCATGGCACCACGCGCGGCCGCCAGTAGCCCGCCAGCTCAACGGTACCCGGCACGCCCTCCAGCTCCACCTGCACCGTGCCGTCCGACTGCAGCAGGCTGCCTTCCAGCGCGTGCCGCTCCGCCTCCGCTGTGAACCGGTCGGGCACGCCGTGCACAAACCCAACCTCGTGGCCGGGTGGCACCACCACCGCACCCGCGCCCGCCGCCGCCGCCATAAACCGCGCGCTGGGTGGCGTCCCTGCCGCCACCGCCGCTGCCGTCGCCACCGCAGCACCGCTGCCTGTTGCCACCGGCGCGGGCGCCGAAAACAGCGCCGCCTCTGTGGTCCGGTGCCGCGACACAATGGAGGCAGCCAGGTGCATGCCAGACTCATTGCGGATGGCGAAGGGGTAGGCGGCGGGCAGGGAGGCGAGGCACTGGCGCGTGGACAGGTTCAGGAACGTGGCGTGCGACGCATAGAGCGCGGTAAGGTCCGTCACGGCGGCATCAGGCAGGAGGGCAGCGTGTGCAAGGGAGGGCGCCAACGCCGCCGCCACGCGCAGCAGCGCAGGTGTCACCACCACACCCACCGTCGTGACCATCACCGTCAGCATGCGGCGCGGGGCGGCAGCGCGCACGCCGGCACGCGGCGCCGCCACCTGGTGCAGTCGTGCGCGCACCAGCAGCGGCTCCATCACGCTCTCCCACTGCAGTGCGTGGTCATTGTACACGTCGGCCAGCAAGTGCAAGCGTGCCTCGCCGCGCGCGCTCGCCAGTGCCGCAAACGACGACCCCGGTCCACCCGCCGAACCAATGAATATCAGTGCGCTGTCCCACAGGTGCGCCCGCGCGGCGGGGCGCTGCGCACCGTGCACACCCACCAACGCCACGCACCACAGGCTGCCGGTAATCTCCGCGGCGGCCCGCCACCGCCACGCGCGCAGCCGCAGCACACGCCGCCGCCCACCGCTGCCTGCCGCCGCATCTCGAATCCGTTCCGTCGCGGTGGCAACGTCCAAGTCGGTGAGCGGCTCGCCATTGACCGCCAGCAGCAGGTCGCCTTCCCGCATGACCACCAGCGGTGACACGCAAGACGGCGCCGCCACACTGCGGGCATCCACCACCGGCGTCGCCGCACCAGGGCTACGCAGCGGCGTGGCGGCGGAGGGTGATGCCACGCCAGTTTTCGGCGTCGCCGAACCCGCCGCTGGCGGCGGGGGTGTGCCGCGCAGCATCAACGGCATCGGCTGCGAGCTAGATGAGCGTACGCCCAGCGCCAGCGCCAGCGCTATGCGGTCATCGTGCAGCGAAGGTACCGCCACCAGGCGAAAATCGTCATCCAGGCCCTCCTCGCCCACCTCCACCTCGTAGTCATCCTCGTGACTTGCGGCAGTGAAGGGGTTGTCGCCGCCTACCAAGCTGACAGCACGGCGTCGGGGGGATGCTGCGACGACAGCGGCATCTGGTTCGCCATCGACGCCGCTGCTGATGCGTTTCCTTGCCTGGTAGACCTCCGCGGCGGCGGCGGCGGCGGCAGCAGCAGCGGTCGGTGTGGATGTAGTGGGTGCCGACTCCACAGAGGGCGTGTCAGGCGGCGTCCAGGCGGCGGCGAGGCGCCGGATGGCCATGACGGCGGCTGCTGACAGCGTAAGCGTAGCTGCACCAGGCACACGAAGCACCGCCTCCTTACGCGGTAGCGGTGGCGCAGCGTACACTGGCCCCTGCCGCGTGAGGTCAGGGTACATGGCGGCGACGGCGCGATCAGCGGGCGGCGCCACAGGGGCGGCACTGGTGTCAACATATGCGCCAGCAATGCTGGCGCACCGTAGCACCCGCGCATGGCGCAGGGTGCTGCCGGTGCGCTCCCGCACCGCCAGCGCCACGCCCGCCAGCAGCACCGCGGCGTCGGTGCGGCAGGCGGAGTACCAGGCGAAATATGGCGGCAGGCCAGGCGCGTCCTTCATGGCAAGCGGCCGGCCTGGAAACGCGGTGGTATCAAACGCCGCCGTAATGGCACCCTCCAGCGCCAGCGACGTGACGGGGAAGGTGGTGGGCACGCTGCCCGCCGCGCCGGACGCCCACGCTGCCAGCGCAGCGTCCGAGTCGCAGATGTTAATATTGACCGCGCCCGCCGCCACGTGTGCGCGGGTGCCCACCGGCTCCACCGGTAGCACGGCGGGCTTGGCAATGGGCGCGCGCGCGCCCGCCATCAGCGGCTCCACAATGGTCCGCACGTCGGGGTACAGCACGGCGTCAAGGCGCGGCGCGGCAACAAAGTACTGCTGCGCGTAGTCGTAGATGGCGCCGTGCACCGCCACACACCCGCCAGCGTCGCCGCCCGTCACTGACAGCCACGCCGGTGCAGTGGCGCTGGACGACGGCGGCCCTGCTGCAAGCCTGCCCGCCGTCACCGCCACGCGAACCGCCGCCGGCTGCGGCGCATCCATGCTCCATGCCACCACCAACCCGGACGCCCGCACCTCCAGCGCCGCCAGCACGGCGCCGGGTGCTGCGCCGTCCGCGGTGAGGGTGAGGGATGCGGCGGGGAGCGTCACGGTACCAAACTGCTTGGTGGGCAGCTTGGGCCACGGCGCGCCCGCCTCCACCTTGGCGGCACAGGCGGGGCACATGCGCGCCCACCGGCAGCCAACGGCGGCGCTGGTAGGCGGTGCCTTCACCACACGCACGCCCTGTACGCAGGCGTCGGTGCAGTGGCACGCGCCGCACGCCGGCACGCCGCCCGCCAGCGGCGATGCCAGGCTGCCACACGACGTGCAACGTACGTAAGCCGGTGGCGCCGTCTGCGCCACCGCCGGCAGCGGCGCCATGTCCGACATGCCCTGCAGCGCGCCCAGCGCCACCTGCCAGCGCGCCAGTGGGGCGCTGGCCGCCAGCGCCGGCACCACAACGTCCACTTGCGTCATACCTGTGGCAGGTGTGTTATACACCGTGATGGCGCCGCCGGCGACAGGCGGCAGCAGCGCGCCCACGCACACGGCGTCAAACACGCCCGCCGCTGCCTCCTCGCGGCTACTGCGCAGGCTCTCGTGCTGCATGCCCAGGCTGGCAGTGGTGATGTGCAGCGTGTCTGGCGTGTCAGGGGCCGCGGGGGCCACCGCCACGCCAGCCAGCTCCGCCACTAGCACCTCCGTCGCCGCCACCGTGCTCACCACGCTCTGCGGCAGCAGCGCACGGCCGTGCGCAAGCATCACGCCCCACGCCACCGGCAGCGGCGGCTGTGGCGGCGGGGACGGCGGCTCAATGGTCACGGCGTCCATCAGTGCCGGCAGGATATCCACCACGTCCAACAGCGGCTGCTTGGCATACACCAGCGTCAGCGCGCCCAGCCGCACATCAGCACGTGCCGGCGTGCCGCCGGTGCTCGTGCGCGATGCGGTGGTGAACGACACGTGAGCGGCGGGGGTGTCCGCCACCGTTGCCAGCACCATGACAGGCGGCAGGTGCGGCTGGACGAGGGGCGCACTGCGGATGGCAGCGCTGCCGTAGGTCGCCACCGCATGGCGCAGGGACACGGTGAGGTGCAATGGGGTGCCGACACCGGGCGGCAGGTCCACCTCGACGCGCAGCCCATCACCCGTCACATCCAACGCGGCAGCGTCATCCGCGGCAGCCGTGCCAGGCAGGCACAGTACGCGTACCGCGGACGCAACGACGGCAACATGCAGGGTGCCGCCACTGCCGCGTGGTGGCTCTACACTGTCAGACGGGGCTGGCGGCGCGGTCAACAGTGACACGCCGTCCACGGCCGCCATGACGGCAGCCAGGCAGGCATGCGTGTGCACTGGGTGCACGCGCAGGAAGGTAGAGGCACCAAACACGACGTCCACAGTGGTGACAGTGGTGTCACCCGCCGCTGCCCCGCCTGCAACACTCACCGTCAGGCCGGGTGCAGACTCCTCGGTGCCGTGCACCTGCAGCGTTGCAGCGTTTGCTTCGGAACCGGCTGGCGCGGCATCGTCACGCAGAACGGCGGAGGCGGCACGGAAGGTGACTGCCGGCGCGCCGGCGCCTCCCACATCCACTGTCATTGTCACACCCTGCAGCACCAGCGCCGCGGTGTCATCAACCGTGCGGGGTGACGCGGTGGGCGCCACGGGCGCACCGGTGCTTGCAACCCGCAAAACGAGGGCGGGCAATGTGGCAGAGATGTGATGGCGCGAGGGCGGGGTGGCGGGCAGCTGCGGCGGCGGTGGCGACGGCGGCGCCAGGGCAGATGTAGCAGCGGTCACTACAGTCAGCACACGTGCCGCGGCAGCGCACGCTGCCGGGCTCACCCCCAGCTGCAATGTCGGCGCGACATCGTCGCCGACAGCGCTGCCGCGTGCCAAGGCAAGGTGCGTAGCAGTACCGGTGGCAGACTGCGCGACGCTCACATGCAATCCGCGGGCATCTAACACCGGCGTGCCGCCAGCCACCAGCGTGGCGTCACACGTCAGCGTGATGACGCCCTCAGACGGTGAGGGTGGGGCGGAGGTGGCGGCGCCAGCGTCGCGCACCAGGCGCAGACCTGTAATGCTGGCGCGCACGCACGGTTCGCTGGGTGGGTCTTCATCGTCGTCGTTGCCACCGTCCGTGAGCAGCACCGCCAGGGTGCCGTGCGCTGTCACCTCCATGCGTGCGCTTGCTGCCTCGCGTGCTGGCGTGGCTGGTGCCGGCGGCGCGTCAGACAGCGGTGGCGGCGGCGGCGGCGCCAAGAGCGGCGACGATGCCAGCAGCGCACTCCACTCAGCTGCCCCACGGCACACGCCCTCCACAGCGGCGATGGGGAGGCGCACTGCCGCCGAGTGCGGGATGTCAATGCGGTTGGCGTCGGGCGTCAGCGACACGCGCACTTCTGGCAGCCCCACAATCTGCTGCCGCCGCGCTGCAGCGGGGCCCGATCGCAGCTCCACCGCCGCGTCGCGTACATGCGCAGTCATGGCGCCACCCTCGCCGCTCGTTACCTCCACGCTGCACCCAACCCACGCCCCCTGCGTACCCGATAGGCCGACAAAAATGGCGGCGTCGGCCACGCGCAGCTGCACCTGCAACGGTTGCTCTGCCGTCGTCGGCGACGGCGGCGGCGCAACTTGAGGGTTGGTGGCGCCAGGCGGCGCTGCGTGTGCCGACATGGCAAGGGTGGCCTCGTGTGCAAACGCAAGGAGGGCGGCAATGGTGGGCTGGCGCAGCTCCAGGTGCGGGCCGTGCACGGCAACCTGCACCACCGCGGCGGACTCTGACGAAGGCGGCGGTGGCATGAATATGGACAGCACCTGCGGGCCCGGGAAGGTTAGAATGGCGTCGTCACGCGCCGTGCCAGTCACAGCCAGCCGCGCAATGGTGGCAGGCTCCGCCATCGTCGGCCAGCGTGCACCAGGCAGCAGTGCCGCTGCCGCCGCCACGCCGCCCACCTCCACACTGCCAACCACGCCGCCGTCGCGGCTAGCAACCTCCACCAACCACCGGCTCGGCAGCGCAATGCTGGCGCGAAGGTGCAGCCGAGATGGCGGCGATGATGTGGTAGCGTCGGCGTCAACTAGTGCGGGCACGACAGCTGCAGTGCTGCCCGCCGGCGGCACCGCCGCACCCATGTTGTGGGTTGCAACTGCTGCTAGGGCGGCGAGGACGGTGGGCGTAATGCGCGCGGTGGCGCCCGGTAGTGTACAGGATATGCCAAGCGGCCCGTCGTCACCACCGCTTGGCAGGGTGCAGTCGACAGTCAGCGCGCTGTCGGTTCGCAGCACTGGCACGTCGCCTGACGCACCATCTGCAGTCAAGCGCGCTGCCAAGCCGGCGGGTACAAGCACCCGCCACGGTGCGCTGCCATCCCCAACCGCACCGGTTACATCCGCGTGCGGCAGCACGACCTCCAGACGGCTGCCGGGCGGCGCGGCTGGATCGCGTGTAAGAACTGCCGCGCTCCAGTTGTCACACGACAGCACAAGTGCCAGCGACCGCGATTGTTTCGGCGACGGCAGCGGTGTCAACGGTGCATCGGTGCTAGCGCTGGCAGCCGCGGCGGGAGGTGGCGGGGGCTCGCCCAGCACCTCTGACAGCACGCCAGCGGCAGCCACAAAGGGTGCCACCACATGCGTAGTGGTGTACTCCAGCAGCGAAGCGATAGGCGCGGCGTCGTACACAACCGCCACGTCCCGCACGCCCACGACAGCCTCTGCAGCGGCGGCAGAGGGTGCGGAATACGCAACTACAATACCGCTGCGTCCGCCGGCACTGCCGCCCATGCGTACCAGTGGCGGCGCGCCGGGCATCACGCTCACCGTCGCCACGATGCTGCCCAACTCCACGCCCGCCCGCAGACCACCACGTGCCGGCGGCGCCATGGTGCACCGTACTGACAGCGCAGACAGGCTGGCGCTCGCCAGCGCCGGTGCATCAGGCGCAACTACCCCAGGCGGGTACAGCCCTGCCTCCATGCGCGCCAAGCTGGCAAGCAGCACAAGGGAGCCTGCGGCAGCCGCTGGGGGTGATGGTGCGGGTGGCGGTGGCGGGACGGCACCACTGCCGCCGGCACCAGGCCCAACCGCCGCCGGCAAGGCAGGCGGCGCCGCGGGGGCGCGGCGGATCAGGGTGGCAGCCTGCCGCAGGAGCACATCGGCGGTGCTCAGCACGCCAGCCAGGGTCGTGGGCAAGTAGCGCAGGCGCACGGCGCCAAACGCCACCTGCGCATACGTGTCACCCACCTCCGCGTCACCGCCACACAGGGCCACTTCGCTGGCGGTAACGGGGAAGCGCACCAGGGCCGCCAGCAGGGGCGAGAGGGCAGGCGGCTCGTCCACGCCCGTAGCCGCCGCCGCCGCTGCTGTGCCCGCCAGCACCCGCCCCGGCGCGTCAGAGTGCAGCGGTTGAATAAGGTGCTGCCCGCCGCCGCCGGTGTCGTCAGTGGCAAACAGCGTGCCAACCTGCAGCGCGCCTACCGCGCCTCCGCGACGCAACGCGGCGGCGGTGCGAATGTCCCCCATGCCCACGTGTAAGCGCCCCAACACCGCTGATGACCCCGCTGCCACCGCCGCCGAATTGTCAACAGACGCGCGCAGCGCATCCACCCGCAACCCCACCTGCGCCCACGCGTCATCCGACCCGCTGGCATGCGGTGGCGGCCGCGCCGGCGGCGACGCAACTATGCTGTTGACGGCTGGCAGCGTCGGCGCCACAGGCGCAGCAGGTGCTGGCGCCGCTGCGGGTGGCTGGTCTTGCGGCAGCAGTGACGCCATGGCGCTGGCAATGGACACCAGGGTGGGCAGCGCCGCAGTGTGAAGGGCGGCGTGCACGTCAGGCACGTGCAGCGCAGCGCGCAGGCGCATGGGCGCCAGGGCTGCCGGCAGAGCGCACAGCTGCACAACCGCCGTCGCGGCGATGGGGTGCAGCAGCGGCACTGTTGACGTGCCGGCCGCCGCACACCATGAATTAGCGCCCGTGCCACTGCTGCCACCGCTGCCGCCGCTGGTTGGAAGCACCACCCACGCGCCCACGTCACCCATGCTCAAGTCCCAGGTATCAAACCCCATGTCGGCAGGCGCACCCGCGCCACCGCCGCTGCCGCCATGGGAAGGCAGCGGCAGTGGCAGCGGCATGGCGGCAGCAGGGGCGTCGAAGCGGGCGGCGGCGTGGAGGTGGCCCATGTCCAGCAGCAGCGCGCCGGCGGTCGGTGTCAGCGCGTCTACGGGGACAATGAACAGCGGGGCGGCGATGCGCACGTCGGTGGCCACGCGCGGGCGCGCCGCCAGCAGCGCGTACATGTCGTTGGCGGCCTTGCGGCTGAGGGAGGCAAAGCGCGAGGACAGGGAGGCAGCCAACTGGCTGACGGCGGGGTCGTCGCCAAATGCAAGCAGGCGGGAGATAACGTGGGGCGTCACTAGGATGGACAGCGACGCCAGGCGTGCGCGCACATACAGGTCCTCCGCGCCGCCGCCCGCTCCCGTGCCCGCCTCCACCCATGCAACCACGGCGCCGGCGGGTGAGGTGGGGGGTGACGTCGCACTTGCGCTGCTGCTCCCCCGCGGCTCCAACACGGCGCGCACGGGCGAGCCCGCGGCCGGCTGGCTAAACCCGCGCAAGCTGGCAAGCTCCAGGCGCAGGGACCAGTGGCCGCCCTGGAAGCTGAACGACGCAGACGCGTCATTCTTCAGCGTCAGGATGGCGTCGTCGGGCGCTGCCAGCAGCGCAAGGGAGGTGCGCGACAGCGTGAGGCGCAGGTCAATGCGCGGCCCGCGTCCACTGGACTCGCGAGACCGCCGGTATGCTTCCGCTGCCGCCACCGCCACCGCGTGCCGCGTCTCGGGGGTGATGTCTGTCACACCCGCCGCAGCGGCGGGCAGCACGCCGCCGCCCTTACTGCTGCTGCCTGCATCGTCCTCGCCGTTCCACCACGACGACAGTGACGAAAACCAGCCCCCACCGCCGCCGCCGCCGCTAGCAGCGGCAGCGGCAGGAGCCGGGGTGCGGGGTGTGACGGCACCGGCGGCGGCGGCGGGGAGGTCTGCAATCATGAAACGGGCGCGCGCCTGTGCACGCAGCTCCAGCGCCTGTTCGTACCGCAGCGGCGCCTCAATAGCTGCCACCTCTTTGCGCAGCCGCTCCACCGCTGCCATGGCGGCCGCAGCAGTGGAGGCGGGCGCGGGAGTAACGGCCGCCACCACCGCCGCGTGCTCCGCGCGCAGCAGCTCCGCAAAGGCGGCGGCGTGTGACCGGCGCGCGGCACGTGTGGTAACTGCGCGCGTCCAATCCCATCGCTGCCCCGTTGCACCCGTCCCCCCGCCGCCGCCACCGCCGGGTCCGTCGCTGCTGCCGCCGCCGCCGCCCTGCACGCCCTCAATAAAGGTGGCACCCCACGCCCACCAGCCAGCAGGGTCAAAGGCGGCGGGCCGCGGCGGCTTGCCGTTCTCCAACACACGCTGCAGGTGTGCCGACGCATCCTCCGCCGCCCATCGCATGAACCCCAGCAGCGTGCGCAGCTGCGCCTTGGACAGCGCCAGCTGCAGGCGGCTCACCGCCAGCGCCGCCGCCACGTTGCCAGTCGCGCCCGGCGCTGGCGCCGTCAGGTCCAGCGAGATGGCAGGCGCGGCGGCGGCGTCTTCAGGCGCCCACAGGTATGCGTGTGCCGGCCGGTTGGTGGCGGTGGCAATACCGGCATTGAACCAAGCTGGCAAGCGGCGGCGGCCGTCAGGCTCCGCCAGCAAGGATCCTGCAGAGGGTGTGCCAGCTGGCAGCGCGTCCAAGTACACCGCCAAGAACTCCATGGTGGCCAGGCGCGCAAAGGTGCCGCGCGGCAGGTCAGGGCGCGGTGGCGCGGGGCTGGTCGCAAACCGACCCAGCGTCAGACCCGCAGCAAATGGCGTGCCGGGCACGGAGGTTGCATCCTCGTACCGCACATGCAAGTTTGTGATGGTAACCTGCAGGTTGGCCAGGATGCTGGACAGCAAGCTACTGGTTTTACTGCCACCGCCGGCGCTGACAGCACCGCCATGTGCACCGCCGTCACCCGCTACCATCTCCATTAGCCGCTCCCGGAACGCCTCCAGGTCTGCCGCCAGTGCCTGCTCCTTCAGCGCCGCCAGCCGGCTGGCGACATGCGCGTCGTCTGCGGCGCTGGCGCGCCCCACCAGCAGGTGCACGCCGTCAATCTCCACGCGCAGCGGCACGCTGATGCTGCCGGTGCGCAGCGCGCCCAGCACGGTGGACACGCCGCCCGGCAGCGTCATGTGCAGCCGCTCCATGGCGCCGTACCGCACCACAAAGGGCAGCCGCGTCGTGGCAGAGTCGGCGTCGGGGCTGGACATGAGGCGGTCCAGCACCGTGTCGCACAGCACCACATTGCGCAGCTCCACGCGCTCCAGCCAGCCGGACGTCCGCAACGCGCGCAGCGACGCCGGCTCTACAATGCCGCCCAGCAGCGATGACAGCACCGACCCCAGGATGGCGTCCATGGCGGTTGTGGGGACGGTAGGTTAGGGGGCGGGCAACGCGAACAGTAGCACGACGCCTTCCGTCACGCCAAGCGGCCGCAGCACCGGCGGCAACAGTCCTACGGGCAGGCGCAGACAATGAAACAACGGCCTATCTACAACAGATCACGGCTGTGTCGGCGACTGGGCCGACAGCCCGTGTGTGTACATAGGCGATTGCGTGGACGTATCCTCTGCCTACCCAACTACTTCAGCAGCCCTCCAGAAGCACGGCGCGCCCGAGCTACCTGGCACCTCTGCCTCCAGAGCGGGAAGGTAGGAGCTCGCCTCCCACCTAGCCCCACTACTGTGCTGTACCGCCCCCTCCTGCCTCGCTCCCACCCACCAACCACCCTCCCACCCTACCACCCTCCCCACTTGTCACACGTCACACCCTCCCTCTTCGCTCTACTGAGTGCGCTGACGGAAAAGGATCAACCACTACAACCAATACATGAAGTAAAATCGCCACCCTGCACCCCTTTGCGTAACCAACTACCGCGTGCCACTGCCGTAATTGTGCCACAATCGCTGGTTGGGGTCAAAATTACTACTCCAACTCGCCACCATCTGCGACCTGTAGCATGCGCAACAGCAGCCAGCTGCCGTGACCACAGCAGAATCACAGGTATGGAAAATCGATGAAATTGGGGTTGCAACACGTGTACACGATAGCAGTGGGATGACATGATGGAGGGTACGTGTGTGACAGTGGCTGTGTCGTCAGTACAGGGAGCATTTTGTGGTGCCGCTGATTGTCAATCGTGTTCGACGCTGTTCGTGCGTTCGGCGTTCGCCCTGCTGACCACATGTGGAAACAGGTTGCACGACTTCAACACGACACACCTCCCCCCGGCTCCCCCGGATCCCCCCGCCCCCCGGCCAAACAAACTAGGAGGTGAGGGCGAGGAGGGCGACGCCGCGCAGGATCCAGTGCTCCGGCGTGAGGGCGCCGCGGGTGGGCAGGGCGACGTTGAGGATGCGGTAGCGCTCGGTGCGCGCGGGGTAGCGGTACACGGGCGCCTCGTAGGTGGCGCCGAGGGCGGCGGCGCGGTCGCGCAGGAGCGCCTTGGACAGCGCGGTGATCCACAGCACGGGCATGGGCGCAAAGGGGCGCTTGGGCTCCGACTCCACCAGCGACTTGTCCCACCGCGCGCCCTCCACAAACAGGCCCGCCACGTACACGCCCTCCTTGGGCGGCGCGCGCACGGCGTCGGGGCGGTCCATGTCGGTGACCTCCGTGTGGTACTCCACGTCGTCCAGCGCCCAGTGCTGCGCGCGGTGCATGCGCGTCACCTCCTGCTTCATGGCGGTCAGGAAGCCCTGCGGGTTGCTGAAATTGGCGAGGGTGAAGCACAGGGGGCGGCCGCCGGTGAGCCAGCCGCGCAGCTGCGCGTCGCGGTCCAGCAGCGCGGCAAACCACATGCCCATGGTGGGCAGCAGCCATGAGAACTCGTCGCCGCCGGGCGTATACAGCCAGGGGCGCGGCACGCGCGCGTCAAAGACGTCGGAGATGGCGGTCTGCAGCTCCGCCGTCATGACCACCTCGCCGCGGATGGCCAGCTGCATGGCCTGCAGCATGCCGCGCACGCGGCCCAGCACCGCCTGGAAGCGTTGGATCTCCTGGAACAGGAAGATGTTGAGTGGCTCCGCCAGGCCGCCCAGCTTGCGGATGCGCGCGCGGTAGTCGTCCTCCACGTAGTCCGCCGGCAGCTTGCCCGCCAGCTCGCCCGCGCGCTCCATCACGACGTCGTCCAGGCTGCGCCCGCCGCCGCCGCCCACCTGCTTGGGTTGCGTGTCGGACAGCGTGGTGAGCAGCGCGGTGGCCTCCTTCACGCGGAACGTGAGGTCGGCATTGGGGTGCATGCCGTAGATCTCGGGCGAGTCCACCTCCGGGAAGGAGGATGCCAGCCGGCGGTACGCCTCCACGTCGCTCAGGTCCGCCACCGTGTACCGGAAGTCACCCGGGATCTTGGCAATCGGGTGCGCCGGGTTGTAACTGAAGGCGGGGTCCAGCACACGTGGCGCGTACCACGCCGCCGCGTACGCGGCAAAGAGCCGGCGGTCCATGTTGTCCGTCACCTTGCCGCCGTACTGCACCTCCGCCACCATGTACTGCACCGTGGACCACGACAGCGCGCCGCCGTACATGTGGCGCTCCAGGAACAGGAGGCAGGCGGCGGCGTCGTGGCTGCCAAACTCGTACGGGATGCACCAGCCCAGTGGGCCAAACTTGCGGCGCTCCTGCACCACGGAGTGCAGGAAGCAGGTGCCAAACACGAGCTTGCGCCACGCCGGCGCGTCGATGCGCTCCAGCCGGTCCTGGTCCACCAGCGTCTGGTACGACCGCAGCATGCCGGCGCGCATGCCGGACGGCGGCTCGTTGGTCACCTTGGTGGACATCTGCAGCAGGCCCAGCGGGAAGCGCGGGTGCGGCAGCGCGGTGAGGAAGAGGCGGAACTCGGGGTTGACGGCGTCCGACAGGCGCGCCATCACGTCCTCCAGGCGGTCCATCAGCTCCAGGCCCAGCTCGCAGTTTTGCAGCAGCACCCAGCTGCCGTTCACCGCCGCCGCGTTGATGGCCTTCAGGCCCACCGGCTCCTGGCCCTCGCCCATGGACACGCACGCGATCGCCTGCTTCTTGCGCTTCGCCAGCTGCTCCAGCGCCTCCGTGGGGTCGGCGCCGATGGACAGCAGGAAGGTGACGGGCACGCGCGGCGTGGAGGCCTCGTAGATGGACTCCAGCGTGTCCGTCACCGGCTCCACGTACCGCTCGCCCAGGCCGGAGAAGTCGCGCACGAACTGGCGCACGGCGAGCAGCGTGCGGTCGGTGCGCAGGCAGCGCAGCAGGATGGTGCGCCGCCACGCGCCCAGGTCGCGGTGCTCCCGCATGCTGGCGTCGTACTCCGGCACCGGCTGCGCCTCCGGCTCGGGGTCCTCGTACCACTTGGACCACTGGCCCTCCAGCCGGTAGATGGCGTCCGGCAGGGCGTCAAAGAACGGCACGCCCTGCGACAGCGCGATGGCGTTGCACCACGCCTCCATGGACATCCAGGACGGCTTGCGGCGCACGGTGGTGACGTCGATGGCGGCGCCGCCGCGCATGAACAGCGCCACGTCGCCCGCCTCCAGGCCGCCCGCCGTGATCATGATCTTGACCGCCATGAGGAACACAAACAGCAGCTTGTCGCGCTCGTACAGGCCGCAGTTGATGTAGCGGTACACGACGTAGGTGAGGGCTTCGATGATGGCGGCCACGCGCTTGGACGCCAGGCTCGCCTTCTCCGCCGTCGTCATGGAGGTGTTGAACAGCTCCAGGAACTGCGCCAGCGACGTCTGGTACATGACGTTCACCAGCGACATCTCCACGATGGCAAAGTACAGCACGGACCCCCGCGTGGCGACGGGGCGGAACTGCTCCCGCTTCTCGTTGATGGACCGCCGCGTCTCGTCCGCCGCCTCCAGCTTCTCCTTCACCTCCGCCGCCTTGGCCTTGGTGGACGCCAGCACGTCGATCAGCTCCTCGTCGTCCAGCAGGTTGCCGGTGTTGGAGGACAGGCGCTCCAGCAGGCGCGTGTCCAGGTCCAGCAGCGCCTTGGTGTTGGAGTTCACGTCGCTCAGCACCTGCGTCAGCAGCTTCTCCAGCGCCGCCTGCTCGCGCGCGATAACGCGCCCCAGCAGCTGGTCCTCCAGGCCCTTCATGGTGACCGTGAAGTCGATGACGGCGCACTTGGCCTGCAGCTCGGGCGAGAAGTGCGGGTTGGGCAGGCGCGTCACAAAGTACAGCGCAAAGGCGTCCGACACCTCCACCTCGTTGTCCGCCAGCCGCACAAACGTCTTGCGGCCCTTCTTGATGAAGGCGCGCTCCAGCACGGGGTCCAGCAGCGGGTCAATCTCCTCCTCCACGCCCACGATGATGAGCGCGCGGCCCTCGCTGAGGCAGAACTCCAGCGTGTCCTTCAGTTTGGGGTGCGACAGCGGCAGCACCGGCTCGCGCGGCAGCCGTTCCGCCTCCATGGCGCGCAGCCACTGCAGCGCTTGGCCCTGCGGGTCCGCCAGCAGCGGGTAGCGGCTCGAGCGCGTCACCAGGATGCCGTTCTGCACCGACAGCGGGTCAGACGGCAGGCCCTGCAGCGCCCAGTCGCCCAGCGTGCCGACGTCCGCCAGGAAGGAGATTACGTCCAGGGTGGGCGTGACGGGCACGCCGCGCCGCCGGCAGTCGCCAATGAACCGCTCCGTGATGAGCTTGTGCCGGTACGGCGTGTTGAACGGGCCGCAGTACGACGTGAAGGCGCACGCAACGGCGCAGTCGCCCAGCAGGCGGCGCTTGACGTCCGCAAACATGCGCGAGTCTTCGCCCCACCGCACGCGCTCGCCCGCCAGGCCGTTGATGAGCGCGGACGCCTGCTCCATCTTGTGCAACAGTGCCGCCGCGCCCGACTCGATGCGCATCTTCTCTGCCACCTGCCGGTCAAAGTCACCCTTCAGCTTGGCCAGCACCGCCATTACCTCCGCCTCGCGCGCCGTCGCCGCCGCCAGCGCGCGCATCGCCTCCGCTAGGCCCGCCTCCGCCACCTGCAGCGCCTCCAGCTTGGGCTTCACAAACTTGGAGGCGTAGTAGTAGTCGCCCATGGCGCCGCACCAGGTGCACAGGCCCTCCGCTGCCGCCGACGCTGCGCGCGCCGTCTCCGGCTGGAACTCCGTCAGCTCGGTGTACGGGCGCAGCAGCTCCACCGTCTCCTCGTTCACGCCGTCGCGGTAGAACGCCTGCAGGTTGCGCAGGAACTGCGTGTCGCCCATGAACGCCACCGCCGCGCCCCACGACGGTTCGATAAACTCAAACGCGCGCTTCTTGATGTTCACCTCCGACGCCACCACGCGCTCCACCGGCTTGGTGAACAGGATGAGCACGCAGTCGGCGATGACGCGGATGATGTCCGCCGGCTTGGCCAGCTTCTTGATCTCATTGATGTCGGCGGCCTTAATGGAGTCCACCGCGCGCACCGCCTTGTCCACAATGGGCTGCGCCTTGGCCAGGTCCGCCTCGCACACCGCCTTCTCCGCGCCGATGCGCGCCGCCTCCGCCTGGCAGCTGCGCCGGATCTCCGCCACCGCCGCGCTCTCGTGCTGCGCCTCCGCCTGCCGCACCTCCAGCGACGCCAGCAGCGTCGTCGTGTCCGCTGTCGCCTTCTCCAGCTTCACCTGCTCCGCCGCCAGCACCACCTTCAGGCCCTCCACGTCCGCCGCCCCCTTCACCAGCTTCTCCAGGCCGCGGTTCACGTTGCCCTCCTTGCGCCGCGTCTCCGCCAGCTTGGACGCGTACAGGGCGCGGTACGCCGCCAGGAAGGAGAGGAACGACTTGGGCGTCTGGTACACGTGCCGGCGGTTGGGCTGGAAGGACTCGGAGCAGGGGGCCACCCCCATGGAGGGCACCCCGCCCATGTGCAGCCTCCGCTCCCCCCTCCCCGCCCGCCCCGCCCCCCCCGGGCACGACGTGCAGGTTGTCACGCGCGCAGTCAATGAAGTACTGCTTCAGGTTATCGGGCGTGTCGGGCACGCCGGGCCGGTCCTTGGCAAACGTGCTCTGCAGGTCCGCCGTCATGCCCATCATCTCGTCCTTTGCAAACAAGCCCGCCACGTCGCCCGTCAGCAGGATGGAGTTGATGTACTCCAGGAACGCCTCGTCCTTGATCTCGGCGTCCGTGAACAGGAACGTCATGGACTTGCGCGCGTGGCCCGCGTAGCGGAACACTACCTTCAGGTCCTCCTTCAGCGCGTTCACGCCGTACGTCTTGGTGAGCGTGATCTGGAACAGGCGCGAGCGCGCGATGTAGGCGGCGAGGCGCGTCAGGCTCTGCTTGCCGCTGCCGCCCACGCCCACCAGCAGCGCCGACCCGCGCGGCGCCGCCAGGATGCGCGCGATGCGGATGAGGTGGCGCAGCGCGTCGTCAAACAGCACCAGCTCCAGCTTGCGCGCCGGGAACTCCTCGTTGTACTTGGCCATGAAGCCCGCCACGCGCCGCCGCACCGTCTCCAGGCTGCCGCCGCACTCGTACACCTTGGGCGCCTCCGCCACCAGCACCTCGTCCTCGTCGTACACGTCGTCGCGGAAGAAGTCGACGTACGGCGCCTCCGCCGCCGTCGCCGCCGCCGCGGCGCCGCCGTACACCTCCGTCAACACCTCCTCCGCCGCGCCCGCGTACCACGCCTTGTCGGCCAGCGTCGTCAGCTTGTCCTCAAACACGCGCGCGCACTCGTGGCGCCACAGGCGCAGCAGGTTGGTGGCCTGGTCGGTGGACGGCGCCACAATGCCGCCCGTCTTGATGGTGTCCTTGGGCGTGCACAGCACGCCCTGGAACACGCGCGACAGCTCGCGCATGTTGAACACGTAGTGGAACTTGGCGGGCGTGGGCAGCATGCGCGCCTTCACGCGGCGCCACAGCTCGATGGTGGCGGTGGTGAGCTTGGCGGCGGCGTCGCACAGGGCGGGCGTGAACTCGGAGCGCGGGTACCGGCCGCGCAGCATCTGGCCGTACAGGTCGTCAATGGAGGCGATGGCGGGCAGCACGAGGTTGAAGGTGAAGAAGTGGCGCTTGAGGCGCGCCGGGATGTCGTTGCGCCCGCCGCCCGGCTGCTGCATGGCGGCCACGTACTGCAGGTCCTCGCACGTCTTGAAGTCGCCGCGCTTGTCCTTGTCCAGGAAGTAGAACCCGCCCGCCTCCACCAGCTGCCGCACCAGCTCGTTGGTGGGCTGGTCGCCCCACGTGTTGATGGCGGGCATGGAGATGTCGTCCACAAACACCGTCATGCGCTTGCCGCCCGGCGGGCCAAACGACTTGCCCGACCGCTTGTCCAGCTCCGCCTCGATGGACTCCTGGAACATGCCCGGCACGGTGGCGGAGGAGAAGTTGATGCGCTTCACCACCTGGCGCGTCACGTCAAAGCCGCGGAAGTACATGAGCGCGGTGGAGGTCTTGGCGGTACCCGGCCCGCCCACCAGCAGCACCGGCCGCCGGTGCGTGTGCAGGTTGTCCATGATGAACACGGTGCGCGCGGTGTCCATGGTGGGCACCAGCAGGTTGGAGAAGTCCAGCGTGTCGCCCGTGGCGGGGTACGTCCACGCCGGCGCGCGCACCAGGCCCCACTCCAGCTTGCCGCCCGCCGGCGCCAGCGTGTACTCAAAGGCGGGGGTGCCGGAGATGCACGCCGGCAGCGCGTCGCCCGCCGCCTTCCGCATGTACGCGTCGAAGCGGACGCGGTCCTCCGAGTCCAGCACGCCGCCCACCGCCCACAGCACCGAGAACGCCAGCGCGCGGTCCACATTGACCGCCAGCGCGCCCGCCGTCAGCGCGTCGCCGTACCGCGCCATCAGCGCGGTGTACAGGTTGATGACGCCGGCGAGGGCAGCGGGGCGCACGGTGGTGATGACGGGCGACAGGTTGCGGCCCATGAAGTCAAACAGGTGGCCGGGGTCGGCGGGCGTGTTGGCGCCCACCACGCGCGTGATGAAGCCGCGCAGCAGCGGCTGCACCTCGGCCGGCTGGCCCGCCACCCAGCCCTCCACCACCGGCTTCCAGTCCAGGTCGGTGTCCGACACAAAGATGATGCCGGCGCGCGACACGGTGGCGGGCGACGCGTTGGCCAGCGACTCCGTCTCAAAGATGATCTTCACGTTGTCGGTCATGGGGATGCGGTCACCCGACGCCAGCGTCAGCAGCTTGTTGTCGTCCAGCACCGAGTTCAGGTCCTCAATCCAGATGGCGTCCACGGGGCCGTCGCACGTGATCCACGACGTGTACGGCAGCTCCCGGTTGTTGTACTTCTCCCACAGGCTGGCAAACACGCCCTTCACCCACTCGCCCGACACGGGGTCCGTCTGCCCGTACATCTCGTGCGCCTGGATGGCCTTGGGGTTCAGCCGCATGGTGCGGATGGCGCGCCCCTCCTGCGCCGCCAGCGCCGTCTGCAGCATCTCCATGATGCGCGTCTTGCCGCCGCCCGCGGGGCCCACCAGCATGATGCCGTGCCGCACCAGCAGCGTCTCGTGCAGCTGGATGATCTTGGAGAACCAGGTGTCGTGGTCCACCAGCTTGGCGGCGGCGATGGCGGTGTGGATGGCGGCGGCGGTGGCGGGGTACTCGCGCTTCTCGGGCGACGAGATGGCGGGGAACAGGTCGGCAAGCATGGACAGGAACAGCGGCACGTCCTGCGCCACCAGCTTGGACAGGTTCATGTCGCGCAGCGTGCGGTACAGCAGCATCTCCTCGTCCGCCTCCAGGTTCTCGCGCTTGGTGGAGCCCGCGGTACGCAGCACCGACAGAATGTTGCGCAGGCCAAAGTCGTAGTGCTTCTGCTTCGACAGCTGCTCCTCGCACAGCTGGTACGCCACAAAGAACTTGTGCGCCAGGGCGGGGAAGTTGACGTAGCCGACGGAGCACAGCTTCACCTTCATGATGATCTCGCGGTCGGGCACCATCATGGCCACGCCGCGGAACAGCGCCTTCAGGTTCTCCGGCAGCTCCTGCCGCCCCGCGTAGCCCGGGTTCATGGTGATGAAGGCGCCAAAGGCGGGGTTGATGTTCACCTGCGCCACGTCGCCCGGGAAGTTGAACATGTCGGCGCTTGCCTTCTTGGCGTTCAGGATGGCCAGCACCTGCTGCGCCACCACCGACAGCACCGGCAGCGTGATGCGGTTGAACTCGTCGAAGCAGCCCCACAGGCCCGCCATGCACAGGCCCTTGAAGATCTTGGCGCAGTCGGTGTACCGCATCTCGGAGGAGCAGTTGGTGACGACGACGTAGATGCCGATGGAGCGGCCCATGTCCTTCACCGTCTCCGTCTTCCCCGTGCCCGCGGGCCCTGCCGGCGACCCGCCAAAGTTCATGCCCATGGCCTGCGCCAGCGTGATGTAGCAGCGGTCGGTGAGCGGCGTGATGACGAGGCGCTCTTTGCACCCCAGGTACTCGTACTGGTACGAGAATGGCACGTCGGTGACGCGCACGATGCACGCGCCCGGCCCCGCCGTCGCGTCTGACGCGTCGGGGTCCCAGTAGAACCGCATCTGCTTCAGCCACTCAAAGTCCTCCGCGCTGCCCAGCCGCTTGGCGCGCGCGGCCGCCTGCAGGTCCACCAGCACGTCGCGCATGTGCACCTGCACCGTCACCAGCGTCTCGATCTTGGTGCGGTTCATGCGCGTGCCCAGGTCTTGCAGGCACCACGACGACAGGGTGGACAGCACGGTGAGCGCCTTGGACGCGGCATCGCGCACCGCGTTCTTGTCGCGCTTCAGCGCGTTCAGCGCCGCCTCGCTATCCGACGTCCACATCAGCTGCAGGCCCAGCAGCGCGTACTGGCCGCACGCGTTGTCCACAAAGGTGCGCAGGGTGGACAGCTCGCGCGACGCCACCGCCACCTCCGCCGCCGCCTCCGACGCCAGCGCCTTCATGGAGCGCTGCATCTCGCCCAGCAGGTCGTTCAGCCAGTCCTCGATGTTGCCCGCCGCCTTCACCGGCCGGCGCAGCGCGATGTGCTCCTCCGCGCGGCCCTCCCGCGACACCAGCTCGCGGATGAGCACCTTGTCCTTGCGGTCGTGCTCCACGCAGGACACCGAGTCAAACACCTTCTCGTAGTACGCCTGGATGGCCTGCGGGTCGGAGCCCTGCGACAGGATCTGCAGCAGCACGGGGTTGGACACGAAGTAGAAGCGCGGGAACTTGTTGCGCTTGTTCTCCAGGTAGCCCTCCAGCGACTTCTGGCACTTCTCCAGCTCCTCAAACATGCCGGGCAGCAGCATGCGCAGGATCTCGTTGCTGGACGCCTCCACCACCACCTTCACCTCCTCCGTGCGGCCCATGATGTTCACAAAGTCCTTGTCCACCTTGTGGAAGCGCTTGGCCACCAGCGGCATCTCGCGCGCAATGTCGCCGCCCAGGAACACGGACTCCAGCGAGCACCACAGCATCTGCACCTTCTGCCACAGCTCCAGCGTCTCGGACGTGTCGGACAGCCGCTTCAGCTGCGCCGTCACCTCCTCCCGGAACACGCCCACGTTGCGCATCGTCAGCATCGTCTGCAGGTTCATCTGCGACTCCTCCAGCTCCTCCAGCACCGCGCCCGCGCCCGCGATGATGGACACGCCGCGCGCCTTCCAGGGCATGAAGAAGAAGGGCGTGGCGGCCCACTTGGCCACGATGTCCTCCAGCTTGCGCTGGATGCCCAGCTCCTTGTCCGCGCCGTCCGTGATCTCCAGCAGCTCGTCGTGCTTGTCGCCCAGCGGCGCGTCCAGCAGCTGGGCCAGCTTGAACTCGGCGTCCGTCACCGGCAGGGGGCGGCCCAACACGCGCTCCAGCGCCTCCCAGTGCCGCGGCCGCAGCGACGGCTTGGACAGCTCCTGCAGCAGCGGCAGGACGGCGAGCGCGTCATCGATGCGCTTGGACAGCGCGCCAAATGCGTCCCACTGCCGCAGCCGGCCCGGCAGCTTCTTGCACCGCGACGCAAACGTTTCCATCTCCGCCGACATGGGCGCGATGTTGGCCACCACGTCCACCCACAGGATGGTGCGCCACTCGTCCATGCGCGACATGACGTCCTTGTACAGCGCGTACAGGCGGCCCAGCAGCGACAGCTCCTTGGCGGTGGCGTCCAGCTCGGGGTAGCTGGTGCGCGGCAGCGCAAACAGCTCCTCGCCGTCGCAGTACAGCTCGCGCTTGCGCGTCAGGATGTCAAACTCGTCCTCGTACCGCCGCAGGCGGTCCATCGCCTCCAGCGGCGCAATGCCCACCACGCTGGGCCCGTTGGCCAGGTAGTCGACGCGGAAGGCGGCGGCGTCCACCTTGAACGTCTTCACGTCCGCCAGCAGGCGCTTGCGGAAGCCGGACTGCAGGCCCGCCACGGCATCCATCACCTCGGTGGCACGCTCCGTCACCTTCTGCCACGTCACGCGCAGCAGCGCGCGCTGGTCCATCTCTGCCTTGCTGATGTAGCCGTCGTGCATGTGCAGCTCCAGCAGCGTGAACATGTCCAGCACCGGGTTGATGCGCATGTCGATGGTGGGCTCCATGGCGCGGATCTCGTGCAGCGTGTCCATCAGAAACTTGATGGCGGACAGGCCGTCCGGCTCGCGCGACAGCTTGGACAGCAGCGACTTGAAGTTGTCGGTGAGCGCCGCCAGGCCGGCGGCAGCGGCGCGGTGCAGGTTCTCCGAGTACGCCGCCTTGAAGTTGCCCACCAGGCCGCGCAGCGTCGCCTTCAGCGGCGCCAGCTGCAGCTTGAACACGCCCATGGCGCGCGCGCCCACCACCGCGCCGATGGACTCCTCCACGCTGGTGAAGCGCGCCAGCTGCTCCTCGTAGTCGGTGGCGGTGGGCATGCCGCGCGCAAACTCTTTGTATGCCGCGTCCGGGTCGGTGGTCCACAGCCACCGGAACTGCTCAAAGGTGGAGCTGAAGTTGGCAACCTCCTTGCGCGCGCCGTGGATGGAGCCCGCCAGCAGCAGCACCACGCGCACAATGTCAATGGACGCCGCCACGCGCGGGTAGTACGACACGCCGCCGTCGGGCAGGGTGGGCTCCATCAGCGGCACGCCGTCCTCGCTGGCACCACTCCCGCCCGCCCCACCGCCGCCGCCGCCGCCACCGCCACCGCCGCCGCCCTCCTCCTCTGGCACGCCTGCCGCCGCCATACCCAGCTCCGACATGGGCTTGGCAGACCAGTCAGTCAGCAGCTTGGTGGCGCCAATCACCGCCACCGCGGTGCGTGTGATGGCCGCCTGCACGTCGTCCAGCGAGGGCGTCAGCAGGATGGCGTCGCCCACCAGCTGCACGTCCAGCTCAAAGAACGGCTTGTCGGAGACGAAGAGGGAGAGGGAGCCGGACAGGACGCGCTTCTTCAGCACGTTGATGGAGCTCTTGATGCAGTGCAGCAGCGAGATCATGGAGAAGTGGTCGTAGTGTTCCACCAGCTGCCGGTCGGCGTCAGGCGGCAGGGTGCCAAACTGCGCGTCCACCGGGTACGAGCGCGCCACGTCCAGCACGTCACGGATGGCGCGCTCGATCTCCGCGTTCTTGGCCTGCAGCATGGCAGTCTGCGATCGCACAAAAGCGGACTGCGCCAGCACAAAGTCGTCCAGCGACAGCGCGTGCTCCTGTGACACGTTGGTGAGCACCGTCTGCGCCATGAGCCGCAGGTTCTGCTCAATGCGGTTCTCCACAATGTCGTTCACGCACGTGACGAGCGCCTCGAAGCGGCGCAGCGCCGCCGTCAGCTGCGTGCGGTACATGTCAATGTTCATGGACGTCCAGGTGAGCGTGATGAGGCCGGGTCGCACGCGGTACTCCAGGTCCGCCATGGCGTGTTCCAGCAGCGGCGCGGTGACGGGGATGACGAGCGCGTCGAGGCGCTGCAGCTCGCGCAGGCAGAAGGCGAGGGCATAGAAGTTGAGCTTGAACTTGGCCTCCTGCAGCACCGCCACGCGCGCCGCCTCCGGCACCGCAAAGCCCATGCGCGCCAGGCACTTGGCCTCGCGGATCATCTGCAGGATCTCGGCGTCAAAGTTGACGTACAGGCGGCCGTCGGCGGGGTGGCGCACGATGAGGGTGGCCTGCAGGCCGGCGGTGGCGGTGGCCACGCTCTCCACCCACGCGTTGTACCACAGCACCTCGTACGCCACCAGCGTGCGCGCCACGCGGTTGTACAGCTTCACCACAAACTTGCCCTCCCGCGTGCCAAACACGTGCTTGTAGCGCGCCTGGAATGCCGCCATGGGCCGCTCGATGCGCGCCAGCAGGTGGCGCGACCACGCGATGTTGCCCGCCACGGGCGGCAGGTTGCGCGCCACGGGCGGCGCGTTCTTGCACTCCTCGTACAGGCCCTGCATCACCTCCAGCTCGTGGCCAAAGGCGTTGAACAGCGTGGTGGCCTTGGCTGCCAGCTCCGTCGCCAGGCTGTCGCGCTGCAGCATGGACTCAAACTTGGCGAGGAGGGCGAGGCCGTCCTCGATGGTGCGCACGGTGCGGAAGGTGGAGGTGATGAAGTGCTGCATCTTCAGCTCCAGGCCGTCCACCGCGGCATTGAACTCCACGTAGTCACGGTCAAAGTCGGACGCCGTGAACGCCAGCAAGTTGTGGCGGCGCGCCTGCAGCGCCGCCGTCAGGCCGTCAAACTGCTTGATGAGGCCGCCCAGGCCCTCCACCTGGTGCCGCTCCAGCTCGCGGTACTGCTGGATGGTGGAGAACAGGTCGATGAGCTTGATGATGCGGCGGCAGAAGAGGTCGAGGCGCGCAAAGATGGCGGCCTCGTTGAAGTCAAACTGCTTGTCGCCGCCCTGCGCCGCCAGCTTCTCCTTCGTCAGCCGGTACGACTCCTGGTACACCTCGTTGACGCGCAGGCACGCCTCCAGGTGGTCAATGAGCGCGCCGGGCGGCTTGCGCCACAGGTTGTCGCCCGTCTCCTCCGCGTCCACCGACAGCACGTAGCGGCGGCAGGCGTCGATGATGGCGTACGTCACCTTCACCAGCAGGTCGGTCATGCGCGCGGGCGTGGCAAAGTAGCGCGCGATGGTGTGGATCATCTTGATGGAGTTCATGAGCGCGGGCAGCGTGTCCAGGATGGCGGGCGGCGTGCCGGTGGCCAGCACCGTCACAAACTTGTCCAGCGCGCCCAGGTACTTGGAGTTGTCCTTCGCCTCGTTCACCGCCTCCGTCACCCGCATGTCCAGCTCCTTCCACCGCCGCAGGCCCGCAAACGCGGTGGCGGGGATGCGGTCGGGCGGCCCCTTGGTGACGGCGGTGAGCAGCGTGACGGTGAGCCGCACGTCGCGCCGTTTGAACTGCTCCGCCACCGACGTCAGCCGCTGCAGCCGCGTTGCCCACAGGTTCATGATGCCGCGCGGCCCCGCGGTGTGCTCCACCGCCTCCCCCGCCATCGCTTCATCCACCCCCTTCTCCACCTCGTGCCCCCACGTCTCCAGCGCCTCTGCCAGCGTCACCGCCTCCGCCGGCTCCAGCGGCAGCCGCTTCGCCTTCAGCCGCGCCATGGAGGTGGCCAGCAGCGCGTCCACGTCAATGCCGCCGCCCACCGGCGCCAGGTGCAAGCCGTGCACCAGCCCCGTGCGCGTGGACGTCACGCTGGCGGACACGCGCGCCAGCTGCTCCTCCAGGTCGCCGCGCGCGTCCTCGCTCGCCGTCCCCCACTCCTTGCGCTCCCCAATGTGCCGCCCAAACATGTCCGTCAGCGTGCACTCCAGCAGCTGCAGCACCTCCTTTGCTACCTCGCCCACCACCATGGCGCTGTCGGCTCC
>Ga0066256_1001933_pt1 | contig 25041 bp, 9 predicted proteins | sample ThiBio_1000_biof_FD_87107 | JGI IMG/M metagenome (GOLD analysis project Ga0066256, IMG submission 87107) | Wastewater bioreactor microbial communities from Cape Town, South Africa - Thiocy_expt_1000_biof (version 2) | ecosystem: Engineered > Bioreactor > Thiocyanate-remediating >... | reverse complement strand
GCCGCCCGGAACCACACGCCACGGCACGGGGGGAACCCGCGCGCCAGCCACCGGGGGCGCGCCCCCCGCACGGGGTGGGCGGGGGGGGGGGGGGGGGGGTACTGCGCAAGCCGTATTGGCAGCAGGTAGCCACACCTGTGCAAGGGGAACGCACCTCCTCCAGGACGGCGCGCGCCAGGTCGCCGCTGTTGGCATGAATGGCGGCGCGCCGGGCGCCATCATAGCAGGCGACTGCTGCCAGTAGGTGGTGGAGCGCGCGCGGCAGGTCGCCGCCCACGCGTGCCGACAAGCCAGCGTCATATAAGTCTTGTGCCCGCGCTAGCAGATCATGTGCCCGCCGGCTGTGTGCTGCCACGCCTGCACCATCATCGTCGCCGCTGCTACTGCTACCGTCCTCCTCGTTGCCGTCACTACTACTTCCGGTACCGCTGCCGTCTGTCCCTGGTGTCGTGCTGGCGTCAGTAGTAGCGGCAGCAGCGACGGCGGCGGCAGGTACCACCACGGTCCCAGCTACCGCCGCCGTCTCCCCGACGAGCTCCGGCCCACTACTGCTGTCGGTGGTTATGACGAGGCGCGGCCGCACCGGCGACGCGGCTACTGACGCGGCCAGCGCGGCGGCACGCGATACCAGGCCCGGCACCCACGGCTCGCCGCGGTGCATGGCGGACATTAACACAGCGACGAGGCGCTGCGCGTCGGGCAGGCAGTCGCCATTCTTAAAGGCGGCGGTCACGGCGGCGGTGGCCGACACAACAGCGGGGTGGCAACGTGGCGGCAGCGCCGCGACGGGAGCCAACACGCTGCGCAGCACCATGGCTGCCTGACCAGCCACCGCCAGCGCGTCGGCTCCCGCACGCACGCGCTGCAGCGCGTCCATCTGCAGCACGTAGTCTACCGCCAGCTCCACCGCCGCGGGTGTGGTGGCTGCCACGCCGCCAGCGCCTGGCGACGCTGCCGCCAGCCTGCACACGGCCGTGGCGGCGGCTACCGCATCCCGCGCAATGATGACGGCGTCCGCGTACCGCCGCTGCGCCAGCGCACGCTGCAACGCAGCACGCACGCGGCCATGATGCGCCACAGCGGCCGCCAGTGAGGGGTCGCCATTGGCTGCTGGTATTCCCGGCCGTGCGCGCGGCGGCGATGCGGCGGCCGCCGCCGATACGGCGGGAACAACAACGGGTGCCGCAGGTTGACCCGCACCAGCAGCGCCCGGTTCAGGCGCCTCACTATCATCAGCACCTGCAATCTGGACGGCCAGCAGCGGCACAGCACGGCGCGGTGGTGGCGCGCGTGCCAGCGGCGGCGCTGCACTTGACGACGACGCTGTCGACGGCGACGGTGGCGGCGGCGGCGGTGGCGGCGGCAGTGCATCCTCTTCAACGTCTCCCTCCTCCTGTGCATAGCCGTTCATACCATCGCCGTCGTCGTCGCCGCCCTCACCCGCTGGCGGTGGTGGGGTATCCGACTCAGACGCCTCTGACCCCGGCAGTGGCGATGGCGGCGGTGGTGGCGGCGGCGGCGGCATCCCGTCCTCCTCATCGTCTTCCACCTCGTCGTGCTCCCATCGCGCCGCCATGGTGCCGTCCTATCGCCACTGATAAGAGCTTGTTAAGATGGCAGCTATTGCTGTTGCAGTCGATAGCCACAGCCTTCCCGGTCGTTCGGCACACCCGCGTCAGTACTTGGTAGTAGTAGTAGTAGTAGTAGTAGTAGTGGCGGTGGCAGGCAGTTGGTCACACACACTCCTGCAAGAAATGGGCAGCTAACACGCAATGAAAACCAGAAAGTGACACCACTCCCTCAATCCACGCCATCAAATACTTCTATGCCACCAACATTTACAACAGCTCCACACTTGCAGCGACAGACCATCGCTACCCAGCACCCACCCAACAGCCAGCAGCCGCCAACAAGGCGACAGCCTGAGGAGGCAGGAAAGCAACACTGCAAAGAGTTGTCGCGGCGGCACGGCAAGTGGCACGCGGAAGGGACAGTACACCGGCGTGACGCACGCGCACGGTGCACGCGGCGGCGGTGGCGGCGGCGCCAATTGCCACCATGGTACCACGCCCACGGCACTTGTACACGTGTAGCGAGTGCGGCTGTGGTGTGTCGTGGCCGCGCGCATGAGTATTTGTGACTGACAGCGTCACCTCGTAACGGCACCTTGGCACTACCGGACGCTGGACGGAGAGCGTGACGCACCGTTGACACCGACATCGACACCGCGTCACAGCCACCCTGTTGATGACCACGCCTTTAGTTCCCACTGTACTGATACCGACGCCTGCGTCTGGCATCCAATAACGACGTCTGCTCCTGTTCCTTGCGCCCGCCGTCGTCATTGTGGGTGGCGGCGTGGCGGGAAAAGGATGGCGTCAAGCGGGGCTGGTGGTGGCGGTGGCGGTGGTGGCGGTGGTGGTGGCGGCGGCGGCGGCGGCACGCGGTTGAGTTCCACCACCTACACTACGACGGGCGCTAGCACCAGTGGCAGCAGCGGCGGCGGTTCAAGCGGCGGTGGTGGTGGCGCACGATGGGTGCCGCAGCCACACGTGGTGGTGTCTGCGCCGGCTGACGCCGGGCGGCCGTACCCAGCAGCGACAATGGCAACGGCGGCAGCGTCGGATGGGGAGGAGGAGGAGGAGGAGGTAGTGGTGGAGTATGTGCCAGGGGAGGATGACGGCGCGCTGGCGATAAGCGGCAGCAGCGCGGTGCCGCCGGCGCCTGCACGGCGGCTGCCGCCTGCTCCGCCGCCGCAACCATCGTCGGCATCATCATCAACCAGTACAGCAGCAGCAGCAGCGGGAGGAGAGTCGCAACACGCGCCGCTGTCGCTGCCGCTGCTGCCGCAACGCAAGTCCATGTACGCATTTGTGCCGACGGGCGGCGCGGCAATAGAGCAGCCAGACGAGGATGACGGCGGCGCGCCGCTGCTGCTGGCACACGCGGCAGCGGGTGGCCGGGACCCGGTACCCAGCGGTGCGGGGGTGTTTTCGCCCGTCGAGGGGGCGGCGGGGCCGGGGCGGCGGCGGGGGTATGGCGGGGGCGGAAGGGATGGGCCGGCGGTGCGCGGCGCCGCTGTGGGCGAGGTGCTGCCTGCCGGCGATGGCGGCGAGGCGCGGCCCGCCGGCCTGCCTGCCGTGCCGGCCGAGGTGGCAGACGGCGACGCGGCGGGGCGTGTGATGGTGGTGGCACGCGTGCGGCCACAGACGGCGCTGGAGCTGGCAGAGGGCGGCGCGTACTGCGTGGAGGTGGGCGACGACAGCGCGACGGTGACGGTGAACGCGGGCAGCGGCGGCGGGCGGGAGGCGGCGTACACGATGCACCGCGTGCTGGACGACGGCACGTCGCAAGAGGAAACGTACCTGGCGGTGGCGCACCCCGTGGTGGAGGGCGCGCTGTACGGCTACAACGGCACCATCTTTGCGTACGGCCAGACGTCGAGCGGGAAGACGTACACCACGTTTGGCGCGCACCGCGCTGGCGACGACCCGGCGGCGGAGGCGGCGGGGTCGGAGGAGGTGGACGGCGCGGGCATCATCCCGCGGTCCGTGGACACCATCTTTGGCGCGCTGCGCACGCTGCCGCCGGACGTGGTCGTGGACGTGTCGGTGTCCATGGTGGAGATTTACCAAGACCGCATTCGCGACTTGCTGGTGTCGCGCACTGCCGCCGGTGCCGCGCTGCCGCCACCCACCTCGCCCATCCTCACCGCCCCCTCATCGGCAGCCGCTACCACGGTGTCGTTCCCGATGCCCGGCGTTGCCAATGCCGCCACGCCGTCGCGCGCTGGTAGCCCCCGCCGCGGTCGCGCCGGTAGCAGCAGTCTCACGTCGCCTCTCCTGCCCGCCACCGCCCCCCTGCTGTCGCCCTCCTCCGCGGGGCGCGCCACCTCGCCGCGTGCCTCCACGGCAGCCGCCGCCGCAGTGGCGGGTGGTGCCGGGCGGTTTACACCGCTGCGCAGTGCCGCGGCGGCGGCTACCTCGCGACTGCTGGGTGACGACGACCCGGACAACCTGTCGGTAGTGTGGGACGCCACCTTTGGCGCACAGGTAACGGGCGCCACCACGCTGGCGGTGGCGTCAGAGGCGGAGCTGCTGGACGTGCTGCGCGTGGGCGCCGCCAACCGCGCGGTGGCTGCCACCGGCATGAACGAGGCGTCGTCACGGTCGCACTGCATCGTGGTGGTCACCATCTCACAGGAGTCGGCGGTGGGTGTGCGCCCGCCGCCACCAGCGGCGCCACCCGCAGGGGAGGAGGGCGATGGTGGTGGGGAGGGGGAGGGCGGCGGCGACAGTGCCGGTGCCGTGGTGACGGCGATGGCAGCGGCCGCCGCCACCGGCGGGCCCACTATGCGCCTGTCCAAGCTGTACTTTGTGGACCTTGCGGGCAGCGAGCGACCCGCCAAGTCGCGTGTGGCGGGCGTGCAGCTGGCGGAGGCGCAAGCCATCAACCTGTCGCTGTCGGCGCTGGGCAACGTTATCAACGCGCTGGCCAACGGCGCGTCACACGTGCCGTACCGCGACTCCAAGCTGACGCGCGTGCTGCAGGACGGCCTGGGCAACAACTGCCGCACGGCGCTCGTCATCAACGTGTCGCCCTCCAGCTACAACGCAGAGGAGACCAAGTCATCGCTGCGGTTTGGCGCCACCGCGGCGCGCGTGCGCACCAAGGCATGCAGCAATGCACTGTCGACGTACGACGTGGCACGGCGGCAGACGCTGGCACGCCTGCAGCGCGCCAAGTCGTACTCCTCCTTTCTGCGCGACGGCCAACGCGCGGAGGCGGAGAGCCGCGCCCGCGAGCGCGCGCGCCGGTCGGCGCTGGTGAAACAAAAGATGAGCCTGCTGCGGCTCACCAACCCTGACGACGCCGCCATCACACCCGCGCCCTCCAACATCGTCATCCCCGAGATGTCACCCCGCCATGCCGAGGAGGCTGCCGCCGCTGCTGCCGCTGCTGCTGCTGGCGGTGAGGTGGGTGGCGGGTGGGGCACCGACAGTGCGGGAACGGTGGCGGTGGCGGCGGCGACGGGGTCGCCTCCGTCGGCCGCTGGCGCGTATGGCGGCAGTGGTGGCGGCGCAGACGACGAGACATCGCCGGCGTCAGCCAGTGGCGGGCGCCGACGCTCTCTCTCGCCGTCACGCGCCACGCGGGCCTCCGCGGACCCCGCTGCGCTGCGTGCGCTGCTGCGGGCGCCCACCGCCGCCGCCCTGCTTGGCCCAGCGGCGCACTCCTACCTGCGCGCGCTAGCGTCGGAGCTGACGGAGGCGGCGCGCGCAACGGCAGACGCGGCAGCGCTGCACCATGCCGTCACGCACGACCGCGACGGCTACTACGACGGCCACCCTGACGCCGCCCGTATTGCCATTGCCGAGCTGTACGGCACGCCGGCAGAGAGCGTGGCACGCGCACCGTCACCGCCGCCACGGGCACGGTCGCCGTCAGCAACGGTTGCAAGTCGCCCTGCGGCCGCGCAGTCCGCTGACGTGGATGTGACCAGCGGCAGCGCGGGGTTGCCGACCATTGCCGACGAGTCGGAGGAGGAGGAAGAGTGGGGTGGCCATAATGGCGGCGGCGGTGGCGGCGGCGGGGGCAGTGCGGTGGTGCGTGCGGCCAGCGCGTCGGCGCTGTACGCTGCATCACCCGCGTCAACGGCGGGGCGTACGGCATCGGGGCTGGGCAGCAGCATTGTGTCAAGCAGCGCCGCGCGCGCCTCGCTGTCGGATGCCAGCACCGGTGAGGTGTCACGGCATGCAGCGTCGCCGCAGTGGCGGCCCCGTGCGCCGTCTGATGGAGCCGGCGGTGCCCCGCTGCTGCCTCGTGGCTCCTTTTTTGGTGGCAGTGGTGGCAGTGTCAGCGGCAGTGCACTGCTGCCGCCGCGCGCCTCGTTATCTCGCCCACTGCAGCTGCGCATCCTGGCACCCTGCGAGGTGTACACCGTCACGCTGACGACCGCGCCGCTGGGGTTCCGGTTCTTTGAGCCTGACACCGCCACCCACGTCCTGCCGCTGCTGGCGCCGCTGTCGCGTGCCCGGATGCCTGCGCCCGCACTCGCCGCCAGCACGTTTGCGTCGCCGGGGCCCAAGGGCATCAACCCGCTGGCGGTGCTGCCGGTGGTGGAGCAGGTACTGCCTGGTTACCCGTCAGACGTGGCAGCCGCGGACGACACGGGTGCGGTAGCGTTCCCTGACGTGGTGCCTGATGACGACGGCAGCGATGACGATCGGCGCGACCGCATGACGGAGGAGCGGTCCCGTGGGTGGGAGAGCCGCGGCGCGGTGGCCATTGGTGACCGGCTGCTGGCGGTGAACAACATCCGGCTGGACCTGCTGCCGGTGGCGCCTGACACCGTGTTGACACCCGTGAGCGAGGGCGGTGGCGCCGGCGCGCCGGACGGCGACGTAGCGGCACGGTACGCAGAGGCCACGAACCGTGCCGTCAAACTGGTCAAATTTGCCATGGCAGCCATGAAGCGCAGCGCGTCCTCTCTCTCTGCGCTGTCTCCTTCGGCGTCATACGCCAGCGCCACTGGTAGCGTTGGCGGCGGCGGAGGGGGCGGCGGCGGTGGTGGCAATCGTGACCGTACTGCTACCGCCGGCAGCCTGGCAGACGAGTACTTGTCGCGGCCGGCCAGCGTCCCACTGGAGGGTGACGGCGGCGGTGATGGGAGCGCGGGTGGCAGTGCCAGCGGGTCGACAGCGGCGCCGCGGCCAGGCACCTGCACGCTCACCTTTGTGTCCGCCGGCCCGTTTGTGCGCAAGGGCATCATCATGGGCCTGCGCCTGGCGCTGCACCACGAGTCGCACCTGAAGAAGGTGCACGACACGCTGGTGGCGGACGTGGAGCGGCAGAAGGAGGAGGCGGCGGCGGCGTCCGCTGCGGCAGCGGCAGCAGCTGCAGCGGCGGCTGCCACCGAGGCGCGCGTGCTGGAGGAAGCGCGGGTGGCTGCGGCGGAGGCTGCAGCCGCTGCTGCTGCCGCCGCCGCCGCCGCGGAGGCTGCTGCCGCGGAGGCAGAGCATGGAAGCGAGGAGGCACCATATATCGACGGCGAGGTTGACGGCGAGTATGGCAACGGCGCCGACGACGGGGAGATTGACGGTGGTGGCGGAGGTGCAGGCGAGGATGAGTACGGCGTGCCGCTGGTGGAAGAAGTAGAGGCTGGCGGTGAAGGTGGTGCTGCGGAGGATGCCGGCGTCGTCGACGAGAGCGGCGATGCTGCTGGCGCCCTGCCACCGCCAACTTCCACGGACACCCCTCCACGGCGCAGTCTTCGGTGGTCGCCGGCCAGCGTCCTCGGGCGGCTGCTGTCCGGTGGCAGCGCGTCACGGTTGACAGCGTCGGGTGGTGCAGCAGCAACGCCACCCGGCATACGCCTTGCTGCGGCGGCATCGTCCCCCGCGCTGGTGCCGGCGGGGCGTACAAACCCGACCCGCAGCGCCTCCCCGCGTGACCTGGCTGCTGCTGCTGCTGCAGTCGAGCCTGCCACTGCCGCGCCTGTGGAGGGAGAGCCAACCGGGGATGCGGCGGCGGTGCCAGCTGCCGTGGTTGAGGACGTCAGCACGTCGCCAAGTGCAACCCGTGGTGGCGCTGCCACCCCCGTCGTGCGCGTTCCCAGTGCCGCCGCGCTGAATGATGCTGCCGCTGACGCTGACGCGGGGGCGGGCAGCCCGCAAGCGGCGGCCGCGGGTAGTCCACGCACTAGTCCACGCACGGGCGGTGGCAGCCCACGCACGGGCGGCGGCAGTCCACGTATGGGTGGGAGCAGCCCCCGTACGAGTCCACGCACGGGGGCGGGCAGTCCACGCTTGGGTGGCAGCAGCCCACGTACGAGTCCACACACGGGCGGGAGCAGCCCGCGCACTGGTGGAAGCGCAGGTGAGCCAGTCGTGGTGGACACCTTGACGCTTCCGGCCCCCTCGGCAAGCGCTGCCGAGACCCCCGCCAAGTCACCCGTCCCGGCGTGGGCTGGGCCACCCGCCACGCCATCGACGCCGGCACCGGCACCGGCCGCTCCAGCGGCAGCAGCCGCTCCGGCACCAGCAGTGGCGCCACCGCCGCCCAAGCCCGTAGAAATACCACCGCCGCCATCGAAGCGCGGCTTTTGCGGCTGCATGTAGGGTTTATGACTGGCCTGGCCAGGCTTGCGCAGCGTTGAAGGCTGCCGTACCGGTACTGTTGTTGTTGGCTGTAGGCCTGGCTGTTGGTGTATCGTACAGTGTTCCTTTGCCTCATTTCGATAATTGCCACGAGTGCAAGCACTGCAACTTTAACTATCGTGTTGTGTTGGTCGACCTCGGTGACAGGTCGGTCGGGTGGGTGTGGTGTTATCATAGCTGGTAAGCAACATGGCAACGCGGCACGCTGGGACCCGCAGGCGAGGGCAGGCGGCAGGGCACACGCGCGGGCATGTTGGCACTGTTACAGGTGTACCGGCAGCGGTAGTACTGGGTGAGCGAGGGCGCCTACTGGTACGCGGCGGGGGTGATCTTGTCCAGCGCGGCGGTCAGCGCGAGGGAGCCGCCGAGGCCGGCGTACACGCCCAGCATGAGCACGATGGCCAGGAGGGTGGAGTTCTGGGAGCGCTGGAGGGGGCTGGCCAGCAGGGTGGGCGCGATGCCGTAGCAGAGGGAGGAGAAGAGGGAGCCGGACATGTCAAACACCACCTGGTACGTGATGAACACGCCGTCGGAGCGCACGCGGTACGTGCCGTCCGACGTGTACAGCGGCTGCGTGACGTACAGCAGGAAGGGCAGCATGAGCACCCAGCGCACGGCGACGGCGATGAGGAGGGAGCGGGGGCGGCGGATGAGGCGGTCGCCGCGGCAGATGTTCAGCTGCTTGCCCGCCAGCTCGCCCAGCAGGGAGGCGTACAGCGTAATGAGCCTAAAGTTGGGGTTCACGGAGGCGGGTGTGTCAGACTGCGACGGCACGAAGGCGATGAGGGAGTCCACCCAGTTGGTGGCAAACCAGCAGAAGAAGATGGAGGCCTGGATGTAGCCCGTGATGCGCAGCAGCTGCATGTTGGACAGCGCTTCGCCGTCGCCGTCGCTGGCACCGGCGGCGACCTTGGTGCCACCCTCACCGCTGTCGTCAATGCCGATGGCGCCCGCCGCCAGCAGGCCGTCACGGTCGCCGTCGCGCCCGGCGCCCGTCAGCTTCTCCGCCGCCTTGGCGGCCGCCTGCGCGTCCTTCTGTGCCAGGTACGCGCGGCCAATGGGCGAGCGCAGCAGGTATAGCACGCCGCCCAGGCCCGCCAGGACGACGAGGGCGGACACGGTGTACATGGCAATGGCGGCGGACTCGGTGGGCGGCGTGCCGTCAAACCGGGTGGCGAAGGTGAGGCCGATGGAGATGAGGGAGGTGAGGGAGGCGCCAATGAAGTAGTAGCCGCCCACGGAGGTGGGGAAGATGGAGAAGAACTGGCTGGCGGTGCCGTACGCCACCGAGTCCATGACGCCAATGAGCACCACCAGCGCCATGACGACGCCGATGGAGGCAAACGGCACCGCCAGCAGCGCGATGGCCATGATGGACATGGACAGCGCGAGGCGGAAGGTGTAGGCGCGCGCGCTGCCGTACAGGCTGTCGTACTTGTGGTCGTACAGCATCTGCGCCACCAGCAGCGGCAGCACCGGCACGTTGTACGCCACCATCATGTAGGTGTAAAACGAGGAGCCGACGGAGGGGAAGCGCTGCGCAAAGTAGGCGATGCCGGCGCGGAACGCCGTCCACGCCATCGCCACGCCGATGCCCAGCAGCAGGAAGCATATGTTGGCCAGCCGCCGCTGGCCGGGTGACGTGGTAGGGTCGCCCGCCACCCCACCGCCACCCAGCACGGTCAGCGTGGCGCCACGGCCACTGCCTGCCGCGCCGCCGTCCGCGCCGCCACCCTCCGCCGCCAGCAGACCCAGCTGTGCCTCTGACGACGGCGCCAGCGCCACACGACTGCGCTCACGTGTGATGCCATCGCGGCCCACCGGCCCGCTGTCGTCCGCCATGAGGCCCATGATGTTGGTGTTGCCACCAAACGCCACGTCCACCGCCATGGTGCCGGGTTGTTGGGTGTGTCGAGGTCGGGGTGTGGTGCGACAGCTCAGGCTGTGATGCTGCCACCGTTTACCCGCACGGCGTGTCAATAAGCATGCGCCCCACACCGATTGCTGCGCCTCCTTGCCACACCTGCGGGGAACCGGCCTACCACACTACTACACAGTGTCACCCGCACCGTGGAATTGGGGGCGGCGCGGCGCGCTGTGAGTTGCGAGCGCCGGAGCTGGTATGTGACATGTGACGGTCGGCGGCCAGAGGCTACGCACAAGGAGCAAAAGATACGCCGGCGCAATCGTAGCAAAAGGAACGTAATCGTGACAAACTGACCGCGTGGACACACACACTGTATACCAGGTATGTTTGCTCCGTGTTATAGTCCTGTCGCTACCAGGCGGTGCTGTTAACTTGTGGCAGGATACTGCTGCTCAATTGCTGGTGCCACGCGGCCGCGCGTTGCCTACAGACCAGAGCAAGTGGAGTGGCAGTTAGCCGTTGGTGCCGTAACAGCAGCGATGTCGTACAACGCGGGGAGCCAACATCGGCCATTATTGTAATGGATTATGACGCACAGTGGTGCATATTGATACAAATATTGTATTAGCAGGGCTTGGCAGGTCGTGGCTTTTGACTTTTGGGTACATTATTGTGACCCCCCACCCCCTCCCCACCCTCACCCACACACACGATGAGCCACGCCGCCGCCGACTTTGACGCGGCGGTTCACTTTATTGCGCACTACAAGGCGCCACCGGGCGTGGCGTTTGACCTGTCGAATGACGTGAAGCTGCGGTACTACGGCATCTACAAGCAGGCGACGGAGGGCCCCTGCACCTCCGCCGCGCCGTCGGCTTGGAACATGGTGGCGCGCGCCAAGCATGACGCGTGGGCGTCGCACGGCAACCAGTCGCGGGATGCAGCCAAGGCAGAGTATGTGGAGCAGCTGACGGCGGCAAAGCCGGATTGGCGACGGTGGGAGGGTGTGCGGCACATGCTGGCGTCGGCGCCGCCAACGCCTGCCAGTCCGCCCGTGGCGTCACCACCAGCTGCAGCATCGCAACCGCTTCCGCCGCCGCCACCGCCGCCGCCTGCTGCTGGGACGCCGGCAACCGAGCGCGGCATGTATGACGACTTTACGGCGCGGTCGGTGGCGCGGTCGGTGGGCACGGGGGAGCGGTCTGTGACTTGGCGGGATGGTGGCGGCAGCGGCGGCGGCGGGACGGACCCGGCGCCGGGCCCCGAGTCGCCATCTGCGGCGTCTCGGCGAGACGACGCGCCAGCCACGGCCCCAAGCACCATACTGACCACCTCGCCCATGCTGCCATCCGACGACTACTACGGCAGTGGGAGCGGCGGCGGCGGTGGCGGCGGTGGCGGCGGTGGAATTCGTTGGTCATCCAGTCCCAACTTTGCGCGCCGCATTTCTACCGCTGTGACCGCTGTCGGTGACCGCGGTGGCGACGACGACGGTGGCGAGGATGTGGACGAGGGGGGCGCGGCAGCGCGTGCAACGGAGGCAACGCTGGCATCCACCGCTGACGCGCTGGAGGCGCGGCTGTCTGCGCACCAGCTGAGTCGGTTGTGCGCAGAGCTGCAGTTGCAGGTGGCACGGCAGCAAGCGCTGCTTGCGTCCGCACAGGAGTCGCTGGAGTACTACATTGGCGCGCTGCGTGCGGCACCCGCCTCGGCACTGGGATCACCTGCCTTGCTACCCCTTCCGCCGCCGCCGCCGTCGCTACTTGAGCAGCAGCGCCGTGAACCCAGCGCGTGGACGCTGCCTGCCGCGCTGGACATGCTGGCGGTGTGGGCGCGCCCGCTGCTGGCACGCGCCGCACCCATGGCCACCGAGGTGGCGTCGGTGCTTGGGCTTGCGCCTGCTGGTACACCGCCGCTCACACCCGGCCGCCGCCGCCGCGCCTCCCTCCTCCTCGTTGCTTGCGCCGTCATTATGCTGCTGCTGGTGTCGGCACGCCGCGGCCGCCGCGCCTAGTGTCTGATTGTGTGAGTGTGTTGTTTCAATCATGTTGTGCCACAGTCGGAGGTGCTTGCAGCCGCGTCTGGCGGCGTGGCAGTGTCGTCTGCCAATACTGCTGGTGCATGGCTGCGTGCCAGGGCGGTGCGGTGGAGCGCCAGGGCGGCGCGCGGGATGGTGGATCGGCCGCCATGCATCGCCGCCTCCAGCCGCCGCAGCGCAGTCCAAAACCCAAGGTTGGGATACGCCACCGTGCGGTAGCGCCGTACCCGCGCGGCAGCGTCGGCCAGCGTGGCGCCACGGTGCAGCACGTAGTACGCCAGCGTGACCGCCGCGGAGCGGCTGATGCCAGCGGCGCAGTGTACCAGCACGGCCCCACCTCCGGCGTCGCACTCTCCACTGGCTCGCACTGCAGCCACCGCCCGCGCAACCGCCGCCGCGCCGTCACGCAGCAGGGGCGGGGCCCCCCCCCCGCCGGCGCCGCGCGGCGGGCGGGCTTCGTAAGCAAGCAAGGCTGCCCGTCCGCGCCGGGTGTCGGGCGGCGCCGCCCCCTCGCCCGCGCGGTTCCCACCCCCCCGCCCCCGCCCCGCCCCCAGGAATGACAGGCTCCCCGCCGGCTCTGCCGCGCCACCCCACAGCACCCCCGCCTCCACCTCATGCGCGTCTGCGACGCTGCCGTCGCCGTCGCCGTCGTCCACCACCACCAGCTGCCATGCCGCCGGCACCAGGCCTGGCGGCAGCGCTGCAGCTGCCTCGCTCACCGACTGCGCCTTGCTGGCTGGCAAGGCGTCACCCATCGCGCTGTCGGTGTCAAACAGCGCCGCAATGCGCGGGTCCACCGGTGCGCCGTCGTCCTCCTCCGCCACCAACGGCAGCACTGGTTCTGCTGCGGCCGCTGCCATTCCGTAAAACAATAGTTACACCATAAAATGCACTAAAACCGCCACATTTCACACCACTACCACTATATCCGTGTATTCCATGACTCAATGTAGCACAGGAATTGCCCAGTGTAGCGAAATAGCAACGCTAGTGGGATACGCCGTTTGCGCCGCCATCCGTGTCGAAACCGCAGCTGCAAAGTTCGGCGTCAGGCGGCGGACAATTGATCAGAGTCACTCACATTGGGCGCTGTAATTGTTGCAGGCGCGGCGAGAACGGCAGCCTCCCAAGCGCGACACATGGTAGTTGGTGTCAAGGTATGTGGCGGCGGGTTGCGGCGTGTTGTGTGGGGGTGCAGGTTGTTTGTAAATGAGGGACACAAAATCTGTGGCGCCGCGTCCAGGCTCCCTCACCAACCGCACATCGCTGCCACCACGCATACTGCCAACCGCGCTACACACACGCGGGGGCGCGCGCGGGGCAGCAATTACAGGCCCAAAGGTACACACCTGGCGACAAGGCGCGCAGCCGAGGGGCAGCGGTAGTGGGAGTGGGCGCGGCAGGCCATCTGGCAGCCCTGACTGAGTGGTAGCAGGCCAACCACAACCCTCACGAGCGTGCACATCCGTGCCGTGCTGCATGCCCGCCGCCGTCTTCGCACCACAGTTGTCTTTAAAATACCCCCACCCCCGCCACCGTCCCATGCAGCTCTGTGTCATCCCCTGCTTGCATCGTGTGCTGCGTGCGCCCTGGCGACGGCTGGCGTGTGCGTGTGCGCTTTCTCACCATCTGTGGACCGCCAGGCAAGCTGCTGCCACCATCCGTTCATCGTGGTTCACGATCCACCAACCAGCTGCAGCTTCACCAACCACTCCCTGGCTGCCCCGCTGCCCGGCGGGAATCTTCGCGCAAAACTCGCGCGACGACGCACCCGCAACCGCGGTAACACGACGCCACACCTGCCGGTGTGGATGGCCCGCCGCTGCGGTGACCATATCCATCGCCGCCACAACTTCTGACGTGGTTGACGCATCGCCGCGGCACGTGTGGTGTGTGTGTTGGCAGCGGGGCGGAGGCGAAGCAGAGTGACGCCAGCTGCCACCTTGGCAGCCGCGCCACGCGTGGCCACCACATCACACCCACACAGACACAGACGCATTGGCTCTCCTACATACACGCGTGGGGCGCGCGCGTCATCGGTTTGTTTACTTTTTGAGCCCGCCACCGAGTCGGCCTCCCCACGTTGCCACCACACCACACCACACCACACCGCCGCAACCGCACAACCTCCCCGCCACCACCACCAACAACCATGGCGACGCGGCGTGTGGTGCCGCCGGAGGACGAGTCGACGGTGGTGTGCGGCGTGTGCGGCACGCGCGTGTCGCTGGAGGAGTACTGCATGGAGCACGCGGCCGCCTGCGCGGCGGCGAAGCACGCGCGCGTGGTGGCGGCGCTGGGGCTGGGGCGGCTGCTGGGCGACCTGTTTGACGTGGGCCTGGACGGCCACTCGGGGGCGGACGCCAATGAGGTAGCACCCAACCTGTACCTGGGCAGCGTGTCGGCGGCGCGTGACGAGGCGTTCCTGCGCGAGACGCGCGTGGTGGCCATCGTGAACTGCGCCGCCGAGGTGCGGCCGCTGCCGCTGGACAAGCGCGCGGCGGCGGGGGTGGCGAGCCACGTGCAGTTTGATATTGACGACGTGTCCACCGTCGACTTCACTGATGAGCTCACGTCTGCCGCTGCCGCCATAGACGCCGGGATGCGCCTTGCCGCCGCTGCCACCGCCACAGCGTCTGCCGCTGCGGACGCGCCCACACCCGCACACGCCGTCCTGGTGCACTGCGCTGCCGGCGTGTCGCGCTCTGCCACCGCCGTCCTGCTGTACCTCATGCGCTACCACGGCATGACGCTGTGGCAGGCGGCGCGGCGCACCAAGGCGGCGCGCACGTGCATTAGTCCCAACATGGGGTTCTGGAAGGTGCTGCGCGCGTCTGACGTGGCACTGCACGGCGCACCATCCCTGCCCGCCGCCGCGCTGCGCGTGCACCCAGAGGCCGTCCGCACGCAGTGTGAGACGGAGCCGCTGCCGGCGACGGAGGCGGCGGAGCTGGCAGAGTGGCTGGCGGCGCACGCGGCGGAGCCTGCCGCCACCGCCGCTAGCAGCGGGACGCCACCAGCTGGCGGCGATGGCGCCGCCGATGCACCTGCTGCTGCTGCCACCGCGGCAGCTGGCAGGCGCGCGTCCGCGTCATAGACGTATGATAGTGCACCACCACCTTGCATCCCAACCTCATTTCTTCCTGTCGCAATAATGCGGTGCCGCTGCCGTCAGTGCGGTGCAGCACTGCGGCGCGCCCGCTCACCCTCCTGTGCCCTTGTCCGTGCCGACCCGCGTGTGCTGCGAGCCGTTGTATTGTACTTCCTGCGGTGCGACGCCTGCCGCCGCCCCGTTGGCGTCACCACCCGCTGTGTTGTACCGCGTAGGGTTCCCCCACTCTACACGGCCCACCACCGCCGTAGCGCTCTTGTGCCTTGCCACCCCTCTTCCCGTGTGCCCCCCCCGCCATGCTGCTGCCATGTTGTCCAGCATTCCTCGTCCCTACGGCGCGCGTGGCGGCACCACTCACGACTACCCACCACTACTGCGCACCCCGCGGGTGCGCCTGGCTCCTTTTTGCTTTGCGCTTGGTGCGTGCTCCATCCATGCCGCTGGTGTGCTACTTTGTATGCCTCCCTCACTCCTTCGAGCTGCCTGGTTGGCTGCCCTGCCTGCCCGCCTGCCCGCGGCGCACGCCATCATAGCGATGACGTGACCTGCCAGCGGAGTCGCGGCGTGGGCCACTTTATTCTCCCTACTCACCCACAGCTCTTATGTTGAAGCGTGTCACCCCCATGTGCCGTGGCAGCGTGGCAGGCTGCGACGTGCGCGGTTGCGACAGCCGGCGGCTACTGTCGGGTCACTGGGCAGCTGCACAGGTGGACGTGGGTGTGTAGGCGGTGCGCCAAGATACGACTCGGAGCGGTGCGGCGCCCAGACTACGAGAGAGGGGAGAGGGGGGATATCGATAATGGGAAGTTAACAACGCCACGCGCAATGCAAAATATAAACATCTGGATGTGTCCCAATGCATGACATTGTTTGTATTCCCCGTCGTGCGGTGTCATTGAGCGACGGGAATAGTTTTATTTTTTCGGTCTGAGCGAGACGCCCGCGCCCCCCCACCATCTGGGACACCCACAGCAGCAAGCAGCGATAAACCAAGCAGCAGGGAAATCAGTCGCACCTTCAAGAAGAATAACAGCAGCAGCATGGCGGAGTCGCAGGCGTCAACCGGCTCGGCGGCAACGGCGCCACTGGCGGTTGCCGTGCGGATGCCTGATGGCGCACAGCACCGACTGACGGTGGCGGGCGCGGATGACATGGACATGCTGCATGCGCAGGGGGCCAGTCTGTGCAAGGCGCCCATGCCGGCGGGCGCCACGTTGGAGTTGCAGATGGTACGGCGGGAGGGCGGGCCGGGGCGCGTCACGCTGCCCACCACCGGCACCGTGGCAGAGGCGGGGATCCGTGCCAGCGTCATGTTGTGGTGTACCGTGACGGCGCCGCCTGCGGCACCTGCGTCGCCAGCACGACCTCCGCCGCCGCCGCCGTCGAAGGCGCCGGGATCGTCGTCACGTCATCATAAGGGCACCGCTGCCACTGCGGTGCATGATGACGAGGAGGTGGAGGTGGTTGGCGCGCCGCCAAGCCGGGGTGGTGCCGCACCCGGCGGCGGCGAGATGGTGGTGCGATACGGCGGTGGCGACGACGACTTCGTGGTAGACGGCAGCGGCGGCAGTGACAGCAACAGCGTGGTAGGGATGGGTGGTGGCGGCGGCGGCGGCGGCGGTGGTGGTCGGCGGCCGGTGCGGGCGTCGGCGCTGTCAGCACGCACCAACATGCAGGAGATGGCTGCGGAGCAGGACCGGTTGGCGCGCAGTGGCATTGTGGGCGCGAAGGGGGCGGGCCGGAGCAGTAGCCGCGGCGGCGGCGGTGGTGGTGGCGGGGGCAGTAGCGGCGGTGCCAAGCGTGGCGGGGCGGCAACGTCGAGCCCTTCCAAGCCTGCCGTAGGGTACGGCATCATTGCATCGTTGGGCGGAAGCAGCGGCGCGGGCGTGAAGCGTGGGAACAGCGCCAGTACTGGTGCGCCGGCAAAGCGCGGGCGGCCGGCTGGTGCAACAACTGGCGTAGGTCGGCCACCGCGCCGGCGGGGTGGCAAGAAGGCAGCAGGTATGGTGCAGGATCCAGCGGGGGACGCACGCGACGCGCTGGCGATGCGGCTGGCGTCGTCATTCCGCGGCGGCGGCGGTGGCGACCCGTTGATGGAATACTTCCGTGCTGCGGCACGCGGCGCGCTGGTGGCGCAGTATGAGGTGACACGGGCGACGGCCCGCGAGGCGGCGGCGCGGGCGGGGTCGTGGGACATGGCGGCGGCGGCGGGCGGCGGGCACGTGTTGGGAAGCGGCGCTGTCGCAGCCGTTGCCGTCTCGTTTGCTGCAGGCGCCCGGGTACGCGAGTCAGAGGTTGTGGACAACATCCCCCGCGCCGCCGCAGTAGCAGTACTGCGTGCTATTGTGGGCGGCACCGACGCCGCGGCGCGCGAGCTGGTGCGCCCCGCCGTTGCCGCCGCCGTGTCACCGCGCCAGTTCTGGGCGTGGGTGCGGTACGGCGCTGCAGCGCTGCGTGGCGGCAGCCGTGACGCACCGCTTCCCGCGCGCGGTGGCGGAGATCTGTTGGACCTGGATGCCGCGTGGCGTGCGCTGGCGCCGGACTGCGATTGGCGCTTCCTCACGACTCGCCCACGCAAGTTGACTGAAAAGGGCGCGGCAGCAGCGCTGGCAGCGACGGCAGCCGCTGGCGAGGCGGCTGCCCGTGCTGCGCGGCGCAGCGGGCTGGTCGCCAGCGACAGTGGTGACAGCGGCGGCATTATTGATATTGAGGCGGATGCGCCCGCAACTGCAGGCGCAGACGGCGGTGCCGCTGCGGCAGCGGCAGTGGCTGAAGCAATTGCAAAGGCGCGCGGGCCCAGCACCGCCGCGCTGGATGTGCTGCACATTGCAGCAGCGCTGGAGCCGTGCGCCGCGCTGGAGGGCAGCCCGCTGGACTCTGTGATACCGCCTGTCGGCAGCGGCGCGGTGCGCGCGCGGGTGGACGCCGAGCTGCCTGGCTTGTTGGCCTTCCTCGGGTCGTTGGTGAGCGGCAAGCCAGCTGCAGGTGGTGCAGCGGCAGGTGGTGCAGCGGCGAGTCCGGCTGAGGCAGGCGCAGGCATGAGCGCTGCCGTGGCGCTGGCAGGGTATGCCAGCCTGGATGGTCTCATGGATGCGGCTGCCAAGGTCGCCGACGTGACGCCCTGGCTGTCACGGGCGGCTGGCGTGTTCCAGGGGCCCGACGTGGATGACGGCGGCAGTGACGACGGGCTGGAGCGCGACATCCTGTTCTGTGACGAGTGCGCGCGGTGGCGGCACATCAGCGAGCGGGACACGGACCTGGAGGCGGCGCGCAGTCGCGAGCCGTGGACGTGCGCGGCGGCGGGCGTGGCGCGGTTGACGGCGCGCGGCGGGGGCTCCGCGCCGGATGACGAGTTGACGACGGGGGGGGCGGGGGGGGGGGCGGCCGCGGCGGGGCGCAAGGGGCGCACGACACCGCCATTACGGACGGCGCGCTGCGCGTGCCTGGCATCGGCATGGGTGCGGTGCTGCGCGGCGGGCGGGCGCCGTTCCAGGCGCTGGGCGCAGGTAGCGGCGCGCAGCTGGAGGCGCGTGCGGCGCTCATCACGCAGGCGCACGCAGTGCAGCACCTGAAGGGCCGGCGGCGCGTGATGGGGACGGCGCTGGGTGCGGTGGGTGCGGTGCGCCGGCACCAGGATGCCGGTGGCCTGCACTTCTCCCGCGCCTACGCGCCCCTGCACGTGGAGGCGCGCCTGGTGTACGCGCCGCCCGCGGCGGCAGCGGAGCCGGCGTGCGCCACGGTGGCCCGCACCACCATGGCGTTCCTGGAGCGGCCGGAGGCGGCGACGCGGCACCTGAGCGGCAAGTCGCTGCCGCCGCCCGCCATCCCACGCGCACTGGTCAAGGCGCACCCGCCCAACAACAAGCCGCTGGCGCACGCTGCCCTGCACTCCGCGCCCACCTCCGTCACCGGCACCGGCGTGGCGCTGGTAGACCGGCCGGCGTACGTGCTGCAGCGGCCGCGGCACGCGCGCGTGTCTGCCGTCGGCCTGATGGGCGCCACCATGGCGGAGGCGCCCATTGCGGTGCCCGACGGCAACGCGTATGTGGACGCCGCCCAGCCGCACCACATGCGTTTCCGGTCTGGCCGCTTTGCGTCCGCGGATGTGGTGACATCGGTGGCTAGCGGCGGTGGCGGCGGCGGCGGCGGTGGCGGCGGCAGCGGTGAGGTGGCGCCGGGCGCTGTTCTGGCCCGTGCGCCGTTCGCTGGTGCTCCAAACCTGCCGCAGTCGCACGCAGACTACACGAAGGACGCGGCGGCGCAGATGGCGTCAGCCATGCACGCGGTGGCGCCCGGTACCGCGCTATCCACGCTGTCGACCGCCGTGCTGGCGGGCGCGGTGTGCGTCAGCGGCGCAGTGGGGCGCACGGCGGCCGCGTTTTCGGACGCGCTGTCTGCGCGCCTGCACACTAACCCCGCCGCCGTGCCCGCCGCTGTGTCTGCCGCCGCTGCCGCTGCCGCCGCGCTGGCAGCCGGGCACTCGGCCGACGACGCTGGCGCGCTGCCGCTGCTGCGCGTGCACGTGCCGGCGGAGGGCTACACACCGTCCACTGCAGCAGCGGCGGCAGCTGGCGCGCGCGCCGGCCTGCCCGTTGACTTGCAGCGCGCCTTCCCCGCTACCGCGCCCTCGCTGGTTGCGCTGGTGGCGTCGGGTGCGCGTGATGAGGCGATGCCGCTGCTGGTGGGCGGCGGCGCGGCGGCGGCAGTGTACGCACCACGCAGCATCCTGCCGCCCGCCGCCTCTGTGGCGGCGCGCCTGACCAGCCTGCCACTGCATGTGGTCCCCACGAGCGCCAGCGCCGGCGCAGCGGAGGGCGACGGTGTGACAGGGGAGGCGGCCGCCAAGCGGCGGCGCACGGATAGTAGCGGCGCCGGCGGCGCGGTGGTGGCGGGCGGCAGCAGCAAGGCGTCCCTAGGCGTGCCGGCAGAGGCGTGGGCGCCGGCGTGGGAGGCGTCGCTGACGGTGGTCATGTGCACGACAGTGACAGCGACCGCACGCGCAGCAGCTGCAGGCGCAAACAGCGGCGGCAGCAGTAGCAGTGCTACGGCGGGCATGAAGCGGCGGCGTGACGGTGCAGGCGAGGCGGCTGAGGGCGGCGGGGCGAGCACCGGGGGCACAGGGTGCGGCCGCAACGCCGGCAGTGGCGTGGCTGCTGCGCTGGCGGCGTTGGCGCGTGCGCGTGCCGGCGGCGCCAACCTGCTGGACACGACGCGCGTGGTGCTGGACGGCATCCGCGGCGCGGGCGGCGGGGAGGGCGGCAGCGGCGCGAAGGCGGGCGCGGACCCCCTGCACATTGCGCCGCCCGTGCCGGCGCCCAGCGATTGGACGGTGCTGGAGGACATCCTGCTGCTGCGCGTGGTGGCGGAGGTGGGGTTCAACTGGGACATGGTGCGCGACGCCATGCGCGCCGCCAGCCTGCCGCTGCCGGCGGCGCTGGCGCACCCGCACTTGTGCAGCGGCGCACACGGTGGTGCGCCAACTGCCACCGCCACGCCGCTGCGGTTTGGACCCACGGCGGCGCTGGCGGTGGCGGCACGGGCGCGCCCTGCGCGTGCTGCACGCGCCTGCAGCGACCGCTTCAAGCGGCTGGCCATGCGGCCGCTGACGGTGTGGGCGCACCTGCCGACAGGCAGCGTGCCGGTGGGCAACGCGTCTGCCATGGCGCTGGCGCTGGGGCTGCCAACCGCGTCACGCGGCGGTGCCGGCGGCGCTGGCGGCGGCGGCGGCGGTGGCAACAATAACGCCACCACCGTGTCGGTGCCCGGCTGGCTGTCCACTGGGCTGGGTGCCAATGGTGGCATGTCGGTGGGGGAGGGCGGGTCGGCGCGCGTGGTGGTGGAGCACGTGCCGCTGCCGCCGCAGCTGCGCCGCGTGCGCGCGTACACATATGGTGTTGGGTTGTACCACGTGGCGGCGCGGGAGGCGCGGGGCGCTGCCGCGGATGCCGCGGCGGCTGCTGCAGGTGCTGCCGCAGCGGCAGGCGGTGGCGCTGCCGCACTGTGTGCCGCCACCGCGGCGCCCGCGCTTGGTGGCACGTCCGACCTGGTGTGCCACTCCCTCCTGCCCGCCGCCATGCCGCGCCCGCACGCGCTGCTGTCGGTGGGGCTCAGCATGGTGGAGTACAAGCGGCAGCGGCCGCACGTGAACACGCCGTCGCCGTTCAACCTGGACCCCAAGGCGCCGCTGGCGCCTGAGGGTGCCGCGTTTGGCGCCGCGCTGACCACCAGCGTGGAGCGCACGGCGTCGGAGGTGGGTGTGCCGGGTCTGGCGGCCGTTGCGCCACGCGCGCCCACCGCCCTGGCGGGCACTGTGCCGTTCCACCGCGGCGTGGCGGGCGCGCTGCCCTTCCCGTCCGAGCTGCCGCCGTCCGTGGCGGCGCCGGCGGTGCCCGGCCCGCCGACTCCCGACACCGTTGGCGCGCCGGCGCTGGGCCTGCCCGCGCTGGCACACGCCTACGCGCCGCCCGCGCGCCCCTTCCGCAAGTCCAGCCCCTACATCGCGACGCTCAAGAACAAGGAGCGTGAGCGGCAGCGACACATGGCGGCGGAGCAGCACATGCAGATGATGCAGGCGGTGGCGGTGGCGCGCGTGCCGTCGCTGCCTGGCGCAGGTGGTACTGCTGCCGGTGGCGGTGCCGGCGGCGGCGTGACGGGCAGCAGCAGCGCACTGCCTGCCGCGGCAGCAGCAGCGGCTGCTGGTGGCAGCGTCGAGGGCAGTGAGAGCATTGCGGGCAGCGGCGCGGCTGGCGAGGCGCAGCTGACGTCCGCCACCATCATCCAGCGCCTGCTGGCAGTGCCCGGCATGCAGAGCATTGGCTTGTCGCGCGACCAGCTCACCACGCTGCTCACCACCATTGTGGACGACGCCACCGTCATGCGGGTGCAGCAGGTGGGCCAGCGCACCGACCTGACGCCGCAGCAGAAGGACGAGGCGGTGGTGCAGGTGGTGCTGGCGCGCCTGCAGCCTGGTAACTCCTAACTCCTAACAACGTACAGGTTCATTAGTTAGTGTTGTTACAACAGTTGAAGTGATGACACAGTCGGGTGGCACAGCAGGTAACTCGTATTTAGTGCGGAATGATGATGAGCGTGGGGTTCATTACCGTACGATAATACCAGGGGATAGCTTGTAGCGTGGTCGCGAGTTGGTAGCAGCGACACGGTCCGCGTACCATGTCATCGGGGTCAGATGGTACCAGTGTCGATGTCGATGGCGCGCTAACTGATACCTACGCGATCGATGGCGCGCCGCTGGTCGAATCCTGTGCGTCGCCGTGGCCTCCGGCGCGGTCCGGGGGGTCTGCGCGCGGGAGCGGGAGGGGGAGCGGGAGCGCGGAGTAAATGTTTGAGGGGGCGGTGAGGGTGCGCGACGACGCGGAGGGTGGGCGGTGTGGGCCAGCAGAAGGCGGGCGGTAGCCGGTGGCGGGTGTGGCGGCACGAATAATGGCGGGCGGCATGGTGGGGCTGCTGGAGGCGTGCAACCGCGTCGGCGGGTACTGCGACGTCGCCGCGGAGGGCGGACGCGCCAGCGGCGAGGCCGGTGGAAGGCGAGAGGGTGATGCGCCGCTGCCACGTGCCGCGCGCGCCGCTATGGCTTCCTCACGCGCCGCACGCAGCACGGTAGAGTGGTACAGGTCCAGTGCGGTGGGGTGCGCAGTGTCGGCTGGGCGCGCCAGCATAAACAGGCGCACATGTTCCTCCACGGCAGCGTCCAGCGCCGCGGCGCCGCCACGAAAAGGAGTAGCGGCGGCAGTACGTGTGGCAGCGGCAGGCGGCGGCGGCGATGCGGGCGACCGTGACCGGCGGCCGGAGTCCACGCGAGGCGGCGACACGGGGCGGCGGGTTGGTGACAGGGGCGGCAGGTCGCGGTGTGGCGCCGGCGGGTACACTGGGTCGCTGCCGCCCAGCACGGGCGGCGCACCCCACTGGTTCACGCGCACCAGCAGGGCGCCATGTGAGAGGGCGCCGGCGGCACCCCGTGCAAGTAAGGTGGCGCTGGCAGGGCGGTGGTGGCGGTGATCCCGCTCGTCGTCATGTGCATACACGTAATCAGCCGCCGGCCGCAGTGCGGCACTGGCCGGGCGGGCGCCGCGCGTCAGCATGGAGGGCGCGCCCGCCCCTGCCCGCGCGGCGGCTGCGCGGCGATCTGCGTCTGTCCGCGCGCCGGCAGTGGTGGTATTTGGTGCGGTGGCGGTGGGGGCCGTAGACGACGCGGCCAAGGCGGCAGCAGCTGCAGCGCGCGCCGCAGCGCCGTCACTGCCGCCCAGCGCTACGCCAGCCAGGCGCGCGCGGGCAGCAGCCAGGGCGGCGCGGCAGGAGCGCTCGGCGGCAGGCGGCAGAATAACGCTACGCAACGAAAGCTGCGCAGCGGCGCGCACCGACGTCCAACTCTCTGTCAGCGCCGCCACCAGTTCATGCAGTCGCGTCAGCGCCGCGATACGGCCGCCCCGCAACCAGGCCACCAGCGCCACGCCGCGGGCAGCCAGCGGCGAGGGGCCGGCAGAGCGGGATGTGATTGGCACCCAGCGCGCCGAACGCGGCAGATCAGCTCCCCCGTCCGCAGGGTCTGGCAGCGAGCGCATCAGGGTTGCGAGTGTGGCCTCCAGAGTGGGGAACAGCCACAACATGGCGTCGGCGCGCGCCCGCGCCGCTACACTGATCTCACGCTGCAGCGCTGGGCTCGTGACCTCCACAACGGCGGAGCCAGGCGCGGCGGTGCGTGCCGCCAGCGCCTGCAGCACCGTGTCGGCCATGCTGCGCCCGCTGCGTGCCGACCGCAGCAAGGCAAGCGGGCCACGCACGGGGCGCAGCGGCCAGTCGGCGTCGGTGGGTGGCAGCGCGGCGGAAGCAGCGGCGGCAATTGACCACACAGCAGCCTCCAGCAGCGACACCGCTTCAGTGGTGGGCAGCGGCGACGGCGACGGAAGGAGGGGCGGCACGGGGAGTGGCGCAATGGACACACCGGCGGCAGTCCCGGTGGTGGCGGCGGTGGTGGAGATGGGGCGCGCATTGCGTGCCACCTCCCACGCCAGCAGCTGGTCACCGGGCACGGTGGGCGCCGCCATAGTGCCGCGCCGCCACAGCAGCGGGTCCAGCACTGACAGTGCGCCCAACACCGTCAGCACCGCGGTCCAGTGCGCCGTCGAGCCGGCGTGCATTGTGAGTGCCTGCAGGGCGTAGCGCAGCAGCAGGGCGGCGTGCTCGTCTGCCCAGTCAAACGTGCCAGACATGTAGGGCGCCAGGTTGGCAAGCGCGGTGAGGCTGGCCTCTGCGTCGGCCGACGCCACGCCTGCCAGCAACTCATGCCGTATGACGCCGCGCGCCAGCACCTCCTCCAGCGCGGCGCGCGTCGCCGCCGCCGACCGCTGCCGCTCCGACATCTGTTGTTGTTGGGCGCTTCGTTGTTTTGGTCGTGCGGGTGGTAGCACGGACGGTGGTGGTGGCGGCACGGGTGGTGGTGGTAGTGTGTCGTCGGCGCTGTCGTAGTCGCCGTCGTCCACGTACACGCCGACTGCGTCGTCATCGTCGGAGGCGGCGGCGGCGCGTGGTGGAGGTAGTCGTGGTGGCACGGGTGTGTCATCGTCGTGGTCGCTGTCAAAGGCGTCTGCGTCATACTTGCCATCGCTGCTGGCGGCGGCGGCGGCGGCCATGGTGGTGTGTTAGTGTGGTGTTAGTGGGTGGGGCGGCGGCGGCGGCGGGGTGGCAGCGTGGTGCCCCCCATGGCAGCAACTGGGGGGCGGGGGGTGTGTTGGGCAGCAGACAAGGGGGGCCGGCAGACACTGGAGGTAGCAGTTTAGCACCAGTCGAGTAGCGGGAGGAGCAGACAAGGAGCAGTCAACCAGCAGTATCAGTCCAGCCCCCGCAC
>Ga0066256_1001932_pt1 | contig 25054 bp, 25 predicted proteins | sample ThiBio_1000_biof_FD_87107 | JGI IMG/M metagenome (GOLD analysis project Ga0066256, IMG submission 87107) | Wastewater bioreactor microbial communities from Cape Town, South Africa - Thiocy_expt_1000_biof (version 2) | ecosystem: Engineered > Bioreactor > Thiocyanate-remediating >... | reverse complement strand
ACAGGAACAAAGCGTGACCATTCTCATGTCAAGACGCATTGAGATGTCCCCGTCGCCCTGCCATAAGGAGCCCGAAACGTGAATCAGGCGAATCTCAAACTCGTGGAAGGCTCCTCGATGGACAAGGCCAAGGCGCTGGATGCGGCGCTCTCCCAGATCGAACGCGCCTTCGGCAAGGGCTCGATCATGCGGCTCGGCAAGAACCCGCAGGCGATCGAGATCGAGACGATTTCGACCGGTTCGCTCGGCCTCGACATCGCGCTCGGCGTCGGCGGCCTGCCCAAGGGCCGCGTCATCGAGATCTACGGGCCGGAATCCTCGGGCAAGACCACGCTGGCGCTGCACACCATCGCCGAGGCCCAGAAGAAGGGCGGCGTTTGCGCCCTTGAAATCACCGACACGCTCGTCCGCTCCGGCGCGATCGACGTGCTCGTGGTCGACTCCGTCGCGGCGCTGACGCCCCGCGCCGAGATCGAGGGCGAGATGGGCGACGTCTAGCCGGGCCTCCAGGCCCGCCTGATGAGCCAGGCCCTGCGCAAGCTCACCGCCTCGATCTCGCGCTCGAACTGCATGGTCATCTTCATCAACCAGATCCGCATGAAGATCGGCGTGATGTACGGTTCGCCGGAGACCACGACCGGCGGCAACGCGCTCAAGTTCTATGCTTCGGTGCGCCTCGACATCCGCCGCGTCTCGACGCTGAAGGAGCGCGACGAGGCGACCGGCAACCAGGTTCGCGTCAAGGTCGTCAAGAACAAGGTCGCGCCACCCTTCAAGCAGGTCGAGTTCGACATCATGTTCGGCGAGGGCATATCGAAGGTCGGCGAACTGATCGATCTCGGCGTCAAGGCCGGCATGGTCGAGAAGGCCGGCGCCTGGTTCTCCTTCGACAGCCAGCGCCTCGGCCAGGGCCGCGAGAACGCCAAGACGTTCCTGCGCGACAATCCGGATCTCGCCCGCGAGATCGAGACGTCGCTGCGCCAGAATGCCGGCCTCATCGCCGACCGGTTCCTGGAAAACGGCGGCCCGGACCCGAACGACGCCGACGACGCGGCGGGAATGTAGTTCCCGCGCAACGCCCGCAGGAATATCGAAAGACCGGCCGCTTCTTCTTGAAAGGCCGGTTTTTTGGTGTCTGGACAGCGACTGAGGCGGGCGATAAAAGCCATCAGTTCTCGCAGGCGCCCGAGGTTTCCGGCCTTTCCCGTGAAAAGGCGGCCAGCGCGTGCGGTTTCGACGGAATTCGCGGATGGATGGGCCTTTCGGGGCCGTCCGGGCGGGCACTCCGGCCGGCGCGGCGATCTTTCATCGCCGCGGGACAATTGGGTGGGTGATGCACCGGCTTCCGGGGCAGACAGTGCAGAGATGAAGGACGCGATATGAGCGGCGTGAATGAGATCCGGTCGACTTTCCTCGACTATTTCCGCAGAGAAGGCCACGAGGTCGTATCCTCCAGCCCGCTCGTGCCGCGCAACGACCCGACCCTGATGTTCACGAATGCCGGCATGGTGCAGTTCAAGAACGTCTTCACCGGATTGGAATCGCGCCCCTATTCCCGGGCCGTCACCGCGCAGAAATGCGTGCGCGCCGGCGGCAAGCACAATGACCTCGACAATGTCGGCTATACCGCGCGCCACCACACCTTCTTCGAGATGCTCGGCAACTTCTCCTTCGGCGACTACTTCAAGGAGCGCGCCATCGAGCTTGCCTGGAACCTGATCACCAAGGAATTCGGCATCGACAGGAACCGGCTTCTCGTCACCGTCTACCATACCGACGACCAGGCCTTCGACCTCTGGAAGAAGATCGCCGGCTTTTCCGACGACCGCATCATCCGCATCCCCACCAGCGACAATTTCTGGGCGATGGGCGATACCGGCCCCTGCGGCCCCTGTTCGGAAATCTTCTACGACCATGGCGATCATATCTGGGGCGGCCCGCCCGGTTCGCCGGAAGAGGACGGCGACCGTTTCATCGAGATCTGGAACCTCGTCTTCATGCAGTTCGAGCAGATCACGAAGGAAGAGCGCGTCGACCTGCCGCGCCCGTCGATCGATACCGGCATGGGGCTGGAGCGCATCGCGGCCCTGCTCCAGGGCAAGCACGACAACTATGACATCGACCTCTTCCGCGCGCTGATCGACGCCTCCGTCGAGGCGACCGGCGTTCCGGCCGAGGGCGAGGCGCGCGCCAGCCACCGTGTCATCGCCGACCACCTGCGCTCCTCTGCCTTCCTGATCGCCGACGGCGTGCTGCCGGCCAAGGACGGCCGGGGCTACGTGCTTCGCCGCATCATGCGCCGCGCCATGCGCCACGCGCAGCTTCTCGGCGCGAAGGAGCCGCTGATGTGGAAGCTGCTTCCGACGCTGGTCGGCGAGATGGGCCGCGCCTATCCGGAACTCCAGCGCGCCGAAGCGCTGATCTCCGAGACGCTGAAGCTGGAGGAGACGCGCTTCCGCACCACGCTGGAGCGTGGCCTCAGCCTCCTTTCCGACGCGACGTCGACGTTGCACAAGGGCGACACGCTGGACGGCGAGACCGCTTTCAAGCTCTACGACACCTACGGCTTCCCGCTCGACCTGACGCAGGACGCATTGCGCGGCCGCGGCATCGGCGTCGACCTTTCGGGCTTCACGGATGCGATGGACCGCCAGAAGGCGGAAGCACGGGCCCATTGGGCCGGCTCCGGCGAGGCGGCGACCGAGACCGTATGGTTCGAGCTGCGCGAAAGGCTCGGCGCGACGGAATTCCTCGGCTACGACACCGAGACCGCGGAGGGCGTTGTCGAGGCGATCGTCCGCGAAGGCAAGACCTTCGACAGTGCCACGGCCGGCGACACCGTCCAGCTCGTGTTCAACCAGACCCCGTTCTACGGCGAATCCGGTGGCCAGATGGGCGATACCGGCATCATCGCCACCGACAATGCGCGCCTCACCGTCACCGACACCCAGAAGAAGGGCGACGGCGTCTTCGTTCACACCGCGACCGTCGCCGAAGGCACGATCAAGGTCGGCGATGCCGTGGCGCTGACGGTCGATCATGCCCGCCGTTCGCGCCTGCGCGCCAACCATTCGGCGACGCACCTGCTGCATGAGGCGCTGCGCGAGGTGCTCGGCACCCATGTCGCCCAGAAGGGCTCGCTGGTCGCGCCCGAGCGCCTGCGCTTCGACGTCTCGCATCCCAAGCCCATGACGGCGGAGGAACTGCGCGTCATCGAGGATATGGCAAACGAGATCATCGTGCAGAATTCCCCGGTCACCACGCGCCTGATGACGGTGGACGACGCGATCGCCGAGGGCGCCATGGCGCTCTTCGGTGAGAAGTACGGCGATGAGGTCCGTGTCGTTTCCATGGGCACCGGCGTTCACGGCGCCAAGGCCAACCGGCCCTATTCGGTCGAGCTTTGCGGCGGCACGCATGTCTCCTCCACGGGTGAGATCGGCCTTGTGCGCATCCTTTCCGACAGCGCCGTCGGCTCTGGCGTTCGCCGTCTCGAAGCGCTGACGGGTGAAGCGGCCCGCGCCTATCTTGCCGAGCAGGACGAGCGCGTGAAGGCGCTTGCCAATGCGCTCAAGGCCCAGCCGGGCGAAGTTCTCGCTCGCGTCGAGGCGCTTGTCGACGAGCGCCGCAAGCTGGAGCGCGAGCTGACCGAAGCCAAGAAGAAGCTGGCGCTTTCCGGCGGCACGGCCGGGGGCGACGACAGCGTGCGCGACGTTTCCGGCGTCAAGTATCTCGGCAAGGTGGTCACCGGCGTCGAGCCGAAGGACCTCAAGAGCCTTGCGGACGAGGGCAAGAAGAGCCTCGGCTCCGGCGTCGTCACCTTCGTCGGCGTCTCGCCCGATGGCAAGGCGAGTGCCGTGGTCGCCGTGACCGCGGATCTGACCGGCCGCTTCAGCGCCGTCGATCTCGTGCGCCGCGCATCCGAAGCGCTCGGCGGCAAGGGCGGCGGCGGGCGTCCCGACATGGCACAGGCCGGCGGCCCCGACGGTGCCCGGGCGTCGGACGCCATCGAGGCGGTGGCAGCGGCACTTGCCGGTTGACCAGCCTTTTTCGTCAGGCTTGAACATCGATATCGCGGCGGGCCTCGGCCCGCCGTTCGTTTGCGAAGTTTTCAGCGTTTCCGCCTAACGTTCACGCGTGCGGAGTGCGTGATTTGATTGCAGACGTTATCGACATATCGACCCTGATGATCTGTACCTTCCTGTCGACCATGGTCGTCGGGATTTTCATGCTCCAGGTCTGGTTCACCGACCGGCGCCATGCGGCGGCCGGCTACTGGTGCCTGACCATGTGGGTCGGCTCGCTCGCCACGTCGCTCTATGCGCTGCGCCCCATCGGCTTTCCCATGCTCACCGTCGGGCTCGGCAACGGGCTCGCCATGCTTGCCTATGCCCTCATGTGGGCCGGCTTCCGGGTCTTCGACCGCCGGCCCGTCTACCGGCTGGTCGTGCTGGCGGGTCCGCTCGTCTGGAGCCTCGCCTATCTTTTCGTGCCGCAGGTCGCCGGGGACGTGAACAACCGCATCATCCTCTCGTCGCTGATCATCACGGCCTACTCGATCTGGATGGGCGTCGACATCTGGCGCGGGCGCGGCGGCGAGACGCTGCCGACGCGCACCATGTCCGCCATCTTCTTCCTTTCGCACGGCGTCATCTATTCCCTGCGCATCCCGATGGCGGTCCTTTCGCCGGCCGGGCTCGGCAACGGCACGGCCCATTCGCCCTGGTTCGCCGTCTTCTCGCTGGAACTCTTCGCGCACACCATCCTTGCCGCCATCGCCATGCTCGTGCTGATCAAGGAACGCGGCGAGGCGCTCTACCGGCAGGCCTCGCGCACCGATGCGCTGACCGGCATCGCCAACCGCGGCTCGTTCCTCGAAGACGTGCGGACGCATCTTCCGGGCGGCGCGGGCACGCTGATGGTCTTCGACCTCGACCGGTTCAAGGCGATCAACGACACCCATGGCCATGGCGCGGGGGACGCGGTGCTGAAGCGATTTTCGGCGCGGATTTCCTCCTGGCTGGAGGAGGGCATGCTGTTCTGCCGGTTCGGCGGCGAGGAGTTCGCGCTCTTCGCGCCGGGACATGACATGGAAAGGGCGGAGGCCTTCGCGGAAGTGCTGCGGCGCGAGGTCGCCGCCATGTCCGTCGTCTGCGAGGGGCGGGAGATCGGGGTTTCCGTCAGCATCGGTCTTGCGGATGTGGCAACCTTCGGCGCGGATTTCGACCACCTGCATTCGGCCGCCGACAGCGCGCTCTATGCCGCGAAGGAGGCCGGGCGCAACCGGGTCATGCGCGCGGCGCCCGCCGGCGCGGGGCTTGCCGATGTTGCCCGGCGCATGCGGGAGCCGGTCACGCCGGCGTCAGGCCTTGCCGCGTCCGGCTAGCGCGTTTCCACGCAATTGCGGACGCAACACCCCTGCATGCTCCTGCCGGGATTGATCTATGACGCGCGCCGCGCCGCAATCTCCGCCATGGCGGCATCGGCCGTCGGGGTGAAGGTGACGCGCGGCGCATGCAGTTCGTGGGCTTCCAGCAATCGCCGCATGTCCGGTTTCAGCCCAGCGATGAAGACGCGCACGCCGGCGCGCTCGGCCTTGCGCACGAGGCCCTCTATGACGCTGGCGGCGGTGGAATCGAGCAGCGGCACATCCGTGCAGTCGAGCACGAAATTGCGCCGCTGGTCCGCGATCCGGTCGAGCACCGAGCCGACGCTGGCCGCCGCGCCGAAGAAGAAAACGCCGCTGATGCGGTAGATCACCGTATCGGGATCGTCCGCCACGACGGGCCGTTCCGGCAGGTCGTTGTCCTCGCCGGCATCCTCGATGGCGCGCACGAGGCGGGGCACCGTCTCCTCGCGAATGTTCACCGCCTTGCCCATGCGGTCGATGAAGAGCACGGCGCCGAGCAGGAAGCCGACGACGATGCCTTCGGTCAGGTCCCGGAAGACCACGAGCAGGAAGGTGACGGCGAGCACCGCCGCATCGCCCCGCGAGGAGCGGAAGAGGGCGGCGATCGCCGGGCGCTCGATCATGTTGAACGAGACCACGGCCAGCACGCCGGCAAGGGCGGCGAGCGGGATGTAGCTGGCGAGCGGGGCGGCGACGAGCATGAAGACGAGAATGAACACGGCGTGCAGCATGCCGGAGACCGGGCTGGTGGCGCCGGAGCGGACATTCGTCGCCGTGCGCGCGATGGTGCCGGTCACGCAGATGCCGCCGAAGAGCGCCGAGCCGACATTGGCGAAACCCTGGGCGACGAGCTCCATGCTGGGGCGATGCCGCCGCCCCGTCATGCCGTCCGCGACGACCGCCGACAGCAGCGATTCGATGGCGCCGAGCAGGGCGAAGGCGACCGCATCCGGCAGAACCGCAAGCACGAGCTGCGGGGAGAAGGACGGCAGGGCCGGCACCGGCAGGCTGCGCGGAATCCCGCCGAAGCGGGTGCCGATGGTGTCCGCCGGCAGCGCGAGGAGAGCGGTCACGAGCGACGACACCGCGACCGCGATGAGGAGGTTGGGCCAGGAGGGGCGGAAGCGTCGCAAAAGCAGGATGATCGCGATGGTGAGCGCGGCGACGCCGAAGGCGGCGGGGCTGAAGGTGGGGCGCGCGGCCCAGAGCGCCGAGAGCTTTTCCAGGATCGGACCCGGTTCGCGCCCGTCGAGCTTCAGGCCGAAGAGTTCGCCGATCTGGCTGGCGAAGATGATGATGGCGATGCCGGCGGTGAAGCCTACCGTGACCGGGTAGGGAATGAACTTGATGTACTTGCCGAGCCGGAGATAGCCGGCGATCGCCAGCATGATGCCGGAGAGGAAGGTGGCGAGCAGCAGGCCCTCGATGCCGTGTCGGGCGGCGGTCACCGAGACGAGCACGATGAAGGCGCCGGCCGGCCCGCCCACCTGGAAGCGGCTGCCGCCGAGCGCGGAGACGAGGAAGCCGCCGACGATGGCGGTATAGAGGCCGCGGTCCGGCGTTACGCCGGAGGCGATGGCGATGGCCATGGAAAGCGGCAGCGCGACGATCGCCACCGTCAGGCCGGACAGCGCATCGGCCCGCAACCGCGCGAGGCTGTAGCCCTCCGCGAAAATGCTGGCGAGCTTCGGCATCAATGCATCGGTCATGAGAGCCTCGAAAGGCCGGTGGATGGGGGGAGGAGGTCCGGCGAGCGCATCTCACGCCGAGTCGCCCGTTTTTGCAATGGCGGATGGCAACGCTATGCGAAAATTGCAGGGCATGCGAGAAGCGCAGGATTTGTGAAATCGCTCCGTGCTTGGTTCAATGCGTCCCGGGGAAAGGAAGCGGCATGAGCGAGAACGAGATCTGGGCGGCCTACGAGAAACGCCTGCTGCGTGTCTCCGCCTATATCCACGAGCATCTGGACGAGGAGCTTGATCTCGACCGGCTGTCGGAGATCGCCTGCCTTTCCGCCCATCACTGGCATCGCGTCTACCGCGCCGTGCACAACGAGACGCTGGCGGCCACCGTGCGCCGCCTGCGTCTTCATCGCGCCGCGGGCGGCCAAGGTTGAGGTGCATCCCCCGCCGCGCTATGACGGGCCATGCGATTTACCGGAAAACACGTTGTCGTCACCGGCGCCGCCTCCGGGCTGGGCCTGGCCATCGCCCAGGCCGCCCAGGCCGAGGGCGCCACCATCACCGCCATCGACCGCACCGCTTCGCCCTTCGCGGGCAGCCGCATCTGCGACATCAGCGACGAGGACCAGGTCCGGCGCGCCCTGGCCGGGCTGGGCCGCGTCGACGCGGTGGTGAACAGCGCCGGCATCGTCCGGCGGGCCAAGGTGGATGAAACCGACATGGCCGATTACGACGCGGTGATGGCGGTGAATGTGCGCGGCGCCTTCCTGGTGTCGAAATACGCCCTGCCCCTGCTGCGGGCCTATGGCGGCGCGGTGCTGCACCTGTCGTCGGGCGTGGCCACCACCGGCACCCGCAACCGGGCGGCCTACAGCGCCAGCAAAGGCGCGATCGTCTCGCTGACCCGCAACATGGCGCTGGACTATGCCGCCGACAAGGTGCGCGTGAACTGCCTCTGCCCCGGCTTCATCAACACGCCGCTGCTGGCCAACCTGCCGCCCGAGCGCAGGGCCAGGCTGGTGGCGCTGCATCCGCTGGGCCGCCTGGGCGAGGCGGAGGACGTCGCCCATATGGCGCTGTTCCTGATATCGGATCATGCCACCTGGATCACCGGCCAGGCCATCGCCGTGGACGGCGGCTTCAATGCCGGTCACAGCGAAGACATCTGAGTGCTGACCGACGCCCGCACCCTTCCCGACGGCACGGCCTTTTCTCCCGATCTCGCCATCATCGGCGGCGGCCCCGCCGGTATCGCCCTGGCGCTGCAACTGGCGGACGGCAAGCGCGACATCCTGCTGATCAGCGCGGGCGGCATGGAGTTCGACCGCGCGGTACAGGATCTGTATGCCGGCCAGGCCAGCGATTACGTCCCGCTGGAGGCCGGGCGGCTGCGCTATCTGGGCGGCGGCACCAATCACTGGGGCGGCTGGTGCCGCCCGCTGGACCCGCAGGATTTCGAGGCGCGCGACTGGGTGCCCCATTCCGGCTGGCCCTTCACGCGCAAGGCGCTGGAACCCTATTACCCCAAGGCCCAGCAACTGGTGGAAGCCGGGCCCTGGCTGTACGACCAGGGCGGCGCGGCCCGGGCATCGGCCCATGGCGCCATCCTGCCGTTGGGCGATGGCGGCCTCTATACAAGCTGGTTCCAGTTCTCCAAGACGCGCGGCGGGGTGCTGCCCACGCCCTTCGGCCTGCGCTATGCCGGCGATCTCAAGCGCGCGCCCGGCCTGAACCTGCTGCACGACGCCAACGTCACCGCCATCCGGCTCGCCTCCGATGCGGGGCGGGTGACGCGGCTGGCTGTTCAGACGCTGAACGGCAGGCGGATCACGGTGACGCCGCGCGTCACGGTGCTGGCGGCGGGCGGGATGGAGAATGCGCGTCTGCTGCTGGCCTCCAACGATGTGATGAAGCCGGGCATCGGCAACCAGAACGACCTGGTGGGCCGCTTCTTCGGCGACAATCCCACCCCGCGCGATGTCGCCACCCTGGTGGCGTTCCGGGGGCGGCCGGGGCCTTTCTATTCCAGCAATCTCAACATGGGCGACGGCGCGATCCCACGCGCCACCTTCGCCGTGAGCGCGGCGTTCGCGCGCAAGAGCCGCTGCCTGGGCTCGCTGACCACCCTGGAGCATCCGGTGTAACTGGACGCCGAAGGCAAGGCCGCCGTGGCCACCACCGCCGCGGCGCTGGGCGTGGACGCCTCGGGCGCGCGCGCCTATTCGCTGGGCTGCGGCCTGGAACTGATCCCCGATCCCGACCGGCGGCTGGTGCTGACCGGCGAAAAGGACGCGCTGGGGATGCCGCGCCTGAAGTTGAACATGCACATCGCCGACCGGGATTTCGCGCTTTATCAGCGGACGCTGGTGGAACTGGGACGGCAATTGCTGGCGGCCAAGGCCGGGCTGCTGCGGATCAACAAGCATAGCCGCGCCGATTGGATGGCGACCATGGACTGGGGCCATCACCATATCGGCACCACCCGCATGGGCCACGATTCCAAAACCAGTGTGGTGGACGCCAATCTGCGGGTGCATGGCGTGGGCAACCTGTTCGTCACCGGCAGCAGCACCTTTCCCACCTATGGCGCATCCAATCCCACCCTGAACCTGATCGCGGTGACGCTGCGGCTGGGCGACCATCTGAAAACGGTGCTGCCATGAAGCGCCGCGTCCTGCTGGCCGGCGCGGGCCTCGCCGCCATCGCGGCGGGGGCGGGCCTGTACCGCTTCACCGATGTGATCGTGAAACACTATCCGCCCACGCCTTATGACGACCTGCTGGAGCAGCTGGCCGACCGCGCCACCGCCCGCGTGATCGGCGCGCGCCTGCCGGTCGAGCCCGCCCATGCCGCCACGCGGCTGCGCGAGGCGCTGACGGGACAATCGCTGGCGGACGCGGTCCAGGCCGACGTCGCGGCGGGCCGCCTCAGCGAAGTGGCGGGCTGGCTGCTGCCGGAAAGCGTGGCGCTGCTGGCGGCGCTGGCCGCGCGAGCCGGTTGACCGGAACACCGGCTTTCTTCCCCCGCGGCGCGAAGCGCCCAATGCGGGGGAGTTTGGTAGCAACAGCGTACCAAACGGCGTAGCGAAGTGTTTGCGTCTTCGCAAACCTGAGCTGCGTCAGATGGGGGTCCCCAAAATAAGCCCCCGCAGGGAATTTCCGAACCACACTTCACCCTGCAAATCGGCAGGTGTCAGAACCGCTTCCCGCGCCTGGCCGGTTTCGAGCAGTTCGGCGCGCAGGCAGCCCGGCAGCAGGCCGCAGTCCAGCGGCGGGGTCAGCAGCACGCCGTCGCGGCGGACAAAGATGTTGCTGCGCGCGCCCTCGGTCAGTTCGCCACGCGCGTTGCGGAAGATCACCTCGTCGCTGCCGCTGCGCTTTGCTTCCGCATCGTACATCTCGCGCCAGGTCGTCTTGTGACGCAGCAGCGGATCGGCGCTGTCCGTCCGCAACGGCGAGACCGCATAGGTCCAGTGCGGCGGATCATCCGGCAGCGCATGGGCGGTAGCGCGGAGGGCTCCCGCCTCGTCCAACGTCAGGCGGATTCGGAATTTCCCCTTCTTTCCTTCCACCGCAGCCTGCAAGGCCAGACGCGCATCACAGGAATTGTAGGACAGGCCCAGCACCCGTGCCGAGGCTTCCATCCGCGCCATGTGCAGCGGCAGGCGCGTGAAGCGGCCGTCGCGCCAGCCCAGTGTCTCGATCAGTTCCAGCGGCTTGCGCGCCGTCTCGAAGAAACGCGCCTTGAGCAGGCATTCGGCATATTCGCTTTCCATCACCGAGTCCTGACCCACCCCGCCGCCGATGCCCAACTCGCCCCGCCCGCCGGAAAGCGTAATGGTGCGGATCGCAACATTAAAATGTGCAGACCTATCGGGCGCAAAATATCCCACCGCCCCGCAATAGGCGCCGCGCGGCGAGGTTTCGAGATCACGCAGGATTTCCATCGCCCGGATCTTGGGCGCGCCGGTGATCGAGCCGCAGGGAAACAGCGCCCGCAGGATGTCCGTCACGCCCGCCCCGGGCCGCAGCGTCGCCGCCACGGTGGAGACCATGGTGTGCAGGGTGGGATAAGTCTCCACCTGGAACAGGTTCGACACCGCCACGCTGCCGCCCACCGCCAGCCGCGAGAGATCGTTGCGGATCAGATCCACGATCATCAGATTCTCGGCGCGGTCCTTGGGCGACGCCGCCAGCCGCGCCCGGCCCGCCGCGTCATCGCCGTCGCGCGCCAGCGTGCCTTTCATGGGCCGCACCGTGATGGCGCCGTCGGCGGCCAGATCGAAGAACAGTTCCGGCGACAGACTCAGCACCTGCCGGGCGCCGTCGTCCACGAAACCGCAATGGGCCGCGCCGCTGACCGCCAGCAACTGCTCGTAGAGCGCCCGCGCCTCACCCAGAAAACCGAAATGCGCGCGGAAGGACAGATTGGCCTGATAGATGTCGCCCGCCGCGATCAGGTCTTTCACCTGTGAGAAGCGCGCGGCATAGGCCGCCTGATCCCATTCCGGGCGCAGCGGGCTCACATAGGTTCGCCCTCCTGGGGTCCGCCCTCCTGGGGTCCGCCCTCCCGGCACCGGCGGCGCGTCGCTGGGCCCCGCGAACACGCCCAGCCGCAGCAAGGGACCGGGCCGGACCGACACGGCCAGCCGGGGTTCCAGAACATGGCCCAGTTCATAGCCCAGCCATCCGGCCACGAAACGGCCTTGATCCAGCGCCGCTGTGACGGCCGCCAGCGCGGCCGGAACCTGATCCGGCCGGTCGGCGGCGATCACCGACAACGGCGCCTGGAAGGCCCGGCGGCGGCCCTGGACGGCATCATCGAGAAGCACAAGCACGTAAATGGTCCTGCCCGGTGTTGCCAGCGGCAACCCATACCTTGAATGCGAACGAAGCAGCACCATATCAGGTCGGACGCGGTGCTCATAAAGGGGCCGCGCCCACAGCCGCTCGGAAAGGAGGGCTGATCGCGATGAACCGGCCTACCATCTTTTCCAGTCCCTATCTGCTGGGTTTCGACCATATCGAGCGCCTGCTGGAACGCAGCGCGCGGGGTGGCGCGGACGCCTATCCGCCCTGCAACATCGAACAGTTTTCCGACGGCGCGATCCGCATCACCCTGGCGGTGGCGGGCTTCGCCAAGGACGACCTCATCATCACCGAGGAGGACCGCCAACTGGTGGTGCGCGGCAAGCAGGCGGAGCAGGACGGCAAAACGTTCCTTCACCGGGGCATCGCGGCACGGCAATTTTTGCGAAGCTTCGTGCTGGCGGACGGCATCGAAGTGTCGGCTGCCGCGTTGGAAAACGGACTGCTGATGATCGATTTGGCCCGAAAGGCCGCAAAACCCGATGTGAGGGTCGTGACGATTAAGACTGGAGGCCAGCCATGATGGACAGATTCGAAGCCGAAGACCTGGAGGACCGCGCCGTGGCCGGCCGTATCGCCTACATCAAACCCACGGGCAGCGACGAGGCGCGCCGCCTCGGCCTGTTGCCCGCCAATATCGAGCTGCCGGCGGGCATGAAGCTCTATGTGCTCCATGCCGAGGACGGCAGCGTGCTGGGCTTCACCGACGGGTATGAAAGCGCCTATGGCGCGGCGGTGCAGAACTCGCTGACCCCCGTCAGCGTCCACTAGCGCGCCGCACACGAGACGGAAAAGCCGGGAGCCTCGCTCCCGGCTTTTTTTTGCGCCGCGACCCGCTAGAGTGCCGCGTCCAGAGGATCATCCGGGATCGTCCATGCGCCACGCCATTCTTGCCGCTCTGCTGCTGTTCACCGCCCCCGCCGCCGCCGCATGGGCGCAGGAAGCGGACCCCGCCACCTCGCCGGTCGCGCCCGTCGACCCGGCCGCGCCGGCGCAGAAGGTCAATCTGGTGATGACCGGGCCGCAAATCCTGATCTCCACCGCGATGGGCGACATCACCCTGCAACTGGACGCGGTGCGCGCGCCCAGGACGGTGCCGCATATCGTGCGCTATGTGCGCGCCAGGCATTATGACGGCACGGTGGTCTATCGCGTCGCCAAGGGCTTTGTGATCCAGATGGGCAGCTTCGAGGCGGGCGGCAAGGGACGCGGCATCCGGCCCGGCCCGCTGCCGCTGGAAGCCAATAACGGCCTGTCCAACCTGCGCGGCACGGTGGCGATGGCGCGCGCCGAAGCGCCCGACAGCGGCACGGCGGAATTCTTCATCAACCTGTCGGACAACAGTTTCTCGCTGGACCAGCAGATCGGCGACCCCGCCAACGGCACCGGCTATGCCGTGTTCGGCCAGGTGGTCGCGGGCATGGATGTGGTGGACGCCATCGCCGAGGTGGCGGTGGGCGATGACGGCCCGATGCCGGGCCAGGCGCCGGTGACGCCCATCCTGATCAAGAAGGTGTCGGTGATCGCGCCGCCCAAACCGGCGAAGTAACCCTCCCTCTCGTGCGCGGCACGCGCACCGGAGGGGGAGGTGCCCGTAGCTGGCCAGCGCGCAGCGCGGTTAAGCCAGCGAAGGGCGGAGGGGGCCACTTCAAGCAGGCGCGAGGGATTTTGCGGCGTAAGCGAAATCCCCTCCCCTTCATGCGCGGCACGCGCACCGGAGGGGGAGGTGCCCGGTGCTGGCCAGCGCGCAGCGCGGTTAAGCCAGCGAAGGGCGGAGGGGGTCACTTCATTAAGCGGCCTGCATACCGGTGCCGCCGTCTTTATGCCCCGTCAGGATGGCATAGATGGCTTCGGCCGTGGTGGCGGCGCGCAGCTTTTCGCAGATTCCCTTGTCGCGCAGCAGGCGCGACACGCGGGCCAGCGCCTTGAGATGGTCGGCGCCCGCATTCTCCGGGGCCAGCAGCATGAACACCAGGTCGACGGGCTGGCTGTCCACCGCCTCGTAATCGATCGCGCCGTCGAGACGGGCGAAGATGCCGGTGATGGCTTTGACTTCCGACATGCGGCCGTGCGGGATGGCGATGCCCGAACCGACACCGGTGGTTCCCAGGCGCTCGCGCTCAATCAGGGTTTCCAGGATGCGGCGTTCGGAAACACGCGTCAGGCCGTGCGCGCGCGCGGCCAGTTCCTGCAGCAGCTGTTTCTTGGATTGTGCCTTCAGGGCCGGGATGACGGCATCGGGCGCAAGCAGATCGGCGATGTTCATCTACTATCCCGGTAAAGGCCGCGGGCCGCAAAAACAGGCTCGGCTTGCGCGGTCTGACCCCATGACGCCCCCGGGATTTCCGGTCGGCCCGAAAGCGGCGGGGTCTTAGGCCGCAGTCCCCGCAATGTCAATCTAGGCCGCCGGAACCGGCCAATTCCAGCCTTGACGCGCCGCTTTTTTAGCGGAAGGCCGCGTGCGGCGTTTCGCCCGCCTTGAGGCGGCGGCGCTCCACGGAGGAAGGAATCCGCAGGGCTTCGCGGTATTTGGCGACCGTGCGGCGCGCGATGTTCACACCGTCCGCGGTCAGCAGCGCCACGATGCGGTCGTCGGAGAGAATCTCGCGCGGTTCCTCATTCTCGATCATTTCGCGGATGCGGTCACGCACCGCTTCGGCGCTGTGCGACTCGGCGCCGTTCACCGACTGGATGGAAGCGGTGAAGAAGTATTTCAGCTCGAACAGGCCGCGCGGCGTGGCGATATACTTGTTGGAGGTGACGCGGCTGACCGTGGATTCGTGCATCGAGATGGCGTCGGCGATGATCCGCAGGTTCAGCGGCCGCAGGTGGCGCACGCCATGGGTGAGGAAACCGTCCTGGTGGCGCACGATCTCGGTGGCGACCTTGAGGATGGTGCGGGCGCGCTGGTCCAGGCTTTTGACCAGCCAGTTGGCGTTGTTCAGGCAATCGGCCAGATAGTTCTTGCTGTCCTTGTCGCGCGCCGTCCGGGAGATGATGCCGTAATACTGGTTGTTGACCAGCAGGCGCGGCAGGGTGTCGGAATTCAGTTCGATCAGCCAGCCGCCGTCCGGGCCGACGCGCACGAACACATCGGGCACCACCGGCGTCACCGGCTCGCTGCCGAAAACCAGCCCCGGCTTGGGATTGAGCTGGCGGATTTCCGCGATCATGTCGGCGATGTCTTCGGCGTCCACGCCGCACAGGGCGGTGAGCTGGCCGATATCGCGGCGCGCGACCAGATCCAGCCGGGTCAGCAGCGCCACCATGGCCGGATCGAAACGGTCGCGGGCCTTGAGTTGCAGCGCCAGGCATTCGGCCAGGTCGCGGGCGCCCACGCCGACGGGATCGAAGCCCTGCAGCACGCCCAGCACCGCCTGCACGTCTTCCAGTTCGGTGCCCAGGCGGTTGGCGAGATCCAGCAGGTCGGCGCGCAGATAACCGGCCTCGTCCACCGCGTCGATCAACGCCATCAGGATCATGCGATCCTCCGGCAGCAGGGCGGCGATGGACAGCTGGCTTTCCAGATGATCCTTCAGCGAGGCCTGGGCGGCGACGGTGGATTCCAGACCGTCTTCGCCCTCATAGGCGTTGCCGGACTTCACCGTGGTCCAGTCGGTCAGCGATCCCGCCGCCGGGCCTTCGGCCAGGCGCGAGGTCGGCAGGTCGCCGTCATACATATTGTCGTGCGCCGCCTCGTCCATGTCCGAGGCGCGGGAGAAGTCGTCGCGGTTCAGAGCCTCGTCGGCGCGCTCGCCCGCGGCGGCGGCGTCCGGCGTCTCATGCTCGGCCACCGGCGCGGCGTCGCGGTCGTCGCGCTCCAGCAGCGGATTCTTTTCCAGCTCGGCTTCGCAATATTCGGCCAGCTCGACATTCGACAATTGCAGCAGCTTGATCGCCTGCTGCAATTGCGGCGTCATGACCAGCGACTGGCCCTGCCGTATCTCGAGTCTCTGACCTACCCCAGCCATGATGCCCTATAGAGAGAATTTCTCGCCCAGATAGACGCGGCGCACATCGCGGTCCGCGACGATCTCGGCGGGCGTGCCTTCCTTGAGCACGCGCCCGTCATGCAGAATGTAGGCGCGGTCGATCACATCCAGCGCGTCGCGCACATTGTGGTCGGTGATCAGCACACCGATGCCCCGCTCCTTCAGATGCTTGACCAGATCGCGGATCTCGCCCACCGCGATGGGATCGATGCCCGCGAAAGGCTCGTCCAGCAGGATGTAGGAGGGATGGGTGGCCAGGCAGCGGGCGATCTCGACGCGGCGACGCTCGCCGCCCGACAGCGCCACCGAAGGCGTGTTGCGGATATGGGTGATGCCGAACTCGGCCAGCAGCGCCTCGACCATCGCTTCCAGGCGGGCGCCGTCCGGCTCCAGCAGTTCGGCGCAGGCGCGGATATTCTGCTCGGCGGTCAGGCCCCGGAAAATGGAGGCTTCCTGCGGCAGGTAACCGATGCCCAGCCGGGCGCGGCGGTACATGGGCAGCTTGGTGACGTCATGGCCGTCTACCTCGATCGAGCCGGTATCGGCGGCGATCAGGCCGGTGATCATGTAAAAACAGGTGGTCTTGCCCGCGCCGTTGGGGCCCAGCAGGCCCACCGCCTCGCCCCGCTTTAACGAAAGGCTAACCGAACGCACCACGGGACGCTTGTTGAAACTCTTGCCGATGCGCGACACCACCAGCCCCTTGCCGCCTTCGACAAGGCGCAAGGACTCCGCGGATTCGCCGGGTATTTCTGAAGTTGTATCGGTCATCGCAAAAACCATGCCTGTTTGTGCTTAAGGAACCATGAAAGGGCGGTCATGAATTGCACGCTCCGTCACTGGCTGTTGGGGATGAAAACGCCCTGCACCCGGCCGCCCTGGGCGGGCGCGCCCGGTGGGCGGGCGCCGCCGCCCAGCATCGCCTGGCCGGTCGCCAGATTGACGGTGAGCTGGGCCCCGCGCATCACGTCGCGGCCCTTTTTCAGCACCACATTGCCCGTCATCACCACGGTGCGCGGACCGACATTGTAGACGCCATTGTCGCCGGTGGCGGTGCCGGATCTGGGCGAATCCACCACCACATTGCCGCTGGCCAGCACCTTGTCGGCCTTGCCGTCCACCGTGGTCATGCGGACCGAATTGGCGCGCAGCTTCATGTCGCCCTGGGCCACCACGACATTGCCCTGCCAGGTGCCGGTCTTGCCGTTGAGGTCGGCCTGGAAGGTGTCCGACGAGATGTTGATGGGCGCGTTGCTGGCGCTGGGCGCGACGGGCTTCCTGGCCGGAGCCTGTGTCTGGGCTTGCGCCTGGGTCTGAGTCTGCGCCTGAACCTGGCCGGCCAGGGCCAGTCCCGCGGCGAAGGCGAACAGGAAAGCGGCAATCTTCTTCATTTGCTGGTTCCGGTGATGGTCATGCGGACATTGCCCGACAAGGTGAGGATGTTGGTGGCGCGGTCGGCATGGAAACCGTCGGCCCGCAGGGTGCCGTCCGGGCCCTGTCCCGTCACCGGATTATGGCCGTGCACCACACTTTTCTTCAGGTCCATCGCGGCGGCCTTGGTGTGCAGCTCATAGCCGGTGTCGGTGAAGACCGAGATGCCGCCGCCCATCTCCAACTTGCCCGCCGCCATGTCCACCATGCCGGTCCTGGCGCGGGCGTTGAGCCAGTTCTGCGCATCCAGCGCCAGGTCGGCCTCGATATTGGTGAGGGTCGCCTTCTTGGCGTTCTTCGAATCCTGCACCGCCTGGTCGGCGGTGATGACAAAGGGATGGCCCTTGTCGTCGGCCCCGGTCAGGCGCGGCTTGATCATGGCCAGGTCGTTTTCCACCCGCCCCATCGTCTCATAGGAGAATTGAAGCTGTCGCGGCTGGCGGGCGACGAAGAAAAAGGCCAGCACGGCGGCGATGATCAGGAAGGCGCCCAGCGACAGCACCTTTTTCATCACCACCACGAAACGGGAATAGCGATGGGCCTCCAGCGCGGTGGTGCGGATACGGGCCGACCAGTCGTAACCGTGGCCGGGCTCCTGTTCCGATGTCGGCCCGGCCGCCATCATGCAAGCCCGGCCCGCAGGCAGTCATGGATGTGCAAGACCCCCAGCGGCGCGGGCGACCCTTCGGCCAGCACGAAAAGCTGGGTGATCTTGCGCTCGGTCATCAGCGCCAGCGCCTCGACGGCAAGCTGCTCGGGATCGGCGATCTGCGGGCCGCGCGTCATCACATCCCGCGCCGTCAGCTTTTCGATGCCCTCGGCATGGCGGCGGATATCGCCGTCGGTGACGATGCCCACCAGCGCGCCCCCGGCATCCACCACGCCGACACAGCCCAGCCGCCCGGAGGCCATGGTCAGCAGCACCTCGCGCATGGCGGCGTCTTCCCGGCACAAAGGCAGTTCGCCCGCGCCATGCATCAGGTCGCGCACCCGGACCAGGGCGCGCCCCAGGCTGCCGCCGGGATGAAAGTCGCGATACTGATCGGGCGAAAAGCCCTTGCGCTCCATCAGCGCCACCGCCAGGGCGTCGCCCAGCGCCAGCATCATGGTGGTGGAGGTGGTGGGGGCCAGGCCCATCGGACAGGCTTCGGGCGCGCGCGGCAGCACCAGCTTCACATCGGCGGACTTGATCAATGTGGAGTCCGGATTGGCGCCGATGGCGATGATCGGAATGCGGAACCGCTTGGCATAGGTGATGAGGTCGGACAGTTCCGCCGTCTCGCCGCCCCAGGACAGCAGCAGCAGCACATCCTGGCGGGTCACCGCGCCCATGTCGCCATGGCTGGCCTCGGCGGGGTGGACGAAATAGGCGGGCGTGCCGGTGGAGGAGAAGGTGGCGGCGATCTTGCGCGCGACATGGCCGGACTTGCCCATGCCGCTGACGATCACCCGGCCCGTCGCCCCGGTCATGACATCCAGCGCCCGGGTGAAATCGCCATTCAACGCCGCCGCAAGGGTTTGCAGCGCGTCGCTGGCGGTCGCCAGCACCCGGCGAGCGGCGGCAAGATCGGCGGACGCCGGCGCGGCGGGAACAGGCTGGAGGCTGGCCTTGGAGGGCGTCATGTAAGCCTTTGTTTTATAATGTAATAATCGCAACTCCACCGGCCGTTGGGGGGCAAGCCGCATGGTTAAGCGAATTTCGTGCCAATTTTCGCGCGAAATGGCCTTGAGAGCAAGACGGGCAGATTTCCGCCACCCGCGCGACGCGAGGATTTTGCGGCGTGTCGCGGCGCGAGGGATTTTGCGGCGTGAGTACGCCTAGCTTTTCTTATGAGCAACGCGAATTAGAAAAGCTGGCGCTGGCCGAGCGCAGCGAGGCGGGAGCGTCGCGCGCGGCGCCGCGTGCCGCTCGCTTTGGCTCGCGGCGCTCGTGCCTTTCGCAGGTCCACCGGACCTGCTCATCCGCTGCGCGGACCGGCGCTCTCAATGCGCGAAGATGTCGGTGCCTTCCCACCCCGCCAAATCCAGCGCGGCGCGGGTGGGCAGGAAATCGAAACAGGCCTGGGCCAGCCCGGTGCGGCCCTCGCGCGCCAGCATGGCGTCCAGCACGGTCTTGAGCTGGTGCAGATGGGCGACATCGTTGGCGGCATAGGACAGCTGCTTTTCGCTCAGCTCCGGCGCGCCCCAGTCGGAGGATTGCTGCTCCTTGGACAGCTCCACGCCCAGCAGCTCGCGCACCAGGTCTTTCAGCCCGTGGCGGTCGGTATAGGTGCGCACCAGCTTGGAGACGATCTTGGTGCAATAGACCGGCTTGCAGTCCACCCCCAGATGGCGGCGGAACATGGCGATGTCGAACCGGGCGAAATGAAACAGCTTGGTGGTCGCCGGATCGGTCAGCATCCGTTTCAGATTGGGCGCGTCATATTTATTCGCCGCGAACTGCACCGCATGGCAGACGCCGTCGCCCGACGACAGTTGCGCCAGGCACAACCGGTCGCGGAACGGGTTCAGGCCCAGCGTTTCGGTGTCGATGGCGACGACCGGCCCCAGGTCCAGCCCGTCGGGCAAATCGTTCTGATAGAGCTTGATCTTCATCTGTGCTGAATAGCGCAGCCCCCGGTTAATTCCTAGAGTGGGACCATGGAGGCCCTTTTCACGCCCCGTCACACCGGCAGGGACTGGCGCGCCATCGCCCGGTCCTGGCTGCTGGCGCTGGCGCTGCATGGCGCGGCGCTGCTGGCGGCGCTGTGGTACCTGGCGCACCGGCCGGTCCTGCCCCAGACCGATTTCACCGCCCTGCCCGTGGACCTGGTGATCGGCGGCGCGCTGACACCGGGCAGCAGCGCCGCCCCGCCGGCGGCGCGGCTGCAGATCGCCCGGCCCCAGCCCGATGCCGCGCCCAGCCGCGCCGGAGTCCGGCCCGACGGCAGACGCCCGGCACCGGATGCGCTGGCGACGCAACTGGCGCGGCTGGCCCAGGCGAAAAGCCCGGACCGCTCCTTGCCCAATGCCCAAACCAGCGGCGCGCCCGATGCGGGCGGCGCGGCGGACGATGGCGAAGGCAATTATGCGCTGCGCGATTACATCCGGGCGCAGATATTGCGTCGCTGGCTGCCCGACCTGGCGCTGCCCGGCGCGCGCGACCTGCCGGTGGCGGTGCGGCTGCGGCTGGCCAAGTCCGGCGTGGTCGAGGAGGTGACGATCCTGGACCAGGCGCGCTTTCACACCGACCGCGCTTTCCGCAACATGGCGCTGTCGGCGCGCGACGCGGCGCTGCTGGCCTCGCCCATCACCTTTCCGGCGGGCGTGACGCCACGCACGCAGGTGCTCACGATCAATCTCGATCCAAAAAATGCTCTTCGTTGAATGACCCCTCCGGTTTCAACTTCCGCTCGGCTGCTCCGGCTCTCGCCGTCGCACATGCCTCGCTCGTTGAAACCACCTCCCCCTTTGGGTGCGCTGCGCGCACAAGGGGGAGGCGGGTCCGTGTTTTTTGTGGCTAGGCACAGGCCCTCCTCCCCCTCGCGTGCGTCAGCACGCTGGAGGGGGAGGTGGTTTCAGCGTGCGAAGCCGACCTCTTGGGAGGCGAGCGAAAGCTGAAACCGGAGGGGGTCAAAATAACTAAGGCAAACTTCGCGCCACCCGGAATCCAGTCAGGGTGGAATAGTCGTAATCGCCCGAGCCGCTTTCGCCCGCCCCGGCCCGCACGGCGCTGCGGATGAAAATCGGCACATTGTTCCAGGCGCCGCCGCGGATCGCGCGCCGGGTGCAGAAACTTTCCGTCCAGGCGCGGCCATCGACGGGCGCGCCGGTATAGGAGGGATGCCAGCAATCGGCGGTCCATTCCCAGGCATTGCCCAACATGCCGACGACGCCAAAGGGATTGGGCGCAAAGGCGTCCACCTTGGCCAGCAACGTGTTGTCCGACGCCGTGCCGCAACCGTTGCAGTTGGCGTTGCCGCTGCCGATATCGGCGCCCCACCAGCGCGCCGTCACGGTTCCGGCGCGGGCGGCATATTCCCATTCCGCCTCGCTGGGTAGGCGATAAGGACCGTCCTTGCGCGCCGCCAAGGCGGGACGCGCGGCGCGGGCCCGCTGGTTCAGCCAGGCGATATAGGCTTCGGCATCCTTCCAGTCGAGGCAGACGGCGGGCCATAGCGGCGGCTCCACATCCGAGGGCGTCTGCACCAGTCCGCGCCCGATGATGCGCCATCCCAGTCCCAGCATGGCGTTGCAGGGCTGCGGGCGATAGCCGGTGGCGGCCAGAAAGGCCATGAACTGCGCGCTGGTGACGGGATATTTGCCCAGCGCGAACGCCTTGACGCTGACGGCGTGCTGCGGCCCTTCGGAATCGAAGCGGCCCGGTTCGTTCGCCGGGCTGCCCATCAGGAACCGGCCCGCCGGAATGCCCACCATGCGCGGGCATTCGGGACATTCGGTGAATTCCTTTTCAGACAAGGCGTTTCCGGGCAAGGCGTTTTCGGGCGGGCTTTGGCCGCCCGCCACAAGGACAAGCCCCAGCAGGGCGGCAAGGCGCAGAATCGTCATGGCGTCATCAAACCAGAAAATTTGACCCGGAACATGAAATCCCGACAATCGTTGTCTTGCGGCAATCGTTGTCTTGCGAAAGCCCCGGAGCCCGTCATGCTGATCGATACCGACCCCGCCGCCGTCATCGCCTTCTGGCGCGCGGCGGGTCCGAAAAAATGGTTCGCCGCCGATCCCGGTTTCGACGGCCAGATCCGCGACCGGTTCGCCAAGGCGCATCACGCGGCATCCTGCGGCAAGCTGTTCGCCTGGGAGGATGACGCGGTGGGGGCGCTGGCGCTGTTGCTGCTGACCGACCAGTTTCCCCGCAACATCTATCGCGGCTCGGCCCATGCCTTCGCCACCGACGCGCTGGCGCGGGAAGTGGCCGACCGCGCTTTGGCCAAGGGTTTCGACCAGGTGACGGAGACATCGCTGCGCGCCTTCTTCTATCTGCCCTTCGAGCATCATGAGGAGATGGCCTCGCAGGACCGCGCCGTGGCGCTGTTCACGCGGCTGGGGGACGCCGACAGCCTGAAATGGGCGATCCTGCACCGCGACCTGATCGTACGCTTCGGCCGCTTTCCCCACCGCAACGCGGTGATGGGCCGCGCCCCCACGCCGGAGGAGACGGCCTATCTCGCCGATGGTGGTTTCGCGGGGTGAAGTTCGGCTATAACCCGCGGCCATGAACATTCTCGTTGCGTGTGACTCCTTCAAGGACGCCCTGGCCGCCGACGGCGTCTGCCGCGCCATCGCCGGCGGCCTGAAAAAAGCCCATCCCGACGCCGCCATCACCGAAATGCCGCTGTCGGACGGCGGCGAGGGCCTGCTGGACGTGCTGCGCGGCCCGCTGGGCCTGGGCTGGGTCGAGATGGAGGTGTCCGATCCGCTGGGCCGCCCCATTTGCGGCCGCTATGGCCTGTCGGCCGACAGCCGCACCGCCGTGATCGAGATGGCGGAAGCCTCCGGCCTGCAACGCCTGACACTGGCGGAACGCGATCCGCGCAAGACTTCGACCTTCGGCACCGGCCAGATGCTGGCCGATGCGAAACGGCGCGGCGTGGCGCATGTGCTGCTGGCGATCGGCGGCAGCGCCACCAACGATGCGGGCATCGGCGCGGCGGCGGCGCTGGGCTGGCGATTCCTGGATGCCGACGGCCAGCCTCTGGAGCCGGTCGGCGGCAACATGGCGCGCATCGCCAGGCTTGTGTCCCAGCCGCCGCCCTTCGCGCGGGTGGAAGTGCTGTGCGACGTGACCAATCCGCTCTACGGTCCCAGCGGCGCGGCCTGGATCTATGGCCCGCAGAAAGGCGGCACGCAGGAGACGCTGACCGGACTGGATGCGGGTCTGCGCCACATCGCGGCGCTGGTCGAAACCCAGCTGGGCAAGAACATCGCCCAGACGCCGGGCGCGGGCGCGGCGGGCGGCCTCGGCTTCGGCGCGATGGCGTTCCTGGACGCCACCCTGCGGCGGGGCATCGAGATCGTGCTGGACATGACCGGCTTTGATGCGGCAGCGCGCCGGGCCGACCTGATCATCACCGGCGAAGGCCATCTGGACGGCCAGAGCGCACAGGGCAAGCTGATCCAGGGCCTGTGCGGCCGCGCCGGAAACACGCCGGTGATCGCGCTGTGCGGAAAGCTGTCGGCGTCGCCTGACGAGATAAAGGCCATCGGCCTGAGGGGGGCCTATTCCACCAACCGGGAAGACCGGCCGCTGGCCGAGATGCTGGCGAGCACCGCCGTCAATCTGGAACGGGCTGCCGCGAGTCTGAAGCTCTGACCGGCGCGCCTCACCCCGCGAACAGCGGGCTGTCCTCCAGGCTGGGCAGCACCGCCGCGGCGGCGCGCATGTCCAGCACCATCGGATGATGGTCGGACGGTCCCTTGTCCAGCACCTCGGAGGCATGACAGGCGATATCGCGCGCGATGCAGCGGTCCAGCCGCACCGCCAGGATATTGCCGGCGCGATGGGTGTGACGGCGCGGACCGATATCGCGGAAGCCCTGAAAGCCCACCGGCCCCAGCGCGTTGAAATCGCCGATGATGGCGGCCGGACCTTCCATCTGCTCCATGATGTGGCGAAGCTGGAACCGGTTGAGGAACTGGCCGTGGCTGAGATGGACATTGGCGATGGTCACGCCACGGAAGGAGATGATCTGGGCCAGACGCGGCGGCACGCGGCCCGGCAGGATCGAGGCGGGCAGCCGCAGCGCGGTCGAGGCGGGAAATTCATGCGGGCTCCAGGCCGCCAGGCCATAGATGCGCGACTGCATGGGATGGCGGAAGAAATGCCCGCCCACCAGGCCGGGCAGTCCGGCGATCTCCTCCGTCGCTTCCTGAAGCAGCAGCAGATCGGGCTTGTGGGCGTGCACCAGCCTGGCGACATCCTCCACCGCCGCGCCGACCCGGCGCAGCAGGTTCCAGCTCACGATACGCAGGGATTGGGGGTCTTCGCCGGGGTAAAAGCCAGGTGTCATGCGTGTCCTTCACCGATTTAACTGGTGACGGCCCGTCCGGTTTCCAGTCAAATGGTGTTAAGCCTTGTTATCATAACAAGAAACCGGTGCGCGGAAAATGTTTCCCCTGACCATAGACTGGCCATGGCTCTGGCTGGAGGTGCTGGTCCTGCTGGTCCATGTGGGGCTGGCGGCGACCGTGACGGCGGATGTCCTGCTCAAGAAAAGCGAGGTGCGGACCGCCCTGGGCTGGATCGCGGCGGCCTGGCTGTCGCCGGTTTTCGGCTCCCTGCTGTATTACCTGTTCGGCATCAACCGCGTTACCCGGCGCGCCCTCAAGATGCGGCTGCGGGACCGGCAGGCCGAGCCGCGCCACGCCCAGGGACATACCGATGCGGCCCCCAACATCGTCCTGCTCTGCCAGGTCAGCGCCCGCGTCACCGGCAGCCCCCTGACCCAGGGCAACGCGGTGACGGTCCTGCGCGATGGCGATGAAGCCTATCCCGCCATGCTGGACGCCATCCGCCAGGCGCGGCACGGCATCGCGCTGGCCTCCTATATCTTCCGCGACGATGCGGCGGGAGGCGAAATCGTCCACGCGCTGCTCGCCGCGCACCCGCGGGGGGAGGCGGCGGCGGGGGGACTCGGGCGGGCGGGGCCGGGGTGTATCCTTCTCCCGCAC
>Ga0066256_1001929_pt1 | contig 25078 bp, 24 predicted proteins | sample ThiBio_1000_biof_FD_87107 | JGI IMG/M metagenome (GOLD analysis project Ga0066256, IMG submission 87107) | Wastewater bioreactor microbial communities from Cape Town, South Africa - Thiocy_expt_1000_biof (version 2) | ecosystem: Engineered > Bioreactor > Thiocyanate-remediating >... | reverse complement strand
TTCTCCGACTTCTCGGTGGTGCTCGCCTTTGTGCACCTCTACACCATGTTCATGATCGTGCCCATCTTCAACAGCATGATGCGCATCGACCGAAGCCTCATCGAAGCCGCCAGCGACAGCGGCGCGAGTGGCTGGCAAACGCTGTGGAACGTGATCGTGCCGCTGTCGCGCACCGGCATCATCATCGGCTCTATCTTCGTGCTCACCATTGTGATGGGCGACTTTGTGACCATCGGCGTGATGGGCGGGCAGCAGATCGCGTCTGTGGGCAAGATCATCCAGGTGCAGACGTCGTACCTGCAGTTCCCGCTGGCTGCGGCCAATGCCGTGATCCTGCTGGCCGTGGTGCTGATGATCATCTGGGGCCTCACGCGCCTCGTCGATATCCGCAAGGAGCTGTGAGATGACCACCCGCATCCGCGAAACCCGCCCCGCCAGCTTCTGGCCCCTGGCCATTGTCTTTGTGCTGTTCGTGCTGTTCATGTACGGGCCCATGTTCGTCATCTTCATCCTGAGCTTTCAGGGCCCCGACGGCGGGCTCACCTTTCCGATGCGCGGCGTATCGCTGCACTGGTTCGCCAAGCTGGCCGAAGGCCTGGGCGTGGTGGACATTGGCGCGGCGCTGTGGCGCTCGCTGGGCCTGGGCGTGGCCGTGATGCTGTGCACGGTGGTGCTGTCGGTGCTGGCCGGGCTGGCTTTCCGCAAGCGGCTGGCGGGCGGTAACACCTTGTTCTTCATCGTGGTGGCCAGCCTCATCATGCCGTCCATCATCGTCTCGCTGGGCATCGGGCTGGAGTTCCGGCTCATCGACAACGGCATCAAGGCCGTCGTCGAATGGTTGGGCATGGAAAGCGCGCTGGAGGGCTACGGCACATCGCTCGGCCTGTTCACCTCGGCCCTGGGCGCGCACCTGACCTGGACGCTGCCGTTTGGCCTGCTCATCATGTTTGCGGTGTTCAACCGCTTCAATCCTGCGTATGAAGAAGCCGCTCGCGACCTGGGCGCCACGCCCTGGCAGGGCTTTGCGCATGTGGTGCTGCCGCTGATTGCGCCCTCGGTCGTGGGCATTGGCATGTTTGGCTTCACGCTGAGCTGGGATGAGATCGCCCGCACCTCGCAAGCCATTGGCGATGTGAACACACTGCCGCTGGAGTTGCAGGGCCTGACCAGCACGGTGACCACGCCGTCCATCTACGCGCTGGGCACCGTCACCACCGTGGTGTCGTTTGCGGTGATGGGCATCACGCTGGCGCTGGTGTGGGCGTTAGGCCGCAGGCGCAAAGGCCGTTCGGGTTAAAAACGGCACCCTTATGACGACCACCCTCCCTAAGCCCCGGCGCGCACGCGCTGCGGTCACCGAACCGCCCGTGCAGCCCGACACGACCGGCCAGCTCAGCGACAACGACATGTACGAGCGCATGGTGTCGGCCATCCTGGACCACCGGCTGCCGCCCGGCACCAAGCTGGTGGAGGACAAGCTGGCCGCAGCGTTTGGCGTCTCGCGCACCCGCGTGCGCCCGGTGTTGGTGCGGCTGGCCAACGAGCAGGTTGTCACGCTCACGCCCAACCGGGGCGCCTCCATCGCCCAGCCCACGCCGCAGGAGGCGCTGGAAGTGTTCGAGGCCCGCCGCCTGCTGGAGCCGCGCCTGGTGGAACTGTTCATTGCCAACGCCACCGATGCCGACATCGCCGCGCTGCGCACCTGCATCGACGACGAAGAGGCCGCGCGCGCCAGCGGCGACATGCGCCGCGCCATCCGCCTCTCGGGCGACTTTCACCTGCACATCGCTCAGGCAGCAGGGCACCAGACGCTGGGGCGCATCCTGCGCGAGCTGGTTTCGCGCACCTCGCTCATCCTCATGACCTACAGCCCCAGCCATGCCCAGACCCGCGAAGAGGCCACCGCCTGCGGCTGCCGTGAGCACCGGGCGCTGATCGATGCCATTCGCCTGCGCGATGCGCGCGAAGCGCCCCGGCTGATGCTTGCGCACCTGGCGCGCATCGAATCGCAGCTGGAGTTCACGCCGCCTGCGGCAGAGGCGCCCGATCTGGCGCGGTTGCTGGGCGGGGCCTGACTCGCTTTTCACCTCCTTCCTCCATGCGCCAACTGCTCGTCATCAACCCCAACATGTCGGCCCATGTCAGTGCCTTGCTGCAGCGGCATGTGCAAGGGGCTGCGGGCTCGCATGTAGCGGTGCGCACGGCCACGGCCCGCTTTGGCGCGCCGTACATCGCGTGTGAGGCGAGCTACGCGGTAGCAGCCCACGCCGCGCTAGATGTGTGGGCGCATGAGATCGCACAGCCGCAGCCTGCGCCCGACGCGGTGCTGATCGGCTGCTTTGGCGACCCCGGGCTGATGGCGCTGCGCGAGAGCAGCCCCGTGCCCGTCACCGGCCTGGCCGAAGCGTCATTCATCGAGGCCGCGCGCCACGGGCGTTTTGCCATCGTCACCGGCGGCGAGCGCTGGGGCCCCATGCTGCAGCGCCTGGCCCAGGCGCTGGGCCACGCCCACGCACTGGCAGGCATTCACACCGTGGCGCCCACCGGTGCCCAACTGGCTGCCGACCCCGAGGCGGCCCGCGCATTGCTGGCCCAGGCCTGCAGGGACGTGGTGCGCCAGATGGGGGTGCAGGCCGTCATTCTGGGTGGCGCCGGGCTGGCAGGCATGGCTGCCGCCGTGCAGCCGCAGGTGTCGGTGCCCGTGATCGACAGCGTGTTGGCCGGTGCCACCTGGGCGCTGCGCGCGCATCCCGTGCCGCCGGAGCGCAAGGTGGCTGGGTTTCATGTGGCCTGGGTGGGGGTGTCGCAAGAGATGGCGGCGTTGGGCACCCGCTGCGTTGGCTGACCCGGCCTTGTGGGCTGGCGGTTGCGCAAGGGCTCGAAATCTCTGCCAGAGAGCAGGTTTCGAGTGTTTTTGGCTGGATGCGCTAGAAGAATATGCGCTGGTTGCTATGAAATTTGAAGCGCTGTGCGTTCTGCGCGTTAGGGCGCCAGCGTCTTCGGCCGGTAGTCGCAATACTCGCTCACCACACATTCCCAGCAGCGCGGCTTGCGCGCCTGGCACACATAGCGGCCCAGCAGGATGAGCCAGTGGTGCGAATCCACCGCATAGGCCGCAGGCACGCGCTTCATCAGCTGCAGCTCCACCGCCAGCGGGTTCTTGCCCGGTGCCAGGCCGGTGCGGTTGCTCACGCGAAAGATGTGCGTGTCCACCGCCATGGTGGGCTGGCCGAAGGCGACATTGAGCACCACATTGGCGGTCTTGCGGCCCACGCCCGGCAATTCTTCCAGCGCGGCGCGATCTTCCGGCACCTGGCCGCCATGCTTTTCGATCAGCATTTTGGACATGGCGATGACCCGCGCGGCCTTGCCGCGATAGAGCCCGATGGTCTTGATCGCCTCGGCGAGATTTTTCTCGCCCAGCGCCACCATCGCCTCCGGCGTGCGGATGGTCTTGAACAGGGGTCCGGTCGCCTTGTTCACGCTCTTGTCGGTGGCCTGGGCCGACAGCGACACCGCCACCAGCAGAGTATAGGGATTGACGTATTCCAGCTCGGTCTTGGGTTCGGGCATCTGCTTTTTCAGACGCGCGAAAAACTCTTCTGCTTCCGCTTTGGAGAATGCTTTAGGCATCGTCGGCTCCCGGACACGAAGCGCGAGGGATTTTGGTCATCCGGGCAGGAGCGCGGAGCGAAGTGGACATCAGGCGTCCATGAGCGACCGCGCGACACACCCGGTGGCCAAAAGACCCGCGCTTCAAAGGCCCAGAACGTCGGTCATGGCATAAAGCCCCGGCTTCTTGCCGTGACCCCATTTGGCGGCGGTCAGCGCGCCATGGGCGAAGATGGAGCGGTCCTCGGCGGTGTGCGACAGGGTGATGCGCTCGCCGGAGCCCGCCAGGATCACCGAATGCTCGCCCACCACGGTGCCGCCGCGCAGGGTGGCGAAACCGATATCGCCTTCCTTGCGCGCCCCGGTATGGCCGTCGCGGCTTTTCACCCAGTGCTTGCCCAGCGCCACGCCGCGCCCGGCCGCGGCGGCTTCGCCCAGCAGCAGGGCGGTGCCCGACGGCGCGTCGACCTTGTTGCGGTGGTGCATTTCCAGCACCTCGATATCGTAATCGGGCAGCGATTTGGCGGCCCGCTCCACCAGCACGGCCAAGAGGTTCACGCCCATGCTCATATTGCCGGACTTCACGATCACGGCATGACGGGCGGCGGCCTTGATGCGCGCCTCGCCCTTGTCGTCGAAGCCGGTGGTGCCGATGACATGGACGATGCGGGCCTGCGCCGCCAGGTCGGCCAGCATCAGCGACACCATGGGCGTGGTGAAATCCACCACCGCCTGCGCGCTGGCCAGCAGCGGCAGCGGGTCGGCGGTCAGGGTGATGCCGTTGGGCTGCATCCCCGCCAGGGTGCCGCTGTCCAGGCCCAGATTGGGATGGCCTTCCATTTCCAGCGCGCCGCACAGGGTGATGCCCGAGCCCTGCGCGATCTGGCGGATCAGGGTGCGGCCCATGCGCCCGGACGCGCCGGTCACGACGATCTTCAGGTCAGACATGTGAAACCCCAAAGGTGGTTCGAGGAACTCAGACTTTTTCGTCGACGCCCGGGACGGCGGAATCCTTGCGCGCCACCGTCACCATGGCGGGGCGCAGCAGGCGCTCACCGATCATGAAGCCGGTCTGCACCACATCCACGATGGTGCCGGGGGCCTTGCCGCCCCCCGGCACCTCGGCGATCGCCTGGTGCAGGTTGGGATCGAACTTGCCGTCCGAGGTGTCCACCTGTTTGACGCCATGACTTTCCAGCGTCTGGATCAACTGGCGGTCGGTGGCTTCCACGCCGTCCAGCACCGCCCGGACCTGCGGGTCGGCGGCCTCGCGCGCCGCCGCCGGGCAGGCGGCCAGGGCGCGCGCGAAATTGTCGGCGATGCCCAGCATGTCGCGGGCGAATTTGCTGATCGCATAGGCGCCGGCATCGGCCTTTTCGCGCTCGCCGCGGCGGCGGACATTCTCCACTTCGGCCAGGGCGCGCAGGCGCTGGTCCTTGAGTTCGGCATTCTCGAGCTTCAGGGCCTCCAGCACCGCGAATTCCGCCGCGTGCGGATTTTCGCTGTCGGGAAGCTGCATATTTTCGTCGGTGTCACTACTCATGGCTATTCCTTTGGGGGCGGTCCTTAAACCTTAAGCAAGCAAACGTCCAATGACTTTGGCGGTATGATCCACCATGGGGATGATGCGGCCGTAATTCAGCCGCGTGGGGCCCAGAACGCCGATCACGCCGACGATCTTGCCCTGGGCGTTGGCGTAAGGCGCGGCCACGATGGAGGAACCGGACAGGGAAAACAGCCGGTTCTCCGAGCCGATGAAGATGCGCACGCCGTCGCCCTCGCGGGCCAGTTCCAGCAGCCGGATCAGGTCCGCCTTGCGTTCGATATCATCGAAAAGCGTGCGGATGCGCTCGATATCGGCCGCGGCGTCCACCCCGTCCAGCAGATGCGACTGGCCCCGCACGATCAGCACCTTGTCGCCGGAATCGGGCGCCGCCAGGGTCGCCAGCCCTTCGGCCACCACCTTGGCGGTGAGGGCGTCCAGCTCCAGCTTTTCGCTGTCCAGTTCGGCCAGAATCTCGGCCCGCGCCGTATCCATGGTGCGGCCGCGCAGCCGCGCCCCCAGATAGTTGGACGCCTCGATCAGGGCCGAGACGGGCAGGCCCGGCGGGGTTTCGATGATGCGGTTCTCCACCTGGCCATCCTCGCTGACCATGATGACCAGCGCCCGGCCCGGCGCGACGGCGACGAATTCCACATGCTTGAGGGCGGCGTCCTGCTTGGCCGTCACCATCAGGCCGGCGCAGCGCGACAGGCCCGCCAGGCTCTGGGTCGCCTGGGTCAGCACATCCTCGATCCGCCGCCCGCTGCCCGACATGCGCGCCTCGATGGCGACGCGCTCATCGGGGGCCAGTTCGCCGATTTCCAGAAGGCCGTCCACGAACAGGCGCAGACCCCTTTCCGTGGGGGCGCGGCCCGCCGAGGTGTGCGGGGCATAAAGCAGGCCCATCGCCTCCAGATCGGCCATCACATTGCGGATCGAGGCCGGGGACAGGGCCAAAGGCAGGCGCTGGGACAAAGTGCGCGATCCCACCGGCTCGCCCGAGGCCAGGAAGGCTTCCACCAGATGGCGGAAAACCTCGCGGGGGCGGTCGGCCAGCCCTTGCGGCATGACGAGGGGGGAACGGGACTCCAGGCTCAAGCTATTGAAATTCCTATATATTATGCTTTGCGGTTGCGTATCCGGCGACAGGCGCTGTAGGTAACGCGCCAATCTAGCAGACCGATATATGAGGCTCCATGCGCCCTTCAACTCGCCAGTCCGATCAGATGCGGGCGGTTTCCCTGACCCCGGGCTTTGCCCGCCATGCCGAGGGGTCGTGCCTGGTCAAGTTCGGCGACACCCATGTGCTGGCCACCGCCAGCCTGGAAGAAAAGGCCCCGCCCTTCCTCAAGGGCACCGGCAAGGGCTGGGTGACGGCGGAATACGGCATGTTGCCCCGCTCCACCCATGACCGGATGCGGCGCGAGGCGGCAAGTGGCAAGCAAACGGGAAGAACCCAGGAGATCCAGCGGCTGGTGGGGCGCTCCCTGCGCGCGGTCTGCGACCTGACGGCGCTGGGCGAACGCCAGATCGTGATCGACTGCGATGTGTTGCAGGCCGATGGCGGCACCCGCACCGCCGCCATCACCGGCGGCTTTGTCGCGCTGGCCCAATGCGTCGCCTTCATGAAGAAGGTGGGCATGGTCAGCGCACCCGTCATCCGCGAGCATGTCGCGGCGGTGAGCTGCGGCATCTCGAATGGCGTGCCGGTGCTGGACCTGGATTATGACGAGGATTCCAAGGCCGAGACCGACGCCAATTTCGTCATCACCGGATCGGGCGGACTGGTGGAAATCCAGGGCACCGCCGAAGGCGCGCCCTTCAGCGAGGATGAGTTCCTCAAACTGCTGGCGCTGGCGCGCAAGGGCGTGGGCGAGCTGGTGACGTTGCAGAAGCAGGCGCTGGCCTGAGGGAGACCGCATGACCATCCGGCTGCCGCGCGGTACCCAGCTGATCGTCGCCTCGCACAATGCGGGCAAGGTACGCGAGATCAAGGCGCTGCTGGGGCCGCACGGCATCGAGCCGGTATCGGCGGGGGACTTGAACCTGCCTGAGCCGGAGGAAACCGGCGCGACCTTCGCCGCCAATGCCGAACTCAAGGCGCTGGCGGCGGCGCGCGGCGGGCAGCATCCCGCCTTGGCCGACGACAGCGGATTGTGCGTGGACGCGCTGGACGGCGCGCCCGGCATTTACTCGGCGCGCTGGGCGGGGCCGACCAAGGACTTCCGCATCGCCATGACCCGCATCCGGGACGAACTGCGGCACAAGGGCCTGACCGGCAGCACGGCGAAATTCGTCTGCGCCCTGACGGTGGCGCTGCCCTCGGGCGAATACCGGACTTTCGAGGGTGAAGTGCAGGGCACGCTGACCTTCCCGCCGCGCGGCGAGCACGGCTTCGGCTATGATCCCATCTTCATCGCCGATGGCATGGACCAGACCTTCGCCGAAATCGACCCGGCGCAAAAACACGCCATGAGCCACCGCGCCCGGGCCTTCGAGACGCTGCTGCACAGCCACATCTTCGATGAGTCGCTTTAGTCTCCTCTCATTCGTCATGGCCCGCGTCTGCGGGCCATCCAGTTTTGCCGGACCTGAACTGGATGGCCGGGTCCCCCGGATCGCGCTGCGCGCGACCGGAGGATGGCTGGGCCATGGCGACTGGGGCGGGTGATGAGTTTCGGCGTCTATGTCCATTGGCCGTTCTGCGCCGCCAAATGCCCCTATTGCGATTTCAATTCCCATGTCCGCAGCCAGCCGGATGAGGACGGCTGGGTGGACGGCATCCTGGCCGAACTGGACTGGGTGGCGCGCGCCCTGCGCGAACGCCCGGTGGTGGAAAGCGTGTTCTTCGGCGGCGGCACGCCCTCGTTGATGACGGGCCGCGCGACGGAGCGCATCCTGGCGAAGATCGCCGCCTTATGGCCGATGGCCAATGATGCCGAGATCACGCTGGAGGCCAATCCGGCCTCCGCCGACGCAGGCCGCTTTGCCGACTATCGCGCCGCGGGCGTCAATCGCGTTTCGCTGGGGGTGCAGGCGCTGAACGACGCCGACCTCAAGGCGCTGGGCCGCCTGCATGACGCCGCCGAGGCGCAAGCGGCGCTGAGGATGGCGATGGCGACCTTCGATCGCGTCTCGCTCGATCTGATCTATGCCCGCCCGGACCAGAGCGAGGCGCAATGGCGCGACGAACTGAAACAGGCGCTGGCCTTCGGCACCGAGCATCTGTCGCTTTACCAGCTCACCATCGAGCCGGAAACGCCCTATGCGCTGCTCTATCGCAACGGCCAGTTGCACATCCCGGACGAAGACTTGGCGGCGGGCCTGTATGAGACGACACAGGAATTGACGGCGGCGGCGGGCCGTCCCGCCTATGAAATCTCCAATCATGCCCGGCCCGGCGCGGAGAGCCGCCACAATCTGATCTATTGGCGTTATGGCGATTATGCCGGGGTCGGCCCCGGCGCCCATGGCCGCATCGCGCGGAACGGCCGGCGCACCGCCACCGCCGCCATCAAGTTGCCCGAACGTTGGCGCGAAGCGGTGACGCGGCAGGGGCATGGCTTTGCCGAACAGGTCACGATCTTTGACGGCGATGCGGCGCGCGAGCATCTGCTGATGAACCTGCGCCTGTCCGAGGGACTGGACCTGGACAGGTATCAGACGCGCTGGGGCGCGCGGCCTTCGGCCCAGCGGATCGCGGAACTGGAAGACCTAGGACTGGTGCGGCTGAATGGCGCCGTGCTGACCACAACAGCGCATGGCCGCCTGCTGCTGAACCGCGTGATCGAGGCCCTTCTCGACTAAGAAACGAATTCCAGAGGCCCGCCTCCCCCTTCATGCGAAGCATGGAAAGGGGGAGGTGGTTTCAGCGTGCGACGGGAGCGAAGCGACCGAGCGAAAGCTGAAACCGGAGGGGGTTATTGAAAGAAAATAAGTTGGATTCCCGCTTTTGCGGGAATGACAATTTAGGCCAAAGCACAGGCCCGCCTCCCCCTTGTGCGCGAAGCGCACCCAAAAGGGGGAGGTGGTTTCAGCGTGCGAAGCCGACCTCTTGGGAGGCAAGCGAAAGCTGAAACCGGAGGGGGTTAGCTAAAAAACAATCAGGAATTCTTCCCTTGAAACGTCGTCGGCGCGGGGCTGACCACGATGGGGCCGTTCGGCGTCATTTCCAGCACCGCCAGCCCGCGTTCGGAGGTACCGTCGGCATTGAAGCGGAAGATGCCGTTCACGCCCGAAAAACCGTTGGGGTCCATCAAGGCCGCCGGGGTGAAGCGATGATAGGCCGGGCCCTGGCTCAGCAGCGCCACCAGCGACATGGCGTCATAGGCCAGCGACGACAATTGGACGGGGGCCGCGCCGAAGGCGGTGCGGTATCTGGCGCTGAAATCGGCATCGGCATTGGGCGCGGGCGCGGCATACCAACCGCCCTGCAGCGAGGCTTCACGTTCCAGCCCCGGATCGTCCCACAGGCCGGTGCCCAGCAGCCGCACCTTGTCGCGGCCCATGCCGTCCAGGCTCAAGGTGGGGCCGATGGCTTTCAGCACCGTGCCGCCCTGGGCGATCAACACCGCGTCGGCGCCGCTCTTGGCCACGCTGCTGGCCGGCCCCATCGCGGCGGCGGCGTTGGGTGCGAAACGCTGGATGGCGACGATATTGCCCTTCACCGAGGCCACCGAATCCGCGAAGGCGGCGTTGGCGACATCGCCATAGGCGGTCTGGGGCAAGAGCGCCGCATAATTGCGATGGCCGTTGGCGGCGGCCCAGCGGACCACACGCTGCACCTGGGTCTGGGGCAGGAAGGACAGCAGATAGGCGCCGTTGCCCGCCACGGTCTTTTCGGTGGAGAAGGCCAGCACCGGCACGCCCCGGTCGCGCGCCACCGGAGCGACCGCCGCCACCGAAGGCCCGAACAGCGGGCCCACGATCACCTCGGCGCCTTGCGCCAGCAGGGTGCGGGCGGCATTGGCGGCCTGCGCCCCGCCATTGCCCTCGTCGGCGGTCATCAGAAGGATGTTGGGGTTGCCCGCATCGAACATGGCCAGTTGCGCCGCCTTGAGCATGGAGGCGGCCAGGGCGCGGGTGGCGGGCGCGCCGCTGGAAAAGGGCAGGATCACGCCCACCCGCACCGGGGTGCCTTCGGGCTGGCCGGGCAGGCGCAGATATTCGGGCCGGTCCCGGTCCAGCGGATTGGCGGCGGTGGGGGCGGGCGGCGCCACCACCACCGGGGCGGGCGGGGCCTCGGGCCGCTGGGTACAGGCGGCTATCGCAACCAGCGCGGCAATGGCACAAAAGCGGCCAAGAAAACGCATCGGGCGGGCGAGGGTCGAGCCGGTCATGGGAAATCCTTTGAAGGGACTCTAAGCCTTTGGACACGACGGGTAAATCTCAAGATCGCGGCGGTTTGGCGGCGCTGCCGGGCGGGCTGCCGGGCGGGCTGTATGTGGTCGCCACCCCCATCGGCCATGCCCGCGACATTTCCTTGCGGGCGCTGGAAACCCTCAAGGGCTGCGACCTGATCTGCGCCGAGGATACCCGCGTCACCGCCAAGCTGCTGGCCATTCACGGCATCGCCCGGCCGCTGGCGGCTTACAATGACCATAATGCGGCGCGCGAGCGGCCCAAAATCCTGGCCCGCCTGGCGCAAGGCCAGGCGGTAGCGCTGGTGTCCGATGCGGGCACGCCCTTGGTCTCCGATCCCGGCTTCAAGCTGGTGCGCGAAGTGATCGCGGCGGGCCTGACCGTGGTGGCGATCCCCGGTGCATCGGCGGTGCTGGCGGGGCTGACCCTGGCGGGGCTGCCCTCCGACCGCTTCCTGTTCGCGGGCTTTTTGCCGGCCAAGGCGGGCGAGCGCGCCGCCATTCTGGAAGAGCTCAAGGGCGTGCGCGCCACGCTGGTCTTTTTTGAATCGGCCCAGCGCCTGTCGGACTCGCTGGCGGCGATGGCGGATATTCTGGGCGACCGGCCCGCCGCGATGGCGCGCGAGCTGACCAAGCTGCATGAGGAAGTGCGGCGCGGCGCGCTGTCGGAACTGGCGGCGCATTATGCCCAGGCGGGCGCGCCCAAGGGCGAGGTGACGCTGCTGGTGGGGCCGCCGCTGGAGGCAGTGGCCGACACCGCCGGGATGGATGCGGCCCTGCGCGCGGCGCTGCCCTTCATGCCGGTCAAGGCCGCCGCCGAGATGATCGCGGGGCTGACCGGCGGGGCGCGCAAGGCGATCTATGCCCGCGCGCTGGAGATCCGGGAAACAGAAATCAAACAGACGGACCTGCATGACGACTGACCGCCGCCAGGCCGAGCGGCGTGGCCATCGCGGCGAAAGTCTGGCGGCGCTGTGGCTGATGGCCAAGGGCTATCGCATCCTGGCGCGGCGGCTGAAGACGCGGGCGGGCGAAGTGGACCTGGTGGCGGCCGCGCCCTTTGGCCCGGTCTGCTTCATCGAGGTCAAGGCGCGCGCGCTGTCCCGCGACGCGGCCGAAGCGGTGGCCGACGGCCAGCGGACTCGCATTGCCCGCGCCGCCTTCCTATATCTGGCGGGGCGGCCGCATCTGTCGCGGCGCGGCTGCCGGTTCGATATTGTCGCCGTCGCGCCCCGCGCCTGGCCGGTGCATCACCGGGACGTGTGGCGGCCCGATGTATGAAGCCCGATGTATGAAGACTGTCCAATGCAAGAACAAGGTGTGACATGGCGCTGACCGTCGCGATCCAGATGGACCCGATCGAGAAGATCGACATCGGCGGCGATTCCACCTTTGCCCTGGCGCTGGAAGCGCAGGGCCGGGGCCATAGCCTGCTTTATTATGGGCCGCGCGACCTCACCTTCCGCGACGGGCGGGTGACGGCGCATGTGCGGCCCCTGACCGTGCGCGCCGTCAAGGGCGATCATTTCGCGCTGGGCGAACCCTTCGTCCATGACCTGGCTGAAACCGATGTGGTGCTGATGCGCCAGGATCCGCCCTTCGACATGGCCTATATCACCGCCACCCACATTCTGGAGCGCATTCATCCCCGCACGCTGGTGGTGAACGATCCGGCGGAAGTCCGCAACGCGCCGGAAAAGCTGTTCGTGACCGAATTCGCGGACTTCATCCCGCCCACGCTGATCACGTCCGATTTGCGCGAAATCCGCGCCTTCCGCGCCGAGCACCGGGACATCATCCTCAAGCCGCTCTATGGCAATGGCGGCGCGGGGGTGTTCCGCGTCAAGCCGGACGACGAGAATTTCGGCGCCCTGATGGAGATGTTCACCCAGTTCTACCGCGAGCCGGTGATCGTGCAGCGCTACCTGCCCGATGTCCGCAAGGGCGACAAGCGCATCATCCTGGTGGACGGGGAATTCGCCGGGGCGATCAACCGGGTGCCCGCCAGCGGCGAGGCCCGCTCCAACATGCATGTGGGGGGCCGCCCCGAGGCGACCGAACTGACGCCGCGCGAGCAGGCGATCTGCGCCGCCATCGGGCCGGAACTCAAGCGGCGCGGGCTGATCTTCACCGGCATCGACGTGATCGGCGACTATATGACCGAGATCAACGTTACCTCTCCGACGGGCATCCATGAAGTCCGGCGGTTCGGCGGCGCCGACATCGCCGCCCTGGTCTGGAATGCCGTCGAAAGGCGCAGGTGACCCAATGCTGATCATTCGCAGGTCCGAGGACCGTGGCACGAGCCGGACCGCCTGGCTGGATTCCCGGCACAGCTTTTCCTTTGGGGATTATCACGATCCGGCGCATGAGAGTTTCGGCGCGCTGCGGGTCATCAACGAGGATCGCATCGCGGGCGGGGCGGGCTTTCCGCCCCATCCCCATCGCGACATGGAAATCGTCACCTACATCCTGGAAGGCGCCATCGCGCACCAGGATTCCAGCGGCGGCGGCGGCACCATCCGGCCCGGCGAAATCCAGCGCATGAGCGCCGGGCACGGCATCGTCCATGCCGAATTCAACGCCAACGCCGGGGAACTCTGCCACCTGCTGCAGATCTGGATCCTGCCGTCGCGCCGGGGCATCGAGCCCGGCTATGAGCAGAAGGCGATCGACGCGGCGGCGGTGCGCAATCATTTCGCCCGTATCGCCGCGCCGGAGCCGCGCGAGAACGAGGTGCGGCTGGTGCAGGATGCCGAAATCTGGGCGGCGCGGCTGGATGCCGATGTCGAGGCGATTCACCCGCTGGCCCCCGGCCGCAAAGCCTGGCTTCAGGTGGCGCGCGGCGAGATCGCGGTGGGCGATACGGTCTTGAAGGCGGGCGACGCCGCCGCCATCACCGACATGACCGACATCGCCGTGCGGTCGAATGTGCCGAGCGAAATTCTGCTGTTTGATCTTGCTTAAGCTTGGCACCGGCTTCCTTCCCCCTCGCGGCGAAGCCGTTGGAGGGGGAAGGTGTCGCAGCGAAGTGTCTGCGGAGCAGACCTGAGCTGCGACGGATGGGGGTCACTTAGAAGCCGCGGTGACGGTGATTTCCACCTTCACTCCGCGCAGCAGCTTGGCCACCTGCACGAAGGTGCGCGCCGGATAGGGCGGCTTGAAATAAGACGCATAGACCGCGTTCACCGCCGGAAAGTCGTCAATGTCGGTGACATAGACGGTGGCCGACACCACATCGTCCAGCGTCATTGCGCCCGCCTTCAGGGTCAGGGCGATATTGTCGATCGCGCGCCGGGTCTGCGCCGTCACATCTTCCTTGGCGTAATCGGTCTTGCCCACCGGATCGAAGGGCAGCGAACCGGACAGGAAGACCAGCTTGCCGCTCCGGATCGCCTGGGAATAGGGCCCGATGGCCTTGGGCGCATCGGGCGACTCGATCAGCACCTTGTCCGCCATCGCGGGCGTGACGCACGCCAGCAACAGTGGCAGCGCCCAAAACAGTTTCCGCATGTAGTGATCCCCCAGAAAAAGTTGGATCCCCTTCCCTCGCATCGCATCCGCGGATGCGATGCTCGCCGGGGATGACATCGCTAACGCGATGTCACTTTATCAAGCCGAAGCGCGACTTATAACGCGCATCGATTCCCGAGAGCGGGAAATAGATGAAGACGTCGGTGGTGCCGAACTGCCGGTCGATCACCGCGCCGTCGCCGATGCAGCAGCCGGCCCGCACATAGCCTTTCAGCAGGGGCGGCAGGCTGCGGATGCCCTCGCGCGGCTCGATCGCGTCCTTGGCCATGCGGTTCATGTCCACGAACAGTTCCGGGCGCGCGGTGACGCGCAAGTCCGCGGGCATGGGATGGAAATGGTGGAGATAGGAGAGCGGCAGCGCCATCTCGTCCACGTTGGTGCCCGGCAGCGAGGCGCAGCCGAACATCAGGTCGATGTCGAAACGCGCCACATAGGCCATCAGTCCCTTCCACAGAAGCTGCATGGTGCCGGGACGGCTGCGATAGCTTTTCAGTACGCAGGAGCGGCCCAGCTCCAGATATTTGGTGCCCTTGGGCAGGCCGCTGATCATGGGCAGCAGGTCGTATTCGCTGGCGGTATAGAAGCCGCCCGCCCGGGCGGCGTCCTTTTCGCGGGTCAGGCGATAGGTGCCCACCACCAGCGGCTGGCCGTCCTCGTCATGGGCGTCACGGTCCACCACCAGCAGGTGGTCGCAGACCTCGTCATACTTGTCGAAGTCGCGGCGCAGGTCGCGCATCGCGGGCGAGGGGACCGCGCTCATCTCTTCGTAGAAAACCGAATAGCGCAGCCGCTGGGCCTGTTCGACTTCCAGTTCGGTCTCGGCCAGGCGCACTTCCAGCGCGCCGGAGACGGCCAGCACCGGCCACTGCTCCAAACGGCCTTCAAACGGTCCGGCTTCGTAGATGTTGACCACGATCGTATCCTGTTGGCGGCTCTCCAAGTCCCCTCCCCCAACACTCGTCAAGGACGCGTCAGGGACTCGCCAGGGCCGCATCCGTGCCGGGCTTACGCCTCTTGTGCGACAGTTTGGCGATTTTACTCCAAGGAGCGGGGGACTTCCAAGGCCCGCCCGGATTTTTGTGGCCGCGCCGTGGGTTAACTTGCCGACAGGCGGTTCCTACGATCCGCCGCGCGCCTTTCCGGCGGTGCCGATCGAGGCGTCTATCAGACCCGCCCGCATCATCAACCAGAACAACAGGATGCCGGGAACCGCCGCCAGGGTGGTCAGCAGATAGAAGCTGACATAGCCCATCGCTTCCGCCAGCGCCCCGGCGGTGGTGCCGGTCAGGACGCGGCCGACCACGCTGGCCGCCGCCGAGATCAGGGCATATTGCGAGGCGGTGAAGCGCAGATCGGTCAGGGCCGAGAAATAGGCCACCACCGTCACCCCGCCGATGCCGCTGGCGAAGTTCTCGAAGGCCATGGTCCCGGCCAGGCCCCAATTGGTGTGCCCCACCTGGGCCAGCACCGCGAAGCTGAGATTGGTGACGCCCATCAGCACCAGACTGATCAGGACCGAACGCTTCATGCCCAGCCGGGCATACAGCACCCCGCCCACGAATATGCCGATCAGATAGGCCCAGAAGCCGATGCCGACATCGTAGATGGCGATTTCGTCATTGGTATAGCCCTGGTCGTTGAGCAGCAGGCGCACCGTCAGGTTGGCCAGGGTGTCGCCCACCTTGTGCAGCAGGATGAACAGCAGCACCAGGAAGGCGCCCTGCCGGGCGAAGAATTCGACAAAGGGGCCATAGATCGCCTTGACCGCCGTGGCGACGCCGGTGCGGGCCGCCATTTCGCGGTGGCGCGACGGTTCGCCCATCGCCGGCCCGGGGAGCATGGGGGGAAGGGCCGGGCCCGCACAGGCGATATGGGCAATCTGCCAGCCCGGGCGGGCGGCCAGCACCAGCGCCAGCGAACCGGCGGCAACCGATCCGATGCGCCAGCCATACTGGCTCATGCCCGAACCCACGCCCAGCTGTTCGGGTTTCAGAGTCTCGATCCGGTAGGCGTCGATCACGATGTCGAAGGTGGCGCCCGCCGCGCCCACCAGGATGGCGGCCCAGGCGGTCTGGACCAGGCTGGCGCTGGGGTCCACCAGCGCCAGATTGACGACGGCGGCAATCACCAGCAGCCCGGCCAGGATCAGCCAGGACACGCGCTGGCCCAGCCGGTGCAGCAGCGGTATCCGTGCCCCGTCCACCAGCCAGGCCCAGAGGAATTTGAGATTGTAGACCAGGAAGGCCAGGCTGAAGGCGGTGACGCTGCGTTTGTCGATGCCGCCCTGCGCCAGGCGGGTGGTCAGGGTGGCGCCGATCATCGCATAGGGAAAGCCGGACGAGACGCCCAGGAAGAAGGCGGCGACAGCTTCCTTCTCGATATAGGGCCGGATGCCGTCCCGCCATGTGCGCGCCGCCGAATCCGTCATGCCTGTCCCCTGCGACCCGTCCCTGCGATCAGGGTCAAAGCTATAGCGGCTAACGCCGGATGCGCCTAGGCGGCGACGATCTGGTCTTCGTCGGGGAACAGCATCAGGAACATTTCCTCCAGCTCGGCCGGATCGACCGGCTTGGTGAGGAAGCCGTCCATGCCCGCCGCCTGGCAGGCGCGCTTGCCGTCTTCCAGCGCGTCGGCGGTCAGGGCGACGATGGGCATACGCGGACGGCCCAGCCGCGCTTCTCCGGCCCGGATGGCGCGGGCGGCCTCGATGCCGTCCATGCCCGGCATGTGGATGTCGGTCAGCAGCAGATCGAAGCGGCGATCCAGCACGGCCTGCACCGCATCATTGCCGGTGGTGACTTCGGTGACCACATGGCCGCGGCGGCGCAGCAGTTCGCGGATCAGCATCATGTTGATGGGATTGTCCTCGGCCAGCAGGATGTTCAAGCCCTGCTGCGCCCCCTGAGTCGCGGGCGGCGCGGCGGCCGGGGCGGCGCTGCGCGCGGCGGGCGCCTGGTCTGCCGTGGGAGCGTCGGCGGAAGCCGGAGCGGCATTTGTGAAGGGCGCGGGGGTGGCGGGCGGGGCGAAAGCCCGCCGTGCGGTTTCGCGCGGGCGCGCCGGCGGGGGCGGTCCTCCTGCCGCGACCGGCGGCCAGGCGTCGGCGGCGGGCGCGGGCTGTCCGGCCGTTCCGGCGCGGCGGACTTGCAGCAGGCGCTCCACCAGGGAAGTCTGGCGCACCGGCTTGACCAGATAACCGGCAAAGCCGATGGCGTGCATCTCGGTCAGGCTACCGCGCGCATTCGGCGTCAGCAGCACCAGCGCGGGGATGGCGGTGTCGGGATGCACCGTCAGTTCGGGCAGGTTGCCGGTGCCGGCGTCGATCAGCACCGCCTCGGCCTCGCCATTGCCGGGCCGCACCGGTACGCCGCCGGCGGCGGCCACCTGCAGCAGCGTGCCTTCCAGCAACGCCCTGTTGCGCGACACCACCGCCACCCGCATACCGTTCAGCGGACGGCTTTCCGGCTGCGCCGGTTCGGTGACCGTGGCAGGCAGGGTGAACCAGAAGGCCGAACCGCCGTCGGGCGCGGCATCCACCCCGATCTGGCCGCCCATCGTGTCCACCAGCCGCTTGGAGATGGCCAGGCCCAGCCCCGTGCCGCCGAACTTGCGGGCATGGCTGGAATCGGCCTGCACGAATTCCTCGAAGATTTCCTGGCGCTTGGCGGGCGGTACGCCGACGCCGGTGTCGCGCACCTCCACCCGCAGCATGTCGCCGATGCGCCGCACCTCGACACAGACGCCGCCTCTCTCGGTGAATTTGACGGCATTGCCCATCAGGTTGGTGATCACCTGACGCAGGCGGCCCTGGTCGGCACGGATCAGCCGGGGCACGTCGGAGGCGACGATGGCGGTGACTTCCACGCCCTTGGCATGGCCGCGCGGGCAGAGCAGTTCGGTGATGTTGCAGAGCATGACGCGCAGGTCCACGTCATCCTCGTCCAGCGTCAGCATCCCCGCTTCGATCTTGGAGAAGTCCAGGATGTCGCCGATCAGGGTCAGCAGCGCCTCGCCCGATTGCGTGATGGCCTCGGCATAGGTGCGCTGTTCGGGGCGCAGGTCGGTTTCCAGCAGCAGGCGCGCCATGCCCAGCACACCGTTCATCGGGGTGCGGATCTCGTGGCTCATGGTGGCCAGGAAGCCCGATTTGGCGCGGCTGGCGTCCTCGGCATGGTCGCGCGCCTCGGTCAGGGCGTCTTCCAGCGCCTTGCGCTCGGTGATGTCGCGGCCCACGCTCTGCACCTCGACCAGGCGGCCATGGGAATCGCGCACCGCGAAATCCTCCCAGGCGATCCAGCGATAGCCTTCGGCGGTCCGCACATGCTGGTCGTAGCGGGCGCGGTTCTGGCCCGACGCCAGGAAGCTGCCGAACAGCGGGGCGCGGCTTTCCGGATGCGGCTCGGGCGCGAAGGGATAGCCGACGCAATGGGCCGGGGTCAGGCCGAACATGCGGAAGAAGGCGTCGTTGCCATAAGTGAGGCGGCTCTGCGCGTCGCGGCGGAAGATGGCGTCGCCCTGGGCGTCCACCAGGCCCTTGTAGCGGGTCCCGCTCTGGTTCAGGCGCGCATTGATGGCGGCGGCGTTCTTCAGCGAGGCTTCCAGCCGTCCCGCCACGGTCTTGAGCTGGTCGGCCTGGCGCGACAGGATTTCGCCGCGCTCGCGATAGGTCAGCAGGTTGTTGAGCAGGAAGGCCATCGCCACGGTCAACAGCGCGCCGAAGCTGAAGGGCGTGATGATGGTCAGGTGGCCCAGCAGCACGATATTGGCCAGCGCGGCGACCAGCATGAAGCCCGCCACGCAGCCGAATACGATACGAATGACCCGCGCCAGCACCTGGGCCTGACCTTCTTTGCCGCTTTCCAGGGCCACAGTCTGGCCTTGCGACCCTTCAAAAACGCTTAAATTTGCACTGGCGCGGTCCCTGCCGGAATGTCGCACCCTGTGGAAATCTAAGATATTTCAATGGCTTGAGCACAGGCGCGGCCGCGCGCCCCGGCGCCGTCACAAAAGCTTTGCGGGACTGTGATGTTCGTGGCGTGGGCCGGGTGTGAATTGCCCCCGGTTTCGCCGTTCCCCCGGGGCTTTCCTTGACAGATATCACCTTGCAAGAACCTGCCGCCCTCACCTCCAGAGCCCACAAGGCCCGCCGCGCCGGCGCGGGCGATACCCGCTTCCGCCTGGTGACGCTGGCCGCCGCCTGCACCGTGCTGCTGATCTTCATGGGGATCATCGTCTCGCTGGTGCATGGCGCGATGCCCGCCTTCAAGGCGTTCGGCTTCAGCTTTGTCGTCACCGAGGCCTGGCGTCCGGTGCGCGAGGTGTTCGGCGCGCTGGGGCCGATCTACGGCACGCTGGTCACCAGCGCCATCGCCATGATCATCGCCGTGCCGGTGGGCATCGGCATCGCCATCTTCCTGACCGAACTGTGCCCGCGCCTGTTGCGCCGCCCCATCGGCATCGCCATCGAACTGCTGGCGGGCATTCCCTCCATCATCTACGGCATCTGGGGCCTGTTCGTGTTCGCGCCCTGGTTCCAGACCGCGGTGCAGGAGCCGGTGATCGAGGCCTTGGACGGCGTGCCGGTGCTGGGAACGCTGTTCGGCGGCATTCCTTACGGCATCGGCATCTTCACCGCCGGCCTGATCCTGTCCATCATGATCCTGCCCTTCATCGCCGCCGTCACCCGCGACGTGCTGGAGACGGTGCCCAGCGTGCTGAAGGAGGCCACCTACGGCCTGGGCAGCACCCAATGGGAAGTGATGTGGAAGGTCTGCCTGCCGTTTGCCCGCACCGGCGTGGTGGGCGGCGCGATGCTGGCGCTGGGCCGCGCCCTGGGCGAGACCATGGCCGTCACTTTCGTGATCGGCAATGCCCACAAGATCAATCCTTCGCTGTTCGCGCCGGGCACCTCGATTTCGGCCGCCATCGCCAACGAGTTCGCCGAGGCCACCAGCCCGCTCTACACCGCCTCGCTGATCGAGATGGGCCTGATCCTGTTCGTCATCACCTTCATCGTCCTGGCCTGCGCCCAGCTGATGCTGCGCACCATGAACAAACATGCGGCGGGGCACTGAGATGCATGCCAATTCCACACTCTATGCGCGCCGCCGCGCCGCCAATTTCGCCTTCATCGCCCTGTCGCTGGGCGCGGCCCTGTTCGGCCTGGTCTGGCTGGCCTTCATCCTGGGGGCGCTGCTGAAAGACGGCATCGCGGCGCTGGGTCCGCATCTGTTCACCGAGGTGACGCCGCCGCCGGGCGCCGAAGGCGGCCTGATCAACGCCATCTTCGGCAGTGTCGTCATGAGCCTGGGGGCGGTGCTGCTGGGTACGCCCATCGGCCTGTTCGCGGGCACCTATCTGGCCGAATATGCCCGTCACGGCCGCCTGTCCTTCGTGGTGCGTTTCGTCAACGACATCCTGCTGTCGGCCCCCTCCATCGTGATCGGCCTGTTCATCTATGAGCTGATCGTGGTGCCGATGGGTCATTTCTCGGCCATCGCGGGCGCCGTGGCCCTGACGGTGATCGTGATCCCGGTGGTGGTCCGCACCACCGAGAACATGCTGCTGCTGGTGCCCAACGGCCTGCGCGAGGCCGCCGCCGCGCTGGGCGCGCCGCGCAGCTATGTCATCAAGCTGGTGACCTGGAAGGCGGCGCAGGCGGGCATCATCACCGGCGTGCTGCTGGCCATCGCCCGCATCTCCGGCGAGACCGCGCCGCTGCTGTTCACGGCGCTGAACAACCAGTTCATGTCCACCGACATCACCAAGCCCATCGCCTCGCTGCCGGTGGTGATCTTCCAGTATGCGCTGTCGCCCTATGAGGACTGGCACAAGCTGGCCTGGGCCGGCGCGCTGCTGGTCACCGCCACCGTGCTGACCCTTTCCATCATTGCCCGCCTGCTTGAAAAGAAACGGACCTGATCCATGGATACCGCTGTTCATCTTACCCCCGAGCACCCCGCCGCCACCCTGGCGACGGCCGAAAAGACCAAGGTGGATATCCGCGATCTGAGCTTTTACTACGGCGCCTCCAAGTCGCCGAAGAACATCACCCTGCCTTTGATGGAGCGGAAGGTGACCGCCTTTATCGGCCCGTCGGGCTGCGGCAAGTCCACCCTGCTGCGCGCCATCAACCGCATCTATGAACTCTATCCGAACCAGCGCGCCGAGGGCGAGATCGTGATGGACGGCGAGAACATCCTCAAGGCCAAGGATCTCAACCTGCTGCGCGCCCGCATCGGCATGGTGTTCCAGAAGCCCACGCCCTTTCCCATGTCGATCTATGACAATGTCGCCTTCGGCATAAAGCTGTATGAGCGCCTTCCCAAGTCCGAGATGGACGGCCGGGTGGAAAGCGCCCTGTCCCGCGCCGCGCTGTGGACCGAGGTGAAGGACAAGCTGAACGCTTCGGGCCTGTCGCTGTCGGGCGGCCAGCAGCAGCGCCTGTGCATCGCGCGCAGCGTGGCGACCAAGCCGGAAGTGATCCTGCTGGACGAGCCCTGCTCGGCGCTGGACCCGATCTCCACCGCCAAGATCGAGGAACTGATCGAGGAACTGGCGAACGACTACACCATCGTGATCGTCACCCACAACATGCAGCAGGCCAGCCGTTCCAGCGATTACACCGCCTTCATGTATCTGGGCGAGTTGATCGAATATGGGGCGACGGAAAAGATCTTCACCGCGCCCGACAATAAGCGGACCGAGCAGTATATTACTGGCCGTTTCGGCTAATAAGGGCGCGGTCTTTTTGCACCGTGGGTTCGTCGGCCGTGCTCACGTACTCTGGGTACGCTCCGCGCGGCCTCCTGCCCATGTCGCAAAATCCCGTGCGCTTGAATGAGAGGAAATAAAAAGGCCGCCCCGACGGGCGGCCTTTTTCACACCTTGTCATCCCCGGCGAGCGGGGCGCGCCGCGCGGGGGGAGGGAGGGAGCCCCATCTGTCGCTGCGTGGGTCGGGGGCGGGGCGGCGGGGGGCCGCGAGTGGGGGGGGTAGGCGGGCCCGCCCGCTTTTTCCCTCCCCGCTGTGGGGGGGGGGGGCCGAGGGGGGGCGGGGGGGGCAGCACAGGCCAGCCTCCGCCTTATGCGCGAAGCGCATCCAAAGGGGGAGGTGGTTTCAGCGTGCGCTGCCGACCTCTTGGGAGGCAAGGGAAAGCTGAAACCGGAGGGGGTTCATAAAAGAACTTCTCAAACATAATCCTCGGCCCGCGTCTCATCCACGCCCGGCCTGGCGATGGCGCGGAACACCGGCGTCAGCACCACGCAGATCGCGAGGTTCAGCACCAGGGCGCTGACCGCCGCATAACAGGGAATAGTCAGCCCGAAGAGATGGATGGCATAGGTGGAGCTCTTGAAGCCCAATTCCGCCACCATCCAGGTGCCCGCGATCAGGCCCGCCGCCCAGCCCGCCAGCAGCGCCAGGGGGTGGAAGAAGCGGGTATAGAGCGCGATCAGAACCGAGGGCAGGGTCTGGCACATCCAGATGCCGCCCAGAAGCTGAAGCTGGATGGCATAGGTGCTTTTCAGCTCCAGCACGAAGATCAGCGCGCCGAACTTCACCACGATGGAGACGATCTTGGCGACAGAGGCTTCCTGCGCGCCCGTGCAATTGGGATTGATGAACTCCTTGTAGATGTTGCGCGTGAACAGGTTGGCGCAGGCGATGGACATGATCGCGGCGGGCACCAGGGCGCCGATGGCGATGGCGGCGAAGGCCACGCCCGCGAACCAGTCCGGGAACATCTTGAGGAACAGCGCCGGCACCGCGAAATTGTTGCCGAAGGCGGCGAAGCCGTCGGCATATTCCGGTGACGCCTTCACCCCCGCCGCGATGGCCATGTAGCCCAACAGCGCGATCAGGGCCAAGGCCAGCGAATAGGCCGGCAGGATCATGGCGTTGCGCCGGATCACATGACGGCTGGACGAGGACAACAGGCCCGTCACCGCATGGGGATAGAGGAACAGCGCCAGGATGGAGCCCAGCGCCAGGCTGGCATAGGCGAATTCCGCGCCCAGGTCCGCGCCTGCGCCTTTGGCCAGCAGGATGGTTTCCTTCGGCACCGCCTCGAACACCTTGCCATAGCCGCCAAGCTGGGTGGGGATGAAGATGATGGCGGCGAAGACGGTGACATAGACCAGCATGTCCTTGACCACCGCGATCAGCGCGGGCGCGCGCAGGCCGCTGGAATAGGTGTAGAAGGCCAGGATGGTGAAGGCGATCAGCAGCGGCACGTCCACCGCGCCGAAGCCCGGCAGGGTCATGGTGACGTTCATCCCCAGCGCCGCCAGCACCACCTGCATCCCCACAAGCTGCAGCGCGATATAGGGCATGGTGGCGACGATGCCGGTGACGGCGATGGCCAGCGCCAGGCTCTTGCTGCCGAAGCGGCCCTTCACGAAATCGGCGGCGGTGACATAGCCGTGTTTGCGCGCCACCGACCACAGGCGCGGAAACACCAGGAACAGCAGCGGATACATCAGGATGGTGTAGGGCACGGCGAAAAAGCCGGGCGCGCCCGCGCCGAACATCAAGGCGGGCACGGCGATGAAGGTATAGGCGGTGTAGAGATCGCCGCCCAGCAGGAACCAGGTGACCCAGGTGCCGAAGCGGCGGCCGCCCAGGCCCCATTCATGAAGCTGGGACAGATCGCCCGCGCGCCAGCGCGACGCGACGAAGCCGATGCCGGTGACCAGCGCGAACAGGCCGAGAAAGACGGCCAGGGTGACGGGATTGGGCGCCATGCTCATTTGCGGCGCTCTTCGGACAGATAGACCGGCAGGATGCAGAGCGCCCCCAGCAGGATCCAGCTCATCTGGAACCAGTAGAAGAAGGGCACGCCCAGCAGGGTGGGTTCGATGCGGTTGTAGAACGGCACCCACAGCAGCGCGATATAAGGCAGCAGCAGAAACAGATAGACCGGACGCAGCCTCCGGCGCGGCGTTTCAGGCTTGTCTTCGACCATGGTCCCCAACCCATAAGAAAGCGCCGCCCGGCCTTGTCAGGGGCCGGGCGGCGCGATGCTTCTAACACATTTTCGCGGAAATCAGCGCGGCGGGCCGGACGGATTGCCGTGCTCGTCCACGCCCTGGGTGGTGTTGGGGCCGATGCCCGACAGGATCAGCACCGCCGGCTCCTTTTCGCCCGCCCGGGCCCCGTCCCAATGGATGCCCTTCAGCTTGTCCACGGCCACCGCGCCGGCGTGGACCGGATAGGTGGTGCGCTCGTCATAGACGCTGCTGGAGGACACCCACCAGGTGCCCGAGACGATATAGGCCCAGCGCTCGTTGTTGTGGAAATGCGGCTTGGAGAAGTTGCCCGGATACCACTTGTACATCACCGTATAGGGGCCGGGCTTGGACGGATCGCCGTACAGGATGCACATTTCCTGCTTGCCGGGGGTGCCGGAGCATTTCAGATCCTTGGCTTCGGTCACGGTAACGCGCGCAGGGTCGGGCTTGGGGCCGATCGGGTCTTTGACGGTGACGCCGACCTTGGGATCCTTCTGGGCCAGCGCATAGCCGCCGGCGCCCGCGCCGAAGGCCACCGCCGCGACCAGAATCACGTTGGCAACGGTCTTCATCTGCAAATCCTCTCCTGGGTTCTATGACTGGGGTTTATGAGAGGATGATAGGCATGGCGGCGCGGCCGAGGCAATTAACCCTTGTCCTTGGCCTTGGTCTTCGCGCTTGCAGCACGGCCCGCACCGACTTTCCGGCGCGGGCCGGTGCGGGCTTGGCCGGATCAGGCCGAGCGGCGGCTCACCCCCACCAGGCCCAGCCCCGCCAGGATGGCGGCGATGCCCGCGGCGGGGGGAATCCAGACGTTATGTTCTTCCTGGGGGTTGATCTGGGTGGGACCGGCATCGACCACATTCTTGGGCTCGGGCCCTTCGCTGCTGCGGAAAATCAGGCCCGCCACCCCGGCCAGGATCCGTACCCCACCCAAAATCGCCGCCGGCTTCCTTTGAGATCTCCCCGCGCGAACCAAAGGGCAAACAAGCCGCCCGGGAACCCTTGGGTTCCCCCAGGCGG
>Ga0066256_1001928_pt1 | contig 25089 bp, 7 predicted proteins | sample ThiBio_1000_biof_FD_87107 | JGI IMG/M metagenome (GOLD analysis project Ga0066256, IMG submission 87107) | Wastewater bioreactor microbial communities from Cape Town, South Africa - Thiocy_expt_1000_biof (version 2) | ecosystem: Engineered > Bioreactor > Thiocyanate-remediating >... | reverse complement strand
AGTCCCGTCCGTCGTCGCCGCGGACCCGGCGGGGGGGGGACCGCCGCCCGGGCCGCGCCCTCTCTGCCGCGGCCCAGACCGCCCCCGGGGGGGGGGCGGGGGGGGCGCGGCGGGGGGTGGGGGGCGGGGGGGGGGGGGGGGGGCAGGGGGGGGGTGGGCGGGGGGTAGAGTCGGGGGGGGTGGCCGGGGTTCGCCGCCACGCCGCGGGCGGCCAGGGGTGTGGCTGCCACGCCGTCCGCCGCCGCGCTGGCCGGCGTCGCCGCCACGCCGCTAGGGCTGGGTGGGCAGACGCCGGCGGCGGTGCGGCAGGCGCGCGTGGATGCAGAGATTGATGAGCGGAACCGGCCGCTGAGCGACGAGGAGCTGGACGCCCTGTTTCCCAAGGGCTACAAGGTGCTGGAGCCGCCGGCGGGGTACGTGCCCATCCGCACGCCCTCCCGCAAGCTGACTGCCACGCCGTCGGCGGGCGACCTGGGCGGCTTCCGCATGCTGGAGACGCCGGCACGCGAGGCGTACGGCGGGCCGCTGGCGGGCGGCGGGGACGGCAGCGGCGGGGCGGGCGGCACGGTGGGCGGCGGCGGTGCGGCGGGCGACTTGCCACCCATCCGGCCGGAGGATGCACAGTACTTTGCGCTGTTGACCGACCCGCGGCCGGACGCCGCGCTGGAGGAGGGCGAGCTGCGCAGCCGCCGCATCCTGGCGCTGCTGTTGAAGATAAAGAACGGCCTGCCGCCGCAGCGCAAGTCGGCGCTGCGCACGCTGACGGAGAAGGCGCGTGAGCTGGGCGCCGCACCCCTCTTCACCCACCTCCTGCCGCTGCTCAAGTCGCCCACGCTGGAGGACCAGGAGCGGCACCTGCTGGTGAAGGTGATTGACCGCGTGCTGTTCAAGCTGGACGACCTGGTGCGGCCGTACGTGCACAAGATCCTGTCGGTGGTGGAGCCCATGCTGTCGGACGAGGACTACTTTGCGCGCGTGGAGGGCCGGGAGCTCATCTCCAACCTGGCCAAGGCCGCCGGCCTGGCGTGCATGATCTCCGTCATGCGCCCCGACATTGACCACGCCGACCCCGGCATCCGCAACCGCACCGCGCGCGCCTTTGCCGTCGTCACCGCGGCGCTGGGCATCCCCGCCATGCTGCCGTTCCTGAAGGCGGTGTGCGCGTCCAAGAAGGCGTGGGAGGCGCGGCACACCGGCCTGCGCATTGTGCAGCAGGTGGCCATCCTGATGGGCTGCGCCGTCCTGCCGCACCTGCGCCTGCTGGTGGACATCGTGGCGCCCTCCCTGCCGGACGGCAACCAGCAGGTGCGCATCATGGCGGCGCTGGCGCTGTCGGCGCTGGCGGAGGCGGCGGCGCCGTACGGCATCGAGGCGTTTGACGGCGTGCTGAAGCCGCTGTGGGAGGGCATCCGGAAGGAGTCGGGCAAGGCGCTGGCCGCCTTCCTGAAGGCCATCGGCTACATCATCCCGCTCATGGACGCGCACTACGCGGCGTGGTACACGCGGGAGGTGATGCCGGTGGTGGTGCGCAACTTTGGGTCGCCGCAGGAGGACATGAAGCAGATCGTGCTGAAGGTGGTGGCGCAGTGCGTGGCGGCGGAGGGCGTGGAGGCGGCGTACGTGCGGGCGGACGTGCTGCCCGACTTTTTCCGCCACTTCTGGGTGCGGCGCACCGCGCTGGAGCGCCGCGCCGCCAAGGCGCTGGTGGACACCACGCTGGTGCTGGCGCACAAGGTGGGCGCGGCGGACGTGGTGGCGGCGCTGGTGAACGACCTGAAGGACGAGAGCGAGCCGTACCGGCGCATGGTGATGGAGGCGGTGGACCGCACGCTGAGCGCGCTGGGCGCGTCAGAGATCGACGGCAAGGCGGTGGAGCTGCTGGTGGACGGCATGCTGTACGCCTTCCAGCAGCAGACGGCGGAGGACGGCGCCAACGCGAAGGCCATGCTGTCGGGCTTTGGCGCGGTGGTGACGGCGCTGGGCGTGCGGTGCGCGCCCTTCCTGCCGCAGATCGGCGGCACCATCAAGTGGCGGCTGAACAACAAGTCGCCGGCGGTGCGCATGCAGGCGGCGGACCTCATCACCAAGATCGCGGGCGTGGTGAAGCTGTGCGGCGAGGACGGCCTGCTGGGGCACCTGGGCGTCGTGCTGTTTGAGTGCCTGGGCGAGGAGTACCCCGACGTGCTGGGCAGCCTGCTGGGCGGCCTGGGCGCCATCGTGAACGAGATCGGCATGGAGCGCATGACGCCGCCCATCGCCGACCTGCTGCCGCGCCTGGCGCCCATCCTGAAGAACCGGCACGAGAAGGTGCAGGAGAACGCCATCGACCTGGTGGGCCGCATCGCGGCGCGCGGCGCGGACAAGGTGTCGCCGCGCGAGTGGATGCGCATCTGCTTTGAGCTGCTGGAGATGCTGAAGGCGCACAAGAAGGCGATCCGGCGCGCGTGCGTGAACACGTTCGGGTACATCGCCAAGGCGATCGGCGCGCAGGACGTGCTGCACGCGCTGCTGAACAACCTGCAGGTGGCGGAGCGGCAGCTGCGCGTGTGCACCACGGTGGCCATCGCCATCGTGGCGGAGCAGTGCGCGCCCTGCACCGTGCTGCCGGCGCTCATGAACGAGTACCGCGTGCCGGACCTGAACGTGCAGCACGGCGTGCTGAAGGCGCTGTCCTTTATGTTTGAGTACATCGGCGCCATGGCGCGCGACTACGTGTACGCCGTCACGCCGCTGCTGGAGGACGCGCTCATGGACCGCGACGTGGTGCACCGGCAGACGGCATGCTACGCGGTCAAGCACCTGGCGCTGGGCCTGCAGGGCATGGGCTGCGAGGACGCGCTGCAGCACCTGCTCAACCTGGTGTGGCCCAACGTGCTGGAGACCTTCCCGCACGTCCTCGCCGCCGTGTTTGAGGCGGTGGAGGCGCTGCGCGTGGCGCTGGGGCCGCACCGCATCCTGCAGTACCTGCTGCAGGGCCTCTTCCACCCCGCGCGCCGCGTGCGCGAGGCGTACTGGAAGCTGTACAACAACCTGTACGTGTACTCCGCCGACGCCCTCACGCCCGTGTACCCGCGCATTGCCGACGAGGCCGGCCGCACATACACGCGCTCCTACCTGGACCTCATCGTGTGACGCGCCTCTTGACCCATATTATTGAATGTACCATCGAAATACTGGTACCGGTATGATTGATTACCATCCCAGCACCGACGCCACCACCGGCTGCACCGCGTTAAACACGGCTGTGTAGCCGGTCGCGCTGGGGTGGCCGGCGCAGCCGGTGCAGGTGGGGCAGGCCATGGCGCCGTACACATTGATGAGCGTCGCGTTAATGCCGGCGCCGCGCGCGGTGGTGACGGCGGCCTGCGCGGCGGCCAGGTAGTCGGTGGTCATGGGGCCCACCACCACAAAGATGGGCGTGGTGGGCGGGTACCACGCCGCCGTCAGGTTGGTCAGAAACTGCACGTACGCCGCCGTGTAGTTGGCGCCAAACCCCGGCTGCTGCGCGTACGGCGTGGAGTAGTCGTTGGTGCCCAGGTTGATCAGCACGGCGTCTGGCACGTAGCGCGAGAAATTCCACAGGCCGCCGCCCGCGTCGCTGCCCAGGTTCCAGGTAAAGATCTCGGGCATGCGCGGCGCCCAGTACCCGTTCCCATTGTTCACATACAGCCCCTTGCCGCTCCATGCCGCCGTCTGGGAATGGGGGTAGGGGTAGGGGGTGCGGAGAGGGGAAGCGCGGGTGTTGTGTTCAGGCGGTGGGATACGCAACGCACATTGCAGTCAGCCGTGAAGTTGGCGCACACCAGCGACGCCCAGCTCACGTCCCACCCGCTGTTGTACCGCGTGGCGGCGCAGGGGCCAAATGACTCAGACCCGTACCCTGCAGAATGGTGTGTGCGCATGCGGGGGGGTATACGGAGCCGTGGGAACGGTTGTGCGTGGCAGGCAGCCCGCGGTCACGCACCGGCGGTGAGGGAGTCGCCAATGAACTCCAGGCGGCGGGAGGGCAGGCTGGGGGGCGTGTGTACCGCGGAGCCGTCAGTGGCAAAGCCAGCCAGCACCAGCCACTCTGGCGCGTTCACGGTGCCCTCATTCCACGACGGCTCACTGATCTTGGTGACCCACACCGTGTACGTCTGCGACGGCTGCAGGCCCGCCACCAGGCTGTAGTACGCCATGCCGGGCGCCGTCTCCAGCACGGATGACCGGTCCACCTGCCCATTCCATACCACCGTCACCGCCAGCCGGTTGCTGACGGGCAGCGCCGTGCCCGCTGGGTTGGTCTGGTTCACAGCCGCCAGCACCGCCGTGGCGCCCGTGACCGTGAACCCCGCGCCCGCGTTTTGGAAGTCAAACGCAAGGCCCGAGCCGTCGGGCAGCGCCACCGTGCGTCCCTTGGCCGTCACAGCGCTGCCATCCACCGCCGCCACAAAGTTGGGGTACAGCGCCGGCGGCGGCGGCGTCGTCAGCAGCGGGGACACACCGCGGAGGCGCCCCAGCGTCGCCTGCTGCTGCCGCCGTGCGGATACCGGCACCATGTACACAAACGCCGCAGCAAGCAGCGCCACCTGCACACTGGACACGCATCCACGTGTCATGATTGCTTGATTCCACGGGTAGAGGTGTGTTATTCCACGTCGAATTATGCACCACCGCAGTGGTCACTGGGGTCAGTGCAATTGGGCCTGACGTGGTGGTGGTGCTTGGCCGTATCTTCGTGTGCCATATCCACCACCACGCCGACATCGTGGCACAATGCACAAGAACATGCAGAATCAATATTAGGAGTGGGGGTGGTCAGTGTCAGTCAACAAGGAATGGCGGTCACGCATCCAAGGCGCGCGGTGCGGAATGCAAGGGGAGCGCAACAAGGAGAGGGACACATCCGACATGTCACATCCGCTGGCTGCCGCCACGCGCCGCAGGCCCGCAGTCAGAAGCCCTCGGGTACAGATTGCAACGCGCGACAAAAAGAACAGGGGGACGGGGCAACCGCGAACTACCAAAATAATTGCAGGGCTGGGCGGTCAGGCTAACTGGCAGCCTGCGGAACGGCGTCGGCGGCAGGCGTGTGCGCGTCAGTGGCGTCGCATGCGGGCGCCAGCGACGGCGGCGACGGCGGCGGCAGTGGCGGCGGCGGCGGCGTGCCGGCAACGGGTAGGGATGGCGCAGCGTCACCCGGCAGCGGCGGCGTGACAGCCAGCGCAGCCACGCCAGGTGGGTGGACTGGTGACGCTGGGAGCGCACTGCTGTCACCACCCGCCGCGCCGCCGCCCACCTCGTCGCCATCGCTGCGCGCGTTGTCTGCCACCTCTGCCACCGACCCGCCGCTGCCAGCGCCATCACGCGCGCCGCCACCCGCTGCCACCGTGGCGGCGGTTCCCGCTGGCGCTGCTCCCGCTGCCGCAGCCGCGGCCGCCGCCGCGCCGCCGCGCGCGGAGAACAGGAACACCGCTTGCGCACGCCGCCGCCATGCATTGTGCTGCACGCCGGGCCGCAGCACGGCGCCATACACGTCGCCGGGCGCCACGGCAAAGGCGGTGCCCAGTGTCGCCAGGTTGGCGGTGGTGAGCAGGCCGGGCGGCCACGGTAGGGACAGCAGATAGCGGAGGACGGGCAGCGGCGGCGGCGGCGGTGGCGCGGCGACGGCGGTGGCAGCGGCGACGGAAACCGTGGCAGGGGCGGCGGGGGCCACACCAGCAGCGAGCTTAGCAAGCAGGGCGAGGAGCACGTGGCGCGGCGGCGCGCTGTCCACTGCCACTGACGTTGACGCGCCCTCTGTCTCCAGCAGGTACCGCACCAGCCGCGTGTGGCCCTCGCACGCGGCAATGAACAACGCGGTGCGGCCGGAGCCGTCGTTGGCGGGCGCGTCCACCACCGCGCCAGGTACCTCCAGCACGGCGGCGGCGGTAGACACCGCGCCGTTCAGCGCCGCGTGGTGCAGCAGGTCGGTGAGCATGGGCGGCGGCTGCGGGTAGGTGCGCAGCAGGAAGCGCAGCAGGCGCGCGTGCTGGCGTGCGGTAGCCAGGTGCAGCGGCGTGGCGCCGTTGGCGTCACGCGCCTCCACCGACTGCCGCATGTGCTGCGTCAGGTACTGCGCCACGCGCATGGCGCCCTCCTGGCAGGCAATGTGCAGCAGGGTGGCGCGGCCCTCCAGCGGCGTCGTGAAGGTGGCGGGGTGCCGCGTCGCAAAAAACTCTACCACCGACGCGTGGTCCGCCTCCACCGCCTGGAACAGCGGCGTGTAGCCCAGGATGGTGCGCGGCGACGGGCTGCAGCCGCACGCGTCCACCAGGTGCTGCACCACCGGCCAGTGGCCGCGCGCCGCCGCCCAGTGCAGCGGCGTGCGCTCGCCGGGGTACACCACCGTCAGCTGCGGGCAGCGCTCCGTCAGGTAGCGCACCACGTGCAGCTGCCCCGTCCCCGCAGCCGCCGCCATCACCACCCGCCCGTACTTGTCCTTCGCATTCACATCCTCGCCGCCCACCTCCACGCGGTCGCGCACCTCCTTCAGGCTGCCGCGCATGGCCGCCTCATGCAGGCTGGTCCACCGGTACGTCGCCGCCACCGCCTCTGCCGCGCCCGGCACACGACGAATGGCCAGCGCCGCATCGCCCGCCGCGCTGCGCACCTTCCCGTCCGATTTGATGGCAATCACCTCACCGCGCATCCCCGCCGCCGCGCGCGCCCACGGGCTGTCGCCACCCCCGCTGCCGGCGCCGCCTCGTCCACCCGGTGACGCTGCCGCTGCCGCCGTCGCTGCTGCTGCTGCTGCTGCTGCCGAATTCGCCGCCGCCGCCGCACTACCACTACTTGCGCCGCCGCTGCGACTGGTCGGTGATGCACCGCCGCCACCGCTGCGATTGGTCGGCGACGCACCGCCGCCGCTGCTGCGGTTTGTTGGCGACACGCCGCCGCCGCTGCCCAGGGTCCGGTGCGGCCGTCGGCTGCCGCTGCCACTGCCACTACTGGATGACGGCCGCCCCCCGCTGCCTGGTCGTCCTGTACTGCTGCTGCCGCTGCCGTGTCGCGCGCCGCTTGCCGCAACCCCGCGGCTGCCGCCTGCCGCGCTGCCGCCGGTGGTGGCGGCAGCAGAGGGGGCGGCGCCTGCCTTGGATGTGGAGCCCCCCGTCCCCATCTTCCTCGTGGGATGGGAGGGGGAGGGGGTAGCAGCTCAGCGAGCCCAAGCAGGTGAGGGGGCGAGCCGCGGACCTAAGGAGGTGGGCTGCTGCCCTCAGACAGCAAGGGCAGCACCCGTCTGGCAAAGGCCAGTAGCCCTCAGGAGAGGGGACAAGCAATGAGAGGGAGTGAGGGGCGAGTAGGGTAGGAGGGGACGAGTAGTAGCGAGTAGAGAGGAGGGTAGGAGAGGAGGAGGGGAGAGGGGGGAGAGGCGGAGTGGGTACAAGTGGGTGACACAAATACAATAAGAGTCAATACACGAGCGGCACAGCAGCAGGCAACCAAGTCATACCCTTCAGCGTCATTGTCTCCCCCTCTCCACAATCTGCCTCACCGTACCCGTCTGCTTCCCACATGCTACCAACTTAGCAGCAAATCGATAGCAGCATGACGCACTGTCACTGGGTGTGCCCACTCCCTCTCCTCTCCTCTCCTGTGCTCGACTGGCTGCTTGCGCTTCTCGAAACCGCAGCTTAATCAGGTTACCAGCGCAGCTGGCAGCGACAATGGGCAAGCGACAAAGGTGAGAGGGGGTGGGTGTGGTTATACACAATGAAGAGCTGCTGCTGGATTTGTTGGCTACCCAGTGGTGTAAGTGATTTTGATCCAAATCGTTGCTCCTCTCGCTTCCTACTGGCCTGGTCGACAGCCTGAACACATGCGCAGTGCCGCATCGTGTATGCGGTGTCGCTCAAGTGGCCGCGCGGGGTTGCAGTCGACAATTATGTGCGGGGAGGCGGCGCGCGATGCAAATACGCGAGGCAACGCGGAAATTGTGGCACGAACATTGCATTAGCGCCGAGGACGGTAACGTAACTGTGGACTGCAGCATTTGCTTGCAACGCGAGTGACAGCACCAAGCGGCCACCGTGCTGGTACCAGCCAACGGCCGTCATAGATACACTGCTGCTGGTCATTACCTTCCTCTGCCCCCACCCAACCCCCCACCTAAAATGCTGTCGGGCGACCTGCTGCGCGCGATCCGCGCCAGCGGCGAGTCGCGGAAGGCGGCGACGGCCGCCGACATTGACGTCACGCTGCATGCGGCGCGCAAGGGCAAGCTGCTGCGCCCGCCCTCCGATGACCGCCTCTTCAAGCTGCACATGCTGCGGCGGCAGCTGGCGGGCGGCGACAGCGACAGCGATGATGACAGTGACGCCGGCCGTGGCGGCAGTGGCGGCGGCGGCGGTGGTGGCGGTGGTGTGATGGCAGACCCGCTGCCCGTAGCCTCCCTTGCCGCCCTGGCATCCGGCGCTAGTTTTTCGCTGGGTGCGCTGTCTGATGCTAGCGGCAGCGGAGCACCGGGGGCACGCGATCGCGGTGCCAGCGGCGGTGGGTTGCAGCACCACTCCCGCCGCGCCAGTTTGCAGCGCGTCATGCCGGCGGTGCGCGATGGTGGCGGCGAGGCAACAACATACAGTGCACGGCTGGGCGGGTACCGCGCGGGGGTGGGTGTTGGCAGCGCCGGGTGGGGTGGTGCGGCGTCAGCGGCGGCGGCAGCGGCAGCACGTGGGCGACACCGTGGTGGGATGGCACCGGCGGCAAGGGGTGCCATTCGTAGCGGCGGTGGTGCGGAGCCGGCGTCGCCGTCCGCGGCCTCGGCTGCTGCACGCATGCGGCGCACGTCGGCAATGGGGGCGGGCGCTGCGGGGGGCAGCACGGCGGCGGTGTTAGCGGCATGGGGTCGGGATACTGCCACGGCGGCTGTGAGCTGGCTGCGGGTTGGGAATGAGGCACTGACGCCCGCGCGCCGGGTGACGCCGTCACCCGCCACCACACCCACAATACACGCGGCCATTCGCCCGTTCCTGCGTGGTGACCTGGCGCTGTACACTGACCCGGCGGGGCGTGCTATCCTGGCAGACAGCCGCGGCGCGGCACTGCCGCTCGCAGCTGCTGCCGCTGCCGCTGCTGCCGGCGTGTGCATAGCCAGCGAGGCGCCCGTTCCCGTGGCAGACCTCGCTGACGCCGCCGGCGTCCTGGCGCTGGCTGATTTGACGCAATTGGGGACGGCGGACGCCTGCGTGGTGGAGTATGCGCTGGGCGCACGGTACGCCGCAAACATGCTGCACGTGCAAGCTGGGCCGCAGGTGCTGGTAGCCCTCAACCCGTTGCGTGACATGCCGATGGCATTTGACCACGCTGCCTACTTTGACGCCGCAGCTGCGGCGCGTGGCATGGCGGTGGCGGGGGTGGGGGTGGGGGGGGCGGGGGGCGGGCCGGCGGGCGCGGGGGGGGGCGGGGGCGGGGGCGGGGGTTCCCCCCCCCGCCACGCCTCTGCAGCCAACGCCATGGCCACCACCTCCCGCCGCGCCCTCTTGCTCTCCTCCACGCCGGCGCATCTGTTTGCCGCCGCGGAAGCCACGTTGGACTCGTTACTGCTGAGTGGCAGCCGGCAAGGGGCTGCCGCAAGCGTGCCAATGTCAGCGCGCGCTTCCGCCAGCACGGCAGCAGACGCCGCCCCCGCGCCTTCCGCCGCAGCAGCGCGCCGGTGTGCCATCGTGATGCATGGCATCACGGGCGCTGGAAAGAGTGTGACCACGCGTCTCCTCACGCAGCACCTGGCGTACGCCGCCATCAGGCGGTGTGACACGCGGCGCGGCGCCGCGGCACCTGACACGCGCGGCAGCAGTGACGGCGGCGGGAAGAAGCGGCGCGTCAAACGGGTGAGCGACGACGTGCTGGGCGTGCTGGATGACAGCAGCACCGATAGCGAAGGCAGTGACAGTGGTGACAGCAATAAAGACGACAGTGAGGATGACGACGGCGAGGAGGGCGACGTGCCAGCGGCAGCGGCGGAGGTGGTAGGCATCCTGCAAGCTGCATTTTTGGTGTGGGAGGCATTCTCATCGGCAGCGTGCACGCTGACGCCGCCACAGGCAGTGGCACCGCTTGACACCGGTACTGGTACCGGCGCTAGTGCGCCAACCACGGCGGTCTACGTGCCCGCCATGATGGCGTCGTCCCTGGCGGCGCGCGTCGTCACCCTCAAGTTTGATGCCTGGCGTGGGACGCTGGATGAGCAGCCGACAGATGCCGCCGCCGCTGCCGCCGCGTCGGGCGCCCTGCCGCTCCTGCGCGAGCTGTATTTTGCGCCCTATTGCATTGACGAGCTGCCCATCGTCACCCTGCCCGGCGGCTCACCCCGCGCGCCGGTAGATGTCGCGCTGCCGGCCACGGTCGTCAGCGCCGCCCTCGCCTACGGCTGCTGGGCGTTCCCCGAGCTGGCGCGGCGCACCGCGCTGGGCGCCGCGTACTGGAACCTGGCAGAGCAGCGCGCGGTGGCAGAGTTTGCGACGGGCGGTGTGCTGTCGCCACACGCTGCCGCCGCCTCCTTCCTGTCCCCTGCCGCCGGCACCGGCACCACGGCGCGTGCCGGATCCTCACCAGCCGGCGGAACAGGCAGTGCTGACATGCCGGCGCCGGCGGTGGATGACACCGCGCTTGCTGACGCAACGGCGCGGTTGGAGCACTGGGGCGACGAACTGGCGCGCCTCGTTGACGCGTTTAAGGTGCTGGACGTGTCTGCGCCGGAGGCGTTTGCCATCTTGGAGCTGGTGGCGGCGCTGCAGCACCTGTCCAACATTTCTTTCGTCGACCGCGACGACGCCAGCAGCAGCAGCGGCGGCGGCGTGGGTGGCGGCCCATGCCGCGTGGCGGGGGAGGGGGGTGTGGCAGCGTCACCCCCTACCGCGTGCGCAGCGGCGCTGGGAGTGAACGAGGCCCAGCTGCGCCGGCTGCTGACAAGCAAGCTGGTGGAGGTGCAGGGTGAGCGCATTCACGTGCCGCTGCCTGCCGGCGCCGCCAGCCGCAACCGGTGGCAGCTGGTGAACTGGCTGGGTGGCCGGCTGCTGGAGTGGGTGACGGCGCGGTTAAACCTCGCGCTCAGCCAAGCGATGCAGACGGCGCTGTGGTTCACGCGGCAAGGCCAAGCCGCCATGGCGACGCCGCCTGGCGCACCAGAAGCCGCCGCCTTGCGTGTGCTGGATGGGTATGGCTTCTCGCTGCGGGGCGGCGGCGGTGCCGCGGCTGCAGCTGCCGGCAGCTACCGCAACCTGGCGCACAATGTGGTGGCGGAGCACCTGTATGCAGTGTTTGCCGCCTCCATGTTCCTGGATGACTACGCGGCGCTGGCAGGCGAGGGGCTGGACGCGGCTGCCACGCCGTTCCGAGACAATGCGCCGCTGCTGGAGGCGCTGGGTGCGCGCACCGTCGGCATCCTGTCCCTACTGGACACCGTTGGCGCGGAGGTAGCTTCTGGCGGCGGCGCCAGCAGCGGAGGCGGCGGCGGCAGTGCATCGCCGTCGTTGCGGAAGCGCGCTGGCACCGGTAGTCTGGGTGGCGAGGAGGAGGACCCATTCGCAGACAGCGGGCCGGTGGGCCCTGCCGCCACGCTCTCGCCACCGCTGCCAATACCGCCGGCTGCTGGCAATACCGGTGGCAGTAGCAGTGCGGGCGTGGTGGGTGTAGCAGAGGCCGGCCGGCTGGCGGATGCCATTCGTAGCAAGCAGGGGCGGTGCGCCAGCGTGACGCTGGCGGCGGTGGGGGAGCCTGCCACCGACTACATGTTTGCGGTGGTACACACCGCCACCACCGCACAGTACTCCTGCACTGCGCTGCTGGCAGACCAGGCGCGCGCCGCGCTGCCGACCGCTGCGCTGACGGGGTTGGAGGCACACACCACCTCCACCCTGCTGCGGCGCCTGCTGGCGGCACCTGACGGCGCCGCCGCCGCTGCGGTGGGGGCCGGCTTGGCAACAACACCTTCGTCGCTTACACCCACCAATGTGTCCGCCGCCCGTCGCGCGCTGCCGTCCGCGCGCTCTGCATACGGCTCGTGGGGCACTGCCGTTGGTGTGGGGGGAGCTGCTACTGCTGCCGTTTCCAGGCCACTGCCGCCGTCCGCGGAGGAGGGCGAGGGCGAGGGCGATTGCGATGGCGACAGCGATGGTGAGAACGGCAGCGGCGGTGCGCCGGTGCCAACTCCACCACCGGTGCGACAGGCTGCAGTAGTGGCACTCCGGCGGCCGACGGGGGTGCCGGCACTGGCTACCACCGCCGCCGCCAGCACCGCAACCACCGCGGCACGCTTCCTGTCACCGATTCACCGCTTCCGGAACGAGGTGTCGCAGTTCCTGTCGCGCCTGGAGCGCGCCGACCTGATGCACGTGGTGTGTCTACGACCCAACACCAGCAACGTGCCCAAGGCGTGGGACGGCCGGCTGGTGGCAGCGCAGCTGGGCCAGCTGAGCGTTGTGGACAGCCTGACGGCGCAAGCGCGCGCCTACCCCATCCAGTTCTCCCACGCTGACTTTTACCGCCGCTACTGGTTCCTGGTCCCGGGCGTAGCAGTTCCCGTCACTGGCCGGTCATGGGCGTCACTGCTGGCAAGCGACGCCACGCTGGCGGCGTTGGCGGCGGGTGCAACCAGTGCACCGGCTCTTGCTGCTGCTGCTGCTGCTGCTGCTGCTGCAGTGGCTGCCGCGCCGCCGCCTGTGCCTGTGCCTATCGCACCGTTCCACATGGCGGCGATGGCGGCGGCAGCGGGCGGCGACGCGGGTGCGCGTGCCGTGTGGCGGCAGGCTGCCAGCGACCTGGTCGCCAACTTGGGCATGCTGCCGGAGGGCATGGCGTTGGAGGCGCGCGGCGTGGCAGTGGGCGCCACGCGCGTCTTCTGCCGCCTGCCCGAGTGCATGCTGCTGGAGAGCCTGCGCGCCGCGGTGCGGCTGGCCACCGTGCGCCGCCTGCAGATTGCCTTCCGGCACCGCATGTGGTGCCACCACGTGCATGCGGCCGCAGAGACCAGCACAGGCCTGCGGCGCATCCTGCTGGAGAACCTGTCCACCGCCGACACGGCGCGCCTGCAGATGGTGGTGCTGGGTGCGCGGTCGCTGCGCATCCGGCCACAGCTGATGGACGCCATTGAAGCCAAGCTGGCGGTGCTGTCACGGCAGGCGGCGCTTCTGGCCGCCATTGCGGCGTTCAACGCCGCGGCGCGCGACCCGCTGCAGCCGGGCGCGTATGCAGAGATGGTGGCGCTGTGTGACAGCGCGTACGAGCTGGGCGTGTCTGCCGCCGACCCCGTCATTGCGCTGAACCGCCTGCGTGCCTCGGTGGCGGACCGCATGGACGCGCTGGCGGCGCTGCAGGACGGCGAGGCGCGGCACGACGTGGCGATGCTGGCGCGCGGCATGGAGGTAGTGGCGGGACTGCAACACACCTACCCAGGGTTTGCGGCGCCACAGCTGGCGGCCGCCCGCGCACTGCATGCGCGCCTGGTGACGGAGACGGCAGCGGTGCAGCGCGTTGTAACCGCACTGCAGCAGCGGCGCGCGTTGGCATGGTGGGCGGCAGGCGGCGCTGCTGAGGCCGATGCCCCCACGGTCGCGGTGTTGCCACCCCTGCACACCGCGCCGCCATCCGTCATCGCTGCCGCCACGCAACCGCTGCTCACAGCCCTGCATGCCGGCACCGCAAACGCCGCCACCTGCACCATTGCCTGGCCGCCACCGGCGCTAGATGCCATTGCGCTGCATGCGTTGTCACCACTTGCCGCGGTGGGCGGCGGTACCAGCACCACGTCCCCCACCGCCGTTGGATGTGGTGACGTTGCCAGTAGTGCTGCCGGTGGTGGTGCTGGCAGCCCGAGGGCTGCGGCGGGACTTGCTGACCCGCCGACGACGCGCCGGGCCCGCCGTCCCAGCTTGTATGAGCAGAAGGTTGCAGCCCTGCCGCTGGCGGGGGAGGACAGTGGCATGGGTGGCGGCATTGTGGCACGGCGGGTGTCGCTGGCCGACGCAGGAGGCGGTGGCGGGGCGGGCACGGGGGTGGTTGCAGCACGGGCGCCGATGCTGAGCAGCACACGCGGGCGGCGAGGGAGCAGTGCCAGTGTGAGTGGCGGTGGCGGGGGTGGTGGTGGATTGACGGGCACGGCGACGACGGGCGGCTTGCCAAGTGCGCGCCAGGCGCTGACGGCGCTGTCGGTTGACGGCGGGTGGGGTGCGATTTGCCTGCCGCCGGTTGTGGCGGCGTGGGCGGCGCTACCCCCCACGCCCCATGTGCCAGCCAGTGACGTGGCACGCGATGTAACTGACGCCTGGCTTGCGCAGGTGTCTGGGGAGGCGGCCGCATCGCCGCCGCTACCTGCAGCTGCGGAAGCCGCAGCGGCTGCGCTGGCGCGTCCAGCAGTCACACTGATGCCGCCGGGCGACGGGGATGACGACGAGCTGGCGGCCGCAGTGGCTGCGTTGAAGGGGACTGACCCGCTGTCGCCCCTCAGCGCCTGCGTATTGCGCACCGGCAGTCTGATGGTCACGCTGCGTGCGGAGCTGGCGGCGGCACTTGCCGGCAGCGAGGATGGCGGCATGGACGGCGGCGGGCCATGGGATTCCATTGGTCGCATCCTTGGATCGCTGGATGCCTCACCCGGCAGCGGTGGACTAGCACCGTCGGCAGACGCGGCGGCAACAAGTGGCGACAATGGTGCGGGTGGTGGCCCAGCGGAGGCAGGCGCCCTACACCGCCGGTCGCGGCGGCGCAGCAGCATATCAAGCGTGATTCTGGCCAGCAATGACTCACCGCCGCTGGTTGGGGGTGACGCCGGTGTGGCAGATGGCGTCAAGAGCAGCGTTTGGGCGGCATTTGATGCTGCATTCCAGGCACGCGGCGCCGCAAGCGCGCCACCCAACACGGCCGGGCTGTCAGGCATGGCAGCCACAGCATTCTTGCCCCTTGTTGTGCTGTCAGCACCGCCGGTAGCGGTGGCGGCATCACCACCGTCGGGTGGCGGCGGCGGTAGCGGGAAGCGTGGCGCACCGCCTCGAGGCGGCGGTGATGGCAGCCAGGCACCACTGCCTGGGCGACGGGTTGTGGTGGCGCTTCCGCCGGTGCACCCGGCGGCGCTCCCCGAGCTGTGGAGCGTGCGGTTGGCATGGCAGGATCGCTGCGCCCGGGCACTGCTGCAGCGCGCGCTGACGGGGCACGGCAGCGACGGCCCCGACGTGGACGACGTGCGGGGCACGTACCGGCAGCCGCAGCTGGGCGCGCTGCGCCTGCTGGTTGCGCTGGAGGCGGCGATGGGCACGGCGCTGCTGTCTGACGACGAGCGGGAGGCGCTGGTGGCGCGTGTGCGTGCGACAGAGGACCACACCGTGCCTGCCTCACCGCATAGTAGTAGCGCCGCCGCTGCTGCGCGGTCACCGGCGCCGCTGGGGCTGCCAGCACTCCTGGCAGCACGTCGCGACGGTCTTCCCATCCACCCTGCCGTTGCTGCCACCCTGTCAGCCGCCACCACACGCGTGGTGGTGGGCGTGCGCCTGGTTGCCAGCATGCGCCTGGCGGCCGCCACGGAGGCTCTGGATTCACACCTGGCTCTAGCGCAGCCAGCCGTGGCAGACTCGCTGGGTGCGCAGCTGGGCGGCAGCGGCAGCGGTGCTACCCGCCGCCCTGCGTCGTGGCACGCGCCGGCAGCTTCCAACGGGGACGGCGCCGTCGGCCACCATCACCCACACGGCAGCCGCTCCCGGTTTAGCAACCGGTGGAGCATGCGGTCGCCGCCCGCTGCTGCCGCTGCCGCCATGCGCGGGGCAGCAGACTTGCCGTCACCACATTCCTCTGACGACGGCGGCGGCGCGGCTGCCATTGGCATTGACCCCAGCGCGGAGGTGGAGTGGGAGGAGCTGGAGGCCTCCGTGTCGGTGGCCAGCCGTCTCGCTGCCGCGGCGGCTGACACGTCGGACGACGTCACAGATGGCGACGCCGTGTGGGCAGCCGTTCGTCGTGAGGTGGCGGTGTGGCATCGTGTGGTACAACAACGAGCCACCGCCACTGCCGCCCTCGCCTGCCTGCTGCACTGCCGCGCCACACTGTGCTGGAGCTCATTGGGCCCGCTGCCATGGATCGCCGTTGATGACGATGACGATCACGGCGACGACGACTTTGGCAAAGGCGACGATGGTGACGGCGGCGGCGGTGGTGATGATGATGACGGCGGCAGCGGGTCGCTGGTGGCTGCCGTCACACACGCCCTACGCGATGTTGCCCGCCGCCGGCGCGCGGTGGAGACTGCCATGGCGTGGGCGGCAGATGCAGGTGGTGGTGGTGGCAGCACCGCGCTGCTGGCGCAAGCGGTCGTGCTATGCCTGCACATCCGACATGTCATGACCGTGCTGGCGCTGCGCGAGGTGGCAGAGGTACGCGCTGTGTGGCCACCCTCCGCCGCTCCCAGCTTTGCCACCTTGGCAGCCGTCACAAGCGACCCTACGCCGGTGACACCACTCACACCGCTCACACCTCACAGCCGCCGGGTGAGCGCCACTGTGCCAGCCGCGCCTGCGACAGACCCCACCGCCCGCTTCTTTGCCGCCACGGAGGTGGCGCTGCGCACGCTGCTGGCCAGCTCGCGGGGCGGCGGCAGTGATGGCGGCGGCAGCGCTCGTGGCGCGCCGATGGAAGCGACGGTCGCAGATGCCGGTGCGTGGCTGGCGGTGGCACGGTGCGTGCAGCAGCTCATTGCGCGCCTGACGGTGCTGGGCAGCCGCGCTGTGACAGAAAGCTGGCCAGCGCGGGTGGACGTGGTTGCCGCCGCCGGCAGCGCCACTGGCGGACGCGGTGCCACCTTCAACTTCACCGGCTTCCGGGTGGCAGACATGACGGAGCGCGTGTGGGTGTCCATGCTGGTGCAGCCCTCGCGGCTGGTGGCGGTGCTGCGGCATGACGCGTTGGTGATGGCGCGGGCGGTGGCATCGAAGGCAGGCACCGCGCTCCTCGCACCCGTGCTGTTTGACCGCACCGCGCTGCAGGCGCCCGTGTCAATACCGCCCGCCGCCGGCGGGGCGACGGACAGCGACTACAGCCGCGCAACGGAGCGCGTGGCGGGGGCGGTGCGCGCCGTGGCGGCGGTTGCCAGCGATCTGGCACGCACGCAGGCGGTGGTGCTCAGCGCGTGCGTGGACCGCGCTGCGCTGGCAGCCGGGGCAGCGTTGTGCGAGGGCACCGTGTGCGGCCCCGCCGGCAGGTGCACGCTGGCGGCGTGCGCTGCACCAACGTCGCCGCGGCCGCGACTGCCCTCGCCCTCCTCGCTGCGGCTGGTGGTGGATGTGGCACCGCCGCCACCGCCGCCACCCGCGTGGGCGGCGCTGGATACGCGCACGCAGCTGCTGGCCGTGCTGGCGGCGGGTGTCGTCAGTGCGCGTGGCGCCACCGCCCGTGGCGCGATGGTTGCGGCGCTGGGGCCGAGTGCCGCGCTGTTGGCCACCGTGGCAGCCGCGCACACCTCGCTGTGCGCAGTGCAGGCAGGCGGTGGCGGGGACGATACTGACACGCCCACCGCTGACGGCGGCACTGCGCTGTCCGCGGTAGCGTGGCTAGCGGGTGCTGCGGGCGAGTTGGCACCCAGCGTTAGCCGCGCCGCCGGTGGTGGCGGCGCCGCACCGCCCTGGTCACAATTTACTGCGTCCTGTCTAGCCATCATTGGCAGTGCCCCTGGCGGCGCGTCACCCGCCATCATCACGGCGCTGCGCATTCTGCTGCACATCCTGCCGCCGCCGGCGCCGGCGCCGGTACCGGTTGGCGACGACGCTGAGAGTGGTGCCGCAGCGAGCGCGCTCCTGCCGCCCGCTCCCGACGGCACGCCCGCCGACGCCAGCGACCTGGCGCACGCGGTGCCGTACGTTGACGCGGACTTGGTACCCGGCAGCCAGGCAGCCAGTAGTGACGACGATGCCGGCAGCGAGTCCGGCGACGACTTGCTGGGCGAGCCTGCGTATGCCCGCACCCTGCTGCACTGGCTGCATCATGTGCGCGGCGCCATCGCTACCGCCATCCTGCCGCTCGTCGGCTACAGCATTACCGCCGCGCTGGCGCACCACGTCAGCCATGGCGGCGGCGCCATTGACGCTGGCGGGAAGGTGTTTGTCACCTCCCGCGTGGCGGTGGCGCCGCTGCGCGATGCGGTGGCGCTGGCGGGCTGGTATGTGCGTGAGGCGGAGGCGGCGTGGCCACACCACCCGGCCGCGTCCTCGCCCGCATACGCTGCACGTGGTGCCGCCCCCGTCCTTGTGCCCGCCCTTGGTGTGTCCATGACGGCGCTGGGCGCGGCGGTACTCCGCAACTTGCGTGCCGCCCTTCCCGGCGCGAGCCGCCTGCTCACACTGCGCCGCGCGGTTGTGGACGGCAGCTGGGAGGTGGTGCGCGAGGTGATTGTGCACACACCGGCAGCGGCGCCGCCGCCGGTGCCAGTGCTGGCAGACGAAACAGCAACCCCGGGCACGCCACGCACGCCGCCGCGTGATGGCAGGGAGGCGGGGCCGTCGTTGCCGTCCACGCCCCTGTCGCTGGCGCTGCGTACCGCCCTGCCTACGTCCACCACAAGCCCCGGTGGCCTGGCAACACTGCTTGCTACCGAGGCGGCGCGGCTGGCGCCGACTGACGGCACCTCGGCGCAGGTGATGGTGGCGGGCGCACCGCGCGCGGATGGGCGTGCCGACGCGTTAGAGGGCGTGGTGCTGGCGCTGGATGCGTTCCCGGCGGGCGCGCGCGACGAGGTGGTGGCGGCGGCGCGCGGGCTGGAGTCACTGGCGGCGCAGCCCATGGTGGCGTCCGCGTTGCGCAGCCCCGGCATTGGCGCCGGGGTGGCGAGCGTGCTGGGCACAGCGCCACGGCCCCTCCTGCCCGCCTCCATCTTGGCCTCTGTTGCGCGCTGTGTCACCTCCACCGACCTGGCGGCGGCGCTGGCAGCTGGCAACCGGGTGACGCTGCGTGACGACGACCTGCTGGCGGGCCTGCTGTCCATGAAGCTGGCCATTGCGCTGCGGGACGGCGTGTCAGGGCGGGACTGGGGGCGGGTACGTGCGCTACTGGAGGTCCTGCGTGCATTCCGCACCGACGCCACCCTGCCGCCCCTGCGGCCCGAGGTGGCGGCCGAGGCGGCAGCGGCCGCCGCACTGCTGGCTGTTGCGGACGCCCTCACCCGCCTGGGCGCCCTGTTTGCCGTGAGCGTAATTAGCAGCGCAACCGCGGTGGGGGCGGCGACTAGTGCCGGGTCACCCGTGGGTGTGTCACCCTCTGCGCGGCGCGCGGCACCCACATGGATCGCGCTGGGTGCCAGCTGGCGCAGTTGGAGTGGGAGCGCGCCGGACCACGCGGCAGCAGCGGTAACCACTGAGCTAGCGACCACGCTTGCAGCCGTTGGTACTGCGCTGACGTCGTTGCGTGACGCCGCCGCCGACACAGCGCATCCAGAGCCACTTGGCAGCCCGCCGTGGCTGCCACCCCTTGCGGCAGTGGTGGATGCGCGGCGTGCCTGGCAGGCAGGCAATGCAGCCGCTTTCAATGCTGCTGCCACTGCCTTTGCCGCATCCACCGCAGCCTGCCTGCCGTGCCTGGGGGCGCCACACCCGCACACGCCGCCGCCGCCTGAGGCGGTACTGGTTGGTGTGCTGGCGGCGCTAGGTCGCGAGTTGGAGGCGGGCGCGGGGGTGGTGAGTGCGGTGGCAGCCTTTGACACCCTGTTGGCACAACTGGCTGCGGTGGGGCCGGATGGCGGCGCCGGTGCGGTCGTGACATGGCGCTGGCCAGGCGAGCCGCCGCCGGGGTTGCGTACGGCGCCGGTGCCGTCGCTTGCTGCGCTGGCGTCCAGCCTGCGGGTGGCGGTAGCCGCTGCGCCAGCGCCGGCGCCGGGTGCCACGGCAGACGACCCTGTTGCGCGCCTGCATGGCCTGCGCGTGGCGCTGCTGCCGGTAGCAGCCGCGGTGGCGCGTCTGCGTGCCGCGTGGGCGGGCGGTGACGTGTCGCCAGCCCTGGTAGCAGCTGCAGACGGCGTAGACTTGGCGCTGTCACAGGGCCGGCGGGGGTTGCTGCCATGCCTGCTGCCGCTGTGCGTCGGCGCGCTGGAGCGCGTGGGTGCTGAGGCGGGCGGCGCTCGTCGGTGGCACCGCTGCCACGCCCTCGCATCCTCTGCCGTCGTGCCGCTGGCTGTGATTGCGCGCGCCATGCACGGCGCGCCGCCCGGCGCGCCGCCGCCGTCCCCACTGACAGGCGTGCTGCCGGTGGGCAGCGCGCCGGTGGTGGACGCGGCTTGGACCATTGCGCGGAGTGAGGGCGAGGCACGCGCCTACAACGCGGCGTTGGAGGGCGCTGCGGGCTCGCTGGAGCGCGTGCGTGCTGCGCTGGTGCATGCCGGCGCAGAGTGGGATGCCGCCGCCCTCCGCGCTGCGGTGGCGGACGCAGAGGCGTGGCAGATGCGGCTGCCGGAGCTGGCAACGTGGCGCGCCCTGGCGGCCGCGCCACCCGGCGAGTTTCGGCGTGCGCAGTTTGGTGCTGCGCTGCGCAGCGGCAGCCGCGACGCCATCATTACGGCCGCCATTGGTGTGAAGGCAGCGACGGGCGTGCTGGCGCTGCCGATGGGCGCACCTGTTGGCGGAGGCGGTGGCAGCGGCAGCGACGACGACGTGCGCGGGTACGAGGTGCCGGTGACGCACCCGCACCATGCTGTGGCTGCCTGCCTCCCGCCGCGTACCGCTGCGGTTGCCCGCTTTGTGTGGTCGCCTGCCGCGCGGACAGACGCGCTGACCGACCTGCCGCATGTAGGCAGCGACGGCGGCGGGCTGCCGGTGCGTGACATGTCGTTGGGCTTGTTGGGCGTGGGTGGTGAGCTGGCATACACATACCCTCAGATGCTGGTGGCGCGCCTGGCGGCAGGCGCCGCCGCCGGCGGTGACGCGACGGTGTGCGAGCTGTACCTGCAGCTGCTGCGCCAGCTGGCGGGCAACCCGTCGCGTGACTCGCGCCACCGGCTGTGGTCAGCGGTGGCGGCGCTGCTGCGCACCACGCCGCCGCCGCCCGCGGTGGAGAACGTGGTAGAGGTGGCAATCTATGGCGCCGCGGGGTGGCACCCCTACGCCACCATGGCGCCCCGCTGGCGCCACCTGCTTGCCGCCGCATACGAGGGCATCCTGGTGCGCAACGGCGCGCTGCCTGCCGCGCCCTGTGGCGGCGCGTCCATAGCGGCGGCCGCCGACACGGCAGGGCACGCCATGGCAGCGTGGGCAGCGCTGCCGTAATTATTAAGTAGTACGGTACCGTTGAAGTGGCATGATTCAAGAAGCTACGCCACCTGGCGCGGGGCGGCGGTGAAGGTGGCGTCGGCCGCCAGCACGGTGCGCAGGCGCGCCAGGTCGGCAAGCCAGAGGGAGGTGGGGGTGGCGGCGCGGGCGGCTGCCAGGCGCGCCTCGGCGGACGCGACGGCGGCGGTGGTGCGCTCGATGCTGTCAGACGACAGCGACGACAGCGGCACGTTGAGCAGGTAGTCGAATGACGCGCCGGCGCCGGTGCCAGAGGCGTCAACCGCCGCTGCGCCCTCCAGCCATGCCGCGTCGGTGCGCGTCACGAGGGGCGTGTGGTCGAACGCGGAGGGCGCCAGCATGTGGTGGACGCCGGCGAGGCGCGGGTCCGCCCAGCACGTGGCGGCGGCGGGTGGCCGCACAGTGCCGTCGCGCGCCACGGCAGGGTACCCAGCGCTCCACAGCGACGCAGCGGCGTCGGCGCGCGACCGGCGCGCCAGCGTGACGGTGCCGGCGGCAACCTCCTGCAGGAAGCGCAGCTTGGCGCGCGCACGTGCCACGTCGTATGCCGCCGTGACGGCGTCGCGCAGGCAGCGCGCGGCGTACATGCCGGCGCGCATCTGCAGCGCGGCGGCGGCGATGTCGCCCGCGCCGGCGTAGCGCACGATGGCGCCGTGCGCGTCAAAGAGGTGCATGTTGCGCAGCGACACGGGCGCCGACAGCTTGAAGAACGTCTCCAGCTCCCCCTCCCCCGTGCCATGCAGCTCCGCCAGGCCGGTGGGCGTGAGGTGCAGCAGGAAGTTGACGCGCGCCTCCGTGTGGTGCTCGTGCAGCGTGTCCAGCCAGCCGCGCTGCAGCATGCCCACCAGGAAGCCCTTGTAGTCCTCCACCCACCGGCCCACCGGCAGCTCCGTGATGCGCACCCACTGCGAGCCGTCTGGTCCACCCAGCTCCACGCGCGGTACCGGCGCTGCGGCGGCGGCGGCCGCTGCCTTGCGGGACCGGCTCGACGCCGTGGCTGCCGCCGCTGCCACCGCCGCCGCCGCGGCACCCGTGCCGTCCGCCGCCACCCACTCCGCCGCGCCCGTGGTGACAAAGCCGTCGTGCACCGCGCCGGGTGCCGTGGCGCCGCTGAAGCCGCGCCACCACGGCGTCAGGCGGGGCGCATCGGACGGCAGGGCGGGCGGCGGGCCGGTGGGCGCCGGCGGGTTGAGCGCCGCGGCGCGTGCGTACGCCGCGGTGGCGTCCACCAGCGCCAGCGGGTGGAACGGCGGCACGTTAGTGCTCCACCCCGTGCCGATGCCTGACACGCCGTTCAGCAGCGCCATGGGGATGATGGGCGCGTACGACGCTGGCTCCACCGCGGCGCCGTCGTCCTCCCGCCGCCGCAGCAGCGCGTCGTCGGCGGGCGGCATGAGGAGGCGCGCCAGGGGGGAGAGGCGCGTGAAGATGTAACGCGCCGACGCGGCATCGCGGCCGCCCTGCAGGCGGGTACCAAACTGGCCCAGCGGCGCCAGCAGCGGCACGTTGTTGGACCCCGTGAACTCCTGCGCCATGTTGATGATGGTGGCAACCAGCGACGCCTCGCCGTGGTGGTATGCCGTCGTCTCCGCCACGTAGCCCGCCAGCTGCGACACCTTCAACTCCGTGCCCGTCGGCACACTGCGCAGGATGGTGGCGGCATCCTCGCCGCTCGCCTCGCTGGCGCCGCCGCTGCCGCCGTCGCCCTCCTCCACGGCGCCGCTGCTGCCCGCCGCTGCGCTGCCCCGCCCTCCGCCGCCCGCCGCGCGCGCAAAGCACGCGTGCAGTACCTTGCGCTGCGACGGCTTCAAGCCGTCCACCACGGACGGGATGGAGCGCATGAGGTCCGCCTGCGAGAACGTGACAAGCTCGTGGTCCACAAACGACGCAAAGGTGGTGGGCGCCAGCGCAGCATCCGCCGCCACCGCCGCCGCCTTGCCGCCGTCGCCACCACTCGCCGCCGGCTTGGCGGCGGCGGCTGCCTCCGTCAGCCACGCCTTGCGCGCGTCCACCGCCGCCTTGGCAAACGCCATGTTGATGCGGCCGTCGTCGGCCGTGCCGCCGTACACGAACGACACGTGGTGGCGCGCAAAGTCGGTGAAGTACTCGCGCGCCTCCGCGGCGGTGGAGGTACCCAGACCCTTGTAGTACTTCACCGCCCACTTGCCCACCCCCGCCTCGCCGTACACCCGACCCGTCGCCGCCTCATGCGCTGCCGCCGCCTCTGCCGTCACTGAGGTGGCGGACTCCGCCATCCAGGCGTCGTACTCCTCGCCAGAGTAAAAGGAGCGCACCAGCGCGCCCTTGCGCGCCTTCACGAGCGGCGTGCGGAATGCCTCAATAAACGCAGGCGAGTGTGCCAGCGCCGCCGCTCCGCCTGGCGCCTCGCCACCACCACCGTTGGCACCCTTGGCGCCGCGCTTTCGGGGCGGTGCCGCAGCATCACCCGCGGCTGCGACCGCGGCGTCGCCGGCCGGCAGGTCAGCCACCGACGGCGTGCGCAACAGGGCGGGCCAGAAGGTGTGGAACAGGTTGATGAGCAGGCCCTTGATGTGGCTGCCGTCCACGTCCTGGTCTGCCATCACCATGATGCGGCCGTACCGCAGGCCGCGCGCCGCCGGCGCCACGCCCTCGTACGTCTTCCCAAAGTCCAGCCCCAGGATGGTCACCAGCGCCGCCACCTCCGCGTTCTCCAGCGCCGCCGGTGCCGTCATGTCGCGCACGTTCAGCACCTTGCCGCGCAGCGGGAATACGCCAAACCGGTCGCGCCCCACCACCGCCAACCCCGCCACCGCCAGCGCCTTGGCGGAGTCGCCCTCCGTCACGATCAGGGTGCACTCGTGTGCGTGCCTCTCCCCGGCTCCGAGTTCGCGCCCCCACTTCGCCCGGTCCCGGTGCTGGCCCCCCGCTCCCGACGCTGGCCGCCCCAGCCCGGGGGTGGCGCCCTGCGGGGGGGGTCGGGGGGGGGCGGGGGGGGGGGGTGCGGTGGGGGGGACCTGGCGGTGGCACACACGCCAAAACGCGACGACGACGCACCTCTGCCGTCTTGGCACGGTAGGCGTCCAGGATGGTGGCTGCCAGCGCTGTGCCGTCCAGAATGTCGCGCACCGCGCGGTCAGGCACCAGCGCCGCCATGCCGGCGGGGCCCGGCGGCGCCAGCTTGGCGGCGGGCGTGGTGAGCTGCTCCTTGGCTTGCGAGTCAAAGGTGGGGCCGGGCACGCGGGCATGCACAAACAGGCGGAGGTGCGCCTTCACAAAGGCGGGCGGCGGCGCCACATCAGGTGCCTGCTTCGCCAGCGCCGCCGCCAGCTTGCGGCTCAGCACGTCTGCCACCGCCGCCACGTGCGTGCCGCCGCGCGGCGTCCACATGCCATTCACAAACGACACGGCGGCGGACGCATTGTACGGCGCCAGCGCTGCCTCCGCCGGCCCACGCTCCACCGGCACGCCTGCCGCACCCACCGCCACCTGCCAGCCAGACGGCGTGGCAAACGCCACCAGGCCACCCAGCGCGCGCCGCGCCGCATCCGCGCCTGCCGCCTCGCCGCCTGCTGCCGCCGGCGGGGCTGACGGCGGCGTGTACAGCGCCGCGTACTGCGCAAACGACAGCGGCGGGAGGGCGACGCCGTTCAGGCGCACCGTGACAGAGGGGGCCCGCGCGCCAGCGGCGGCGTACACGCGGCGCGTCCTGAGTGCCCCCCTGCCCGCATCCCTTGCGTAGCGCAGCCCCAACCCGCTGCCGGCAGGCCCGCAGGGGACGCGCGCGGAACCGGGCGCGCCGCCCGGGGCGCCGCTGGTGGCCGGGTCTCCCCGCGTGCGCACCTTTGCC
>Ga0066256_1001927_pt1 | contig 25101 bp, 20 predicted proteins | sample ThiBio_1000_biof_FD_87107 | JGI IMG/M metagenome (GOLD analysis project Ga0066256, IMG submission 87107) | Wastewater bioreactor microbial communities from Cape Town, South Africa - Thiocy_expt_1000_biof (version 2) | ecosystem: Engineered > Bioreactor > Thiocyanate-remediating >... | reverse complement strand
CCGCTCCTTCAGAACGCGATGCGCCTCTTCCTCGGTGTAGTTTCCGACGCTGGCGCTGTGCATCATGACATCGCCCAGCGCGACACCCGGCTTCACCACGTCCGGCGACAGGCAGTACATTTCGAGATAGCGACGATTGCAGATGATCAAGCGCTGCTCCGCATCGTACATGGCGACACCCTGCACCATGTTGTGCATGACGGCGTCGAGCTGCATGTGCTGGGCGGCGAAGCGCGCATTCAGCTTCTCGCGTTGCGTGATGTCTTCATGCGTGCTGACGAGGCTGCCGTCCGGCATGGGGAGCCGCAGGACGGCAATGGAGCGCCCATCGGCCAATCTCAGGACCGTAGAAACTTTCTCCCTGAAGGTGGCGACGCCATCCTCCACGAATCGCTGACCATCGATGCTTCCGTAAACGCCGGTTGCGACGCGGGCCTCCAGAATAGCCTTCAAGCTGGTGCCGGGCTTGATGTGCTCCGGCGCCAGGCCATAGATCTCTGCGTAGCGGCGATTGGCGAAAACGACATTCTGGTCGGCATCGAACAGGCACAGACCCTGGGACATGTTGTCCAGGAGAATGTCGAACATCTTGTTCCGCGAATGCAGCTCGCGAGTGACACGAACGAGGTCGGCCTCGCGCTGCTTGAGATGCGTGATATCGGAGCGCGTCTGCACGTTCTCGCCACGAGAGGTGCGCATCTCGTTGACCAGGTGCCAGCGGCCGTCGGCAAGGCGGACCTCGGTCGGAATGCCAAGCCTACGATGGTGCTTGAGAGCAGCGGCGAGATAGGTCTCGGCCGTGTGGCCCCTCATGTCAAAGCCGCCGCGGCGAATCTCCTCTGCGAGCAGAGCCTCGTAGGACGCACCGCGCACGATGAGCTCGCCGATGAGCGACCGGCACTCCACGTACTTGCGATTGAAGACGACGAGCTTCTCGTCGGCATCGAAGAGCGCGAAACCCTCCGCCATGACATCGAGCGCATGGGTCATGCGCTGGCGCGCGTTGGCGGCAATCTGGGCAAACTGCACGTTGAGGTCCGTCACGGTCGCCGACGGCTCCACCTCGCGGACGGTCTCGATGAGCGTGCCGCTTTCGAGGCACGAGCGGTGCACCTCGACGAGCTTGGCATTCGGGGCGACGTAGCGCAGCGCGTCGTGCGAACCCGGGGCAATGCCGTCCATGACGGCCTTCATTCGGTCCGCGATCTGCTCGTCCGAGAGTTCCTGCCGCTCGAGGACGCGGCGCACGAGATCGACGAATCGGGCACCGATCACGACCTCCTCCGGCGTATGGCCGCGGAGCACGCGATAGGTATCATTGCAGGCGATGAGGCGCAGTTCCTTGTCGAACATCGCAAGGCCAACGCTCGCGCCCGCGAGCAGCGCTCCAGTACCCTCTACGGGCCCGGCGCCAGCGACACCGTGATCATGGCTCGGCACTTCCACCCCTGACAGTGCCAAAGCGCCAGACAGAACGGTCATCCCACGTTCCTCGATTTACCCCCGGAGATCCTGAGGCCGATCAATGGCACATGGCCATTTAAGAACTGCTAAGCGAACTTGCAGGGGGAGCCATCATTGGCTGGCCATCGCGCCACGCGCCATTAACAATATGATTTAAAATAATAAATATCCGAGCGCACGCCCGACAGATTGGCTTTGCGGCAGACCGACGATCAGACTGGAGATATCGGAAAGGCCGGACGGGTGGCGCCGAATCCCTGGCCTCAGACGAGCCCGAGACTGCGTGCCGTCCTCCCGCGCCAGCCTTCGGCCTCGAAGCTCGCGACGAGCACCTGGGGGTCATAGACGGCATCCAGCCACTCCCCGAACGGGATCGGCGTTCGGGCATCGTGCTCGAGGTACGTCTCGAAGAGGTGATCAAGGATGCCGGTCTTGGTGAGGCTCACATGGCCGTAACGCAGGGATAGTTGGTGCCGCGCCTCATCGACGGGCACGCCCTCGCGAAAAATGAGATAGAGCGCGCAGAAGAGGCCTGTGCGGTCGGATCCGGACTTGCAGTGAATGAGCGTCGGGCCGTCGATCTCCGCAATCAAGGTCCGCATCGTGGCAATGTCATTGCGCGTCGGGGCCGCACGCGACCTCAGGCGGAGGTTGATCAGATCGAGCCCCAGCCGCGCACAGGTCTCCTGCTCGAGCCAAAACCCGCCGTGCTCTTCCTCGCCGCGCAGATTGATGACCTTGCGAACACCGCGCCCTGCCGCCGCCCGCAAATGGCGCGGCGCCGGTTGCGCAGAACGCCAAATCCCCTCGGCGACTTGGTGAACGTTGCAATAGACTTCGCGGACCACGCCGTAGTCGATCAGCCAGAGATCGAGATGATGCACCGCCGGGCCGAACCGGTTCACCAGCCACCGTGGCAAGGTGGCAGCCGTCTGGGCCTGCCACGCACGCGCGGCTTTGCGAAGGCGCCGCCGTTGTTGTCCCGCCAGCTTTCCCATAGGGCGATCGTGACCAGTTCTATTGCCATGCACCGGGGGCAAAGGCGCGCCACTCGAAACCCCGGCACGCGCCAGCTTTTCCGCAACCCGGCTTCCCCCACCCCTTGGCGAACGTCATTATCGCCTGTATCGATGACAAGCAAATGCGGTTGCGGTCGCACGGCTGTCGGCGCCGCACGAGGCTAACCGCGGGTACCGCCGAGCGCGGCGATATGGCACCGGACGGGCGCGCCAATTTAGGTCTAAAGGGACCAGCTGCGTCAGAACGACGCCCCGTCCACGGCGTTGCCGGAGCGGTGGCGTCTGGTCTGCAGCACGATCGATCTGCGCCAGCCGGAAACGTGTTTGGCTGCACCTCGTACTTGGAGAGTCTCGTTTGCAGGCCGAAGTTCCAACCGGAACACAGAGCGGACTTCCACATGCGGGCACGCTCATCGTCCATATCGTCGCGCGTCTCGCATTCTTGGCGGTGCTAGGGAGCGTGGCGGCATGAGCAGCCGGGCCGCAATCAGCGAACGTCATTCCCTCCCCTTGGGCCTGCACGCCTATCGCGCCGTGATGTCGCTCGCCCGGCCGGCACTCTGGCTGCTCCTGCGCCGCCGGGCCGAGCGTGGCAAGGAGGATCAGGCGCGTCGAGCCGAGCGCTACGGGATCGCTGGCCTTGCGCGCCCCGACGGCGATCTCCTTTGGCTGCACGCGGCGAGCGTCGGCGAGACCAATGCCGTACTTCCCCTGATCGAGCGCCTGCTCGCCGCTCGCAAGAGCCTCACCATTCTTCTCACCACCGGCACGGTGACCTCTGCCGGTCTCGCGGCGAAGCGTTTGCCGGCACGCGCACTGCACCAATATCTCCCCCTCGACTCGGTGCCGTACGTGCGGCGGTTTCTCGATCACTGGCGGCCGACGGTCGCCGTGCTGACCGAGCAGGAGATCTGGCCGAACCTCATTCTCGAAGCTCACGCGCGCGGCATTCGCCTCGCCCTCATCAACGCCCGCATGTCCGGGCGCAGCCTTGCGCGCTGGCAGGGAAAGCCGAATGTTGCCAAGGCCCTCTTCGGCCGTCTCGATGCCGTCCTCGCACAGAATGAGCAGCTCGCTGGTGCGCTGGCCTCGCTCGGTGCCATGAATGCGGCGGCTGTCGGCAATCTCAAGCTCGATGCCCCGCTTCTCCCCATCGACGCGTCAGCGGCAAAGGCGCTCAGCGAGGGCCTCGCAGGCAGGCCGCGCTTTCTTGCCGCCAGCACACACCCCGGCGAAGAGGCCGTCATCGCCGACGCCCACCGCATCATGCGGTCGACCTTGCCCGATCTCTGCACGATCATCGCACCACGCCATCCGCACCGCGGCCCCCAGATCGCGGCCGATCTCTCCGCCGCCGGTCATGTGGTTTCTGTTCGCTCGCGCGGCGAGCTGCCTCGATCCGATGTCGGCATCTACATCGCCGACACGATCGGCGAGCTCGGCACGCTCTATTCCGTCGCCCGCATTGCATTCATCGGCGGCTCGCTCGTGGAGCGAGGTGGCCAGAACCCGATTGAAGCTGCGCGTCTCGGCGCGAGCGTGCTCGTCGGCCCCTCGCGCTCGAGCTTCCTCGACATCTACGAGCCGCTGCTCGCGGCCGGCGGCGCACTCGAAGTCGGCAACAGCGAGGACGTCGCGCGCCAAGTGCTCGCATGGATCAAGGATCCGGCGAGCCGCGATGCCGTCGCGGCCACCGCGACGTCGACGCTCGATCGTCTCTCGGGCGGCCTCGAGCGAACCACCCAGGCCATCATCGCCATGCTGAAGCAACGGACTTGAAATTCGCCTCACCTCGAGGCGGGCCGGGAGCGGATTTCAAGTCCAAAGTTGCTTTAGAGCCATTGCGTCTAAAGCGTCTTCGGACCTCAAATGCGACTTCGAGCCCGGCCCGAACCGTGGGTCGCATTCGAAGTCCGACGCTTTAGTGGAGCCGCGGGCTACCTGAGCAGCACACACGCCGCCCACCCCGAGCGCTTCACCTGTTAGAGGCATCGCGCAGCGGCTCCGTCCAACACGCTGACGCTCTAGGCGTGTCCGGCCTCGCTATGGAGATGAGAGAGCTCGATGCCGATCTTGGAAAGCGCACGGACATACTTGAGCTCGAGGTCGGTATCGAAAATCAAATCGCGGTCGGCCGGACAGTGCAGCCACCCGTTGGCACCGATCTCGGCCTCGAGCTGACCAGCCCCCCACCCCGCGTAGCCGAGCGCCAGCACCGAGCGGCGCGGGCCTTGCCCGGAAGCCATGGCTTTCAAGATCTCGATCGTCGCCGTCAGGCAGATGCCATCACTGATGGCGAGCGTGGCTTCCTCGGCAAAGTAGTCATTCGTGTGGAGGACGAAGCCGCGCTCGGTCGAGACCGGACCGCCGTTCAGCACGCTCTGCTCCAGGAACGCCTCGGCCCCACCCTCGCCGATTCCGAGCTGCTCGACGAGATCGCCGAGCGATACATCCGACGAGCGCTGATTGACGATGAGCCCCATCGCCCCCTCGGACGAATGCGAGCACATGTAAATCACGGACCGGCGAAACCGGCGGTCGCCCATCGTCGGCATGGCGACGAGAAGCTGCCCGCTGAGATAGCTCGGCCCCGAGACGCGACGTTTGCGTGCCTGATCCATCATCCGACATTAACGCTTGCCGCCACCTGCTGTGAAGTCGTGTTTTGCGCTGCAACGTCGCCATGGTGTTGCCATAGCGTTGAAAGTGCGTTGTGACATTGTACGCACTTAAACTTGATCTGCCGCGAGCGGAACGTCACTTCACTTCACGAGGCGCCACGCTACGATCCGCGCCGAGGAGGCCAACGTGCACCGTTTCCTGACGACCTTTATCGCCGGAGCTCTGCTCTTCGCGACCGCGCAAGTCAGCGTCGCCGAGCCTGCAGCTCTCGCTTCAGCGTGGACTGGCGAAAATCATACGCGCGCCCGTCTCATTGCGGGCGGCCCCGCAGTGGACAGCCCCCGTGGCACAATAGCCGTCGGCGTCGAGATCGAGCTGGCGGACGGCTGGAAGACTTACTGGCGCAATCCAGGCTCGTCCGGCGTGCCGCCGCAGATCGACTGGGCAGCCTCTTCGAACCTGGCCTCGGCAGAGCTCCGCTATCCTGCCCCCACGCGCTACACGGAACGCGAGGGTGATATCATCGGCTACAAGAAGCGACTGATCTTTCCGGTCGCCGTTCGGCCCGCTGATCCGACGCGCGACGTCAAGCTCGTCCTCGCGATCGAGTACGGCGTCTGCAAGGACATCTGCATACCCGTGCAGACGCGCCTCGAGATTGCTCTTCCACCCGGGGCTGCCGAGCAGTCGATGGGCAGCCAGCTAGTCAAGGCTTTCGATCGGGTGCCGCGGCCACGCGACGCACGTCGTCCGAACGATCCGGAGCTGCGCAAAGCCAAGATCGAGCTCGATGGGCCTCAGCCCATGATTCGCCTTGATGTCGCTTTCCCGGGAGGCGCCGAGGGCGCCGACGTGTTCGTCGAGGTCCCCGACGGCATGTGGATCCCGATGGCGAAGCCGGCAGGGCCGCCGCAGGGCGATACGGCGAGCTTCGTCGTCAACCTGGCGGACGGCGCCGATGTCAGCAGTCTCAAGGGCAAAGGGGGGGTGGGCGCGGGTGTCCCCCCGCGGGGCCAGGTCGGGGCCTTCTCGGAGGCGGGGGGGGGGGTATTTTCTCGGGCGGGGCCCCCTGGCCCTCGGGGGGCCCGCATTTTGTGGCCCGCCCGCCGCTAGATCCGGGCCTCCTGCAGGTTTCGGGCGCGGTTCCGGAGAGGTGGCAGAGTGGTCGATCGCGCCGCACTCGAAATGCGGAGTACGGGCAACCGTACCGGGGGTTCGAATCCCTCCCTCTCCGCCAGCGTCCACGCAATCCATTGATTTTATTGCATTTTTATCATGTCCGCGTTTTTAGGGCATAAGATGGGGCATAAGATTTGCCCACTCTTAGAGCATCTCCTTAGCTCTCCGCGATCAACCCCTTAGGCACACTGCAATTCTTCCTCTGACAGCGGACGATTGATTCCGCGTTTGGAATTAGAACCATTAATCTGTTGACGGATTGATCCGTCACGGCTAGGGCGGTTTTGGCTTCATGTGAGGCCACCGGAATAGCCACGCGGCGGGGACTACGCCGTGATTATTGAGGCGTATGAGCGTTGAAATTCTCATTGGAGATTGCCGCGAGCGACTGTCCGAATTGTCGGACCAATCGGTGCACTGCTGCGTGACTTCGCCGCCGTATTTTGGTCTGCGCGACTATGGACACGACGAACAGATTGGACTCGAGCCAGCACCCGAAGAATTCGTTGCCGCGTTAGTCGAAGTGTTCCGCGAGGTGCGCCGCGTGTTGCGCGATGACGGAACGGTGTGGCTGAACTTGGGAGATAGTTATGCCTCGCAAGGCGGCGCTGCGAGCGCGGATCCATGCGGGCGCCGATGAAGCCGATCCGGCGATAACCGGCCTCCAGCAGATGATTGGTCGCCGTCTTGCCGCCTTCGAAATGCGAGAAACCGACCAGCATGTCGACCGGGTCCTCGCCAATCTCCATGATCTGGACGACCGGGCAGCCGGCCGTTTCGAGGAGCTTGCGGGTCGTATCCGTCTGGTCGATGCCGGAAACGATCAGGGCCGACGGCCGCTGGCTGAGGAACATGCGGACGAGGCGTTCCTCCTCGCACGGAGAATAGTGGGTATTGCCCATCAGGATCTGCAGCGGGCTTTCACCGAGTTCGTCATAGATCCCGCGCACCGTGTCGGCGAAGACGATGTTGGTCAGCGACGGCACGAGAACGCCGATGACATCGGCCCGCGACGAGGCGAGCGCCCGGGCATTGGGGTCTGGCGCATAACCGAGCTGCACGACCGCCGTGTCGATCTGGGCGCGCAATTCCGCCGAGACGAGCGACGGATCGCGGAGCGCCCGCGACACCGTGATCGCGGCGACGCCGGCGAGCTTGGCGACGTCGGCGATGGTGGGGCGGCCGCTGCTGCGCCGGCTCACCTTGCGGTTCTGGTTCCTGGAAACGATGTCGTCGCCCACGCTGGCTCCCCGCCTGAGCATCTGCGATGAAACCTGGGCACCGCAAATGCTCCATCCCATTGTTGTTTCGCAATTTCGAAAGCAACCGCACGCTTGCCGGAATTGCCCTAACTTTATGTTTTTGCCGCATTGTCCCGCGCCGAAGCGATTCCGCTTCGGCTGGAAATGCTCTAGCTGCGAAAGCGCAAGGCTTCGACATCGGTGCTGCCGAGATACCAGTTCCTCGCGTCGACCTCGTCGAAGACGATGGAGACTTCGTGTTCGGGAAGCCCGGTAACCTCGGCAATCGCCGCCGCGACCTTGCTGCTGACGGCAGCTTTTTTGCCTGAAGGATCATCCGCGAGTGTCTCGCGCACGATGGTGATGCGCACAAATGGCATTTCGAGCCTCCCGTCTCAACAATGTTTTGCGCTGCCGACGATAAGTCGCACCGCTTATCGGTAAATTCCGCAAACCGCCGTCGGCGGCTCTTGCCTCATGCCAGGATGACGGCCGGTTGCCGTCTCGAATGAAACGATAGCGCTATCATACGGAAAGTGATCGGCTTTTCGGAGAATCCGGCCTTTGAATGTCGAAATTCACTAATAATCATCGCCATTGCCTACCCTCCAGTCCCACAAAAGCCCTTTACAATTTTCCATGGTAGCGCTACCCAAACAAAAGACAACTGCGTTTTTGGGAGGAGACCAGAACGCACCGTCAAGCGTGAACCGGGCATCCAGCGTGCCGATGCCGGTGCCGTTTGCGCCGTTCGACAGGGGGAATTCCGTCGTCGGCGGAAGAGGTTATGGAGCGCGACAAAGGGAGGAAATGTCGATGGTGAAATCAATCGCTGGCGGTATCGTTGCTGCTGCTGCATTCATGATGCTCGGGTCCGCGGCCTATGCCGAACCCGAAGTCGTTTCAGGACCGGCGGCCGAGCCGGAATGTTTCGCCCCCTGGTCGGCGGACACGAAGTTTTTCAAGTTCCCGAAGAAGGACGGCCCCTATCGCATCGCGCTGGCGAACGGTTACATCGCCAACACCTGGCGCATCCAGATGGTGCAGGCGGCCAAGGCCTATGCCGCTCAGTCGGATGTTGCAGCCAAGCTGAAAGAATTCAAGGTCGTTTCCACCGGCGAGGACGTGCCGGCGCAGATCTCGGCGATCAACAACTTCATCGATTCCGGCTATGACGCCATCGTCGTCAACGCCCAGAACCCGACGGCCTTCGCGCCGGTCATCAAGCGGGCGAAGGAAGCCGGTGTCGTGCTCGTTGCCTTCGACAACATCCTCGACACCAAGGATGCAATCAACGTCAACGTCGACCAGAAGGGGCTGGGCGTGCTTTGGGGCGACTGGCTGGTCAAGCATCTGCCGAACGGCGGCAAGGTGCTCGAAGTGCGCGGCGTTGCCGGCACGTCGGTCGATACCGACCGCCACAACGGCCTGCACGAGACTTTCCAGGCGTCTGGCAAGACCTTTGACGTGACCGAAGTGATGGGCAAGTGGGATGACGGCGTCGCCCAGAAGGTGACCGCGGATGCGATCGCCACCAGCGGTCCCTTCGACGGCATCACCGGCCAGGGCGGCGATACCGGCATCGTCCAGGCGATGATGGACGCCAAGCATCCCTTCGTGCCGTTCGGCGGCGAAACGGAGAACGGCTTCCGCAAGTTCTGCGCCAAGTTTGCCGGCGAAGGGCTGAAGTGCACCTCGGCGGGGTCCGGCCCGGCCCAGGTCGCGGTGGCGATCAAGACGGCGATTGCCGCCCTCGAAGGCCAGGTCGTGCCGCAGGAGGTCAAGCTGCCTCTGGCGATCGCTTCCGATCCCGACTTCAAGGAAGGCCAGGACTATTTCCCGACTGAATCCGACAACTTCTTCGTCGGCAATTCCTTCCCGACCTGCGGCATCAATTTCACCGCGCAGGAAATCATGGGGCAGACCAAGGAAAACCAATAGGCCCGGCAAAATCGGGCACCGCACATCGGCGCGGTGCCCCTTTCGGTATAACGGGACCTGGGGAACGCAATGGAAAGTGCCGCACCGCTCTTTCGCATGGAAGGCATATCGAAACGTTATGGTGGAGTCCGGGCGCTTGAAAAAGCCGACCTGTCGATCCGGGCGGGAGCCATCCATGCCATTCTTGGCGAGAACGGCGCCGGAAAATCGACGCTGATCAAGGTCATGGCGGGCGTCGTGGCGCCGGACGAAGGACAGATGACGCTCGACGGCCGGGCAGTGGAGTTCGCTTCGCCGGCCGCCGCCAACGATGCCGGCATCGTCTGCGTCTTCCAGGAACTGTCGCTGATCCCCGAACTCAGCGTCGCCGACAACATCATCATCTCCAACCCGCCGACCCGCTTCGGCATGATCGACCGCAAAGCGCAGCGGCGACTGGCGGAAGAAGCGCTGGCCCGCGCCGGGGCCGCCGACATCCATCCCTTAGCGCTGGTCAAGGACCTGCCGCTGTCGCGGCGGCAGATGGTGGAGATCGCCAAGGCGCTGGCCCGCAAGCCGCGCATCCTCATCCTCGACGAAGCGACATCGGCGCTGACGGCGGCCGACGTTTCCAAGGTCTTTGCGGTGCTGAAACGCCTGCGGTCCGAGGGACTGGCGCTGCTCTACATCTCGCACCGCATGAACGAGATCGCCGAACTGGCCGACGACTGTACCGTCTTCCGCAATGGCAGCAAGGTCGCGAGTTATCCGGCCGGCTCCAAGAGCGACGAAGAGGTCATCGAGATGATGATCGGCCGCGAGTATCACAATGTCTATCCGCCGAAACCGGATCGCCGGCCGCACGCGACACCGGTGCTCGAAGTTCGCGACCTCTCCTGGGCGGACCGGCTTCACGATATCTCGTTTTCCCTGCATGCCGGCGAAATCGTCGGCCTCGGCGGGCTGGACGGGCAGGGGCAGCGCGACCTGCTGCTGGCTTTGTTCGGCGTGTTGCGCGGGCTTCGCGGCACCGTGCTTGTCGACGGGAAGCCGGTCGATATCGGCAGCCCGGCGCAGGCGCGCGAACAGGGCATCGGCATGGCGCTCATTCCCGAGGACCGCAAGACCGAGGGCCTGATGCTGCCGATGACAGTGCGCGACAACCTCTCCTTCGCCGCCCTCGACCGCCTGACCCGCGGCGGCATCATCGACAGCGCCAGGGAAGACGATTTTATCGACCGGATGATGACGCTGCTCGCCATCAAGGCCGGAAGCCTCGATGCGCCGGTCGGCGCGCTCTCCGGCGGCAACCAGCAGAAGGTCGTCATCGCCAAGTGGCTGATGCGCCAGCCGCGCATCATCCTCCTCAACGATCCGACGCGCGGCATCGATGTCGGCACCAAGCAGGAGATCTACCTGCTTTTGCGCCGATTGGCGGACGAAGGGGCGGCGATCCTGTTCTATTCGACGGATTATGCCGAACTGATCGGCTGCTGCGACCGCGTCCTCGTGCTTTATGACGGGGCGGTGAAGCGGGAACTGGCGGGTGCCGAAATCACCGAACATGCCTTGATCGCCAGCGCGCTCAACATCGGCTCCGGCGAAACCGTCCAGCAGGGAGCGGCGTTATGAAAGACTGGCAATACCGGCTGGCCGAGCACCGGGGCACGCTGACGGCGCTTTTTATCTTCGTGGTGATGTTCGTCATCTATACCGCAAACCATCCGGCGGGGTTCACCGCCAATGTCGTGCAGACCGCGGCAAACAAGGGCGTGCTTCTCGCCTTCGTCGCCATGGCGCAGACGCTGGTGGTGATCACAGCCGGCATCGACCTGTCGATCGGCATGATCTTCCTGCTCACCAACTGCCTCGCTTCCTGGCTGGTGGTCGGCACCCCGCTGGAAACGGCCTTCGGCGTGGTCGTCGTGCTGGCCGTCGGCGCGCTCTGCGGCGCAATCAACGGCGCGATCGTCATCTACGGTCGCCTGCAGCCGATCGTCGCGACGATTGCCACGGGCGCGGTCTATTTCGGCATCGCCCTGCTTTTGCGGCCGTTCCCCGGAGGCTCCGTCAACGAGAACCTTGCCGATGCACTGACCGGACGGATGTTCGGCAGCGTTCCGGCCAGCCTTGTGGCGCTTGCGGCGGTGGTGCTGCTCGTCTGGGTGCCGTTCAGCCGCTCGGTCTATGGCCGCGCCGCCTATGCCGCCGGCTCGTCGGAAACTGCTGCCTACATGTCCGGCATGCCGATCCGGCGCGGCAAGTTCCTGGCCTATACGCTGGCGGGTTTCGTGGCGGCCATCGGCGGGCTGTTCCTCACCTTCTTTACCTATACCGGCGACGCGGCCTATGCGAGCGGCAACGCCTATACGCTGTTCTCCATCGCCGCGGTGGTGCTGGGCGGCGTGTCGTTGTTCGGCGGCAAGGGCAGTGCCATCGGCGCGGTCTTCGGCGCGCTGGCGTTCCGGACGATCGGCGACCTCTTGTTCGTCTTCGACCTCGACCCGCTCTGGCAGCCGCTGTTCCAGGGCCTCATCCTGCTGGTGGCGGTCAGCCTCGGAGCCTTCGCCCTCTTCCGGGTGCGCAATCGACTGGAGTGGTTTCTGTGAGTGATACGGCAATGACGCGTGCAACGGACCGTAAACCAGGCTTCCTCCGCCGCTTCGACCCGGCGGTCCTGACGGCCTTCGGCTGCATCATCCTGCTTCTGGTGCTGGGCAGCTTCTATTCCCGCGCCTTCCTGTCGCCGGATTACCTGCTGCAGCAGCTGAAAGTGGCATCCTTCCTCGGTGTCATCGCCACCGGCATGATGCTCGTCATCCTGCTCGGGCAGATCGACCTTTCCGTGCCCTGGACCGTGGCGACGGGCGCGATGATGGCCTGTGCAGCGGCGGCTTATGGGCCGGTCGGCGTGGCGCTTGCCATTCCCTTCGGCATTCTCTGTGGCGTCGCCATCGGCCTGGTCAACGGTATCGGGGTGGCCTATCTGCGCATCCCGTCGATGATCGTGACGCTTGCCACCAATGCCGTCGCCCAGGGCGTCATGGTGGTCTATACCGGCGGCTTCTCCCCCCAGGATTCCGCCACTGCGGCCATGCGTTACCTTGCCGCCGGCGCGCTGATCCCGGGCATTCCGAACGTCGTGTTCATCTGGGCGATCATCGGCGCGGCGATGGTCTTCGTCCTCGGCCGAACCGGCTTCGGCCGCGCCGTCTACGGCATCGGCAACCGTGAGCGCGCCGCCTATCTCTCAGGCATCAACACCCGCCGCATCGTCATGATCGCCTTTGCCGTCTCGGGCGGCCTGTCGGCCTTCGGCGGCGCCCTGCTCGCCGGTTATGCCTCCAAGGCGGCGCAGTCGATGGGCGATGCCTACCTGCTGCCGGCGATTGCCGCAGTCGTCTTGGGCGGGACTTCGATCCTCGGCGGGCGAGGCTCCTATCTCGGCACCGTCGCCGGCGTCATTCTCATCACGCTGCTGCAATCGATCCTCTCGGTCATGCAGATGCCGGAAGCCGGTCGCCAGATCATCTACGGCCTGGTGATCGTTCTCATGCTCCTGCTCTACGGTCGCGCGCCCGCGAGCCGCTGATCCGCCGCTTTCTCGCGCCGGCTCCCTGCGCGGCCTGCCTCAGGCCAGCAGCCTTGCGAGGCTGCCTTCATTGCGGACGCCCGTCTGGAAATAATAGATGATCGAGGAGGCGAGGGCCTCCCGTTCCGCCTCGGTCATCGGTGGCTGGCGCAGGCAGAGTTGCCTGAAAACGCGTTCGCAGACTTCGATCTCTTCCTCGCGCAGCGGCATCCTGCGATCCGAAAACTGAATGGTGGTCATATCCTGTACCTCCGGCGGCTATCTGGCGCCCATGCACATGAACCCCGGGTGAATGTGCCATCCCACTATGGCGAAGATAGGGGAAACCTGTTAGCGACGCGAACCGCTTCGCCTCGTTGCCACGGCGCTTTTGCGCCGGAAGGGGCACCCAGCGCAAGGAGATTTCGTCATTTCTGCCGCCGATTCCATATCCTTAGAAGAAACCCGATGGATCGAGACCGAAGGCGCGCGGCTGTTTTCCGCAGCCTGGACGCCACCGACAGGCGGTGAAGGCGCGCCCATCGTCCTGTTTCACGATTCCCTCGGCTGCGTCGCCCTGTGGCGCAGTTTTCCGGCGCGGCTTGCGGCGGCGACCGGGCGGCGGGTGATTGCCTACGACCGCCTGGGGTTCGGCCGCTCCGACCCGCGTCCCGGCAGGCTGGAATTTGATTTTATCGCGCAGGAGGGGCGAACGGTCCTGCCGCTGCTGGCTTCGACATACGGGTTCGACGAATTTGTCGCCTGCGGCCACAGCGTCGGCGGCGGCATGGCGGTCGAAACGTCGGGCGCCTTTCCGGACATGTGCCGCGCCACCGTTACCATCGCCGCGCAGGCCTTCGTCGAGCCGAGAACGCTCGACGGCATCCGCGTGGCGCAACGGGAGTTCTCGGACCCGGCCAACATGGAGCGGCTGGCGAGATACCATGGCGGCAAGGCGCCCTGGGTTGCCGATGCCTGGATCGGCACCTGGCTTTCGCCAGCCTTCGCGCACTGGACGCTGGATGAAGCCCTCGGCCGCCTGCGCTGCCCGGTGCTGGCCATCCATGGGGATCAGGACGAGTACGGCTCGCAGGCGCATGCGCATCGCATTGCCGACGGTCGCGGGAGCGTCCGCATTCTGGCCGGCACCGGACATGTGCCGCATCGCGAATGCGAGGAGTTGCTCTCTGCGGTGATCGCGCGCTTCCTCCAGGATGGTTGTCCTTGACTGCCGCCCGATAAAATCGGCTTGCTTCCTTCCGGTGCAGACTGTAATCGTCAAGTCATCTGATGACTTGACGAATGAGCCCATGCACCCGATCGGCAGAACAAATCTGGCGGATACGGCGGTCGAAGCGATCCGCGCGGAAATTCTGTCGAAACGATGGAATCTCGGCGAGAAACTGCCGAACGAAGCGGCGTTGTGCGCCATGCTGTCGGTGAGCCGCGGCACGATCCGCGAAGCGGTGCGGGTTCTTGTCTCCCAGGGCTATCTGGAAACACGGCAGGGCTCGGGAACCTACGTGGTGTCCACGTCGGATGTGGTGCGGCCGATCACCATGGCCCGTCGCGCCGGGCTGCGCGACCAGTTCGAGGCGCGTTGCGCCCTCGACGTCGAGGCTGCGCGCCTGGCAGCCGTGCGCCACACGCCGGCGGTGGTTGCCAAGCTTCGCGCGCTGCTGGAGCAACGGGGCGATCATGACGGCGACAATCGCGCCGTGTTCGTCGAGCGCGATCTTGCCTTCCACAAGGCGATCATCGCCGCATCGGAAAACCGGGCGATGATCGAGATCTACGAGTTTTTTTCGCGATCGATTGCCGAAACCATCGAGTCGACCCTGGGCGGCGACATTCCGGAACCGGATCGGCAGGCGCATGACGATATCGTCGATGCCATCGAAAGCGGTGATCCGGAAAAGGCCGATGCGGCTGTGCGTCGTTTCATGGCGCCGGTGCTGGCCGCCCTCGACAGGTTGCTGATGTCATGACCCTGCAGGCCGAAGAACGACAGCCGATATCCGCCGAAACCGGGCGTCCTCCTGTGACACCGGCCGCCGCGGGCCATTCCCCGCTCGGGCGCATCCTGCTGGGTGTCAGCCTTGTGCTGATCGCCTTCAACCTGCGCCCGGTTTTCTCCAGCGCGTCCGCGCTGCTGCCCGAAATCCGCGCCGGTTACGGCCTTTCCCCCTTGGGAGCGACGGTGCTGACGACCTTGCCGGTTGTCTGCCTCGGCGCATTCTCTCCGTTCGCGGCAAAGCTGGCGCAACGCATCGGCACCGAGCGCGTGCTGCTGGGCGTGCTTTTCCTGCTGGCGCTCGGCACGGCGATGCGCGGTCTTTCTTCATCGACGCTGCTGTTCCTGGGCACGGCGCTCGCAGGCGCCTGCATCGCCATCGGCAATGTCCTGCTTCCGGGCCTCGTCAAGCGCGACTTTTCCGACAGGGCGGCATTGATGACCGGCTGCTACACCATGGCGCTTTGCGCCGGAGCAGCCGGTGCAGCCGGATTTTCGGTGCCGCTCGAAGGTCTTTTCGGCGGCTCGCTCGAAGCCACGCTGGCGATCTGGGCGCTGCCGGCCTTCATCGTCGGTCTGCTCTGGCTGCCGCAGGCTATCGGCGGGCGATCGCAGGCGCGGCGAAGCAGCGTGCGGGTCATCGGCCTGTGGCGGGATCCCGTCCCCTGGCAGGTGACGCTGTTCATGGGCCTGCAATCGGCGCTGGCTTATTGCGTCTTCGGCGGGATGTTTCCCACCCTGCGGGAGCGCGGGCTCGACGCCGTCACCGCCGGCGCGATCGTATCCGTATCCGTCATGGTGCAGGCCGCTTCCTGTCTTGCCGCCCCGCACATCGCCGTGCGCGGCAAGGACCAGCGGCTGATCAATGTCGTGTTGTGCGGTTTTGCCGTGGTGGGGCTGCTCGGCCTGCTGTTTGCGCCGCTCTGGGGCGTGTGGTTCTGGGCGGTCCTGCAGGGCATGGGCCAGGGCGGGTTGATCGCGGTGGTGATGACCGTCATCGTGTTGCGATCCCGCGACGCCCATGTGGCCTCCCATCTTTCGGGCATGGCGCAATGCGTCGGCTACCTGCTTGCGGCCATCGGTCCGCTGCTCGTCGGCTTGATTCGCGACTGGACCGGCGGTTTTGCCTGGTGCGCCGTGCTTTTTGTCCTGCTCGGCTGCGGCGCGGCGTTCAACGGCTGGCTTGCCGGGCGGCGCCTGCATGTCGAGGCGAAGGTCGTTGCTGCGCAGAAATGAGAATGCGTTCATCCGCCATCCGACCACCGATAATGCCCCTTCACGAAAACGAAAGCAGGTAATGCCGTGTCGACGATCCGTAAACCGCTGGATGTTACCGCCGTCGGCCTGATGGTTTTGATCTGCCTCGTCTGGTCGGTGCAGCAGATCGGGCTCAAGGCAACCGGCCACCTGGCGGCACCTGTGCTGCAGATCGGCGTCCGCTCGGTCATTGCGGCTGTCTGCGTCTGGGCTCTGGTGCGCCTGCGCGGCGATCGTATCCCGTTTTCCGGCAGCACCGCCGTCACCGGTGCATTCGTCGGGCTGCTTTTCGGATTCGAGTTCCTGCTGCTGGCCGAAAGCATCAAGCTGACCTCGGCATCACATGTCGTCGTGTTCCTCTACACGGCGCCGATCTTTGCGGCCCTTGGCCTCCATTGGAGACTGCCATCCGAACGGCTTGCGGCTGGCCAGTGGGTCGGCATCGCGCTGGCGGCAGCGGGAATTGCCGTCGCCTTTATCGGCAACGGCCCGTCCACATCCGCGGATCTTTCCTCTATGTTGCTCGGCGATCTGCTGGCATTGTGTGCCGGCGCCGGTTGGGGGGCGACCACCATCGTCATCCGCTGCTCGCGGCTCAGCACCGTCCCGGCGACGCACACGCTTTTCTATCAGCTGGCTGCCGCCGGCATGCTGCTCACCTTGGCGGCTTTCGCCTCGGGGCAAACCCTGATCGTGCCGACCTGGCTGCTCGGCCTCAACCTGGTGTTCCAGGCGTTCGTGGTCTGTTTCTTCAGCTTCCTGGTCTGGTTCTGGATGCTGACGCAATACCGCGCGTCGCAATTGGGCGTCTTGTCGCTGATGTCGCCCCTGTTCGGCGTTGTGCTCGGTGTCCTTCTTCTCGGCGAACCCTTGTCGATGGAATTCCTGCTGGGCTCCTCCATCGTTCTTGCCGGCATCGTCATCGTGACGGGTTATCCCTGGTTTCGGCAATGGCGGCTGCGCCACGCCTCGTCCATCGCTGTAAAACGCACTGCCGATTGAAACGGGCGTTCATCGAAACGTTTCGTCAGGAATGCGATGGCTGCTTGCCGCGAGGCTCCGGCGGGGAGAAGGGCAAGAGGCGACCTGTGGATTTCCACCCTCGCCAGTCGGCGCCGCAAGGCGTAATGCTACCGGATCAAGAATCGCAAACGTGGAATCGGAACGGCAATGGCGCAGACAGCACTGATTATCGTCGACCTGCAGAACGACTATTTCGATGGCGGCAAGTTCCCGCTCGTCGGCACCGAGGAAGCCGCCGCCAATGCGGCGAAACTTCTTGAAAACTTCCGCAACAAGGGCGACCTGGTCGTGCATGTCCAGCATGTATCGACGGAAAGCGATGCAGGTTTCTTCGCACCCGGAACCGATGGCGCCGAGATCAATCCGGCGGTCGCGCCGAACGGCGGCGAAGCAATCGTGGTCAAGCACGGCATCAACGCGTTTCAGGGCACCGATCTCAAGGCGTTGCTCGACGGCAAGAACATCGAGGATGTGGTGATTGCCGGCGCCATGAGCCATATGTGCGTCGATGCCGTGACGCGGGCGGCGTCGGACCATGGCTACCGCGCCACCGTCGTCCACGATGCCGTTGCAACCCGCGATCTTGAATTCGGCGGCAAGACGGTGCCTGCCGCCGATGTGCATGCCGCGTTCATGTCGGCTCTGGCTTTCGGTTACGCGGCGGTCGTTTCGACCGAGGATTATCTCGGCAACGCCTGATCCGCCAAAACGGCCCGGTTGGGGTTCAGAAGCTCAGCAAAGTTTCCATTCTTGCGCGGATCTTCTCGACGGATGGGACGGCCGCGTCGAGCAGGACGCGGTTGTGGGGGCTCGGAATGTCCGGCATGGTCAGGCGCGAGACGGGCGCTTCGAGATCCATGAAAGCCTGTTCGGCGACGACGGCGGAAATTTCCGCGCCAAAACCGGCCGTGCCGAGATCTTCGTGCACGATCAGGCAACGGCGGGTGCGGCGCACCGACGACAGCACCGTGTCCCTGTCCCAGGGCATCAGCGTTCTCAGGTCGATGACATCGGCCGAAAAACCCTCCGCCGCCTCTTCGCAGCGATGCACCATGGCGCCCCAGGTGACGAGCGTGATCCGGTCGCCCCGACGTGTCAGGTTCGCCTTGCCGAAAGGCAGGGCGTAATCGTCGCCCGGATAGGGCCGGCGCGCCCAGACATGGTCGAGCATGGCCCGATGTTCGAAGAAGATCACCGGGTCGTTGCCGCGCAAACCGGTGCGCAGCAGGCCCACGGCATCGGTCGCGTTCGAGGGCACGGCGACTTTCCAGCCGGGCTGATGGATGAAGGCGACTTCGTTGGTCTGGCTGTGCCAGGGATCGCCGGTCTTCAGGAAACCGCCGGGCATGCGCAGCACCATCGGGGCGGCGAAACGATTGTTGGTGCGCCAGCGGATCGTGCCGCAATCGTTGATCTGCTCGGTGGCCTGATCGGCGTATTTGCGGAACTGGATTTCCGGCACCGGCATCAGCCCGGCCAGCGCCATGCCGACCGCGCGGCCGACGATGCCTTCTTCGGAGAGCGACGTATCGAACACCCGTTCCGCTCCGAATTTTTCCTGCAGGCCGAGCGTCACGCCATGGACGCCGCCCTTGCGGCCGATATCCTCGCCGAAAAGTGCCACCCGATCGTTGATCGCCAGTTCGTGCCCCAGCGTGCGCCGGATCGCCATCGCCATGGTGATGCGCTGGCCTTCCTCGTGGGCGGTTTCCGTCGTGGCGGGAGAGCGAATTCCATGCGGGCGCAGGCCGCCCATCACCTGCATCTCGCCCTCGAAATAGACGTGGCGCGTCACGCTTTCAGGTGCGGCGACCGGACGGTTTTCGGCGTCGATCCGGGCCGCTTCCACCGCGTCCCTTGCTAGACGCCGTGTCTCTTCCCACTCCTCGTCGCTCAGAACCGCCGGCACGATATGATCGCGCAGGCGCGGCAGCGGATCGCGTGCCCATTCGTTCCGCACGACGTCTTCGCTCTTGTAGGCCTGCTTGTCCTGAAAGCTGTGTCCCTGCAGGCGCGGCACGGTAAGGCGCAGCAGCACCGGCCCGCGCTCGTCGCGCACATGTTGGACGGCTTGCTGCATCAGCCGTGCGGTCTCGGCCGGATCGCAGCCGTCGCCCTGCAGGATGCGGAGATTGCGCCACGCCGCAAGATTGGCGGCGATGTTGCCGCCCGGCGTCTGCATGCCAGAGGGTACGGAGATGCCGTAGCCGTTGTCCTCGATGTAGAACAGCATCGGCAGGTTTTGCGTGGTGGCAAGGGTGAGCGCCGACCAGAACCCGTTCGAGGCGACGGAACCATCGCCGCCGCACACCACCGCGATGCTGCGTTCATAACCGGGCTTGCCGAGCACGTCATGATAATATCTGATCGCCTGTGCCCAGCCGGCGGCCGGTGTGTATTGCGTGCCGACGCCGCCGCTCATCGGCAGGGCCGGGGGACCTTGCAGGTTGGGATAGTTGAAGGTCACGCCGATATCGCGGCCGTCGGAATAACCGCCGGCGCGTGCCATGGCCGAGCCCAGCGCATCGGCAGGATCGACGCCGAGCGTCAGCAGCAGCGGGCGGGAACGATAGTAGCCGCAGACGGCATCGTTCCGATCGGTCAACAGGCTGCCAAGCACGATCTGCGCCATGTCGTGGCCGCGGGCGGAAAACTGGTAATGCAACTTCTTTTCGGGGATGAGGCGGGTTTCTTCCAACTCGTCGAGAGCACGCGACAGGTGCAGAAGATAAGAAATACGCTTCCAGTCGACGGTTTCGTCCGGGGCGGTGCGAACGACCTGTTTGAGTGCAGCCTGAGCCATGGTTTCCTCCCATAATTCCAGATTGCAAAATTATAGGCGTCCTCCACGAAAATGCGTTTCAAAGACGGCATTCGCGGCTATGGTTTTGATCGAGACAATTCGTATTTTCTGGATTCGTGATGAAAACAGTTCACATCGATGACATCGACAAGAAGATTCTCAAGGTGCTGCAGCGTCGCGGCGATGTCAGCCATGCCGTGCTTGCCGAGGAGGTGGGCGCGTCTACGGCCTCGTGCTGGCGCAGGATCAAGGCCCTGGAGGAGCAGGGCGTTCTAGGGCCGACCGTCCGGCTCGTCGATCCCGACCGGATCGGCCGGGGACTGAACGTCTTCTGCCAGGTGCGCATGAAATCGCATGACCCGGCAGCGCGCCGGGATTTCGAGGATATCATCCAGACCTATGAGGAGGTGATCGAGTGTTACTCGATGTCCGGCGAATGGGATTATCTCATCCGCATCGCCGTCAGAGACGTCAAGGATTACGAGCGCCTGCTCATGCACGATATCCTCACCCACCCGGCGGTGGCCAATTCATCGTCGCACTTCGCGCTGAAAAGCGTGAAATACACGACGGAACTGCCGCTGTAGCCCGATCAGCCGCGGGCGACGGCAGCGACGGCCGTGGCGAAACCGGGCGTGCGCATCAGCGTCCGGCAGCGGGCAAAGCGGCCGTCGGCATAGGCGCGAAAATCATCGACCGGATTGTCGTTGGCAAGCTGGATGAGGCCCCACAGCGTCCAGAGCAGGTCGCACATCGCCTTGTAGATGACGATGCGGCCGCGTTCGGCCGGTTTTGGCGCGCCGCCGAAATAGGTCTGGATCATCTCTTCTTCCTGAGCAGCGTCGAAACCGGCTTCGACCGCGAGGTCGCCGAGATCCCACATCGGGTCGTTCATGCCGGAATATTCCCAGTCGACGATCCACATGCGGTCGCCGGTATCGAGGAAATTTTCGCAGAGCGGATCGCAGTGGCAGGCGACGGAGGGCAGGGGGTGGGCGGCGAGTGCGGCGCGCACGCTTTCCGCCTCCTTGAGGATGTCGTGATAACCCTCGGGAAGATCGACGTCTTTCGTCGACAGGATCTCGAGGTAGCTGTCGATCATCGCAAACAGTTCGAAGCGGGCGGGAAATTGCGCGCCGCTGTCATGCAGCCGCCGGAAGGCCGCGCCGGCACGCCCGGGCGCGCCGGTTATGCTGCGGAAACGCTCCGGCGACATGGTGACGGCGCCGTCGATGAAGCGGGAGACGAAGATGCCGGTTTCAGGATCGGCGTGCAGGATCTCCGGTCCGACACCGGCTTCGGCAACTTCGCGGGTCGCCACCAGTTCGTTGGCGCGGTCGATATATTCTTCTGTGCCTTTGCCGGGAATGCGCAGGCAATAATCGCCGGCCCTGAAGACGAGGTTGGTCATGCCGCCCTGGCGCTCGATCGGGCCGGTATAGCCCGACAGCAGCGGAATGGCGGCAATGGCAACGGTCGCAAGCTCGATTTCGGTCTCGCCGCTCATGCTTTCAGCCTTTCCATCTTCGCGTCATAGAGGGTGCGCGCGCCGCGGCGGGCGGAATAGACCTTGCCGAATGCCTCGATCTCGAAGTCCGTGCGGCCGGCGATATCGGCCGGCAGGTAGCCGAAGGCGATGGTGCGGCCGAGTGTGTAGCCGTAGCCGGTGCTGGAGGTGGAGCCGACCACCTTGCCGTCCACCATTACCGCCTCGCCGCCGTGGAACGGCGCAAAACCGTCCACCGTGTAGGAGACGAGCTTGCGGCCGACACCCTTCGCCTTGATATCGGCAAGGGCTGCCTGGCCGATGAAATCACCCTTGTCGAGGGCGACGCAAAAGCCGAGGCCGGCTTCATAGGGGTTATAGTCGGGCGTGATGTCGCCGGACCAGTAGAGATAGCCTTTTTCCATGCGGCAGGCATCGATGGCGCGGTAGCCGGCATCGGCGATGCCGAACGGTTCGCCCGCGGCCCTCAGCGTATCGTAGACGTGGGCGGCGTATTCCTGATCGATATAGAGTTCGTAGCCCAGTTCGCCGACGTAACCGATACGCACCGCAAGCACCGTCGCCCCACCGACCTCGATATTGCGCGCCGTCAGGAAGGGGAAGGCTTCGTTCGACAGGTCGTCGTCCGAGACGCCTTGCAGGATATCACGGGCGCGGGGACCGCAGATGTTGAGCGTCGCCAGCCGGTTGGTGACGTCACGCAAAGTGACGCCATCCGGCAGGTGCCGTGCCACCCAATTCGAGTCGCGCAGGCCGAAGCCGGAGCCGGTGACGAGGTAGATGAGATCGTCGCGGATATGCAGCAGCGTGACGTCGGCCTCGATGCCGCCCTTGTCGTTGCAGAGCTGGGTGTAGACGGCCTTGCCGGGCGGGCCGGACAGGTCGTTGGCGGCGATGCGCTGCAGGGCGGCAAACGCGCCTTCGCCGCTGATCTCGAATTTCGAGAAGGACGACTGGTCGATCAGCGCGGCCCGTTCGCGGATGGCACGAACCTCCTCGCCGACGGCATCGAACCAGTTCGGCTTGCCTTCGAAGGAGGGGATGTCTTCTGCTTCCGTGCCTGCCGGCGCGAACCAGTTCGGCCGCTCCCAGCCGAATTTGGAGCCGAAGACAGCGCCGCGTTTCGTCAGCGTATCGTGCAGCGGCGAGCGGCGCAGGCCGCGCATCGCCGCCGGCTCCTCGCCCGGCCAGTGGATCTTGTAATAGGCGCCGTAGGCTTCGATGGCACGTTCTTCCAGGTAGCGGCCCTGCGCATGCACGGCGCCGAAGCGGCGGACGTCGAAGGGCCAGAGATCCATGCCGGCATCGCCGTGCAGGATGAGGTTGGAGAGGGCAAGACCCGCACCGCCCGAGGCGGCGATGCCGGCGGTAAAGCCGCAGGCGACGTAAAAATTGTCGAGTTCCGGCGCCAGCCCCATGATCGGCTCGCCGTCGAAAGAGACGGGGATCGGGCCGTTGATGATCGTCTGGATGCCGATCTCGTTCAGCACCGGCAGGCGGTCGGCGGCGGGCAGGGCGAAGAGTTCCAGCCGCTCCATGTTCGGCTCGAACAGTTCCCGGCCGAAATCGAAGGGCGGCTTGCCGCGCCAGCAGCCCTTGGACCCGTCTTCCCAGCCGCCGATGGCAAAGCTGCCGGTGTCCGGCTTCAGGTAAAAATTGTTGTCGGGGTCGCGCAGCGTCGTCAGGTCCGGCGGCAGGGTAAGCTTCTTTTCCGTGAGGAAATATTGATGCTCGACCACGCCGGCCGCCAGCGGCACGCCGACCATCTCGCCGACGCGCTTGGCCCAGAGGCCGGCGCAGTTGACGAGGATATCGCAGGAAATCGTGCCGCCATTGGTGACGACGCCGACGGCGCGGCGGTTCTTGACGATGATCTCCTCGACCTGCACGCCCTCCTCGATGCGCGCGCCATAGTGGCGGGCACCCTTGGCATAGGCCATTGTCAGCGAATAGGGGTCGATGTAGCCGTCGCCGGGGATGAAGGCTGCCCCTTCGATGCCTTCCTTGACGATGTAGGGGAAGCGCGAGGCCGCCTCCTCCGGCGACAGGGAATAGCACTCGACGCCAAAACTTTTCGCCTGGGTCATCGAGCGGCGGATTTCGCTCCAGCGCGCCTCGCTGCCGGCGAGCCTAAGCGAGCCGACCTTCTTCCAGGCGATGTGCTGGCCGGTCTCTTCCTCCAGCCGGTCGAAGACGGCGACGGAGTTCTGCATCAGCCGCGTCAGGTTGCGTTTGCCGCGCAACTGGCCGACGAGGCCGGCGGCATGCCAGGTGCAGCCGTGGGTGAGCTGCGCCTTTTCGAGCAGCAAGACGTCCTTCGCGCCGTCGCGGGCGAGGTGATAGGCCACCGAAGTGCCGATGGCGCCGCCGCCGATGACGATGATATGGGCGTGGCGATCCGTTGGGAATGTCATGGTCTCTTCCTCACGCCTTGATCTTTGCCATGTCGGGATCGACCATCGGCCCGAAATGCAGGCTGGCCGGGGTCTTTTCCGAGGCGACGACCAGTTCGTAGGAGCCGGCCTTGAGGTAGTCGTCGGTGACGCCGTCCTCGTAACGCACATAGCCGTAGCCGATGTTCTTGCCGATGGTGTAGCCGAAGCCGCCGCTGGTGAGGTAGCCGACCGGCTTGCCATCGCGCAGGATGGTTTCGCGGCCGACCAGCACCACGTCCGGATCGTCCACCGTAAAGCCCATGAAGCGCTTTTTCAGCGGCTTGCCCTGGATCTGCTGCAGGGCGTTGCGGCCGAAGAAATCGGTGTTCTTCTTCAGCTTCACCGCCCAGCCGAGGCCGGCTTCGACCGGCGTGTCGTTCGGGGTGATGTCCGAACCCCAGGCGCGATATCCCTTCTCCAGCCGCAGCGATTCCAGCGCGCGATAACCGACCGGGCGGATGCCATGCTTCTTGCCAGCCTCCATCAGTTGGTCGAAAACGGCGCCGATGGCCGCGATCGGTACATGCAGTTCCCAACCGAGTTCGCCGACATAGGTGACGCGCAATGCCCGGACCGTATGTCCGGCGATGGCCAGTTCGCGCACGTGGCCAAAGGGGAAAGCGGCGTTGGAGACATCCGCTTCTGTGACGGCGGCGAGCACGTCGCGCGCCTTCGGCCCCATCAGCGACAGCGTGCCCCAATCCTCGGTGACATCGATCAGGGTCGCATCGAGGCCGGCCGGGATATGGTCTTCGATCCAGCCGAAATCATGGGTGCGGAAACCGGTGCCGGTGACGATGTAGAATTTATCGTTGGCCAGCCGCGCCACCGTGAGATCCGCCTCGATGCCGCCGCGGGTGTTGAGAAGCTGGGTATAGGTCAGCCGGCCGACCGGCTTCGACACATCGTTGGCGCAGATCCAGTCGAGCGCCTTGAGCGCGTCGGGGCCGCTCATCTCGTATTTCGAGAAGGAGGACTGGTCGAAGATGCCGACCGCCTCGCGCACATGGCGATGCTCGTCGCCGACGGCCTCGAACCAGTTCTGC
>Ga0066256_1001921_pt1 | contig 25181 bp, 26 predicted proteins | sample ThiBio_1000_biof_FD_87107 | JGI IMG/M metagenome (GOLD analysis project Ga0066256, IMG submission 87107) | Wastewater bioreactor microbial communities from Cape Town, South Africa - Thiocy_expt_1000_biof (version 2) | ecosystem: Engineered > Bioreactor > Thiocyanate-remediating >... | reverse complement strand
TGAGCCAGCCCTGGCCGTTCCCCTCCAATCTCATGATCGCCTGCATGGCGCAGGCACTGGACGACAAGCTGACGCTCGACATCGAGGAAATCGCCGAGGCGATCTGGGTGAGCCGCGACGATGTGCGCCGCGCCTTCGCCGAGGAGGAGGATGCGCTGTTCCAGGTGCCGACCTCGATCGCGGTGGCGCATCATATGCTGAAGATGTGGCTGGACGCCTAGGGAGAGCGCTACAGTCGGGAGGTCTGAGGTCGAATTTGCTGTGCATCTTCTCACGCTGTCATCCCGGACTTGATCGGGGATCCCGCTTTCTTGTGCCTAATCCGGCTTCGGTTCGGCAGGGGAAGAAGAAGCGGGATCCCGGATCAAGTCCGGGATGACGTTTGGGGAAAAGCGAAAACACAGATTTCGGTCTGTTTTCATCATCTGAAAGCGGAATCTTGTCTGGATCGTGTAGAGGTGGACGCGATGTTTCCGATTGAAGAGATTTACGACGCGGCCTTTGATCGGGCGCGCTTTCCGGCGCTGGTGCAGCGGCTGGTCGAGGCGTTTGGGGCGCAGAGCGGGTTTATCGGGTGGAGCGATACGGATCGCGATGCCGGGTTCCAGGCGCAATATGGCAATGACCCGAAATGGCTGCAAAGCTATGTGCAGACCTATGCGGCGCATGACATCTTGCGGCCGCATCTTCATGCCGTGCCGGAAGGCGAAGCGACCACGGTCTGGCCGCTGTTGCAGCAGCCGGACATTCAGCAGAGCATCTTCTACCGCGACTATCTCGCGCCGCAGGGCGTGGTCGACAATATGGCGGTCAACCTCATCAAGCGGCCCGGCATCGTCGCGCATATCGCCATGCTGCGTTACGCACCGGCGGAACGTTTCTCGGAAGAGGAATGCGCCCGCATGAATGCGCTGGTGCCGCATCTGCGCCGGGCCATCTATATCCAGAGCCATCTGGTGCGCGCCGCCGATCATGCGGCGAGCGGGCAGGCCTTTGCGGGCGGTGCAAACAGTGCGCTGCTGATGCTGTCAAGCGACCGTGTGCTGCTGGAGGCGGATGCATCGCTGATACCGCTCCTGCGTCTGCGCATCGGTGAACCGATTGGCGATGGCCAGATCGGCGCAGCGATTGCGCGGGCGATCGAGACCGGGGAGCCGATCGCGATCGAGCTCCCTGCGGCTGACGAGGAGGCACAGGCGGTAAGGCTGCTGCTGGAAGCACGGCCCCTCGATATGAACCGGTTTGGCGATCTTGCGGGGGAAGACAGCGCAGCCCATGCCGTGCATGTCACCCGTGTCGACCAGACCCGCGTCATTGCCTTTGATGCGCTTGGCAGCTTTTTCGGTTTGACGGCGACGGAACTGCGCGTGCTGCGAGACGCCATCACGCAAGGCGATATCGCCAGTGTCGGTGACCGGCTCGGCATGGCGCGGGCGCCGGAACGCGGCCGCGGCCGGGCCCTCTGCCTCACCCTGCCGGTGGGCCTCACCCTGACCCTGCCGATCTACAAGCGCATTTCGAGCAACCTGCTGATCTCCGGCGCGCGCGAGAAGACCGAGGCCGACCGCCAGATCGCCGACCTCAGGATCAAGACCCCGACGCGCAACGCGCTCGCCTCCTCCCTGTCCGGCGGCAACCAGCAGAAGATCGTCATCGGCAAGTGGCTGGCGCATGGCGCCAAGCTGTTCATCTTCGACGAGCCGACGGTCGGCGTCGATGTCGGCACCAAGGCAGAGATCTACCGGCTGTTCTCGACGCTTCTGTCCAACGGCGCGGGCATCATCCTGATCTCGTCCTATCTGCCGGAGGTCTATGAGCTTGCCGACACGCTGCATGTGTTCCGGCGTGGCAAGCTGGTGGCCACGCACGGTTTCCGTACCGCGAGCCACGAGGACATACTGAGCCAGGCGCTGGCCGAGAAACAAGAAAAGACGGGAGGACAGACATGAGCACCGAGGCTATCCCCGCCGAAAAGCGCAAGCGCAACTACAACGCCCTGTTCGGCCTGACGCTTCTCGGGCTGCTCCTGCTGATGTGGATCGTGCTCGCGGTGGCGACACCATCCTTCGCGTCCGCGCTCAACATCACCAATCTTCTGCGCCAGGGCTCGCTGATCGCCATCCTCGCCGTGGGTCAGACCTTCGTCATCATCACCGGCGGCATCGATCTCTCCGTCGGCGCCATCGTCGGCTTCACCACCGTCATCGTCGCCTTGCTCATCAATGCGGGCTGGCCGATCTGGGCAGCGGTGCTGATCACGCTTCTGGTCGGCGTGGCCATCGGCCTGTTCCACGGTTTCGGCATCGTCAGGATGGGCCTGCCGCCCTTCATCATCACGCTGGCGACGATGACATCGCTGCGCGGCATCGGCCTCTTGATGACCAACGGCAACTCGATCTCGATCAACAGCGATCCGTTCCAGGCTTTCTCGCGCGGCTCGCTGCTCGGCATCCCCTATCTCTTCTGGATGGTCATCCTGGTCGCCATACCCTCCTACGTCTTCCTCCATCACACGCGCTGGGGCCGCTACCTCTTCTCGGTCGGCTCCAACGCGGAGGCCGCGCGCCTTTCCGGCGTCAACGTCCCGCGCACCATCTACATGGCCTATGTGCTGTCCGGCCTGTGCGCCGCTTTCGTCGGGGTGCTGCTGGCCTCGCGCATCGGCATCGGCAACCCGACCCAGGGTGACACCTACGAGCTGCAGGCCATCGCCTCGTCGGTCATCGGCGGCACCTCGCTGTTCGGCGCCATAGGCTCCGTGCACGGGCCGCTGATCGGCTCGTTCATCCTCTCCACCATCAACAACGGCGCCAACCTGCTCAACGTCAACACGTTCTGGCAGCGCGTCATCACCGGAGCGCTGATCATCGTCATCGTCTACTTCGACGGCCTGCGCAGGCGCGGCGGCAAATGAGCTCACGACGCGAGCGCGTTCGATCCGATGCGCCGGCATTGTCGTGAACCGACTGGAACCAGAATGAAAGCCCAAGCATGAAGGCCATCGTCTGCCGTTCGCCCGGCGAGCTTGCCATGGACGATCGCCCCGCCCCCGGTTCGCCACCGCCTGGCTGGGCGCGGATCGCGGTCAGCCATGTCGGCATCTGCGGCACGGACTATCACATCTTCGAGGGCAAGCACCCCTTCCTCGCCTATCCGCGCGTCATGGGTCACGAGGTCTCCGGCATCGTCACGGAACAAGGGGAAGGCGTCGACATCCCCGTCGGCACGCCGGTGATCATCAATCCCTATCTGTCCTGCGGCAAATGCATCGCCTGCCGGCACGGTAAGCCGAACTGCTGCGTGCGCATCGAGGTCCTGGGCGTGCATCGCGACGGCGCCATGTGCGAACAGATCCTCGTCCCGGCGGGGAACCTTTACCCGGCAAACGGCCTGTCGTTGGCCGATGCCGCGGCGGTGGAGTTCCTGGCCATCGGCGCGCATGCCGTCCGGCGCGCCCGCGCCGACGCGGGCGCCCGCGCGCTGGTCATCGGCGCCGGCCCGATCGGGCTCGGCACCGCGATCTTCGCCCGCATCGCCGGCCTCGACGTCAGCCTGCTCGACATGAGCAGCGAAAGGCTTGCCTTTGCCGTAGGCGAGCTCGGCTTCGCCACTCTCGATGGCTCGCGCAAGCCGGTGCCTGACCTGGTCAGCGACGCGACGTCGGGCGAGGGTTTCGACACGGTGTTCGATGCCACCGGCAACACCCAGTCCGTGCAGGCTGCCTTTGCCCATGTCGCGCATGGCGGCACGCTGGTGCTGGTCAGCGTGGTCAAGGACGACATCGTGTTTTCCGACCCCGAATTCCACAAGCGCGAGATGATGCTTGTCGGCAGCCGCAACGCCCTGCGTGCCGATTTCGACCACGTCGCCGCCTCGATCCGCAACGGCGCGGTGCCGATCGCCAAACTCGTCACCCACCGGACCACGCTCGACGACACCCCACGCAACCTAGCCCGCTGGGCGCACGAGAAGTCCGGCCTGATCAAGGCTGTCATCGAGGTCGGGTGAGACATCGGTTCGCGGACACTTTGGGATGAACCGGAACATCCACCGTAACTCTTCGCGAGGTCACAGCATGGATTCCAGGGTCTCCGCGACGGAGCTTCGCCGCTCCGCCCGGGGATGACGACGTGGGAGAACTATTCGCTTGCCGACAGCTTCAGCTCGACCCGCTCGGCGGGAAAGCGCGACTCGGAAAACTGGATCGGCCGGCCATCCGGCGTGACGTTGATCGCCACCGTGACCAGCACAATGGCGCCCGGTTGCAGATCGAGCGCGGCGAGATCGTCGGCATCGGCATGACGCGCCGACAACACTGTCGACTGCCTTAGATAGTCATCGACGCCGAAGCGTCTGAGCGAAGCGGTGATGGACCCGGTTTCGGCCATGGCGTCCTCGATGCCGGCAAAGCGCCCGGCCTCGAACCAGGCCGAGGCGCGCGACACCGGATGGCCATCGGCCTCGCCACGGGTCTCGAGCCGGATGACGGCGGCGCCCCTGGCGATGCCCAGCGCCTCGGCTATGCGCCGGGTCGCCGGTTCGGTCCATGAGGAAAGCAGCGCGATATGCCGTTCCGTCGTCTGGCCCTGCAGGCCCGTGGAAAAGCGTGTGCGCGCGCCGATGGGATAGGAGAGCCGCTTGCGTGACAGGACGAAGGTGCCGCGCCCCTGTTCGGCCCTGAGCACGCCATCCTGCACCAGGGCGGCGATGGCACTGCGCACCGTATGCCGGTTGACGCCGTAGCGCTCGGCCAGCGCCATTTCAGGCGGCAGCGCGGCATTCTCGGCGAAATCGCCGCTCGCGATCGCCTGCAGGATCTTGTCGGCGATCTGCCGCCACAGCGACACGCCGCTGCGCCGCTCGATGCTGTTTGCCTGTCCGCTCATGGCCCCCGCCATTCGTCGCCGCCCGTGTCACGCATCCGTCATGGACTCGCGCTAGATAGGAACTATAATTTGTATAGTTGTCTATATCAATAGACAAATATTACGCACAGGAGTGACCGCGATGCGAGGACAGGAAGCCCGCGAGCAGGCCGGCCGCAAGGCGGCGATGGCGACGCTGGCGCGGGCCGGCGGCGATGAGATGCTGCGGCTATGGGCTGACGCGGGGCTGCCCGAGGACGCCGAGATGCTGCGCGGACCGGAAACCGGCCTGGTGACCGTGCGTGGCCGCATCGGTGGCGGCGGCGCGCCCTTCAACGTCGGCGAGGCGACCGTCACCCGCGCCACGGTCAGGCTGCCTTCCGGCCATGTCGGTCACAGCTACGCGCTGGGTCGCGATAAGCGCAAGGCAAGGCTTGCGGCGATCGCCGACGCGCTGTGGCAGGACCCTGCGCGCCGCGAGGAGATCGAGGCGCGCATCATCGCGCCGCTACGGGCGGAGCACGAGAAGGCGCATGAGCAGCGCCGCGCGGAAACGGCGGCAACGAAGGTGGACTTCTTCACCATGGTTCGCGGAGAGGATTGATGGACGTCACGGCTCACGCAATCGACGGCGGCTTCGCCGACCCGGTCTTCAACGCCCAGACGGTCTTTCGAGCCGTGATGGATGCGATGGCCCGTCCCGGGACCATCCAGCCCATGCCAGGCCTCGCCCGCCCGCCGGAGCCGCTGGCATCGGCCGCCGGGGCGGTTGCCCTGACGCTGTGCGACAACGACCCCCCGGTCTGGCTCGACCACGCCTTGCAGGCGGCGCCCGCCATCAAGGCCTGGCTCGGCTTCCATTCGGGCGCGCCGCTCGCCAACACGCCGGCCGACGCGCATTTCGCGCTGGTGGCCGCTCCTGCCGAGATGATGGCGCTCGACGGTTTCTCGCAGGGCACGCAGGAATATCCGGACCGCTCGACGACGCTTGTCCTGCAGGTCGGCGACTTCACCTCGGGCACGCCGCTGCTGCTCGAAGGCCCCGGCATCGAGACAACCGCAACCATCGCCCCGGCGCGCATGCCGCGCCATTTCGTCGAGCAGTGGAAGCAGAACAGCCAGCGTTTCCCGCGCGGCGTCGACCTGATCCTCGCCGGCCCGAACGGCATCGCCTGCCTGCCGCGCACCACCCGCGTCAAGACGATGGAGGCCTGATATGTATGTGGCTGTGAAAGGCGGCGAAGCCGCTATTGCCAACGCGCATCGCCTCCTGGCCGATCGGCGTCGCGGCGATCGTTCGGTGCCGGCGCTGCGCCTCGACCAGATCGTCGAGCAGCTCGCGCTGGGTGTCGACCGGGTCATGAGCGAAGGTTCACTCTACGACCGCGAGCTTGCCGCGCTTGCCGTGGTCCAGGCGCGCGGCGACCTCATCGAGGCGATCTTCCTGGTGCGCGCCTACCGCACCACCTTGCCGCGCTTCGGCTACAGCAATCCCGTCGACACCGGCGCCATGCGCGTCGAACGCCGTGTCTCGGCAACCTACAAGGACCTTCCCGGAGGCCAGCTTCTGGGACCGACCTTCGACTATACCCACCGGCTGCTCGATCCCGAGCTGGCCGCGGGTGCCGACGTCGCCGAGCCGGCGCGGCGCGAAAGCGAGGCCGAACCCATGCCGCGCGTCTCGGCGATCCTCGCCCACGAAGGGTTGATCGAACCGGACGGCGACATGCCGCGCGACCATGTGGCCGGCGATATCACGCGCGAGCCGCTGGAATTTCCCATGGCGCGCGACATCCGTCTGCAGGCGCTGTCACGCGGCGACGAGGGTTTCCTGCTGGCGCTCGGTTATTCCACCCAGCGCGGCTATGCCCGCAACCATCCCTTCGTCGGCGAAGTGCGGATCGGCGAGGTCGAGCTGGAGCTCGACGTGCCAGAACTGCCGTTCGCCGTGCCGCTGGGCTCCATCCGCGTCACCGAATGCCAGATGGTCAACCAGTTCAAGGGCTCGGCCAAGGCGCCGCCGCAGTTCACGCGCGGCTACGGCCTTGTCTTCGGCCAGAGCGAGCGTAAGGCGATGGCCATGGCGCTGTGCGACCGGGCGCTGCGCGCCAGCGAACTGGGCGAGGACGTCGTCGCCGCTGCGCAGGACGAGGAATTCGTCATCTCGCACGCCGACAATGTCCAGGCGACCGGCTTCGTCGAGCATCTGAAGCTGCCGCACTATGTCGACTTCCAGGCCGAGCTCGATCTCGTGCGCCGCATGCGGGCCGAATACGACGCGCGTGCGAACGCCGGCCCGGTCGACGAGAAGCGCGAGGCCGCCGAATGATCGAGGGCCTTTCCCACATGACCTTCATCGTCCGTGACCTCATGCGGATGAGCAATATCCTCGCCAGCGTTTTCGACGCCCGCGAGGTCTATGACAGCGGCGGCGCGCAGTTCTCGCTGTCGCGGGAGAAGTTCTTCCTGGTCGGCGATATCTGGATCGCTGTGATGGAAGGCGAGCCGCTGCCCCAGCGCAGCTACAACCACATCGCCTTCAAGATCGATGAGGCCGATTTCGACCGCTACGTCGAGCGCGTCCGGAAACTGGGCCTAGACATGCGCCCGCCGCGCCCACGCGTCGAGGGCGAGGGTCGCTCGATCTACTTCTATGACGACGACAACCACATGTTCGAGCTGCACACCGGCACGCTTGCCGAGCGGCTGGCGCGCTATGCAAAGGGACTCGAGGTCGCATCATGACCGACATCGCCACCTACAATTTCGCCTATCTCGACGAGCAGACCAAGCGGATGATCCGCCGGGCGATCCTCAAGGGCATCGCCATTCCCGGCTACCAGGTGCCTTTCGCCTCGCGCGAGATGCCGATGCCCTATGGCTGGGGCACCGGCGGCGTGCAGGTCACAGGCTCGACCCTCGGCCGGGACGATGTGTGGAAGGTGATGGCCCGGGGCGCGGGCGACCCGACAACCGCGGTCCCGATCCGCCCCTTCTCCAGAAAGGTCGCCAATGCCGCCGTCCCCCCCGACACGCCCAGCGCCACCATCATCCAGACCCGCCACCGCATTCCCGAGCATCCTCTCGCGGCCGGCCAGGTGCTGGTCTTCCAGGTGCCGATCCCCGAGCCGCTGCGCTTCCTCGAGCCGCGAGAAACCGAAACGCGCAAGATGCACGCGCTTGAGGAATACGGCCTGATGCATGTGAAGCTCTACGAGGACATCGCCCGCCACGGCCGCATCGCCACGACCTATGCCTATCCGGTCAAGGTCGAGGGCCGCTATGTGATGGATCCCTCGCCGACGCCGAAATTCGACAATCCGAAGATGCATCGTTCGCCGGCCTTGCAGCTTTTCGGCGCCGGTCGCGAAAAGCGCATCTATGCCCTGCCGCCCTTTACCGACGTCGTCAGCCTCGATTTCGAGGATCACCCTTTCGAAGTGCAGACCTTCGACCAGCCCTGCGCGCTCTGCGGCGCCGAGAACGTCTATCTCGACGAAGTGATCCTCGATGACCACGGCGGCCACATGTTCGTCTGTTCGGACACCGACCATTGCGAGAAGCGCCGCGCTGACCCTGCCTCCCCCTTGTGGGAAGGTCGCGCCGGAGGCGCGGGTGCGGGTGATCAGGCAGCGACCCCTGCAACCCCCATCCCGGCGCTGCGCGCCGACCCTCCCCACGAGGGGGAGGGTAAGGAGGCACAATGACCGACGAACCCCTGCTGCGCGTCTCCGCGCTTTCCAAATTCTATGGCTCGCGCGTCGGCTGCGAGAACATCACCTTCGATCTCTGGCCGGGAGAGGTGCTTGCCATCGTCGGTGAATCCGGCTCGGGCAAGACCACGCTGCTCAACTGCCTGTCGACCCGGCTGCTGCCGTCCTCCGGCACCGCCAGCTACCGCATGCGCGACGGCCAGTGGCGCGAGCTCTACCGGATGAGCGAGGCCGAGCGCCGCTTCCTGATGCGCACCGACTGGGGCTTCGTCCACCAGAACCCGGCGGACGGCCTGCGCATGACGGTTTCAGCCGGCGCCAATGTCGGCGAGCGGCTGATGGCGGTGGGCGATCGCCATTACGGCAACATCCGTGCCACCGCCGTCGACTGGCTGTCGCGCGTCGAGATCGACGAGGACCGCATCGACGACGAGCCGCGCTCCTTTTCGGGCGGCATGCGCCAGCGCCCGCAGATCGCCCGCAACCTCGTGACGGGCCCGCGGCTGGTGTTCATGGACGAGCCCACCGGCGGTCTCGACGTCTCGGTGCAGGCGCGCCTGCTCGATCTCCTGCGCGGCCTCGTCACCGACCTCGGCCTCGCGGCCATCGTGGTCACCCACGACCTCGCCGTGGCGCGGCTCCTGTCGCAGCGCATGATGGTGATGAAGGACGGCCACGTCGTCGAAAGCGGCCTCACCGACCGCGTGCTCGACGATCCGCGCGCGCCTTACACGCAGCTTCTCGTTTCCTCGATCCTGCAGGTTTGACGATGACGCTTGATGCTGTCCCGCCGACGAATGACAATTGGAGACCCCACTGATGGCCACGCCACTCGTTGTTTCCGACGTCGCCAAGAGCTTCACCATGCATCTGCGCGACGGCATAAGGCTGCCGGTCGTCGCCGGCGTTTCCTTCTCGATCCGGGCCGGCGAATGCACCGTGCTGGGCGGCCCCTCCGGCGCCGGCAAGAGTTCCATCCTGAAGATGCTCTACGGCAATTATGCCGTCGATGAAGGCCAGATCATCGTCCACCACGATGGCGGCCTGATCGACCTGGCCACCGCCAGCCCGCGCACGGTGCTCGGCGTGCGCCGCCAGACCATCGGGTACGTCAGTCAGTTCCTGCGCCCCGTGCCGCGCGTCACGGCGCTCGACGTCGTCGCCGAACCGCTGGTCGAGCGCGGCGAGGACCGCGAGGCGGCACGCCTGAAGGCGCGCACATTGCTTGCCCAGCTCAACCTGCCTGAAAAACTCTGGTCGCTGCCGCCGGCGACCTTCTCCGGCGGCGAACAGCAGCGCGTCAACATCGCGCGCGGCTTCATAACCGATCATCCGATCCTGCTGCTCGACGAGCCGACGGCCTCGCTCGATGCCCGCAACCGCGAGGTCGTCATCGACCTGATCGCCGCCAAGAAGGCGGCCGGCGTGGCGCTGCTCGGCATCTTTCACGACCACGATGTGCGCGAGGCCGTGGCCGACCGCGTCATCGACGTCACCGCCTTCGCCGCCGGAAAGATCGCAGCATGAGCCTGAAGCTGTCGGAAACGCCGTTGGTCCATCCGACGGCACAGGTCGAGAACTCGACACTCGGCCGCTGGACCGAGATCGCCGACCGCAGCCGCGTCTCGGAAAGCGAACTCGGCGACTATTCCTACATGATGCAGGATTGCGCCGTCTGGTGCGCGACCATCGGCAAGTTCTCCAACATCGCCGCGAGCGTCCGCATCAACGCGACCAACCATCCGACATGGCGGCCGACGCTGCATCACTTCACCTACCGCGCGTCCGACTACTGGGAGGACGCCGAGCATGAGACCGAGTTCTTCGCCCAACGCCGCGCCAGGCGCGTCACGATCGGCCACGACACCTGGCTCGGCCATGGTTCGACCATCCTGCCGGGCGTGACCGTCGGCGATGGCGCCGCTGTCGGCGCCGGCGCTGTCGTCTCGAAGGATGTCGCGCCCTACACCATCGTCGGCGGCGTACCGGCAAAACCGATCCGGGAGCGTTTCGACCGCCGCACCGCCGAGCGCTACCAGGCGCTCGCCTGGTGGGACTGGGACCACGCCCGGCTGCGCGCCGCGCTCGATGATTTCCGCGAGCTGGAGGCGGAAGCCTTCCTTGAGAAATACGAAGGGCTGTCCCGCCACGGCTGAGCACCGCCGGCATTCACACCCCTGACATGGGATTGGGACAAGACGCGACGTCCCAAGGAGATCGCCATGTCCGATTCAACCAGACCTTCGCTTGCCGGATTTTTCGAAGGCACCAACCCGACGCCGCCGGTCCACCTCGGCACCCGTTACGACGCGTCGGGCAATTTCCTCGCCGAGCCCGGCAACACGGTTGTCTGCCATCTGGTCGAGGGCTCGCCGTCCGAGGGCGCCATCGTCGCGATACGCGGGCGCATGCGGGCCATGCCTGATGCCGACCGGCTGGCCTTCACCCCGGTCTCCAGCCTGCATATGACGCTCTTCCAGGGCATCATCGAATATCGCCGCCGCCTGCCCTTCTGGCCCCACGACATCGCGCTCGACACCGGCATCGACGAGATGACGCGCCTCCTTCTGGAGCGGCTTGAAGGCTTCCAGGGGCTTGGCGCGTTTCGGATCAAGGCCACCGGCGTGACGCCGAACGGCCTCAATGTCGCCGGCGCCACGCCGGAAGACGAACGCGTCATGCGCGCCTGGCGCGATGCTCTGACGGTACCGTTCGGCTACCGCCATCCCGACCATGACGGATACGTCTTCCACATCACCCTCGCCTATCAGATCCGGCGTCTGGCGGACGACAGGGCGCCAGAGTGGCAGGCGCTGTTCGACGACTGCATGGACCTTCTGGCGCGCGAAGCTCCTGTCATCGAGCTCAAGGCGCCGGCCTTCTGCGCCTTTCGCGACATGAAGCACTTCGAGGAATTGCTGGTTCTCGGCTGAGAGCCGGTCACGTCAGTGGCTGTGGGCGGTAACAAAACTGACATCATTCCGACACCCCAGCTTCACGCGCCTGCGCTAGCGAAAAACCGACAGGCTTCAACAGCGACTGGACTGGAATTCGTCATGTCTGCCACACTCGAAATCCGCGGCGTCACGCGCCGATTTGGCAAGAACACCGCTGTCAGCGACGTCAACATCTCGATTCCGCAGGGTCAGATGGTCGGCGTCATCGGTCGCTCCGGCGCCGGCAAGTCGACCCTCCTTCGCATGATCAACCGTCTCATCGACCCCAGCCAGGGGTCGATTTTTTTTGACGGCGCGGAGGTCTCCAGCCTGCGCGGCTCGCCGCTGCGGCGCTGGCAGCGCGACTGCGCCATGATCTTCCAGCAGTTCAATCTCGTGCCGCGCCTCGACGTGCTGACCAATGTGCTGCTCGGCCGGCTGAATCATCGCTCGACCATGTCGAACCTGCTCGGCATCTTCTCGCGCGGCGAATGCGCCGAGGCGGTCGCCGCGCTCGAGCGCCTCGACATCGCCCGTACCGCGCTGCAGCCCGCGGGTACGCTCTCCGGCGGCCAGCAGCAGCGCGTGGCGATCGCCCGCGCCATGATGCAGCAGCCCAGGGTGATCCTCGCCGACGAGCCGATCGCCTCGCTCGACCCGCTCAACGCCAAGGTGGTGATGGACTCGCTCCAGGACATCAACCTGCGCGACGGCATCACCGTCGTCACCAACCTTCACACGCTGGATACCGCCCGCGCCTATTGCAACCGCATCATCGGCATGGCCGGCGGCAAGGTGGTCTTCGACGGCCCGCCGGAGGAACTCAACCGCGATGCCGTGCGCCTGGTCTATGGCGCCGATGCCAACGGCGCCGAGATCTCCGAAGCCATCACCTCCACGAGCGCCGGCTTCAGGCAGAAGATCGCGGCCGCCGGACCGCTCGAACCCGCATTCCCGGGCTACTAGGCCATGACCCGGACCCGGGCGTCCACGCCGGAGTGGGGCGGACGTCGGGATCCGCAAGGATCATGGCCTGATCGGCGCGACCGGGATCGTCAGCCCGCGTCAAGGGCACCCGAAGTCAAGGCCACCCAAGTCTAGGGCACTTGTCAAAATCAGAACGCAGCCGGCGCGTGGCCGGAACCTACAGGAGAGAGACCAATGTTCAGGAAGATGGTTTTCGGCGCCGTATCGCTGCTCGCGATGGCCGCCAACGCGGCTCACGCCGCTGACATCAAGGAGTTTCGCGTCGGCATCCTCGGCGGCGAGAACGAAGCCGACCGCCTGCGCAACTATCAGTGCCTGGCCGACCACCTGAAGGCCGAATTCGGCTTCGAGAAGGTCTCGCTGTTCCCCGCCGCCGACTATGACGGCGTCATCCAGGGCCTGCTCGGCGGCACGCTCGACTTCGCCGAACTCGGCGCTTCCGGCTACGCCAGCGTCGTCCTGAAGGACCCCAAGGCGGTCACCCCGATCCTCACCACCCAGCAGACCGACGGCGCCACCGGCTACTATTCGATCGGCCTTGCGCTGAAGTCCTCCGGCATCACCGACATCAAGTCCGCCAAGGGCAAGAAGCTCGGCTACGCCGACCCGGACTCGACCTCAGGCTATCTGATCCCGCTGACCCAGATTCCGAAGGACACCGGCGCCTCGAACGAAGCCTTCTTCGCCTCGACGCAGTTCAACGGCGGCCACGAGAACAACATCCTGGCCGTGCGTGACGGCAAGGTCGACGTGGCGGTGGACGATTCCTCCGGCATCGGCAACTTCAAGGACGGCTACACCTCCGGCACCTTCCACAAGGTCGCCGCCAAGGGCGCTGTCGACCCGAACGACTTCGTCGAAGTCTGGCGCTCGGGCCTGATCCCGAACGGCCCGCTGGTCGTGCGCACCGCGATCGGCGCCGACATGACCGCCAAGCTGACCGACTTCTTCACCAACCTGCCCAAGAAGGACAAGGCCTGCTTCGAAGGCGTGGAAGGCGGCGACTTTACCGGCTACGTCCCGGTCAAGCCGGACTTCTACAACGTCATCGTTGAAGCCCGTAAAGCTGCCATCGGCGGCTAAGGCAAACCAGGAAGGGCGGCGACACCTCCAGCGCCGCCCTTCTTGTATCCGCGATCATGACCCTATCCGCGACAGTCCATTCCGACGCGACGAACCAGGCGGCAGACGCCTGGCGACGCCAGACATCCCTGCGCCGGCTCTACACGACCCTCGGGGTCGGCCTGTTGCTCGTCGCCCTTGCCGGAACCATGTGGTTCGCCGACGAAGCCAATGCCGGTCACTTCTTCGAGCGGCTGCCCCACATACTGGACTTCCTGAGCTGGCTCGTCCCCAAGGACTGGAACGACGTCTGGCGGGCCCTGTTCGACATCGCCTCCCCGCATGACAACGGCACCCAGGAATATAATTTCCCGCTCGGACGAGCCTATGTCTGGGGCAATTTCTACATCCCCGAATATTTCGAGCTGATGCTGACCACGCTCAACGTGGCGCTGGTCTCGACTTTCATCGGTTTCGTCTTCGCCGTACCCTTCTCCTTCATCGCCGCGCGCAACCTGACGCCGCATCCCGTCTTGAGGCTCATCGTCAAGCGGTTCATGGAACTGCTGCGCGCCTTTCCCGAGATCGTCATCGCCGGCCTGTTCGCGGCCATCGTCTCGATCGGCCCGATCGCCGCCATCATCGCCATCGGCCTGCATTCGATCGGCGCCCTGGGCAAGCTGTTCTACGAGATCAACGAGAACATCGACATGCGCGCCGAGGAGGGCCTTCGGGCCGTCGGCGCCAACTGGTTCGAGCGCGTGCGCTTCGCCGACCTGCCGCAGGTGCTGCCCAATTTCATGTCCTATACGCTGCTGCGCATCGAGATCAACGTTCGCGCCTCGACCATCATCGGCGCCGTCGGCGGCGGCGGTATCGGCGAGGAGCTGAAGCTGTCCATCTCGCGTGGCTTCGGCGCCAAGACGCTGGCGCTGGTGCTGCTCCTGTTCACGACGATCTTCCTCATCGACCAGTTCTCCGCCTGGCTGCGCCGCAAGCTCGTCGGCGAGCAGGCCTTCGCGACGGGGGCGTGATCATGGCGACGATGACAGCCGACGAAATCCAGGCCATCGAGGAACGCTTCCCGCAGGTGTTCCAGCGGCCGATGCACAAGCGCTTCGGCCCGCTGCTGATGCTGGCCGGAACGCTTCTCTACCTCGTCTATGCCGTGTGGTTCTTCAACCTGCCGCAGGTTCTGCGGGAATCGCACTGGGAGCGCCTGCCGCTCTTCCTGACGCAATGGATCAGCTATGACGTGCAGCCGATCTTCCCGCTCGACGCCCCGCAGATCACGGCCAAGTACCCGCGCTTCTCTGTGCTCGGCGCCGATCCGCACCCGGACTGGGTGAAGACCAACGCCGACGGCTCCGTGACCGTACTGGTCGCGGGCGAGACCCGATCCGTCACCTTCACCAGGACCGAGGCGACGATCATTGCCAACGGCATGACGGTGCCGGTCTCGATGGCGTCGGGCAAACCGGTTGTTTCGGGGCCGGTTCCGGACTGGATCACGGCGCATGACGAGGAAGTGGTCGCCGACATGGGCTTTGCCGGCGAGGTTCGCGTCGCCGCCGATCGCGTCAAGGTGCGCAAGCGTTTCCTCGGATGGGCGAATTTCGTCTTCGACCCGCGTTCGCCCTTCTTCGAGAAATCGGCCGGCGAGGTGATCTCGCTGATCGTCTCGGGACCTGAGCTGAAGCCCGGCACATCCAACCTCGCCCTGGCCATCGACAACATCTGGTACAACAGCCAGTGGCAGCACGGGGACGTCTGGACGAAACTGCTGCAGACCATCGTCATGGCGTTTCTCGGCACGCTGCTCGGCGGCATCGTCGCCTTCCCGCTCGCCTTCTTCGCGGCGCGCAACATCACGCCGAGCCGGCTGGCCAACCAGGTGCTGAAGCGCTTCTTCGACTTCATGCGCTCCATCGACATGCTGATCTGGGCGCTGTTCTTCACCCGCGCCTTCGGGCCCGGCCCGCTGGCGGGAAGTGCCGCGATCTTCTTCACCGAGATCGGCACGCTCGGCAAAACCTATTCCGAGGCGCTGGAGAACATCGACGAGAAGCCGCGCGAGGGCGTGCTCTCGACGGGCGCCGACAACCTCATGGTTCAGCGCTACGGCGTGCTGCCGGAAGTGATCCCGGTGTTCATCAGCCAGACGCTATACCAGTGGGAATCCAACACGCGCGGCGCCACGATCATCGGCGCGGTCGGCGCCGGCGGCATCGGCCTGAAGCTGTGGGAGGCGATGCGCACCAACTCCAACTGGGCCAACGTGTTCTACATGGTGCTGCTGATCCTGCTTGTCGTCTTCATCTTCGACAACATTTCCAGCTTCCTGCGCCGCAGGCTGAGCCGCACCATTCACGACTACAACAGGCTGCAGGCCGAGCGGAGTTAGCCCAGACTTCGTCATCCTCGGCTTGACCGAGGATGACGAAGTGAGTGGCTTTAAGCCGCCTTCTTCCACCCATCCCGGATATGCTTGTATCCGTCGCGGTAGACCGCCTCGGGTGTCTCCGCGAAATCCCTCCACACCTTGGTCGCCGCCGCCAGATCCTTGAGCGAGCGGCCGAAGGCCTCGATGGTCAGCCAGCCATCGTAGCCGCTCTTGCGGATCGCGGCGAAAGTCTCCTTCCACGGAATGTTGCCGCGTCCCGGAACGCCGCGATCATTCTCGGAGATATGGATGTGGGCGATGTTGCCGACATGGCGCGTATAGGCTCCGATCGGGTCGGCCTCCTCGATGTTGGCGTGGAAGGTGTCGTACATCGCCTTGATATGCGGCCGGTCGATCGCGTCGATATGCGCCGACAGGTCCGCCATGGTGTTGAGCAGGTAACATTCGAAGCGGTTGAGCGCTTCCAGCCCGATGGTCACGTCCTTCGTGCCGGCATGGTCGCCGATCGCTCGCTGCGAGGCGACCGAGCGCTTCTTCTCGGCCGCGGTCGGCCCGCCGCCGGAGAAGGCGCCGAGCGTCGAATGCAGCGGGCCGCTGAGCGTGCGGGCGCCGAGCGCGTCGGCACAGTCGATGGCCCATTTCATGTAATCGACGCCCGCCTTGCGCGTCGCGGCGTCGGGCGAGATCAGGTTCATCGCCGGATCGCCCATCGCCGACACGGCAGTACGTTCCAGGCCGATGCGATCCAGCAGGTCGCCGAGCTTCCTGTAGTCGTCCGGCTTGCCGACGAAGACTGGTATTTCAACGCCGTCGAAGCCCGTTGCCTTGATGTCCCTCAGCAGCGCCTCGTGCTTCGTCGAAACGCTGGTCGTCCACAAGAACATGCACATGCCGATCTTCATCGACATCCCTCCCCCGGTTTGGCGGCCAGCCACCACTTGCGAAGGCGGGCCACACTCCCCCTCATCCGGCACTTCGCGGCCACCTTCTCCCCACTGCGGAGAAGCGAGGCGTCAGCGCCTGTCACTCCTCTCCCCCTCGGAGAGAGGTCGGATTGCCCCGAATTGCGTTTGCAATTCGGCTGGCAATCCGGGCGAAAGGGCGCCGTCGCTTGCTAAAGCCTGGTCCACGCCCCATTCTTCTTCGACGACTTCACGCAGGCCTCGATGAAGGCCATGCCCTCGACGCCATCCTCGATCGTCGGAAACACCACGTCCTTGCCCGGCTTGCCGCCCTTCCTGCGCGCCGCGCGGATGGCGCGGGCCGCTTCCTGGTAGATGTTGGCGAAACCCTCGAGGTAGCCCTCGGGATGGCCGGACGGAACGCGGCTGACCCGCGCCGCGACCGGCATCGCGCCGGCGCCGGCCCGCGTCAGCAACTGCTTCGGCTGGCCGAACGGCGTGTACCAGAGATAGTTCGGGTCGGCTTGCACCCATTCCAGGCCGCCCTTCGAGCCGTAGATGCGCAGCTTCAGCCCGTTCTCATGGCCGGGCGCCACCTGGCTGGCCCAGATCATGCCTTTCGCCGGATGCGTCTTTCCGACCGGTTTGAACCGCAGCATCACGTTGACGTTGTCGTCGAGCTGGCGCCCCGGCACGAAGGCGTCGAGGTCGGCCGACAGCGAATCCAGCTCCAGCCCGGAGACGAAGCGGGCGAGGTTGTAGGCATGGGTTCCGATGTCGCCAAGCGCACCACCGGCGCCGGCCTGCTTGGGGTCCGAGCGCCACGAGGCCTGCTTCTGGCCGGTGGCCGCCAGGTCTTCCGTCAGCCAGTCCTGCGGATATTCGGACTGCACGATGCGGATGTTGCCGAGCAGGCCCTTGGCGACCATCTCGCGCGCCTGCCGGACCATCGGATAGGCCGTGTAGTTGTGCGTCAGCACGAAGACCTTGCCGGTCTTCTCGACAACCGCGGCAAGCTTCTTCGCCTCGGCCAGCGATGTCGCCAGCGGCTTGTCGCAGATGACGTGGATGCCGGCCTCGAGAAAGGCTTTGGCGGCAGGAACGTGGACGTTGTTGGGCGTCACGATCGCAACCGCCTCGATGCCGTCCGGCCGCGTCGCTTCCGCCTTGGCCATCTCGGCATAGGACGTATAGCTGCGCTCGGGATCGAGCCCGAGCTCGGCGGCGGACGCCTTGGCGCGGGCGGGATCGGACGACAGCGCGCCAGCAACCAGCACGAAATCATTGTCCATGCGCGCCGCGATCCGATGCACGCCGCCGATGAAGGCTCCCTGCCCGCCACCAACCATGCCGTAGCGGATCGGCCCGCCGGCTGTTTCCGATTTCGATGCGCCGACCATTCTTCTCCTCCATTGTCTTGGATCCCCCTCGCCCTCGTGGGAAGGGTAGCCGCAGCGCCGGATGGCCAATGACGCGGAGCCGCACGGCCCGCGCCCCTCTCCTGTCCGCTGCGCGGATCGACCCTCCCTTCAAGAGGGAGGGAAAGCAAGCATCAAATCCCCATCATGGCGCGCAGCAGCTTCTTGTCGGTGGCGCCGCCGGCAAAGTCGTCGAACGCCTTTTCCGTCACCCGGATGATGTGATGCTGGATGAAGGGTGCGCCTTCCGCCGCTCCATCCTCGGGGTGCTTCAGGCAGCATTCCCATTCCAGCACTGCCCAGGAATCGTAGTTGTGCTGCGTGAGCTTGGAGAAGATGCCGCTGAAATCCACCTGTCCGTCACCCAGCGAGCGGAACCGGCCGGCCCGGTTGACCCAGCCCTGATAGCCTGAATAGACGCCCTGCCGGCCGGTCGGGTTGAATTCCGCGTCCTTGACGTGAAACGCCTTGATCCGCTCGTGGTAGATGTCGATGAACTGGAGATAGTCGAGCTGCTGCAGCAGGAAGTGCGACGGATCGTAGTTGATGTTGCAACGCTTGTGGCCGCCGACCGCGTCAAGGAACATCTCGAAGGTCGCGCCATCGAAAACGTCCTCGCCGGGATGGATTTCGTAGCCGACGTCGACGCCATTATCCTCGTAGACGTCGAGGATCGGCTTCCAGCGCTTGCCGAGCTCGGAGAACGCTTCCTCGATGAGCCCCGCCGGCCGCTGCGGCCAGGGATAGAGATAGGGGAAGGCGAGCGCACCCGAGAAGGTAACCGAGGTCTTGAGGCCCAGGTTCCTCGATGCCTTCGCGCCGAACTTCATCTGCTCGACAGCCCACTTCTGTCGCGCCTTCGGGTTGTTGTGCACCGAGGCCGGCGCGAAGCCGTCGAACTGCGCGTCATAGGCCGGGTGCACGGCGACCAGTTGCCCCTGGAGATGCGTCGACAGCTCGGTGATCTCGACGCCAGCGTCGGCGCAGATGCCCTTCACCTCGTCGCAATAGGCCTTCGACGAGGCTGCCTTCTCCAGGTCGAACAGACGCCCGTCCCAGGTCGGGATCTGCACCCCCTTGTAGCCCAGGCTGGCCGCCCATTTGGCGATCGACGGCAGTGAGTTGAACGGCGCGGCATCCCCCGCGAACTGCGCCAGGAACAGGCCCGGACCCTTCATCGTCGTCGGCATTTCTCGCATCCTCCCTTAGCGCGACCGAACGTGGCGCCCGGCACAGGTTGCGGCCGGCCCGCCACGGTCTCATGCATGGCGCGTCCGCGCCTTGCCTCCCATTCTGGTATTACCAAATATGCAGCATTGGTCAAGCCATGCAATCATTGCCAGGCGCGCTGGGCCTTTTCACAAATTCTCATTATAGCTCAATATAATCAATCAAATAGACATCAAATGAAGTTCCTTATGCGAACTTCTTGCCGATCCGGGGAAATTGCTGTAGAGGTCGAAACAGGCCCAATTGGTCGAACCAGATTGAGGAGAAACGCTGGGGCGCCCTGAGGGGGAGGAGTCATGCGTGGCCAGGCGGCGACGCAGGTAGCAGGCGAGCCGTACAGGCGAATTTGGGAAGGACTGACGATGCATCTTTCGACGCACAACTGGATGCGAGCCGAGCCGTTGGAGACGACGCTCAAGCGCATCAAGAAATTCGGCTACGAGTCGATCGAGATTTCCGGCGAGCCCGAACAGTACAAGACCAAGGAGACGCGCGCGCTGCTGAAGGAGCATGGCATCCGCTGCTGGGGCGCGGTGACCCTGATGCTTGGCGAGCGCAACCTTGCCGCCAAGAACCAGGGCCAGCGCGAACGCTCGGTGCAATATGTCAAGGACGTGCTGACGATGGTCAGCGAACTCGATGGCGAGATCATCACGCTGGTTCCCGCCACGGTCGGCAAGGTGGTGCCGGACGGCACCGAGGCCGAGGAATGGGAATGGGTGGTCGACGCCACGCGGGAGTGCTTCACGCACGCCAAGAAGGTCGGCGTCAGGATCGCGATCGAGCCGCTCAACCGCTTCGAGACCTATCTGTTCAATCGTGGCGCCCAGGCGCTGGCGCTGGCCGACGCGGTAAGCCCGGAATGCGGCGTCTGCCTCGACGCCTATCATATCCACATGGAGGAATTTAACGTCTACGACGCGATCCGTAAGATCGGCAAGCGCCTCTACGACTTCCATGTCGCCGACAACAACCGCTTCGCCGCCGGCCTCGGGCAGATCGACTGGCCCAAGATCGTCGCCACGCTGAAGGAGGTCGGCTACGACGGCGCGCTGACCAACGAATTCGTCGCCCCGGTGGATCGCACGCCCGCCGCGCCCTATCCGGAAATGGTCGAACGCAATCCTGTCGACATCTCCCCCGAGCAGCTCAAGTTCATTCAGGACCACGGCTCGAGCCTGCTCACCGAGAAATTCTACACCGACCAGATGCGCATCAACGCCGAAACGCTGCTGCCGCTGATCAAGTAGGGCATGATCCTGAAAAGTTGCAGACTTTTCAGATGAGATCATGCTTCAAAAACAAAGCCTTAGAGCGGGATAGCCGACTCCCTTTCAGCTCATCCCGCTCTAGTCGATCGTCTGTTGGAATTTGCCCTTCCGCCCTGGTCGGCGGCAGGGCCGGGGATGAACATGCGCATCAAAAGCGTCCAAGCCTGGTGGGTCCGCATTCCGATCGAGACGGCGCGTCAGCACCGTAGCGATTTCGGCCAGGTCACCACCTTCGATGCCGCCATCCTGCGCATCGACACCGATGACGGGCTTGTCGGCTGGGGCGAAGGCAAGAACGCCGCCGGCAGTGCCGGCAGCTATGGCGCGTTGGTGCATCTGCTGAACCACGAGATCGGCCCGCAACTGATCGGCCGCGACCCGGCCGATCTCGGCATCATCTGGGAGATGCTCTACAATGGCGTGCGGCACGACAGCGCGGCCCGTTCCGGCCACGCCATGCCGCAACTTGCCAGGCGTGGCCTCACCACCGCCGCCATCAGCGCCGTCGACATCGCGCTCTGGGACATCCTCGGCAAATCGCTCGGCCAGCCGGTGTGGCGGCTGCTGGGCGGCCGCAAGCTGGACCGCATGCCGGCCTATGCCTCCGGCGGCTGGGCCTCGGCGGATCCTAGGGGAGACCATCGAAACTCCTATCTCGCCAAGGGGGGCTCAAGGGCGCTCAAGAGGGGGGTGGGGGGGATGGAGGGCGCCGCGTGTGTCTGGGCTCCCCGCGTACGCGCGGGGGGGCGGGCGATGGGCCCCGATATCGAGTTGAGGGTCGACGCCCCCGCCCCCTACGGGGCCGCGGAGGCAAGGCGTTTCATGACCCTCACCGCCGATCTCGACCTGGCCTGGTTCGAGGAACCGATCGTCGCCGACGACAAGCCGGGCATGGCCGAGGTGCGGGCCGCCGGCTCGATCCCGATCGCCACCGGCGAGAGCGAGGCGACGCGCTATGCCTTCCGCGATCTGGCGGTGCTCAAATCCGCCGACATCTTCCAGCCGGACCCGGCCTTCTGCGGCGGCATCAGCGAGGCGATGAAGATCGGCACCATCGCCAGCGCCTTCAACCTGCGGCTGGCGCCGCATCTGTGGGCCGGCGCCCCCTGCTTCTTCGCCGGACTGCATGTCTGCGCGGCTTCGCCGGCTAGCTTTACGGTGGAATACTCGCTCGGCGCCAATCCGATGATCCACGATCTGATCAAGGAGACTGTCGAAGCAAAGGACGGTATGATAGCGATCCCGGAAAAGCCCGGATTGGGGTTCACCATTTCCGAGCGATTCCTGGAGGCGCACGCGCAACACGGCTGACAATGAAAGAAAAGAACCTTCTCGCCGAACTCGCCGCCTACCTGTTCTCCCATTCCGACAAGGAGACCAGCAGGACACCCTCCGAACGTGAGCTGGCCGAGCATTTCGGCGTGAGCCGAGGCCAGATCCGCGAGGCGCTGGCCATACTGGAGGCCATGCGCATCGTCGAGCGCCGCGCCAAGTCAGGCATCTATATCGACACCAAGCAGGCGAGCGTGGAGGCGCTGGCGCTGTTCGCGCGCGCCGGCCTGCCGCTCGACCCGGTGCAGATCTACGAGACGGTCGAACTGCGCAAGATCCATGAGATCAAGGCGGCCGAGCTTGCCTGCTCGCGCGCCACCGAGGAGAATTTCGAACGCCTGCGGGCGATCCTGAAGGCTTCCGAGGCGCGCATCGCCGCCGGTGAAGGCCTCGCCAAGGAGGACCGCGAGTTCCATCTCGAAATCGTGCGCGCCACCAAGAACGGCGTCTTCCACAACATCTGCAGCGTCTACTACCTGATGGGCGAACAGCGCCTGCCGATCTATTTCAACGACCCGGAGCGCAGCGTGCGCTCGCATGCCGAGCACGTGCAGATCTACGAGGCGCTGCTGCGCCGCGACGGCAACCTCGCCCAGGCGTTGATGAACGCGCATCTGCAGGGCGCCGAAAGCTACTGGAAGGGCCTTATCGAAGGCCGTGGGATGGAAGCGAAAGACACATCGCTCGAGAAGGCTTGAGCACATACGGCCAAGCGCCATCGCTTGGCACGCAGCGGCGACATCGCCAGGCGTAACGGGAGCAGGATGAGACGGGGGTCGACTATGCTCGCGCAAGCGCATGAACCCGAAAATCGGAATCGATTTTCGGAAAGGATCATGCGCCAAACAAAAGGGTCAGAGTGTCCTTTGCGCGTCCAAAAGGACGCGCGGCGCTCCAGGGAATCCAGGGAGCTGGGCGGGATGACCAGATCCAGCCCTATGCCGTCCTGATCATGCGCAAGATCCTGTCGACCCACCCGCTGCATCCGCGCGCCACCTCCATGCTGGCCAGCGCCGGCCGGCTGGCCATCGCGCCAGCTATCGATGCCGCGACCCTGGCCGCCGAGGCGCGGGACGCCGACATCGTCATCGTGCGCGCGCCGCTGCCGCCGCAACTGTTCGAGGGCGCCACGCGATTGCGGGCGGCCATCCGCCACGGCGCCGGCCTCGACATGATTCCCATGGAAGCGGCGCCCGCCGCCGGCGTGCTGGTGGCGAACGTGCCGGCCGTCAACGCCCGCTCTGTCGCCGAGCATGTGATGTTCACCGCGCTGGCGCTGCTCAGGCGGTTTCGCGCCATGGACCGCGACCTTCGCGCCAGGGGCTGGCTCGCCGGCCGCGAGCACGCCAATTCCGCCAGCGAACTCGCCGGCAAGACGATCGGCATCGTCGGCCTCGGCGCAGTCGGCCAGGCGGTCGGCCATATCGCGGCGCATGGCTTCGACCTCAATGTCGTGGCGACCACCCGCAGCATGCGCCCGGCGCCGGATCGCATCGGCTTCCTGTCCATCGACGCCCTGGTCGAGCAGAGTGACATCATCGTGCTCTGCTGCCCGCTGACGGAGGAGACGCGTGGCCTGATCAGCCGCGAGCGCATCGCCCTGATGAAGCCACACGCACTGCTGATCAACGTCTCGCGGGGGCCGGTGGTCGACGACGATGCGCTGATCGAGGCCTTGCGCAGGGGACGCATCGGCGGCGCCGCGCTCGACGTGTTCTCCACCCAGCCGCTGCCGCCAAATCACCCCTATTTCAGCTTCGACAACGTGATCGTCACGCCGCACATGGCCGGCATCACCGAGGAATCGATGATGCGCATGGGCGTCGGCGCCGCAGGCGAGGCGTTGCTGGTGCTCGATGGCAAGCTGCCGGTCAACCTGCGCAACCCGGATGTGGTTGGGCATTATCGGCGACGCTTTCCCGCGAGCTGATCCTCAGACGAAGGACGCCTCAATTTTCCCGGATTTCACGGCAAGCCTGTTTCGATGGCCAGGTTCGTACGATTGATTATCGCGGCTGCCGGTATCTGCGTGACGGCGACTCAGGCCGACGCGGGCGGCCAGGGCGCCTACGTTTTCTGCGACAACGGCCTACGCTGCCTTACAGCGCCCTGCCCTTCGAACAGCGCCCTCGACCTTGCCAGCGGCAAGATCGTCAAGGGCGTATCGATCGACACCAGTCGCCTGTCGCAGCAGGACAAGGCGCTCGATCTGCAGGACAAGCTTTATGCGGGCAAGCTTGTGGTTGACGGCGCCATCGTGAACCGGCAGCAGACCTTCAACGGCAGGAAATACAGCCTGGCGCCGTTGCTCGGCACCGGGCCCGAGCGCACGTAAAGGAAAGGCGACCGCAGGCTCTCCTCGGCTCACTGAGCCCGCGCTCCCGAAACGCCGCGGCCTTCCCGAAAGGCTTCGCGCCCTCCCAACCCGTGAGCAAGGCCTCGACCCCCGCCGCGATATCGAAGAGATGACGGTCATGCCCATGCCGGGCCACCAGCATCAAACCCACGGGCAGCGCCGTGCCCGGTACCGGCAGCGAGATCGCGCAGAGGTCGAACTGGTTGGCCACCTGCGTGTTGCGCAGCATCAGCCCCTCGACGCGGTCGCATAGCGCATCATCGGCCTTCAGCGCGCTGATCGTCGGCGCCAACACAGGCGAGGCAGGCAGAGCCAGAATATCCACCGCTTCGAAACGTCCATTCATCGCCCTGGCGAGTTCGACGCGCCGGCGCATGGCCCTGATGTAGAACGGCGTCGGGATGGTAGCGGCGCGCGACAATGGCTCGCTGACGCGCGGGTCGACGGGCACGGGCGCGCCTTCCGCCAGCCAGTCGGCGTGGACTTCCGCCCCTTCCATCGCCGCGATCGAACCACGCTTCGTGGCCCCGCGCCTCTGCGCCGTCACGCCGGGTGCCGGCGCTTCCGTCGAACGCGGCCGTGGCGGTGAACGTGCCGCCGATGTCGCCGGCGATGCGCAGGGGGGTCGGTGCGGGCGCCAGAGGGGGCGCGGTCATGGGGGTGGGCGCGATGCGCGCGAAGTCGGGACGGCTGGCAGTGTAGGAA
>Ga0066256_1001911_pt1 | contig 25326 bp, 23 predicted proteins | sample ThiBio_1000_biof_FD_87107 | JGI IMG/M metagenome (GOLD analysis project Ga0066256, IMG submission 87107) | Wastewater bioreactor microbial communities from Cape Town, South Africa - Thiocy_expt_1000_biof (version 2) | ecosystem: Engineered > Bioreactor > Thiocyanate-remediating >... | reverse complement strand
AGGTCGCAGCCGCGCGTGCCCTTGGGGAAGCGGGCGGTGCTGATGGCGATCATGCCCTTGAGGACCAGCGTGAAGAAGCGCTTCTGCTCCTCCGGCACCGCGCCGATGGCGACCGTGCGGGTGATGTCCGTCGTGCCGTTGATATATTGCGCGCCGGAATCGATGAGGAAGAGCGTACCCGGTTCGAGCGTCGCGTCGCTCGCCGTGGTCACGCGGTAATGCATGATGGCGGCGTGGGCGCCGGCACCCGAGATGGTGTCGAAGGAAATGTCCTTCAACGGGTTCTGCTGGCGTTCGCCGACATTGCAGCGCACTTCCTCGAGCTTCCTTGTGACGGCGATTTCGGTCGTGGTCCCCGGCGTCGTGCTGTCCAGCCAGGCGAGGAACTCGACCATGGCCGCGCCGTCCTGGAGGTGCGCGCGGGCGGAGCCGTTCAGCTCGACCTCGTTCTTGCAGGCGCGGGGCAGGCGGGCCGGATCGGCGGCCTCGACAAGCGGGCCGCCCTTGCCGCGGACGATCTCCGCTAGCGCCAAGGGGGCGTGGTCGGGATCGATGAGGATGCGCTTGCCCTGCGCCGCCAGCGCCGCGACGCGCTCGTCGAACTGCGTGGGCGGCACGATGTCGGCGAGCTGCGTGAGATAGGCTTCTTGCTCGATGCCGGTCTTGCGCTTGTCGAGGAAGAGCTGCGGGCGGCCGGCCGCCGGGATGATGGCGCGGGCGAGCGGATGGGGCGTGTGCGGCACGTCGCTGCCGCGGATGTTGAAGATCCAGGCGATGGAGGAGGGATCGGTGACGGCGAGCACGTCCGCGCCGGCCTTCGCCGTCGCCTCGGCCATCGTCACGAGCTTGTCCCGCGCCAGTTCCCCGGCATAGTCGATGGCCTGGATGGTCACGCGGCCGAGCGGCTCGCTCGGGCGGCCGGTCCAGATGCGGTCCAGCGGGTTGTGCTTGAGGAAGACGAGCGCGCCGCCGAGGCCCGCCAGCGCCTTTTCCAGCCGGCGCACCTCCGCGCCGGTGTGCAGCCAGGGGTCGATGCCGAGGCGGAAGCCCTTGGGCGCGTGGTTCTGCAGCCACAGATGCGGCGGCTCGCCGACGAGGTCGCCGCCGGTGAAGACCGCGCCGTCCACCTGTTCTGCGAGTTGCGTGACATAGCGTCCGTCGACGAAGACGACGGCCTTGTCCCGCACGACGAGCGCAACGCCGGCCGAGCCGGTAAAGCCCGTCAGCCAGGACAGGCGTTCGGCGGAGGCCGGCACGTATTCGCCCTGGTATTCATCGGCGCGGGGCACGAGGAAGCCGTCGATGCCGAGCGCGTCGAAGGAAGCGCGCAGCGCGTCTGCGCGCTCGCGGCCGAACTGGGGCGTGGAGGTGACGTCGAAACTCTGGAACATGAGGGGCTTCCGGTAATGCGATGAATCGTGCCGGCAATCTAGCCGATCCCGGCAGCGAGGGAAACGCGCATCCTGTGCGTCGGCAACGCAGGCGGGGGGCCCGGACGTATGCATCCGGCGCATGGCACCCATGCCGCAAAAGGGACTATCTCTATTTTTTCTATGGATTATAAGCACCGCCAACGAAGCGAACTTAAACGCGCTTCAAGCGAAACGAAGTGAAAGTTCCTCCAGTCCTTCGGATCGCACATAGCTAGGTGTTCCGATCAGGCGTCTTGCCGGTCACTCCTCCTCCCTCCTCCGGGAAGGCGCTCGGAACATATAGGCCCGCTTGAGCACTCCTCCTCCTCAAGCTCGCGGGCAGGCCGGTTCGCCGGTCCATAGGCGGTGCCTCTGGCACCGCCTTTTCTTTTGCCTGCATGCCGGTGCGGCGAGCCGTCGCCATTCAGCGGCGGTTGTCGAGATGGATCGTCACCCAGCCCTCGCGCCAGATGGTCTTCACATGGCGCAGGCCCGCGCCGTTATAGGCGGCCAGCACCTTCCAGCGCTGCGAGGCGAGGATGCCCGAAAGGATGACGTCGCCGTTCGGGGCGAGCCGGGCCGCCAGTTGCGGGGCCATGCGCATCAGCGGGCGGGCGAGAATGTTGGCGATGACCAGGTCGAACGGGCCGTGGCGGCCGAAGGCGGTGGAGTGGAAGCCCGGCGCGGTTTCCAGCGCGATGCCCGAGGCGATGCCGTTGAGGCGCACGTTCTCGCGCGCGACGCGGATGGCTACGGGGTCGATGTCGGTCGCCAGGACGCGGATGGGAGCGAGCTTGCGCGCGGCGATGGCCAGCACGCCGCTGCCCGTTCCAAGGTCGAGCGCGCGCTTCACCCTGCGCTTGCGCATCACGTCGAAGATGACCTCCAGGCAGCCCGCCGTCGTGCCGTGGTGGCCGGTGCCGAAGGCCTGGCCGGCGTCGATCTCGACGGCGATCTCGCCGGCGCGCGCCGTGCCGCGGTCATGCGAGCCGTGCACGACGAAGCGCCCGGCGCGCACGGGCTTGAGGCCCTCCAGCGACCTGGCGATCCAGTCGATGTCGGGAAGCACCTCGCGCTGGATCTCGACACCCGGGAAATCGGCCGCGAGCAGGGCGGCGAAGCGTTCGTGGATCTCCGGCTCTTCCGGCCGGAACATGTAGACGGAGGCTTCCCAGACGTCGTTCTTCTCGTCGATCTCCATCGTCGCGATGGCGTAGCCTTCTTCCTCGAAGGCATCGGTCATCAGCGAAAGGGCGGCCTCGGCCCTGCGCTCGGTCGTGGTGATGTAGAGGCGGATTTCGCTCACGGGTCGGGTTCCTGTTGTTTCAGGTCCGCCTAGCATGTCCGAAAGCCGAGGGCAAAGGTGGAACGCCCGCGGGCGCGCTTATCCCGTGAGCAGATGGGGGAGCTGCTCTTCGGCGACATCGGGGTTCTCGCCGTAGGGGATCGTGCCTGTGCAACGGCCGGGGGCGTCGAGCAGGGACACGGGGGCGGTGTGGGCGCGCGGATGGTCGGCATGCGGGTGGGCGGCCATGTCCAGCACCTTGTCCGGCGGGCCGGAAATGCCGGTGATGCGCTTGGAGACGTTGCCGACATACTGGCCGATGATCTCGGGCGTGTCGCGCTCCGGATCGACGGTGACGAAGTAGGCCTGCAGCTTGGACCCGTCGGGATCGACCTTGTCGAGCCAGCCGTTCAGCTCGAACAGCGTGGTCGGGCAGACCTCGGGGCAATGGGTGAAGCCGAAGAAGAGGGCCGTCGGCTTGCCGGTGAAGGCCTTTTCGGTGATTTGCTTGCCGTCCTGCGCGACGAGCTGGAAGGGGACGCCGAACGGACCGCCGGCCACCTGTTCCTTCGTGCGGGTCATTTCCAGCGTCAGCCAGCCGAGCAGGCCGGCAACGAGCGCGACGGCGATCCAGAGTACGAGGCGAAGAGTCTTCATGGCAGTCCTTCGATAGGCTGTGTCGGCGAGAGCCGCATACCGATCTCATAGTCCTTCGCCCCGGGCCGCGCAAACGCGCCAATTGCCGCAACGGGGGGCAAGGCGAAGGGCTCGCGGGAATGTGATCAGAAGCACCAGGACATGCCGGATTCGGCAAGGGCGAGGAAGATCGCCGTGCCGTGCTCCAGCCAGCCGGCAAAGGCCGCGGTGGCGGCCATGACGCCGAGCCCCAGCGCGATGAGCGCGGCGGGAAGGACGGTGTATCGGCGGGCGGTTCTGTGCATGGGCACAGCATAACATGAAGCGGCCGGCTCCGGAACCGCCGCCGGCTTGCCCGCAACGAGGTCCTGCGGGGCGGCGGGTTCGATGGAAGCGGCTGAAATGCGCGTTCCGGCAGGGCCGCCTTAGGCTTTGCTTAATCTCTCTTTGCCACCTTGCTGTAACGCGCAACAGGCCTCGAAGGCTTCAGGACATGATGTCCGCCGCATGCCCATGGGCGTGCCGCGCATCTCTAACGGTTCGCTCCCTGCGGGGAAGAGGTCTTGTCCATGTCCAACGCCATCAAGCAGTCCGGCGCCTATCTCGAAATCGTCTCCTTCCATCTCGGCGAGCAGGAATTCTGCATCGACATCATGGCGATCCGCGAAATCCGCGGCTGGGCGCCGGTGACGCCGATGCCGCACACGCCGCTCTACGTGCTCGGCCTCATCAACCTGCGCGGTGCGGTGATCCCGGTCATCGACATGGCCTGCCGCCTCGGCATGAAGATGACGGAGCCGTCCGAACGCTCGGCCATCATCGTCACCGACATCGCCGGCAAGCTGGTCGGCCTCCTCGTCGAGCAGGTCTCGGACATGATGACCATCAAGAGCGAGGCGCTGCAGCCGGCGCCGGAAATCATTCCGGAAGCCCAGCGCGCCTTCTGCCGCGGCATCGTGGCGCTGGAAAAGTCGATGGTCTGCTTCCTCAACCTCGACACCGTCATCGCCGACGAGCTCGCCCAGGCCGCCTGAGGCCGAAAGGGCTGCCATTGCCGCCAGAGCACCCGCCGGTTTCCCGCGGGTGCATTCGGTTGTCCGGCGGGTCCGCACGTCCTTGTGAGAATTCATGAGGAACCAAACGGGCCCCCTTCCGTTTTCTCCATGCTTCTACCAAACGAAACAATGGAGAATGACCATGAACAAGACAGTTACGATCGCCCTTGCTTCGCTTCTCGCCGTGTCGCCGGTTCCGGGGGTCGCCTATGCGCAGGAAACGATGGGCGCCGACACCATGGCCACCAGCTCGATCAGCGCCGACAAGGTGAACGTCGTCCAGATTTCGACCCTTGAGGCCGACCAGGACCAGCGCGCCGAGTTTGACCGCCTGACGCACAAGGTCAACGACCCGGCGGCTGTCGAACAGGCCCAGGCCGAGCTTCAGTCCGACCCGGCCCTGACGGAAATCCTGGCCTCCAAGAACGTCCAGCTCCAGAACGTCGTTGAAATCAAGACGGCGGCCGACGGCGGCAAGATCGTTTACGTGAAGTAAGCACCATGTGGTTGAAGAGACGCCCCGGACATTCGTTGCCGGGGCGTTTTTTCATGGCTTGCCCTTCGACCAGGTGACGTTCTCGCCGTAGAGCGGCACGGTGGAGATCGACATCTTCGCCGAGCCGTTCACCACCTCGCGCGAATGGGCGAGATAGATCAGCGTGTCGTTCTTCTTGTCATAGACACGCGTGACGATCAGCGATTTCCAGATCAGCGACAGGCCCGCCTTGAAGACCTCCTCGCCGCCACGCGAAAGGTCGATGTCGCCGACGGTGATCGGGCCGGTCTGGCGGCAGGCAATGGCGTTGTTGGAGGGATCCTCGAACCAGTTGCCGTTCTTCAGCCGGTCGATGACGCTGCGGTCGAAATAGGTGACGTGGCAGGTGATGCCGGAGACCTTGGGGTCCGTCAGCGCGTCGACATAGATGTCGTTGCCGATCCAGTCGACGCCGACCTTGCCGACCGTCTCGGCGGCCGCGGGCAGGGCGGCGAGCGCCAGGAAGCCGGCGGCGAGGACGGTGCGCAGGCGGGAAGGGGAAGGCGTGTGCATGGCAGGTCTCCTTGTTCCCCTGACACGTAGGGACAAACGCCTGCCGCTTGCAAGATGGCCGCGTCAGGATTTTGCGGCGGCGATGGTTGCGCGCACCGCGTCGCCGTCCGTCAGCGTCAGTTCGTATTCGCGGTCCTTCTCCGTGCCGCCCATGCCGACATGCGGGTTGCGGAACACCATGCCGCTCGGCACCGTCCTGAGCGCGGCGAAATGCATCTCGGCAAGGCCGGCCCCGTCGCGGACTTCACGGATGTTTTCGGCATCGAGCACCCCGCAGCCCATGATGACGATACGGCCGGCGGCCTGCTCGACGGCGCTTTTCAGGATTGCGATGCCTTCGACGGCGGTGTCGCGCTGGCCGGAGGTCAGCACGCGGTCGACGCCGCAGCGCACCAGCGCCTCCAGGGCTTCGCCCGCATCCGCCGTCATGTCGAAGGCGCGGTGGCAGGTGACCGACATCGGCCGCGCGGCCTCGACCAATGCGCGGGTGCGTTCTTGATCGATCCGGCCGTCCGGCGTGAGGCAGCCGATGACGACGCCGGAGACGCCTTCGCCCCTCAGCGCCCTGATGTCCTCCACCATGGTTTCGAACTCCGCCTGCGAATAGAGGAAGTCGCCGCCGCGCGGGCGGATGATGACGTGGACGGGAATGCGCGCGGCCTTCACGGCGGCGCGGATCGTGGCGAGGCTCGGCGTCAGGCCGCCCTCCATCAGGCTCGCGCAGAGTTCCACCCGGTCGGCGCCGGCCTCCTGGGCTGCTAGGAAACCGTCGATGCCTTCGACGCAGAGTTCGATGAGGGGCTTGGTCATGTCGTGGGTCCGTGTTGTTCGTCAGGCTTCACGCCAGACGGTTTTCAGAAGCCGCAGCCAGTTCTCGCGGCAGAGCTTTGCTAGATCGTCCTCGCCGTAGCCCGCCGCACGCAGCGCCTCGACCAGCGCCTGGTTGCCGGCGGCATCGCCGATGGCGGCAGGGACCGTTGCGCCGTCGAAGTCCGAGCCGAGCGCCACGCAGTCGATACCCATGCGCTCCACCATATGGTCGATATGGCGCACCATGTCGGAAAGCGGCGTGTCGGCATCCTCCATGCCGTCGGCGCGCAGCATGGTGGTCGCATAGTTGAGGCCGGCGATGCCCTTGCGCTCGCGGATCGCGTCGAGCTGGCGATCGGTGAGGTTGCGCGAGATGGGGGTGAGCGCGTGGGCGTTGGAATGGGTGGCGACGAGGGGCTGGGTGCTTTCGCGCGCCACGTCCCAGAAGCCCTGTTCCGTGATGTGGGCGAGGTCGATCATGATGCCGAGGCGGTCGCATTCCTTCACCAGCTCCACGCCGGCCGCGGTGAGGCCTGGGGCCGTATCGGGCGAGGAGGGGAAGGCGAAGGGCACGCCATGGCCGAAGCGGTTGTGCCGGCTCCAGACCGGGCCGAGCGAGCGCAGGCCCGCGGCATAGAGCGTTTCGATGGTCGAGAGGTTCTCGGCGATCGGCTCGCAGCCTTCGATATGCAGCACCGCGGCGAAGCGGCGCGCGTCCATCGCCGCGCGGATGTCCGCCGTGGTCCGGCAGATCGACAGCGCGCCGGCGCGCTCCAGCCGGAAGGCGATGGCGGCCATTTCGAGGGCGGTGTTGAGGGCCGCGGGCTGTTCCAGCGGGCCGACCATCGGGATGTCGTAGTGGCCTTTCTCATCGACCTCGCGGGCCGGATAGTCCTCGTCCGGCGGGATGAATATCGCGCAGAAGCCGCCGGCAAGGCCGCCCTTCAGCGCGCGCGGGGCGTCGATATGGCCCTTGTCGGTGCCGTCGAGGAACTCGGCGACGGGATCGGCTCCACCCCGTGCGTGCTCCCAGAGGCGCAGGAGAACATCGTTGTGGCCGTCGAAGATCAATTGCATGTGCCGCTCCCGGACAAATCGCATCCTGTGGGCTCGGATAGAGCCGATTCCGCCGCCCTCCGCAAGGAGAGCGGCAAGGCTCCTCCGTCAGGCGGTGAAGACCGGCGTGCCGCCGATCCAGGTCGCGACGACGTTCACGCCGCCGTCGATGACGGCGAAATCGGCGTCATGGCCATGGGTCAGGCGGCCCTTGCGGCCGGTCATGCCGATCGCCTCGGCCGGGTAGAGCGAAGCCATGCGCAGGGCTTCCTCGAGTTCGACGCCCACGGTGTCGCGCATGTAGCGCACGCAGGAGGCCATATCGATGTCGGCGCCGGCGAGCGTGCCGTCGGCCAGCGTCAGGCGACCGCCTTCGCGAAAAATCTCGCGGCCGTTGAGGAAGAAGCTCGTCATGTCCGTGCCGATGGGCGACATGGCATCGGTGACGAGGAAGATGCGGCCGGGGCCGCGCTTTGCCCTGAGCGCCGCGCCGATGGAGACGGGGTGGACGTGGTAGCCATCGGCGATCAGCCCGGCGTTGAGATGGCCGAGATCGAGCGCCGCGCCGACCATGCCGGGCTCGCGGTTGCTGACGGTGCCACCGGCCGCGTGGAGCGCGGCGATCTGGTTGTTGGTGGCGTTTTCCGGCGCCAGCGTCGTCAGCAGCACGTCGAGGCCCCGGCGGGCCGCGACGATGCGGTCGAGATCGGCCTGTTCCATCGGCCGGATGAAGGCGGGGTCATGGGCGCCCTTGCGGGCGACGGAAAGGTGCGGGCCTTCCAGATGGAGGCCGAGGAAGCCGGGCACGCGTGCCTCGCGCGCCGCAAGGCCGGCGGCGATGGTGGTCGCCGTCACCTCGCGGCTGTCGGTGATGAGCGTCGGCAGCAGCGCGGTGGTGCCGAAGCGGGCATGTGCCGCGCAGATGGTGCGGATGCCCTCGACGTCCGGCTGCTCGTTGAGCAGCACGCCGCCGCCGCCATTGACCTGGATATCGATGAAGCCGGGCACGAGCGAAAGTCCGTCCATCGGCACGATCCGGGCATCGGCCGGCACGTCGCGCAGCGCGGCGATGGCGGCGACCTTGCCGTCCTCGATCAGGAGCGCGCTGCCGTCATGCCACAGATCGCCGTCGAAGATCCGGGCTCCGGTAATGGCGGGGGGGGGTGTCGTCCGGTTTCCGTCACTTTCTTGAGGTTGACCGGCTTTTCGGGTCCCAGGCCCCCCCCCCCCGACCCCGCTTCCGCCAAGGCCCAGAAGGGAACGATCAGCGCCAGCGCGTCGGTGATCGGGTGGCCGGTGGCGATGAAGGGCAGTTTTCGCGCGCTCTTGGCGCCGGCCGCGGTGACGCCGGCATAGGCGCCGCGCTCGGCGAGGCTGTCGGCCATGCCGGTGACGGAGGCTTCGGCCGCATCGCGGGCGGCAAGGGCGATCACCGGGAAGGAGGGACCGACGAGGGCGACCGGGCCGTGCAGCACTTCCGCCGAGGAATAGGCCTCGGCATGCATGCCGGAGGTCTCCTTGAATTTCAGCGCCGCCTCGCTCGCGATGGCAAGGCCCGGGCCGCGGCCGAGGACATAGAGCGATTGCGCGTCCTTGAGGTCGCCGGCGAGCTCGGACCAGTCGAGCGCGACGGCCTTGGCGAACTGTTCCGGCAGGTTCTTCACGGCACGGTCGAGATCGGCATCGCCCGTCCATTCGGCAAGCACGGCAAGGCCGGCGACGATGGAGTTCACATAGGACTTCGTCGCCGCGACGCTGATTTCCGGGCCGGCCGAAAGATCGAGAGAATGGGTGCAGGCATCGGCGAGCGGGGAGGGCAGCGTGTTGGTGAGCGCGATGGAGATCGCGCCGCCCTTCGTCGCGCCCTCGGCCATGGCGACGATGTCCGGGCTCTTGCCCGACTGGGAGATGGCGATGGCGGCGCCGCCGCCGAGCTTCAGCTTCGCGCCGTAGATCGAGGCGAGGGACGGGCCGAGCGAGGCGACCGGGCGGCCGGCGGTGAGCTCGATCGCATATTTCAGGAAGAGGGCGGCATGGTCGGAGGAGCCGCGGGCGACCGTGACGAAGAACTGCGGGTCGCGCTCGCGCAGCGCCCTGCCGGCCGCCTCGATGGCGTCGGCGGAGCCGGCGAGCAGGCGGGCCGCCGCTTCGGGGATTTCATTGATCTCTTTTCGCATGTTGGTCTGCATGGAATTGCCTTTGCGATTGGACGCTCACGTCTCGGACAGTGTCAGTTCGGCGACGAAGTCGTAGGCGTCGCCGCGGTAGATGGAGCGGGTGAACTCGACCACCCGGCCGGTGCGCAGGTAGGAGACGCGCTCGATGGAAAGGCCCGCGGAGCCGGGCGGCACGCCGAGCATCGAGGCGTCCGGGTCCTTCATGTTGTAGGCGGAGATGCGCTGCACGGCGCGCACCGGCCGGCAACCGCGCTTTTCCAGCGCGGCGTAGAGCGAGCCCTGCACCTGCATGGGGTCGGGCAGGAACTCGGCGGAGATGCAGGCGCGCTCGATGGCGAGCGGCATGTCGTCGGCAACGCGCAGGCGCCCGAGGCGGGCGACGAGCGCGTCGGCGGGCAGGCCGAGCATCATCATCTCGTCGGGCGAGGGGTGGAACAGGCCGCGGTCGATCCACTCGGCGCGCGTCGTCAGGCCGCGCCGCGCCATGTCCTCGGTGAAGGAGGGGAGGCGCGAGAGCGACTGCTGCACCTTGGAGACAGGCTTTGCGACGAAGGTGCCGGAGCCGTGGCGGCGGACCAGAAGGCCGTCCTTGACGAGATCGTCGACGGCCTTGCGCACGGTGACGCGGCTGACATTGGCGTGGTCGGCGAGGTCGCGTTCCGCCGGCAGGGCGTCGCCGTAATTGAGCTTGCCGGAGGTGATGGCGTCCTCCAGCGTCTGGCGGAGCTTCAGGTAGAGCGGGCCGGGCACGCCCGATTGCAGGCTTTCCGGCGTCAGGATGGCGGAAAGGGGCGTGCTCATGCGGCCGCTCCCGTTCCTTGCCGGTGGCCCTTGGCGGCGAGCGCCACGGCGCCGGTCAGCGCATCCGCCTCGGCCTCGACGAGGATCGCGCGATGCCGTTCGGACAGCCATTCCGGATAGATCGGCGCAAGGCCGCCGAGCAGGCAGAGGCGCTGCTCGCCGGCAAGCGCCATGATGGCATCGAGGGATTCGTTTACCGTCGCGGCGCCGGCCTTCACGATGGCGATCGCCTGGGTGTCGCCCCGGCGGGCGTGGTCGAAGAGAAGGGGGGCGAAACGGCCGAAGTCGCCGGGCTTGGAGAGGCGCGCGAATTCGACGATGCCGCGCGGGTCGCCCTTGAATTCCTCCAGGATGGCATCCGTGACGCCCGAGCGCGGATGCACGCCGTCATGGGCGAGCAGCGTCTCCTGGAGAAGCGCATGGCCGAGCCGTGCGCCGCCGCCGAGATCGCCGACGGTGAAGCCCCAGCCGCCGATGTAACGAACCGTATGATCCTTGCGCGCCATGTAGATGGAGCCGGTGCCGAGGATCGCCACCGCGCCGTCGCCGTCGCCGATCGCGCCCTGCAGGGCGATCAGGCCGTCGCTGTCGATGTCGGTGTGGCGGAAGGGCAGGCGGTCGTGCACGTAGCGGGTAAGGTCGCCGACATTGGTGCCGGCAAGGCCGAGAAAGGCCGAGGCGCCGCTGACGCCGGCTTCATCGAGCCCGGCGTCGCGATAGGCGGCCTTCGCCGCTTCCGTGATGGAGATGATCGCGTTGTTGGGGTCGGTCAGGATATTGGCGGCCCCGCTCTTGCCGCGGCCGAGGATGATGCCGTCCGGCCGCGCCACCGCCGCGCGGCAGCTCGTTCCCCCACCGTCGATACCGAGAATGAAATCCGTCATGGGCACCTCCGAGCACAACGATACCAAAAAAATACCATTAACCAAGGGGTATGGTGGTATCGAAAATGAGCTTTCACTCAAGAATTTGATTTTAAATAATAAAAATATTTGGCGGCAGAAAAGTGGTCTCAAAAATTAATTTCCTGTAGACAATTGGTATTTTTTTGGCATTAATTTCGGCCAGAGGAGAAACGATATGGCCGCAGGCAGGACCGAGGGCAGGCATGATCAGGCGAGCGGGCTGGACGAACGTCGGCCCGTCGATGCGCTGAAAGTGCTTGCGGACGGCCAGAAGGCTGCCGCCGCCGTGGTGGATGCCGCGCTTGGCGACATCGCCGCCGCGTCCCGCCTTGCCGCCGATGCGCTTCTTGCCGGCGGTCGCCTCGTCTATGCGGGCGCCGGCAGTTCCGGCCTGATGGCCATGGCCGATGCGCTCGAGCTTCCCGGCACCTACGGCATCGCGCATGATCGCATCGTCATCCTGCTCGCCGGCGGCGCTGCCAGCCTCGTCGACCTGGCCGGCGGTTATGAAGACGACCGCGACCTCGCCGTGAACGACGCCGTTTCCGCGGGCATCGATGCGAAGGATTGCGTGATCTGCGTTTCCGCGAGCGGCAGCACGCCCTATGCGCTGGCGATGGCCGCCCATGCGAGGCAAAAGGGTGCCCGTGTGGTCGCGATGGCCAACAATCCGGGCGCGCCGCTCTTCGACGGCGCCGATGTCTCCATCCTGCTGCAGACGCCGCCGGAGGTCATATCCGGCTCGACGCGCATGGGCGCTGGGACGGCGCAGAAGATCGCCTTCAACCTGTTCTCGACACTGGTCGGCATCCATCTCGGCCATGTGCACGACGGGCACATGGTCAATCTCAAGGCCGACAACATCAAATTGCAAGGGCGCGCCTGCCGTATCGTCTCCGACATCTCGGGTGTCGGTCTCGACGAGGCGGAGCGCCTTCTTGCGCGCTCCGAAGGCTCGGTCAAGGCGGCCGTGCTTCTGGCTGCGGGGGTGGAGGATGCCGGTGCCGCGCGGGCGGTGCTGGACCGGTCGGGGCAGAGCCTCCGCCGCGCCCTCAACGCTCTCGGATAATCAGGTCTCAAAACGCGCTGCGGCGCATAAAAGGGGAGAATGCAATGACACGCACCGCAATCAAAGGTCTGCTTCTGGCCACGAGCATCCTCGGCACGGCCGGGATCGCCCAGGCGGCGGACGTCACGCTGACGATCGAAAGCTGGCGCAACGACGACCTCGCCATCTGGCAGGAAAAGATCATCCCGGCCTTCGAAGCGAAGAACCCGGGCATCAAGGTCGTCTTCGCGCCGACCGCGCCGACCGAGTACAACGCCGCGCTCAACGCCAAGCTGGACGCCGGCTCGGCGGGCGACCTCATCACCTGCCGTCCGTTCGACGCCTCGCTCGAACTCTTCAACAAGGGTCACCTGGCCGCCCTCAACGACCTGCCGGGCATGGAGAACTTCTCCGACGTCGCCAAGTCCGCCTGGACGACCGACGACGGCTCCAAGACCTTCTGCGTGCCGATGGCCTCGGTCATCCACGGCTTCATCTACAACAAGGACGCCTTCGAGCAGCTCGGCATCACCGTTCCGACGACCGAAGCCGAATTCTTCGCCGCGCTCGACAAGATCAAGGCCGACGGCAACTACATCCCGATGGCCATGGGCACGAAGGACCTCTGGGAAGCCGCGACCATGGGCTACCAGAACATCGGCCCGACCTACTGGAAGGGCGAGGAAGGCCGCAAGGCGCTGATCGCCGGCACGCAGAAGCTGACGGACGAAGGCTGGGTCGAGCCCTACCGCGTCCTTGCCAAGTGGAAGGACTATCTCGGCGACGGCTTCGAGGCGCAGACCTATCCGGACAGCCAGAACCTCTTCACGCTCGGCCGCGCTGCCATCTATCCGGCCGGCTCGTGGGAAATCGGCCTATTCAACACGCAGGCGCAGTTCAAGATGGGCGCGTTCCCGCCGCCGGTGAAGAATGCCGGCGACACCTGCTACATCTCCGACCACAACGACATCGGCGTCGGCCTCAACGCCAAGAGCCCGAATGCGGACGCCGCCAGGACGTTCCTGTCCTTCGTCGCCTCGCCGGAATTCGCCGACATCTACGCCAACTCGCTGCCGGGCTTCTTCAGCCTGAACTCGACGGCGGTGAAGATGAACGACCCGCTGGCGCAGGAATTCGTCTCCTGGCGCGAGAAGTGCCAGCCGACGATCCGCTCGACCTACCAGATCCTGTCGCGTGGCACGCCGAACCTCGAAAACGAGACCTGGACGGAATCGGCCAACGTCATCAACGGCACCGACACGCCGGAAGTGGCCGCCGAAAAGCTCCAGAAGGGCCTCGACAGCTGGTACAAGCCGGCCAAGTAAGCGCCGACAGTTGCCTTCGTCCAACCCTCTGCCGGCACGCCGGCAGAGGGGACCGGCGGAGCGCCGCATGTTCCTTCTCCCCGCTTGCGGGGGGAGGGTGGCCGGCAGGCCGGATGCGGGACGGGGTGGCGATGCCGCGGTCCCGGCGATCTCCCCCGAAACGGGTGGAGACATCGGTTGCCGAAGCGCGAAATCGGGGAGCGACCCCGTCACTATTGTGTATGCTGGAACGCGTCATGTGCGGCCGGGGCGCCGCGCAGGCCTCCGCGCATGCGGATTCGAACGAAAACAAACGGAGGGGCAGGCCGGGCCATGAGCGACATACCTTCTTCCCATGATGCGGCAGTACCGATCCGGCGCCCCGTGCGCTGGCATATCGGCATCTTCCTGCTGCCGGCCTTCATCGTCTATTCGGCGGTCATGATCCTGCCGCTCATCGAGACGCTGCGCCTGTCGCTGTTCAATACCGTCGACGGCCAGTCGACCTTCGTAGGCCTCGGCAATTTCAAGGTGCTGTTCGGCGACGAGCGCTGGGCGGCGAGCTTCTGGAACGCGCTGAAGAACAACGTCGTCTTCTTCATCATCCACATGCTGGTGCAGAACCCGATCGGGGTGGCGCTCGCCGCCATGCTGTCGCTGCCGAAGCTGCGTTTCGCCGCCTTCTACCGCACGGCGATCTTCCTGCCGACGCTGCTTTCCTTCGTGATCGTCGGCTTCATCTGGAAGCTGATCCTTTCGCCGATCTGGGGCGTCTCTCCCTACCTGATGGATCTCGTCGGCCTGAAGTCGCTGTTCGCGCCCTGGCTCGGCCGGCCGAACTCGGCGCTCGTCGCGGTATCGCTGATCTCCGTCTGGCAATATGTCGGCATCCCCATGATGCTGATCTACGCGGCGCTGCTGAACATCCCGGACGAGGTGATCGAGGCGGCCGAATGCGACGGCGTGACGGGCTGGAGCCAGTTCTGGAAGATCAAGCTGCCGCTGATCCTGCCGGCCATCGGCATCATCTCGATCCTCACCTTCGTCGGCAACTTCAACGCCTTCGACCTGGTCTACACCGTGCAGGGCGCGCTCGCCGGGCCGGACGGGTCGACGGATATCCTCGGCACGCTGCTCTATCGCACCTTCTTCGGCTTCCAGCTCCAGCTCGGCGACCGCTCGATGGGCGCGACCATCGCGACGGTCATGTTCCTCATCATCCTTGCCGGCGTGTCGCTGTATCTCTTCGTGATCCAGCGGCGCATGCGCCGCTACCAGTTCTGACCGGAGGCCCCGACATGTCCAACAAGGCACGCGCCTCGCTCACCCGCTCGTCCCTCGTTCACCTCGCGCTGATCGCCTATACGCTGGTGTCGGTCTTCCCGGTGTTCCTGACGATCATCAATTCGATGAAGGATCGCAACGCGATCTTCCGCAACCCGATGCAGCTTCCGACCGCCACGACCTTCGACCTCGTCGGCTACACCACGGTGCTGGGGCAGGGGGACTTTTCGACCTACTTCCAGAACAGCTTCATCGTCACGGTGGCCGCCATCGCGCTGGTGCTGCTGTTCGGCGCCATGGCCGCGTTCGCCCTTTCGGAATACCGCTTCCGCGGCAACACGATGATGGGCCTCTATCTTGCCATCGGTATCATGATCCCGATCCGCCTCGGCACGGTCGCGATCCTGCAGGGCATGGTGGCGACGGGCCTCGTCAACACGCTGACGGCGCTGATCCTCGTCTATACCGCGCAGGGCATCCCGCTCGCCGTCTTCATCCTGTCGGAATTCATGCGGACCGTCTCCGACGACCTCAAGAATGCCGGCCGCATCGACGGGCTTTCGGAATATGCGATCTTCTTCCGCCTCGTGCTGCCGCTGGTGCGGCCGGCCATGGCGACGGTCGCCGTCTTCACGATGATCCCGATCTGGAACGACCTGTGGTTCCCGCTGATCCTGGCGCCGAGCGAGGCGACCAAGACGGTTACGCTGGGCTCGCAGATCTTCATCGGCCAGTTCGTCACCAACTGGAACGCGGTGCTCGCGGCGCTGTCGCTGGCGATCTTCCCCGTCCTCGTCCTCTACCTCGTCTTCTCGCGGCAACTGATCCGCGGCATCACCTCGGGAGCTGTAAAGTGAACTCTGCCACGACCCCCATCCGTGTCCTGTCCGCCGGTCTCGGCAACATGGGCAGGAGCCATGCGCTCGCCTATCACGAGAATCCGGGCTTTGAGATCGTCGGCCTCGTCAACCGCTCGAAGGTCGCCGTTCCTGATGGCCTCGAAGGCTACGAGATCCTGCCGTCCTTCCCGGAGGCGCTGAAAGCGTTGAAGCCGGAGCTCTGCTCGATCAACACCTATTCGGACAGCCATGCCGAATTCGCCATCGCGGCGATGGAAGCGGGCGCCCATGTCTTCGTGGAAAAGCCGCTGGCGACAACGGTCGCCGATGCCGAGCGCGTCGTCGCCTGCGCGCGGGCCAACGGCCGCAAGCTGATCGTCGGCTATATCCTGCGCCACCATCCCTCGTGGATGCGACTCATCGACGAGGCGCGCAAGCTCGGCGGTCCCTATGTCTTCCGCATGAACCTGAACCAGCAGTCGAGCGGGCCGACCTGGGCGACCCACAAGGCGCTGCTGCAGACCACGCCGCCCATCGTCGATTGCGGCGTGCACTATGTCGACGTGATGTGCCAGATCACCGACGCAAAGCCCGTCGAGGTGCGCGGCATGGGCCTGCGCCTCTCCGACGAGATCGCGCCCGACATGTACAATTACGGCCATCTCCAGGTGCTGTTCGACGACGGTTCGCTCGGCTGGTACGAGGCGGCTTGGGGCCCGATGATCTCGGAAACGGCCTTCTTCGTGAAGGACGTCATGTCGCCGAACGGCTCGGTCTCCATCGTCATGGACCCGAACGCCAAGTCCGACGACATCGACACGCATACCAAGACGGCGGTCATCCGCCTTCACAACGCGGCGACCGGGCCGGACGGCAGGTTCCTGTCGCCGGACGAGGACCTGAAGATGGCCGGCGAGCCCGGCCACCAGGAACTGTGCGACCGCGAGCAGGCCTTCGTTCTGAAGGCGATCCGTGAGGACATCGATCTTTCACGGCACATGGACGATGCGGTGCAGTCGCTCAGGATCTGCCTGGCGGCCGACGAAAGTGTCAGGACCGGCCAGCCGGTCAAGCTTTAAGGGGATATCGGGTGGGCTCTCTTCAACTCAAATCGGTACGCAAGTCCTTCGGCAACGTCGATGTGATCAAGGGCATCGACCTCGACGTGAAGGATGGCGAGTTCGTCATCTTCGTCGGGCCCTCCGGCTGCGGCAAGTCCACGCTGCTGCGCATCATCGCCGGCCTGGAGGACGCGACGTCGGGCTCGATCTCGATCGACGGGGCGGAGGTGGCGACGGTGCCGCCGGCAAAGCGCGGCATCGCCATGGTGTTCCAGTCCTACGCGCTTTATCCGCACCTTTCGGTCAAGGACAATATGGGCCTCGGCCTCAAGCAGGCGGGCACGCCGAAGGCGGAGATCGACAGGCGTGTCGACAAGGCCTCGGCCATGCTCTCGCTGGAGAAGTATCTCGCCCGGCGTCCCGCGGAGCTTTCCGGCGGGCAGCGCCAGCGCGTCGCCATCGGCCGCGCCATCGTGCGCGAGCCGAAGCTCTTCCTGTTCGACGAGCCGCTGTCCAACCTCGACGCGGCGCTGCGCGTCAACACGCGGCTGGAGATCGCAAGGCTGCACCGCGAGCTGAAGGCCACCATGATCTACGTCACGCACGACCAGGTCGAGGCGATGACGCTGGCGGACAAGATCGTGGTGCTGGACGCGGGCGTCATCCAGCAGGTCGGCTCGCCGATGGAGCTCTACAACCGCCCGGCCAACCTGTTCGTCGCCGGCTTCATCGGCTCGCCGAGCATGAACTTCATCGAGGCGGGTCGCCTCGGCGTCACCGATGCCACGACGATCGGCGTGCGGCCGGAGCATGTCTCGCTGTCGCGCGAGGGCGGCGAATGGCAGGGCAAGGTGGTACATGTCGAGCATCTCGGCGCCGATACCATCGTCTATCTCGAATCGGAAAAGGTGGGACTGCTCACGGTGCGCCTGTTCGGCGAGCACCACCATGCCGTGGGCGACATCGTCTTCGCGACGCCGGCGGCGGACCAGACGCATCGTTTCGATGAAAACGGACGAGCGATACGTTGAGGCCCCTCATCACAATTTTGTGATCGGGGTGGATTGCGCGTCTTCCGACCGCTATCTTCGATTGTCAAAAGACAGAAACTAACATACAGCCTTGTTTGTATGTTGCGATGCGGTGGTCCTGCGATCACCGCATCTTCACGTTTTCAGCCCCCTGCCGGCGTTTTGCCGACATCGCCTATGGAAGAACCCATGCGTTTCATGAGACCGATTTCGATTGCGACCTTTGGTGCCCTCTTGATCCTTGCCGGCTGCAAGGAAGAGCAGGCGCCGCAGGAGGGCTTTTCCTTCCCGCCGCCGCAGGTGGCCACCATCACCGTGAAGGCCGAGGACGTGCCGATCACCAACGACCTGCCGGGCCGCATCGCCGCGACCCGCACGGCGGAAGTGCGCCCGCGCGCCTCCGGTATCGTCGTCGAGCGCGTGTTCGAGCAGGGCTCGCTGGTCAAGGAAGGCGACGTTCTCTACCGGATCGATCCCGCGTCCTTCAAGGTGCAGGTCGACAGCGCCGAGGCGACGCTGCGCCGCGCCAAGGCCGTGCAGGCCCAGGCGAAGAACGACACCGTCCGCCAGGAACAGCTCAAGAAATCCAACGTCGCCTCCGCGCAGGCCTATGACGACGCCATCGCCAAGCTGGCGCAGGCCGACGCCGACGTGGCGATCGCCGACGCCGGCCTTGCGACGGCCAGGCTCAACCTCGAATATACCGATGTGAAGGCGCCGATCAGCGGCCGCATCGGCCGGGCCCTCATCACCGAGGGCGCGCTGGTTTCGGCCAACGGCACGGAAAACCTTGCGACGATCCAGCAGCTCGACCCTGTTTATGCCGACTTCACGCAGTCGGCGACCGACCTCATCCGCCTGCGCAAGGCGCTGCAGGACGGCGACCTGATGGCCGACAACAACTCGGCCGACGTCAAGCTCGTTCTCGACGACGGCTCGGACTATCCGCATCCGGGCAAGCTGCTGTTCTCGGAAGCCGCCGTCGACGAATCGACCGGCCAGGTGACGTTGCGCGGCGAATTCCCGAACCCGGACGGCGACCTTCTGCCCGGCATGTATGTGCGCGTGCAGATCGAGCAGGGCATCGAGAAGGGCGCCGTGCTCGTGCCGCAGCAGGCCGTGCAGCGCGACGCTTCGGGCAGCGCGCTCGTCTATGTGGTGTCCGCCGACAACAAGGCCGGCACCCGTCCGGTCCGCGTCGGCCGCGCCGCCGGCACGCGCTGGGTCATCACCGACGGCCTGAAGGACGGCGAGAAGATCATCGTCGAGGGCTTCCAGAAGGTCCAGCCCGGCGGCGAGGTCGTTCCGTCGGAATGGGACCCGAATGCCGTTGCCAACGCCGCCCAGAAGCCCGCCGAGGAAGGGGCCGCGGATGCCAAGGCCGAGGCCGCCGCCCCGGCCGGTGACGCTGGCAAGGCCGCGGGCGGCGACGAGGCCGCCAAGCCGGGCGATGCCGGCAAGGCCGAAGGCGGCGACGATGCCGCCAAGACCGAGCAGGCAAAGTAAGGATCCGCACGATGCCCAGTTTCTTCATCGACAGGCCGATCTTCGCCTGGGTCGTCGCGATCTTCATCATGATCGCCGGCGCCATCTCCATTCCCCTGCTGCCGATCGCGCAGTATCCGGACGTCGCCCCGCCGCAGATCTCGGTCTCGACCTCCTATGCCGGCGCGTCCTCGCAGGATACCTACCAGAGCGTCACCAAGCTCATCGAGGACGAGCTGAACGGCGTCGACGGCATGCTCTATTTCGAGTCGACCTCGAGCGCTGCCGGTTCGGCCGACATCAACATCACCTTCGCACCCGGCACGGACCCGAGCCAGGCCTCGGTCGACGTGCAGAACCGCATCAGCCGCGTCGAGCCGCGTCTACCCGACTCGGTCCGCCGCCAGGGCGTGCAGGTAGAGGAGGCCGGCTCCGGCTTCCTGCTGATCGTCTCGCTCACCTCCACCGACGGCTCGATGGACGCCATCAGCCTCGGCGACTATCTCAACCGCAACATCCTGTCGGAAATCCAGCGCGTGCCCGGCGTCGGCCGCGCGCAGCTCTTCGCGACGCAGCGCTCCATGCGCATCTGGCTCGATCCGGCCAAGATGCTCGGCCTGAACCTCACGGCCTCGGACGTGACCGCCGCCGTGCAGGTGCAGAACGCGCAGATCGCCGCCGGCAGCATCGGCGCCCAGCCGAACCCGATCACCCAGCAGATCGCGGCTCCCGTCAACATCAAGGGCCAGCTCACGACGCCGGAGGAGTTCGGCTCCATCGTGCTGCGCGCCAATGCGGACGGCTCGGCCGTGCGCCTGCGCGACGTGGCGCGCATCGAGGTGGGCGGGGAGACCTATTCGTTCTCCACGCGCCTCAACGGCCAGCCGTCGGCCGCCATCGGCGTACAGCTCTCGCCGACCGGCAACGCCATGGCGACGTCGGAAGCCATCAAGGCGCGCATGGACGAGCTGGCGCAGTTCTTTCCGCCGGGCCTCGAATATTCGATCCCCTACGACACCTCGCCCTTCGTGAAGGTGTCGATCGAGAAGGTCCTGCACACGCTTCTCGAAGCCGTCGGCCTCGTGTTCCTCGTGATGTTCCTGTTCCTGCAGAACATCCGCTACACGATCATCCCGACGCTCGTCGTGCCCGTCGCGCTGCTCGGCACCTGCGCCGTGATGTATGCCATGGGATTCTCGATCAACGTCCTGACCATGTTCGCGATGGTGCTCGCCATCGGCATTCTCGTGGACGATGCGATCATCGTCGTGGAGAACGTCGAGCGCATCATGTCGGAGGAGGGGCTGCCGCCGAAGGACGCGACCCGCAAGGCGATGAAGCAGATCACCGGCGCCGTCATCGGCATCACGCTGGTGCTCGCCTCGGTGTTCATCCCGATGGGCTTCTTCCCGGGCGCGGTCGGCGTCATCTACCAGCAGTTCTCGCTGACGATGGTCGTGTCGATCCTGTTCTCGGCCTTCCTCGCCCTGTCGCTGACCCCGGCGCTGGCCGGCAGCTTCCTGAAGCAGGTTCCCAAGGGACACCATCACGAAAAGCGCGGCTTCTTTGGCTGGTTCAACCGCGGCTTCGACAAGACGTCGCGCGGCTACAGCGGCTCCGTGGGCTGGCTGGTGCGCCGCGCCGGACGCTTCATGATCATCTATCTCGCGATCCTCGCGGGCCTCGGCTACATGTTCATGAAGCTGCCGTCGTCGTTCCTGCCGGACGAGGACCAGGGCTTCGTGATCGTCATGATGCAGCTTCCTTCCGAAGCGACCGGCCACCGTACCGACGAAGTACTCTCGCAGACCGAGAAGATCTTCGGCCAGGAGCCGGCGGTCGACACCATCGTCGGCATCAACGGCTTCTCGTTCTTCGGCGCGGGCCAGAATGCCGGCCTTGCCTTCGTGACGCTGAAGGACTGGTCGGAGCGCGGGCCGGACAACGCGGCGCAGGCGATCGCCGGCCGGGCGACGATGGCGATGAGCCAGATCAAGGATGCGATCAGCTTCGCGCTGTCGCCCCCGCCGATCCAGGGCCTCGGCACGACGGGCGGCTTTTCCTTCCGTCTGCAGGATCGCGCCGGTCTCGGCGCGCCGGCGCTTGCCGCCGCGCGCGACCAGATCCTCGGCCTTGCCGCCCAGAGCAATGTCGTGCAGGGCGTGCGCTTCGACGGCATGCCGGACGCCGCCCAGGTCAATATCGTGATCGATCGCGAGAAGGCGAACACCTTCGGCGTCACCTTCGCCGACATCAACTCGACGATCTCGACCAACCTCGGCTCGACCTATGTCAACGACTTCCCGAATTCCGGGCGCATGCAGCGCGTGACGGTGCAGGCGGACCAGAGCGAGCGCATGCAGGTTGCGGACCTCCTCAACCTCAACGTCCGCAACTCCAAGGGCGGCATGGTGCCGATCTCGGCCTTTGCGACCGCGGAGTGGGTCAAGGCGCCGACGCAGACCGTGGGCTACAACGGCTATCCGTCGATCCGCATCAGCGGCGACACCAAGCCGGGCTTCTCCACGGGCGATGCGATCACCGAGATGGAGCGGCTCGCAGGCCAGCTTCCGCCGGGCTTCGGCTACGAGTGGACGGGCCAGTCGCTGCAGGAAATCCAGTCCGGCTCGCAGGCGCCGATCCTCATCGCGCTGTCGTGCCTCCTGGTGTTCCTGTGCCTTGCGGCGCTCTATGAAAGCTGGTCGATCCCGTTCGCGGTCATCCTCGTCGTGCCGCTCGGCGTGATCGGCGCGGTCATCGCGGTGACGCTGCGCGACATGTCGAACGACGTGTACTTCAAGGTGGGCCTCATCGCGATCATTGGTCTTTCGGCGAAGAACGCGATCCTGATCATCGAGTTCGCCAAGGAGCTGATGGCCGACGGCCGGTCGCTGATCGAGGCGACCATCGAAGCCTGCCACCTGCGGTTCCGCCCGATCCTGATGACCTCGCTCGCCTTCACGCTCGGCGTGCTGCCGCTGGCGATCGCCACGGGCGCGAGCTCGGGCAGCCAGCGCGCCATCGGCACCGGCGTCATGGGCGGCATGATCACCGCCACCGTGCTCGCCGTCTTCTTCGTGCCCGTCTTCTTCGTCTTCGTGATGAAGCTGTTCGGTTACGGGAAGAAGAAGGAGGAGCCGGCCCCGGCCGCAAGCCCGGCGGAGTAGGCCGCCATGCGCCGGACCAAGGCAGAGGCCGAGGAAACCCGCCAGCAGATCCTGCTGGCGGCGGAACGGGTCTTCTACGAAAAGGGCGTCTCCCATGCCTCCATGGAGGATGTGGCGCGCGCCGCGGGGGTGACCCGCGGCGCCATCTACTGGCACTTCGCCAACCGGGCGGACCTCGTGCTGGAACTCTACGATTCTCTCCCCCTGCCGCAGGAAGACCTGATCGCCCGCGAACTGGAGGCGGAGAATGTCGACGTGCTCGCCGTCCTGGAGCGGGTCGGCAAGCAGTGGATCGAGCTGCTGGCCGAGGACGAGCACCGCCAGCGCATCCTGTCGATCCTCCTGCGCTGCGACGTCACCGGCGAGTTCGCCCGCATCTCCGAGCGCCAGAACGATATCGACGACGAGCATATGCAGGCGCTGGAGGCGGCCTTCGCCAAGGCGCAGAGGCAGGGCCGGCTCTGCGCCTGCTGGACGCCGCGCTCGGCCGCGTCCCTTCTGCGCTGGGTCATCAAGGGCCTTTGCTCGGAATGGCTGCTGTTCGGCCGCCGGTTCGACATCGCGAGCGAGGGCAAGGAGGCGTTGCGGCGGCTGTTCCTCACCTAGGCCGCGCCCACGCCGTCAGGCTGAGCGCTAGGCCTTGAGGCGCTCGATCCCGTCCGGGCCGCCCTGCCAGCGACGGAGGACCGAGACGGGATCCTCACCGTCCAGCCGCGAGCAGATGCGGTAGATTTCCAGCACTTCCGGTGCCATATCGCCGCGCTGGCAAAAATACATCGCCGCCGCATAGCGTGCGCGCCCGGACCATTCGGGACCGGGCGGCGTTGTGATGATCTCCCAGTTGCGGCGGGTTTCCTCGTCCATCTATCGAAGACCCGGCGGGGTCGCCGTGCGGCGCGCCAGCTTGACGAAGGGGCGCGGCACGATCTTCGCGCGCTTCATCATCTTCTGGTATTTCAGCTCGCGCAGCGCGTAGATCTCCACCCAGAGATCGTCGGTGAATTTCGATCCGTACGGCCGTTCGAGGCTGGCGATGGCGATGTTGCGCTTGGCCGTCGGCGACCAGATCGCGGCGGTGACGAGGCCTGCCTCGCGCTTTTGCCGATGATAGACGATGGCATGCTCGGCGGGAATATTCCCTTCGATTTCAAGGCCGACGAGGATGTGCTTCAGAGACTGATTCCGCCGCGCGCCGAGGATGGCCCGGCGCCCGTTGAAGTTCGGCTTGTCCGGATCGACCAGCCAGTCGAGGCCGATCTCGTCGGGCATGCGCACCCGGTCGGCGCGCAGCGCCGCCTCGGCGGTCACGAAATCCGCATTGGCGACGATGAAGCCGGCCTCGATGCGGGTCTGGTTGAGCGCGCCGTAGCCGATGGCGCGGATGGCGTGCGGCTGGCCGGCGGCCCACAGACGGTCCCAGAAGGAAAGGGCCTTCGCGCGCGGCACGAACAGTTCGTAGCCGAGATCGCCGGTGAAGCCGGTGCGCGAGACGACCGCCGTTCCGCCGTCATGCTCGAATTCGGCGAGGTCGAAGACGTTCAGCCGCCCCCCGCCGGCGAAGCCCGCCTCGCGCAGTACGGCGAACGAGGTCGGTCCCTGCAAGGCCAGGCCGGCGACGGCCTCGGTTTCCTCCTCGACCGCGACGTCGAAGCCGAGGGCACTGTCGAGCAGCCACGGCAGGTGCCGCTCCTGCGAGCACAGCCGGAAGCGCGTCGGCGACAGCCGAAACAGGGTGCCGTCGTCCAGCACGTGGCCGGCGTCGTCGCACCAGGCGGTGTAGTGCACGCGGCCCGGCTTCAGCTTCGCCACGTTGCGCAGCGTGAGCTTGTTGCAGAAAGCCTCCGCGTCCGGCCCCTCGATGCGGTATTTCGTCATCGGCGAGATGTCGAACAGCGCCGCCTGGCTGCGAATGGCGAAATATTCCAGTTCCTCATCCCACAGCGAGCGCGGTGCGCGGTAGCCGGCCCAGTCGTACCAGTCCTGCGTCTTCGCCAGCGCGTCGATGCGCGGCTGGAACGGCGTACCCGCCCGCAGGACATGGAAATGGAGCTGGGCGGCTGCCGGCGCCGGAACCGCCTTGCCGGGCCGCTTCATCGCTTAGCCTCCGTCACCCGCCTTGCCGCGTTCAAGCCCGGCAGGCCGGAAATACCGCCGCCCGGATGCGAGCCGGCGCCGGCAAGATACAGCCCGTCGATCGGCGTATCGTAACCCGACCAGCCGGCGACCGGGCGCGACACCAGCATCTGGTCGGCCTGCAATTCGCCATGATGCCATGGGCCGCCCGGCTGTTGGAGGCGCGCCGCGATCCGGGCCGGCGCCACCAGTTCGGCGGGCCCCACAGGCCTGCCGATGGCGGGCGCATAGGCTTCCAGCTGCGCCATGATCGCCGCAAGCACCTTCGGCCGGCCGGCTTCCCAGCCTTCCTTCAGCGCGTAGGGCGCATACTGCACCACCGCCGAAAGCACGCAGGCACCGCCCGGCGCCAGCGACGGATCGGCGAGCGACGGCAGGGTGATCTCCATCACCGGTTCGGGCGAGAATTGGCCATACTTGGACGGGTTGAAGGCGCGCTCGACATGGTCCGCCGACGGCGCGATCACCAGCCGCCCCCGAAGGCCGTTTGCATCCACGCCCGGAAATTCCGGCACGCCGTCCAGCGCCAGATGCAGCTTGGCGGCATCACCCTTCCTGCGGATGTTCTTCACCTTGCGCACGAAACCGGTATCGAGATGCGGCGCGCCGACAAGCTCGATGAAGGTGGCGGCGGGGTCGATCGCCGAAACCACGGTTTGCGCCCGGATTTCCTCGCCGTCTGCCAGCACGACACCCGTGGCGCGCCCGTTCTCCACGACGATCCTCGCCACCGGCGCGGCGGCCCGGATACCGACACCCGCCTTTTCGGCCGACGCCCGGAGGGCGGCG
>Ga0066256_1001908_pt1 | contig 25365 bp, 26 predicted proteins | sample ThiBio_1000_biof_FD_87107 | JGI IMG/M metagenome (GOLD analysis project Ga0066256, IMG submission 87107) | Wastewater bioreactor microbial communities from Cape Town, South Africa - Thiocy_expt_1000_biof (version 2) | ecosystem: Engineered > Bioreactor > Thiocyanate-remediating >... | reverse complement strand
GAATTGCTCGGGCGACCCTCCTATTATTATCCGATAGCTGGAGCTATTGCTGGATACTGGACAGCTCATTCATGGGGCTTTCAAAGCGGCTCCAATAGGTTTGATGTCCTTGTGCTTACAATAAGCGGCGGTATCGCGGGCTATGCTTTCTGGTACGTGGCTGTCCGAAGTTTGGATTTTGATTTGCAAGCGTCGCCTTCACCGAGAGTCGATGACAATGTCTGAGGCGCGAAGGTGGGACGGCTAGAAATGAATCCGCTGTCCATACTACCGCGAAGCGTCCGATCACAACTGCCGTTGGCACAGTGCAGCAGGGCGCATCCAGGATGGGCGCCCGATTTTACAAAACGGTATCAAACATTCATGCGCTTCGGTTTTTGTTGCACTGCCCCATCAGTAGTGCGCATATAGGTGACGATTCCGAAGGTCGGCGGATCACCGGCCGGCAGCACCATGTTTCCCGAGAACACGAAGCGGTTTCCGCAGGGAATCATGCAAATCGTCAAACACGCCGGTCCCCCAGCCGAGCGGTGGAAAGCCATTGCACTCCATGGATTCGATAGATCCCGATCCGCACGGCCAGACTTTTGCGGTCGAACGCGACCCCCGCCTGCGCTACATCATTCCCGCCGTCGTCGCCGTTGCCTTCCTGATGGAACAACTCGATTCCACCATCCTCATCACCGCCGTCCCCGATATCGCCAAAAGCCTCGGCACGACGCCGGTGCGCATGAACCTGGCCGTCACCACCTATATTCTGACGCTCGCCATGTTCATCCCGGTGAGCGGCTGGTTCGCGGATCGCTTCGGCGCGCGGCGCATCTTCGCGCTGTCGCTGTTCATCTTCACGATCGGTTCGATCCTATGCGGTCTGGCGACGAGCCTGCCGATGCTGATCGCCATGCGGGCGCTGCAGGGCTTCGGCGGCGCCATGATGACGCCGGTCGGACGCCTGATCCTCATCCGCAGCTTCCCGCGCAGCCAACTCGTCACGGCGATGACCTATATGACCCTGCCCGCCGTCATCGGACCGGTGATCGGGCCGGTGCTCGGCGGTTTCCTGACGACCTATCTGTCCTGGCGCTGGATCTTCTGGGTGAACCTGCCCTTCGGCCTGATCGGCATGGTCATGGCGCTGCGCTATGTCGAGGACACCGATCGCGACGAGACGATCAAGTTCGATTTTCCCGGCTTCGTCATGGTCGGCCTCGGCTGTGTCCTGCTGCAATACGGGATCGAGAATATCGGCCGCCCGGCAATTCCGGTCTGGGCCATTCTCCTCGTTCTCGCCGCCGCCGGTCTGCTGCTGCTCGGCTTCATCCGCTATGCGAGAACAGCGGAATCGCCGGCCGTGGATCTCACCCTCTTCAAGCTGCGCACCTTCCGCATTGGCACGCTTGCCGGCGGCATCTGTCGCGTTGGGCTAAACGGCGTGCCCTTCCTGCTGCCGTTGATGCTGCAGGTCGGCTTCGGCTTGAGCCCCATCGTCTCGGGCACGCTGACCTTCGTCAGCGCCTTGAGCGCGCTTGCCGTTCGGCCAGTCTCCGCAAAGCTGCTGAAGCTCTACGGCTTCGACCGCATGCTGACCTGGAGCGCTGTGTTCGGCGCTGCCGTCGTCGCCGGCTTCGCGCTGATCACGCCCGATACGCCGCATTGGTTCATCATCGTCTACGTCTTCATCTTCGGACTGGCGCGAGCGGGACAGTTCATGACGTCGAACACCTTGTCCTACTCCGACACCCCGGCCGCTCAGCTCAGCCGCGCGACCAGTCTCGGCGGCGTCCTGCAGCAATTGAGCGTCAGCTTCGGCATCTCCGTCGCGGCCATGCTGCTTGGGTTGGTGACGCTGGACGGATCGCCGCTGACGCCCGAGAAATTCCACCTAGCCTTCTTGCTGATGGCAATCATTCCCCTGCTCGGCATACCCGGCTTCCTCAAGCTGCAGCCTGAAGACGGCGTGCAGGTGAGCGGCCATCAGCGCCGGCCGAAGACATAGTGCAGGGATAGAGATTTTTACGCCGCAAGCGCCGAGGCGCGCGGGTGGACGAGATGATCGCGAAGCACCGCGCCGGAGCGGTCGACTTCCTGCATCAGCACGTCGTAGCTCCAGAGATCAGCCAGGTGCTGCAACACGCGCTTGGCATCCATATCGTCGAGCATTGCGCCATTCAGCACCGTGTGCTTCAGCAGAAGCCGCCGGTCGCCGGCAAGGTCGACATCGACGATCTCGATATGCGGATCGATCCAGCCGACATCATATTGCCGGGCCAGCTCCCGCCGGATACGGCGATAGCCGCGCTCGTCGTGAATGGCGGCGACCCTCAGCCCCTCTTCCTCCTCCGGATCGTCGGTCAGCTGGAACATCCGCATCTTGCGCATCAGATGCGGGCTCAGGAATTGCGAAACGAAACTCTCGTCGCGATAGTTCGCCCAGAGGTCGCGCAAGACAGCCATGGCATCGCCGGTGCCGGCGATATCCGGGAACCACTGCCGATCCTCCTCTTCCGGCCTCGTCACGATGCGCTCGATGTCCTGCATCATGGCAAAACCGATCGCATAAGGGTTGAGACCGGAATAGCGGGGATCGTTGAAGGTCGGCTGGAAGACCACATTGGTATGCGATTTCAGGAATTCCAGAAAATCGCCGTCGCCGATACCGCCGAGTTCGTGCAGCCGCGTCATGATGCGGTAGTGCACGTAGGTCGCAGTGCCCTCGTTCATCACCTTGGTCTGGCTCTGCGGATAGAAATATTGCGCCACGTGCCGGACGATGCGGATGATCTCGCGCTGCCAGGGCTTCAGGCGCGGCGCCATCTTCTCCAAGAAATAGAGGATATTTTCCTGCGGCAGGCCGGCGAGTGAGCGTCGGCGCTCCAGATCGAGATCGAGATTTTTTTTGCTGTGGCCGGTCGGAACCGTGCGCCAGAGGTCGTTGAAGATCTTCTCGTCATATTCGCGCCGCTCGCGCTCGCGCTTCTCCTCGTCGCGCAGATCAGGCGTCTTCTTGCCGGCATAGCGATGAACGCCGTGAGACATCAGCGCATGCGCGGCATCGAGCGTGCGTTCGACGGCGGCGTGGCCGTAGCGCTCCTCGCAGCGCGCGACATAGCTCTTGGCGAAGTTGAGATAGTCGAGAATGCCCTCTGCGTCTGTCCAGAGCTTGAAGAGATAGTTGTTCTTGAAGAAATGATTATGGCCAAAGGCGGCATGCGCGATGACGAGCGCCTGCATCGTCGCGGTATTCTCCTCCATCAGATAGGAGATGCAGGGCGAGCTGTTGATGACGATCTCATAGGCAAGACCGCGCAGCCCCTTGCGATAGAAGGCCTCGTGATGGGCGAAATGCTTGCCGAAGGACCAGTGCTTGTAGAAGAGCGGCATGCCGATCGAGGAATAGACGTCGAGCATCTGCTCGGCGGTGATGATCTCGATCTGGTTCGGATAGACATCGAGACCAAGCTCGTTGACGGCGATCTTCTCGCAGGCATTGTGAATCCGCTGGATGGTGGCGAAATCCCAGTCCGCGCCTTCGAAAAGCCGCTCCATCGATGCCTTCTTCGCCATCTTCAGCTCCTTGTTTCCGCCGTACGCCGCTGGAACAGATCGTGGAAGACCGGATAGATCTGGCTGCGATCGCTGACACGCCGCATGGAAAGCATTGGCCACCCCGCCTGCATCCGCTCATAGAGCGACCAGATCGCCGAGCCGGACGAAATCGCGACGCTGCGCGACTCCCCGACTTCGAGATAGGCGAAATACTGACAGACGGGCAGGATCTCGCTCGTCATCAGCGCAGCCGTCGTCGCATTGTCGGAATAGGCGTTGTCGCCATCCGATGCCTGTGCCGCATAGATGTTCCAGTCCGAGGCCGGGAAGCGGTCGCGCCAGATCAGTATGGCGGATGAAAACGATCTCGACGCGGCGATACTGCCGGGTCAGGAAGATGTAGAGCAGCATGTAGAAGCGCTTGGCGAGATCCTTCATGTGCTCCGTCATCGAGCCGGAAACGTCCATCAGGCAAAACATGACGGCCTGCGCAACCGGCTTCGGCTCGTTCTCGAACCGGCGATAGCGGATATCGATCGGATCGATGTAGGGGATGCGCCGGACTTTCGATTCCAGCATCTTGATCTCGGCTTCGAGTTGGGCGCGGCGCGTTTCGTCCGTGCATTCCTCCGCCTCTTCGATGAGCTTCTCAACCGTTTCCGGCTTTGGACGGTGCAGCGCAACGCGGCGCATCATGGCAAGCCGCATCGTGCGGTTGATGGCGAGGTTGGCCGGCGACCCCGTCACCGAATAGCCAGAGCGCACCGGATTGATCTGGTCGGCGGATATCAGCCGCCGCTTGGCGAGATCGGGCAATTCGAGATCGTCGAGGAAAAGATCGAGGAATTCGTCGCGCGTCAGAATGAAGCGGAAGGCATCCTCGCCGGTGCCGTCGCCGCCGGCCTTCGGCTTGCCGCCGCCGCCTTCCGGGCGGGGAAGCACATCGCCTTCTATGAAGTCCTTGTTACCGGGAAGAATATGTTCCTTCAGCCCCTCGGGGCCGCGATGGAACCGAGGCTCCTCGGTTCCATCTAGGGGAATGCTGATTTCGCCACCCTTCAGAATGTCCTGAATGTCGCGTTTTTGAGAGGATTCATAGACCGCTCTCTGCACCAGCGCTTTTGCTCTTCGCAAAAATCGTTGACGATTTTCTAGACTTTTTCCGCCTGGATTCAGGCGTCTGTCAACAATGTGCATTCCTTCTTCCTTGGTGGCTCATCCAGCCTGTTTCACACGCATGTACCATTCCACAAGCCGCCGAACCTGGCGCTCGGTATAGCCCCGCGCGACCATGCGCTCGACGAATTCGCCATGTTTCTTTTCCGATTCGCCATCCTTCTTCGATCCGAACGAGATGACGGGCAGAAGGTCCTCGACCTGGGAGAACATCCGCTTTTCGATGACTTCGCGAATCTTCTCGTAGCTGGTCCAAGACGGGTTCTTGCCGCCGTGGCTTGCCCGTGCCCGCAGGCAGAACTTGACGATCTCGTTGCGAAAGTCCTTCGGATTGGCGATGCCGGCCGGCTTTTCGATCTTGGTGAGCTCCTGGTTCAGAAGCTCGCGGTCAAGAAGCTGGCCCGTATCCGGGTCCTTGAAGTCCACATCCTCGATCCACGCGTCGGCATAGTCGACATAGCGATCGAAAAGGTTCTGGCCGTAATCCGCATAGGATTCCAGATAGGCCTTCTGGATCTCGTTGCCGATGAACTCCGCATAGCGCGGTCCCAGTTCGCTCTTGATGAACTCGATATAGAGCTTCTCCGTTTCAAGCGGCAGTTGCTCACGGCGGATCGACTGCTCCAGCATATACATCAGATGCACCGGATCCGCGCCGACTTCGGTCGTATCGTAGTTGAAGGTCGCCGCCAGAACCTTGAAGGCAACGCGGGTGGAAGCCCCGTCCATACCTTCCTCGACACCGGCCGAGGCGCGATATTCCTGCACGCTGCGAGCTCTCGCATCGGTTCCTTCCAGGCTCTCGCCATCATAGACCCGAAGCTTGGAGAAGGCCGTCGAATTCTCGTGCTTGGAAAGCCGCGTCAGAACCGTGAAGCGGGCGAGTGTTTCGAGCGTCGACGGTGCGCAGGGCGCATCGCTAAGTTCGGATTCCTCGATCAGCTTCTCGTAGATCTTCTGCTCTTCGGTGACCCGCAGGCAATAGGGCACCTTCACGACGCAGATGCGGTCGATGAACGCCTCATTGTTCTTGTTGGCCTTAAATGTCTGCCATTCAGACTCGTTGGAGTGAGCCAGAATGATGCCGGAGAAGGGTATCGCACCGATGTTTTCAGTGCCGATATAGTTGCCTTCCTGTGTCGCTGTCAGCAGCGGATGCAGCATCTTGATCGGCGCTTTGAACATTTCGACGAATTCGAGAATGCCCTGATTGGCGCGGTTCAATGCACCGGAATAGCTGTAGGCGTCCGGATCGTTCTGCGCGAGGCTTTCGAGCTTGCGGATATCCACCTTGCCGACCAGCGAGGAGATGTCCTGGTTGTTCTCGTCGCCCGGCTCCGTCTTGGCGACGGCGATTTGCCGCAGCCTGGAGGGCTGCAATCTGACGACGCGGAAGCGGGAGATATCGCCTTCGAACTCTTCCAGCCGTTTCAGGCACCACGGGCTCATGAGCCCGGTCAGGCGCCGGCGGGGAATGCCATAGCGCTCCTCGATCATCGGCCCCATGGTGACGGGATCGAACAGGCTGAGCGGACTTTCGAAGACCGGACTCAGCTCGTTTCCAGCCTTGAGCACATGGATCGGATGGACTTCCATCAACGATTTCAAGCGTTCCGCGAGCGAAGACTTGCCGCCGCCGACGGGCCCGAGCAGATAGAGGATCTGCTTGCGCTCCTCCAGCCCCTGAGCCGCATGGCGGAAGAAGGCGACGATGCGTTCGATCGTCTCTTCCATGCCGAAGAAGCCCGAAAAAGCCGGATAAGTCCGGATGGTCCGGTTCATGAAGATGCGCCCAAGTCGTGTGTCCTTGGCCGTATCGATCAGCAAGGGTTCACCCATCGCTGCGAGCAATCGCTCAGCCGCATTCGCGTACATGAGCGGGTCATCCCGGCACCCTTCCAGGTATTCGGAAAATGACATCTCGACTTCGCGCCGTGCTTCGAAAGAACGGGCGAATGTGTTGAATAGAACATCGTTGTTTAACATGGCGCCCCGTTAGCTTGCTATTGCAAATAAACGCTGGACTTAACGAGATCACTTATCCCGCTATATCTAAGGTGCGGTATGACTCGCTTCGAATCAATAGGTGATCTGTCAATAATTCGTACGCTTGATTCCAAATGTCATCAATATCTTGATGGGGTCGTACACCGAATTAATGAAACACAACCTAAAGATTGTTGCGATTACGGACAGCACGCCAGGCGCGATGCAACCTCGATGAGCTTATTGGCCGTTTGCTCACAAGAATAACCGATCTCACGAAAGAATTGTTCGAAGCCAGCGTCGGGCTTCATTGTCAGCACGATTGGGGAGAAAAGATGGTGCCCAGAGCCGGAATCGAACCAGCGACACGCGGATTTTCAATCCGCTGCTCTACCAACTGAGCTATCTGGGCATCCGAGCTTCGCGTCGAAGGAAGAGCCTTGGAAGGCGCTGGGCGGTTGGTTCGCCCCGGAAGCGAGCGGGGTTATAGCATCTTGTTCGGCCATGTCCAGCAGCAAATGACTCTTTTTTGACAGGAAATCGAATTTTGCCAATTCGCGAACAAAATGAAAGGGTTCACAAGGCGGAAGCCCTTTGGAAAACACCTTCAGTCCCGATCGGAGCCGTCGGCCTTCGTCTCGTCCTCGGTCACAGGGATGGCGTAGGAGCCGTTGAGCCATCGGGAAAGATCGACGGAGCGGCAGCGATCCGAGCAGAAGGGATAGTGCTCGCGCACCGAAGGATGGCCGCATTCGGCGCAGGGACGCGTCTTGCGCAGCGGCTCGACCTTCGAACCGACCTTGATCTCTTCAGCCTTCGTCATGAACTCTATCCTTCCTGCCATCCGGCATGGACGTCGAATCCCTCGCCCGTCAGCAGCAGCATGGTTTCATAAAGCGGCAATCCGACGACATTTGTGTAGGAACCGACAAGTTTCTGCACGAAGGAGCCAGCAAGCCCCTGTATGCCGTAAGCGCCGGCCTTGCCGCGCCATTGGCCGGAGGCGAGATACATTTCGATGTCGCGGCCGGAGAGCCGCTTGAAGCGCACCTTGGTTTCCACGACCTTCTGACGCAGCTTGCGGTCCGGCGTGATCAGGCAGATGCCCGTATAGACGACATGGCCGCGGCCGGAGGCCTCATCGACGAACTCCGCCTTCGGCAGGATGCGCCGCCCGACGGCGACGACCGCGTCGGCGGAGAGAATATAGCTTCCCAGCCAGGCGGCATCGCTCTTGACGGCAGCAAAGGCCGCCTCGCCCTTCTCGGCCGAAAGCCGCCGCGCCAGCGAGCGCGGATGCTCCGATTTCTTCGGCGTCTCGTCGATATCCATCGGCATGAGCCGCGCCGGCTCGATGCCTGACTGATGCAGGAGCTCGACGCGACGTGGCGATCCGGAGGCCAGTATCAGCTTGTGTTTCAACGCCATCAGACCTCGACCTGTCATGCGGGAATGAGAACCGGCTTGGAGCATGACCCGGGATCAGCGGCTCCAACGAGCGGCTGATTACTTGAAACGGTAGGTGATGCGGCCCTTGGTCAGGTCGTAAGGGGTCATTTCCACCAGCACCTTGTCGCCCGCCAGAACGCGGATACGGTTCTTGCGCATGCGGCCCGCGGTGTGGGCGATGATCTCGTGCTCGTTTTCCAGCTTCACGCGAAAGGTCGCGTTCGGCAGGAGTTCGGTGACGACACCGGGAAATTCGAGGACTTCTTCTTTCGGCATTAAAGCTTCTTTTCCTGTCGGTTGGGGTCGGCGCCCATGCCAAAAAAGCGGGGGTCGCCGGAAATTTGCGCGGAAACTACACAATCATCGCGGTTTTGTGAACCTCGTTGATAAGGGTTTCTGCATTTGTTTCATTTGCAGCTCTAAAGCGAGCCGCGATGTTCCACCAGCCTGCTCTCGATCAGGCCCAAAAGATAGTCCCTCACCTCGCGATAGGCATCGAGAACCTGCTCACGCGTCCCGTCCGTCGCGGAGGGGTCCATCGTCGGCCAGTAGATGACGTCGATGGCGTTCGATCGCGTCAATTCCAGCGCGGCATGATGTGCCTCGGGAGACAGCGTGATGATGATGTCGAAGAAATCATCCTCCAGCTCCTCCAGCGTCTGCGGCTGCCGGCGGCCGAGCGAAAGCCCGATTTCGCCAAGCACGACATCGACGAAAGGATTGCGCTCGCCGGCCCGCACGCCGGCCGAGGCTATATAGGTGCCCTGCGGCAACATGCTGCGCGCCATCGCCTCGGCCATGGGCGAGCGGATGGCATTGAGGCCGCACATGAAGAGGATGGCGCGGGGGGATTTGCCCCCGGGCGACCTACCATTGTGCTCGATCGCCTGCGGCTCGTCCATGGCAGTCACCCGCGCCAGTAGAGCACGCAGACGAGCGTGAAGAGCCGGCGCGCCGTGTCGAAATCCACGCTGATCTTGCCGTTCAGCCGGTCCATCAGCGTCTGGGAGCCTTCATTGTGGATGCCGCGCCGACCCATGTCGATCGCCTCGATACGGCTGGGCGTCGCGGAACGGATCGCCTCGTAATAGCTCTCGCAGATCATGAAATAATCCTTGATCGTGCGCCGAAACGGCGTCAGCGACAGGATATGGGTGGTGACATCCTCACCGGACTCGGTCTTGATCGCCAGCACCAGCTTGGAATCCATCAGCGACAGGTTGAGGCGATAGGGCCCGCCGGGATGACCGACGGGCGCGAAGCTGTTTTCCTCGATGAGATCGAAGATGGCGACTGCCCGCTCGTGCTCGACATCCGGCGTCGACCGGCCGATCGTCTCGTCGAGAACGACGTCGCAAAGCCTGTGGGTGCCGGACGCCGCCATCGCGTTATTCTCCCAGATTCAATCGAATGCCGACCGAGCGGGCATGGGCATCCAGCCCCTCGGATTGCGCCAGCGTGATCGCCGCCGGCCCCAGGGCCCGCAACTGATCCGGCCCGAGCCGCAGGATCGAGGTGCGCTTGACGAAATCCAGCACCGACAGCCCGGAGGAGAAGCGCGCCGAACGCGCCGTCGGCAGCACATGGTTGGAGCCACCGACATAATCGCCGATCACTTCCGGCGTATGACGGCCGATGAAGATGGCGCCGGCATTACGAATGCCGGGTAGCAGGCTGTCGGGATCTTCGACCGCCAGTTCCAGATGCTCGGCGGCGATGCGGTTGGCGAGCGGCAGGGCATCTTCAAGCTTTTCCACCAGGATGATGGCGCCGAAATCGGCCCAGCTCGCGGCGGCCGTCTCGGCGCGGCCAAGCTGCTTCAACTGGCGCTCCACGGCCTGTTCGACCGCCTTGCCGAAATCGGCGTCGTCGGTGATGACGATCGCCTGCGCGCCGCGATCATGCTCGGCCTGGGCCAGAAGGTCAGCGGCGACCCAGTCGGGATCGTTGTCGCGATCGGCGATGACGAGAACTTCCGAAGGGCCGGCGATCATGTCGATGCCGACCGTGCCGAAGACGATGCGCTTGGCGGCGGCGACATAGGCATTGCCCGGCCCGACGATCTTGGCGACGGGCGCGATGCTCTCCGTGCCATAGGCCAGCGCCGCGATCGCCTGCGCGCCGCCGATGCGGTAGATTTCCTCGACGCCGGCAATCTTTGCGGCGGCCAGCACCGCCGGATTGATCTCGCCTTTCAGCGCCGGCACGACCATGACGATGCGCGGCACGCCGGCAACTCTGGCCGGCACGGCGTTCATCAGCACGGAACTCGGATAGCTCGCCGTGCCGCCGGGCACATAGAGGCCGACGGCATCGATGGCCGTCCAGCGCGAGCCGAGGCCGACGCCGATCTCGTCCTCATAGATATCGTCCTTCGGCTTCTGGCGGGCATGATGCTTTTCGATACGGGCGGCGGCAAGCCGCAGCGCCTCGATCACGGCGGGCTCGACTTTCGCGAAGGCCGCGTCGATTTCCGCCTGCGGCACGCGCATCGGCTTGACCGAGAAATCGACGCCGTCGAAACGGGCCGAATATTCCGCCAGCGCCGCATCGCCACGGGCGCGCACATCGTCGATAATGGCGCGCGCGGCGGTGTTGACGTCTTCGGAAACCTCACGCTTGGTTGTCAGGAAAGCGGCAAACCGCTTTTCGAAATCGGCCGATGCCTGTTCCAGCCAGATCGCCACTCGTCTTCACCCTCTCGATTACGCCTGCGCTCAGCCGCGCCCCCGCGGCGTCAGGATGCTTCCGGATGCCGAGGCTTCGATCCGGTTTCCCATGCCGCGCCCGTATCTGCAAGCTGAACCTCGATGCATTCCACATCCAGGGCGATAGCGGCCTTACCCGACAGGGTCAATTCGATTGTACCGTCCGGCCCTTCGCCGGCGGGAGAAAAACGAATCGCCAGCAGCGAATGCACGTCATCGGACGATGTGCGGTCGATGCCGACGGAGCGGACCTGGCGCACGCGCTTGAACACCAGCAGCGTGCGGCGGCGTTCGAAGGTCTTGACCGCATCGTCCGCCGCCTCCCAGGCGAAGCGATTGACGGCGATGGTGAACACGCCGGCCTTCGCCGAAAACGATACGGCCTCCGTTCTGAACACGCTGTCCTGCATGTGAGCGGAAATGATCGCCAGGTCTTCGGAATCCAGCGCCAGAAGCTTCAGGTCAGCCATGCCGTCGTCATACCTCTTCTGCGAGCGCCTCAGGGCCGCCCGATCACGAACCTGATGAAGGAGATAGGACGCATCGCGCGGTTACGCAACCTGGAACCGCATTGACGGACAGCCGATCGCGCATCGCGGACGGCAACGCGCGATCGGCTGTTCGATTTAGCGGATCAGTCGCTGACGCGCTCGACAATGGCGCCGCAGCGGGTCAGCTTCTCTTCCAGGCGCTCGAAGCCACGGTCGAGGTGGTAGACGCGCGACACCATGGTCTCGCCCTCGGCCGCCAGGCCGGCGATGACCAGCGACACCGAAGCGCGCAGGTCTGTCGCCATGACGGGGGCGCCGCGCAGGCGCTCGACGCCCTCGATCTTGGCCGTCTGGCCGGAAAGCGAGATGCGGGCGCCGAGACGGGCCAGTTCCTGCACATGCATGAAACGGTTTTCGAAGATGGTCTCGGTGATGTGCGACATGCCGCCGGAACGGGTCATCAGCGCCATGAACTGCGCCTGAAGGTCGGTGGGGAAGCCCGGGAAGGGATCGGTGACCACGTCGACCGGCTTGATGCCGCCGCCGTTGCGCACGACGCGCAGGCCGGCTTCCGTCTCGGTGATCTCGGCGCCGGCGCGGCGGATGGCTTCCAGCGCGGTGTCGAGCAGCGAGGCGCGCGGGCCTTCCAGCAGCACATCGCCGCCGGTCATGGCGACCGCCATGGCATAGGTGCCGGTCTCGATGCGATCCGGCAGCACGCGGTGGCGCGCACCCGACAGCGAGGAAACGCCCTCGATGGTGATGGTCGAGGTGCCGGCGCCGGAAATCTTGGCGCCCATGGCGTTCAGGCACTGGGCGAGGTCGACGACTTCGGGCTCGCGGGCGGCATTGCCGATGACGGTGGTGCCGCGCGCCAGGCTGGCGGCCATCAGCATCACATGCGTGGCGCCGACCGAAACCTTCGGGAAGGTGTAGCGCGTGCCGATCAGGCCGCCGCGCGGGGCGGTGGCGTTGATGTAGCCGCCGTCAATCTCCATGGTGGCGCCGAGCGCCTGCAGGCCGTCGATGAACAGGTCGACGGGCCGCGTGCCGATAGCGCAACCGCCCGGCAGCGAGACGCGCGCCTTGCCCTCGCGGGCGAGCAGCGGGCCAATGACCCAGAAGCTGGCGCGCATGCGCGACACCAGCTCATAGGGCGCCGTCGTGTCTACAATGGTGCGGCAGGTGAAATGGATGGTGCGCGAATAGGAATCGCCCTGGCGCTCGCGCCGGCCGTTGACGGCGATATCGACGCCGTGATTGCCGAGGATGCGGATGAGCTGCTCGACATCGGCCAGATGCGGCACGTTCTCGAGCGTCAGCGTGTCGCTGGTCAGCAGCGAGGCGATCATCAAAGGCAGCGCCGCGTTCTTGGCGCCCGAGATCGGGATCACGCCGTTGAGCTGGTTGCCCCCTACGATTCTGATGCGGTCCATATGTGTTTACCCACGGGCCCCCGCCCGCCTTCCCTTGGTCAGATGTTTGCCGGAACCGGCATGTGCTTGGGTGATGCGCCGGACGTTGCGGAATGTGTGAGCGGAGGAATCACGACGATTCGTCCAATTTTGCGGCAGGCAGCCCGCTTGCCTGATCCGCCTCGCCGGCGCGGCGCGCCCGGCTCTGCTGTTTGCGGCGCAGAAGATTTTCCCGAAGTTTTGCCGCAGCCCGCGCGCGCCGCTGGTCGGCGGCGGTTCGCATCGCCTGTTTTTCCGCCGGCGCGGCTTGCGCCTCCATCGGCTTTTCTTCCGGCGCCACGGGCTTTTGCGCTGGTGCGGCGGGTGTGTTTTCGGACTGCGTTTCGTGCATCCTGCCTGCATAAACGAAAACGGCACGGATCGAAAGAGTTTCGGGTTTTACAGATTTCTTGACGGGATCGTGAAATTGAAGCTTGCGCTCGGCCGGAAGCTATGGCATTAGCCGCCTCGCTCGCAACGGAGCCGGTCTTCACGGCCTTCCCGAGCGATCCTGCTGCAGTAGCTCAGTGGTAGAGCACTCCCTTGGTAAGGGAGAGGTCGAGAGTTCAATCCTCTTCTGCAGCACCATTTCTCCCGACATGCTTTTTTCGAACTCGGCACGCTCTGCGGAAACGATCCGGAAACTGACGCGGGATTCCCTGCCGTCATGATATCCACTTCGGCATGTCTCCCGGGGCGCCGCCATGACCCGATTTCGCCACGACGACCGACCGGTTGGCGTATTCCGTCTTGCAATTGGATACATTTGAAGATTGAAATATCCCCAGCAACGGCCGAAAGGCTGCAGTCAAGAACGGGGCGCTACATGATTCTGCACAAGATCACCGACTGGGACAACGCCTATGCCAATGGCGCCCATATTCCCGGCGGCAATCGCTGGCCGGCGGCCTGGGTCGGGCCGGCCGAGACGTTTCGCATGGAAATGGCAGGCGCCGGGCGCGCCCGGCTGGATCTGCCCTATGGCGAGGGGACGCGAAACCGTTTCGATCTTTTCCTTCCGGAGGGCAAGCCCAAGGGCCTCGTCGTCTTCGTGCATGGCGGATACTGGCATCTGCTCGACAAGAGCTTCTGGTCGCATCTCGCCAAGGGCTCCGTCGATAGCGGTTTTGCCGTCGCCCTTCCCTCCTACACGCTCTGCCCGGAAAATCGTATCGCCGGCATCACCCGCGAGATCGGCGCCGCCATCACCGCGGCGGCCGGCATGGTCGAAGGGCCGCTTTTCCTCACCGGCCATTCCGCCGGCGGGCACCTGGTCAGCGGCATGAATGGCGCCGATGCGCCGCTGGAGGAAGGCATCCGCCGCCGCATCCGCCATACGGTGTCGATTTCAGGCCTGCACGATCTCAGGCCGATCATGAAAACGGAGATGAACGAGGTGCTGCATCTCGATGCCGCAGAGGCCGAATCGGAAAGCCCGGCGCTGCTGCAGCCGATGGCGGGCGCGCGAATCACCTGCTGGGTGGGTGCCGGCGAACGCGCCGAATTTCTGCGCCAGAGCGCCCTGCTTGCCAATATCTGGACCGGTCTCGGGGCGGAAACCGCAGCCTATGCCGAGCCGGACCGGCATCATTTCAACGTCATCGACGGCCTCACGGATGCGGATCATCCGCTGACCCGCACGCTCATCGACGCCTGAACGGCTTCGGGCCGGTTGCCCGGCCCGAAGCGCTTTGCAGGACCAGCCGGCCGCTACATCGACTTGACCATCTTGCAGGCCTCGGCCATCGAGCCGGTCGGGTTCTGGGCGTCGACCGTCTTGCAGTCGTCATGCACCTTGTTCTTCTGGGCCTTGGTCAATTTTGCCCAGCGCTTGTGGATATCGGCCTGTGGCCGCAGCTTTCCGCTGGTCATGTCGCTGAAGAAGGTATCGCCGATCGGGCCCTTCCACATCTGCATCGGGCTATCGCCCTTGCCGCCGGCGCCGCTGCCGGCCGAGTTGCTGTCCGACTGGGCGAAGGCGCCGCTGGCAAGGCCGAACGCCATGGCGGCTACGGCTATGGTCCTGAACATCATCGTCACTCCTTTGTCCGATAACTGATGGAAGTCTAACCCACCTGCGCCATGCTTGTTCCCGAGAGTATTCGGGAGAATAATTTTCGATTCCGACTCGCGGCCCGATGCGCTAAGCATCCCTGACAGGCCGGTGGCGTCATCGGGCACCCCGGAAACCGATTGCGACGGATGACAGATGCAAACAATCTTCGACGGTCATAACGACGTGCTGCTGCGACTGTGGCAGAACCAGAAGGCCGGCGGCGACGCCGTCGACGAATTCGCCCGCGGCACGACCGACGGCCATATCGATGCGCCCCGCGCCCGCCTCGGTCATCTCGCCGGCGGCTTCTGCGCCATTTATATCCCCTCCGGCGATATCCACCTGAAACGTCCGGATGCGCTCGGCCACTACGAGACGCCGCTCGCCACGCCGCTGGAGCGGCCGCCATCGCTCGATATCGCGTTGCAGAAGGCCGCGATTGCCCTGCGCCTGCACCAGGCCGGAGCCTGGCGCCTGTGCCGCAGCACAGACGATATCCGCCGGGCGATGGCTGACGGCGTCTTCGCCGCCGTGCTGCACATGGAAGGCTGTGAGGCGATCGACCGCGATCTTTCAGCGCTGGAGGTTTTTTATGCCGCCGGGCTGCGCTCGCTGGGGCCGGTCTGGAGCCGCCACAATCTCTTCGGCCATGGCGTGCCCTTCGCCTTTCCGAAGTCGCCCGATACCGGACCCGGCCTGACGGAGGCCGGTTTCGACCTAGTGCGCGCCTGCAACCGGCTCGGCATCGTCATCGATCTTGCCCATATCACCGAGCAGGGCTTCTGGGACGTGGCGCGCATCAGCGACCAGCCGCTGGTCGCCAGCCATTCCAATGCCCATGCCCTGACGCCGGTGGCGCGCAACCTCACCGACCGGCAGATGGACGCGATCCGCGACACGGGTGGCCTTGCCGGCCTCAACTTCGCCGTCACCATGCTGCGCCCCGACGGACAGGAAAATCCTGACACGCCGCTGTCCGACATGATCCGCCATGTCGATTACATGGTGAACCGCATGGGCATCGACTGCGTCGCCATCGGCTCGGATTTCGACGGCGCCACCATCCCCTCCGTCATCGGCGACGCGAGCGGCCTGCCGCGTTTCGTCGAGGCGCTGAAGGCAGCGGGCTACGAGGGCGAGGCGCTCGACAAGCTCTGCAGGAAAAACTGGCTGCGCATCCTCGCCAAGGCCTGGAAGGAAAGCTGAACGACCTCCCGGCAAACAGCGATTGACTTTAAGCCCTGCGCGCAAAACTCTCACGCCAGGAGGTTGCGATTCGGGGTTGAATCGCGCCTGCATTCATCTTGGAGCGTTCGATGATGCAACTATCCATTTGCATGCCCAGCAATCGCCCCTTTGCAACTTCGCGGCGCGCCATCGAAACGGCGCTTGCCTATTGCGAGACGAGGAATGCAATTCTGATCGTGTCTGACAATTCAGGCGACGTGGAAAAACGCGAATACTGGCAGCGGCCGTCGCCGAAGATAAAATACTTGGTTTCGGACGGAACCGATGCCATGACCAATTTCATGACGGCATTTCTGGCATCGGAGACCCCATTTATCCTGCCTATGGGCGATGACGACGAAATCAAGTTCAATCCCAAGATTCCGGCTTTTGATTTCGCCAATTTACCGAGCGATCACATCGGTGTGCGACCGATCACGGAAATCTGGACGGAAGAAAAGGGCACCATCCGGGTCAAGAACTTTGCCATTACCAGCGATCATCCCGTAGAACGCATTATCGAATATTCGCAGGCCGCGAGTGGGGACAATAGCGCATTTTACAGCGTTTTTCGTCGTTCTGCCTATCTCGACCTGATGGATCTTTTCAATCGGCACCATCCGACAAAAGGCGCCTATTGCGATTGGTCACAGGTCACGGCCTTGATTTCCTACGGAAAAATGGCCCTCGATCAGGGAACTTTATATCGCTATAATATAAGTGGGTGGCAATCGAATTTATTAATTGAAAAGAATATTTTAAAGGCTTTCACCGATGCCGGCCTCTCTGAAGACGCACAAAAGTATGAAGCATTGCTAAGATACCTGGATATATTTGTTTTTATATCCTCCAGAAAGAGCCCGCCTACGCAAGGCGAAATGGACGACGTAAAAGCATTTCTAAGCGGCCCTGTTCTGGGCGGATTCTTTTCCACGGTCTCGAACAGGTCGAATATCTATAGTGAGACGATGCGCTATCTTGCCGAAATCGCCGAGAAAGAGCAGGATACTATGGGAAGATTTCGAATTGCCTTACTTATGATCGGGCAGCTTCGGGAAGATCTGAAGGATCGATACCTTGAATACTACAAGGCTGCCCTGCAGTATGAAGGTATCGTCTGAGAATTTTAAGTCGATGCCAGCTAGGGCCGCCGCCAAATCCCTTTAACATCATATGTGAATAAACGCCAAAGCGACGCCTTTTGAGTTGCGAACGCTTTAGGCACGAGCGCGGCGCAATTGGCTATCTTCCTGTTCCTCGAGGAGTTCGCTGCTCGCGGTGACACGGACGATTTCAATGGACGCCAGCATGTGACGCGCCACTGAAAAAAAATCGGCCGCTGTGTGCGCATTGCCGATGAAACGATTGGCGAATACCAGCATTCCCCGGCGCCCGCGACGCAGATCCGCTTCCGGCTCGGCCATGTAAGGCGGCCGGAAGGTGCTGGCGAGGCGGCCACCGTCCATTTTCTGAATTGCCGCATAATATCGCTGCGCCATAGCCTCGAAATCGTCCTCGCGATTTTCGAGCAGGCAGTCAATCATACAGGCGCGCACGAAATTCTCGTCGAAATTTTCCCAGTCGATATCGAGATCGCGCAAGACTCGGGCATGGATTTCGGCAATGGCTGCCGTCAGGCCGATGCCAGCATGGAAGGGAAAATCGGCCATAACCGGGCCAACCGATCCTGGAATGTAACGATGGGCATCAATCGCCGACAGGGGCCGTGAGGAAAAGCCGAATTTTTGAGCATAGATCAAAACGCGCGTCGCCCATTCATATTGCGGCAGCGGCGTTTGCCAGCTCAGTTCGCCGGAGTTGGCAAGCACTGTTTCAAGGAGGGAACGACTGATGGCGGCGTGGTAGATGCCGTAGGCCATGCTGGGGACGTTGCTGCTATCTACCCACTTAAACCCTTTGGTGATCAGATCGTCCTTGTCGAGTTCCCGGGTGTGGTGTTGCATGGGGATGGCCACGCTCGCCGGGATATCGCGGCGGCAGTTGGCGTCGATCTGGAAATTGTTCCAGCTAAAGGCGTCAATGCCGGGCACCTTTTCCTCGGCATGAGCGATGAACTCGGCAATATCAGGCTCGATTGCATCGTCGGGACGGATCACAGTCACCCATTCTCCGCGCATGGCGGCGACCGTTCCGAGCCAGTGATGGCAGGGGGAGATGTCGGCGGGGGCGGTCGGCAGGATCATCAGGCGCGGTTCTTGCTCGGCCATTGCGTAGAGCGCATCGGCGTCGCGGCAATCGTCGCCGCAGAACGCGACGATGATTTCCAAATCGGCGTTCGGATTGGCCAGCAGTTCGGTCGCCAGTCGAACCGGCGCTGATTTGCCCGCTTCGACAGGAATGCAGATGGAGAGTTTCGTCATATCCGGCCTCGGATCCTCGTGATCGGTCTTCTCCCGCCTTCGGCCTCTTGGCCGCCGACGGTCCTTGCGCTTTCGAACGAGTTTAAGCGTTCAAACTGGAGTGAAGCTTTGCTGGCCGCCCCGAGCAGGGACGGACTGCCGCCACCTCAGACGCCCTTTGTCCTCATCGCCTCGACGACATTCTTCAGCGCGGCGACCACCGGATCGGAGCCGTTGTCGTTGATCGGATCGAGCGTGGCGATGATGTCGTCGGGAATCAGGGATGGATCGTCAGACGCGGAACCGCCGTCACAAACCTCCCATCCCAGTCTCTGATATACGAAAGCTGCGTCATTATTTCGCTTTGTAGATTCCATGGCAGGATAACCACCCTTTCCGGCCTTTGCTCCTTCAGCACCTCTTCCGAAACGATCGGAATACGGCTACCTGGCAAGAACTGCCCCTGCTTGGCGGGATTCTTGTCGACCACGAAGGACAAAAGGTCGGGTTTGATGCCCGCATAGTTCAACAATGTATTGCCCTTTGCCGCCGCTCCGTAAGCGGCCACTTGCATTCCCTGTCGTTGGCAATCGATCAGGAAGGTGGTGAAATCGTTGCGTACCCGCTCGGCCTGCGTCTGGAAGGCAGCGTAGGTGGCAAGATCGCGCAGGCCCGACTCCGCCTCTCTTTGCAACAGGGCAGACACATTTGGCTGTGTTGGATGCGTGGCGCTGTCCGACCGGCAAGCGAAGATCCGCAGGCTGCCGCCATGCCAGGGCGTCGTTTCGACATCGAAGACGCGCAAACCGTTGGCAGCGAAGATGCGGTCGACAGTGGTCAGCGACAGGTAGGAATAGTGCTCGTGGTAAGCGGTGTCGAATTGTGACTCCGCCACCATGTTCATTAGGTGTGGGAATTCGAAGGTAGAGACGCCCTCCGGCGTCAGCAGCACGGCGAAGCCGCGCACGAAATCGTTGATGTCGGGCACATGCGCCAGTACGTTGTTGGCGGCGGTGAGATCGGCGCCATGGCCTTCGGCCACGAGCTTGCGCGCCAGTGCCTCGCCAAAAAATTCCTCGATGACCGCGATGCCCTTTTCGCGGGCGGCATCGGCGGTGCTTTTCGTTGGCTCGATGCCGAGGCAGGCGATCCCCGCAGCCTTCACATATTGCAGCAGATAGCCATCATTGGAGGCGACTTCCACCACATGCGATTGCGGACCTAGGCCGAAACGGGCGATCATTGCTTTGACATAGGCCTTGGCGTGGTTCAGCCAGGAGGTCGAAAAGGAGCTGAAATAGGCATAGCTTTCCGAGAAGAAAGTTTCGCGCGCGGCGAAATCTTCGGTCTGGACGAGCAGGCATTCGGTGCAGACGCGGATGACGAGAGGATACCACAGTTCCGGACCGGCAAGGCCCTCCGTTGAGAGATAGGAATTCGATGGCGGCGCGGTGCCCAGATCGAGAAAGGGTGCCATGGACTGGCACCCGCAATGGCGGCATTTCATACGACAACCCCGGAAAATTGACTGGTGAGGAACGGATGATTCTGGTCGCGGGCCGAGAGATTGACGGGCGGCAGGGGCCAGTCTATCCCGAGCGCGGGATCGTGCGCGCTCAGTCCGGCCTCGGCCTCGACGCGGTATGGTGCGGAATGCGCATAGATCATACGTACGCCCTGCGTCAGCGTCTGGAAGCCATGGGCGAAGCCGCGCGGGATCAGCAGCGAGCGGGTATTGTCGGCCGAAAGCTCGGTGGCGAAATGCTGCAGGAAGGTCGGCGAGCCGCGGCGCAAGTCGATGGCGACATCAAGCACTGCACCGACGACGCAGGTGACCAGCTTGACCTCGGCAAAGGGCGGTAGCTGGTAATGCATGCCGCGCACAGTGCCAGCGATATCGGTGCCAGTTTCATTGATCTGCGCGACCGGACCGTCGAAGCCGAGTTCGGCCAGTTCCTCGGCGCAGAACAGGCGGGTCAGGAAACCGCGCTCGTCACCGAGGCGCCGCCGCTCGACCAGATGCAGATCGGCCATCGGCGTTTCCAGAACCGTAAAGCGCCCGCTCATACGGCCACCTTCTGCGGAATTCGCAGGCTGGCTTCATAGGCGGCGATATCGGCGATGTCGCCGGGCTTGCTCGCCGCATCTCCGGAAAGCGAAGGTTCGGTGGGCGCCGGCAGCGACAGGCCCTTGGCGATGATTCCGAGCCGCTCAAGCCACAAAGCCGGCCTGTTGCCCTCACTATGGCCGGGCAGGAGAACGCGCTTGTTTTTGGAGAAAAACGTCCCGGCCATGGTCACCAGTTCTTCCAGGGTGGGTTGCCACTTTCCCAGAGGGCTTCGAGCTGGTTCTTGTCGCGCAGCGTATCCATCGGTTGCCAGAAGCCCTCATGGAAATAGGCGTGCAACTCGCCATCGGCGGCGAGACTGGAGAGCGGTGCGGCCTCCCACGTCGTCAGATCATCAGGAATGCGCGAAATCACCTTCGGCGAGAGCACGAAAAAGCCGCCATTGATGACGCCGCCCCCGCCTTCCGGTTTCTCGACGAAGCCCTTGCCCAGGTCGCCTTCGAATTCCACCGCCCCGAAGCGGGCCGGCGGGCGCACGGCGGTGCCGGCCGCCAGCTTGCGGTGCGCACGATGGAAACGGATGGTATCGGCGATATCGCCATTGCTGACGCCGTCGCCATAGGTGAAGCAGAAGGCTTCCTCGTCCTTGAGATAGGGGGCTACGCGCTTCAGGCGACCGCCGGTCAGCGAGTGCTCGCCGGTATCGACCAGTGTCACTCGCCAGTCCTCGGCGCTCTTGCGATGGAACTGCATGCGGTTCTGCGCCAGGTCGAAGGTCATGTCCGACGTGTGCAGGCCGTAATTGGCGAAGTATTCCTTGATGACATAGCCGCGCCAGCCGCAGCAGATGATGAAATCCCGAATGCCGTGGCCGTGATACAGCTTCATGATATGCCAGAGGATCGGCCGGCCGCCGATCTCCACCATCGGCTTCGGCTTGAGATGGGTTTCTTCCGAAAGCCGCGTGCCGAGGCCGCCCGCCAGGATGACCGCCTTCATGCCGCCACCTCTGTCTCAAGGCCTGTTCTGCCCCGGCATTCCCTGCCCTTCACCCACCTGTTCATGCACATACCCGGCCCCAGTTCATTCCGGGACCGACACTAGCGGTCGAAGCTGACGTCAAACTGGTGCGAAATTCAGAACCGCGCCGAGACCAGCCGCTGCTGGATGGCATCGATATCGTAGCTGCGATCCTGCAGAAGATGCTCCTCCCAGGCCAGCGCGGTGCGCACGATATCGGCAAGATCGCCATGGCGCGGCGCCCAGCCGAGCGTTTCGCGCGCCAGCGTCGCATCGGCAACCACGCAGGCCGGATCGCCCGGACGGCGCGGCGCGAAGTTGACCTTGAACCGCCATCCACGGACTTCCATCACCGTGTCGAGGATCTCCAAGACCGAATAGCCCGAGCCATAGCCGCAATTGGCGACCAGCGGCTCGCCGCCGTGCCTGAGATAATCGAGCGCCTTCATATGCGCGCCGACGAGGTCCGTGACATGGACATAGTCACGCACGCCGGTGCCGTCCGGCGTCGGATAGTCGGTGCCGTAGACATCCACCTTGGCGCGACGGCCGAGCGCCGCCTCGCAGGCGACCTTGATGAGATGGGTGGCGCCGGGCGTCGACTGGCCGGTGCGCCCTTCGGGATCGGCGCCGGCGACGTTGAAATAGCGCAGCGCCACATAGCTCAGGCCATGGGCATTGGCCGCATCGCGCAGCATCAGTTCCGACATCAGCTTGGAGAGCCCGTAGGGGCTTTCCGGGCTGAGCACCGCGCCTTCCCTGACCGGGGCTGCGCTTTCCTGCGTGCCGTAGACGGCTGCCGTCGAGGAGAACACGATGTTGCGGATGCCGGCCTCGATCGCCGCCGAAAGCAGGATGCGGGTCTTGCCGGTGTTGTTGTCGTAATAATCGAGCGGCCGGGCAACCGAGTCCGGCACCACGGCGGAGCCGGCGAAATGCACGATCGCCTCGATGCGGTTCTCGCTGAAAACCTGCGCCAGCATCGCGGGGTCGCCGACATCGCCGAGATAGAAGCGCGCACCCGGCGCCACCGCCCAGCGGAAACCCGTCGTCAGCGCGTCGAGGACGACGACATCCTCGCCGGCATCCAGCAACGCCCATACCATGTGGCTGCCGATATAGCCCGCACCGCCTGTAACCAGCACTGCCATGATCTTTTTCCCTGTTCAGTCTTCTTGGGAAGGATCAAAGCGCTGTTTTCTTTCCGAATTGGTTATCTTGGCGCGGGGTCGCGGCCCGCGCGCCGGTTTGATTGCGAAGGTGGTCGACGAAGGATTGCGCGGATCGTTCGAATTTTATCGATCCGCCCGAAAGCGGCCCTGGACAGGCCAAGGGCCTGCCCCATCGTCTTGGCTCAACGCTTGCGGATATAGTCCGCCAGCCGGCCGGCCGCTTCCGTGATCAGGGCCGGATCGCGCAGGAAGCAGGCGCGCATGAACAATTCGCCGCCGGCGCCGAAGGCGGTTCCAGGCGCCAGACCGACGCCGGTCTTGTCGACGATGTCGAGAGCGCTCGCGCGGCTGTCGGTGACGCCGTCGATCTTCAGGAAGGCATAGAGCGCGCCGTCGGGTTTCAGCGTCTCGACCCGGTTGGTGGCGATCAGCGCGTCGCAGAGGATGTCGCGGGCCAAACGCGCCTTGTCGATATTGGCCTGCACGAAAGCATCGCCTTCGTTCAGCGCCGCCACCGCGCCGCGCTGCATGAACTGCGCCACGCCCGACGTCGAATATTGGATCAGGTTTTCCAGCACCTGGCCCATGGCCGGCGGCGCGACGATCCAGCCGACGCGCCAGCCGGTCATCGACCAGTTTTTCGAGAAGGAATTCACGAAGATGACCCGGCCCTGCGGGTCCATGACGTCGAGGAAGGACGGGGCGCGCTCGCCCACGTAGAAATAACGGGCATAGATTTCGTCCGCCATGATCCAGAGACCGTGGCGGCGGGCGAGCGTCAGGATGGCTTCGAGATCGGCGCGCGTCGCCGTCCAGCCGGTCGGGTTGGACGGCGTGTTGACGAACAGGCCTTTGGTCTTCGGCGTGATCGCCTTTTCCAACCGCTCCAGATCCAGCGACCAGGTGCCGTCGCGGAAATCGAGCTGGAAGCCGACCGAGCGGGCGCCGGCGATATCGAGTGCTGCGGCGATGTTCGGCCAGGCCGGCGTCAGATAGATCATCTCGTCGCCGGGCGCGGTCAGGGCCTGCACGGCGAGCTGGATCGACTGCATGCCCGAGCCGGTGACATAGAAATGTTGGGCGGGCAGCATCGTGCCGAAAGGGGGGGCGTAATAGGCGGAAAGCGCCGGGCGCAGTTCGGGAACGCCGCGCTGCCGGGTGAAGAAGGTCTCGCCCGCCATGAGCGCTTCTGCCGCCGGGCGGTTGATGAAATCGGGCGTCGGCAGGTCGCCCTCGCCGACCCAGAGCGGGATCAGGCCATCGCGGCCACGGGCATAATTGACGACTTCAACGATGCCGCTTTCGGGAGCGGCGACGGAACGCGGGCTGAGACTGGCGAGGATGGACATGACAAAATCTCCGTTTGCCGTCTTCATAGCCGAAGACGGCAAACGGATCTTATGACAATCGCTGAGGGAAACATTTCATCCGCTGATGGTTCCCCTCGGAAAGCCTTAGGGCTGACGGGTCTTCAGCAGATCGCGGATCTCGGTGAGGAGCAGGATATCGACCGGCGGCGGGGCGGCGGGCTCGGCATCCTTCTTCTTCTCCATCGAGGCGCGCATCCGGTTGATGCCCTTGACCATCAGGAAGATGATCCAGGCGAGGATGAGGAAATTGATGAGGATGGTGATGAAATTGCCGTAGGCAAGGACGGCGCCCTGCTTGCGGGCTTCCGCCAGCGCCGGCGAGGTGACCGCCGAGCTCAGCGGAATGAAATAGTTGGAAAAGTCGAAACCGCCGCCGGTCAGCGCGCCGACCACCGGCATCACCAGGTCGTTGACAACCGAATCGACGATCTTGTTGAAGGCAGCACCGATGATGACGCCGACGGCAAGGTCCATGACATTGCCGCGGGCGATAAACTCTTTGAATTCATTGAGCATGAGGAGAGCCCCCGTTCCCTTAGGTTGCGAACCATCGAATACAACTAGCCATATTTGCCGGCGTGATGCAATGCAAGACGGGTGGCGCCGAAAGCATGCCGTTGGACTTAAGGTTTAGGCGCGTGCGCATGTTCAAGCCGGCCGCTTTGGCCTATTCTGCGTGGCCTGAGGGAGAGCGAAGGCAATGGTGCCAGGCTGGGTCATTTTCGCGTCGGCGATCGGCTATCTGATGCTGCTGTTCTGCATCGCCAGCTTCGGCGACCGCATGCACCGCATCCAGGGCGAGCCGCGCAACGGCCGCCCGATCGTCTATGCGCTCAGCCTTGCGATCTACTGCACCTCCTGGACCTATTTCGGCGGCGTCGGCCTTGCCGCCTCGCACGGGCTGGAATTCGCCGCCATCTATATCGGCCCGATCCTGATCTTCACGCTCGGAATGCCGCTTCTCAAGCGCATCATCGAGCTCGCCAAGGCGGAAAAGCTGACCTCGGTCGCCGATTTCATCGCCGCGCGCTACGGCAAGAATTCCTCGGTCGCCGCCATCGTGGCGCTGATCTGCCTGATCGGCACCATCCCCTATATCGCCCTGCAACTGAAGGCCGTGTCGAATTCCGTCTCGGCCATGGTCAACCCCTCCGATTACGGCATCGGCAGCGGCAATCTCTATTTCGTCGACCTGCCGTTGATCGGGACCCTGGTGCTTGCCTGCTTCGCCATCATGTTCGGCACCCCTCACACCGACGTCACCGAGCACCAGGACGGGCTG
>Ga0066256_1001906_pt1 | contig 25384 bp, 23 predicted proteins | sample ThiBio_1000_biof_FD_87107 | JGI IMG/M metagenome (GOLD analysis project Ga0066256, IMG submission 87107) | Wastewater bioreactor microbial communities from Cape Town, South Africa - Thiocy_expt_1000_biof (version 2) | ecosystem: Engineered > Bioreactor > Thiocyanate-remediating >... | reverse complement strand
GGGGCCCCGCCTGCGCGGTGACCGGCAGGCGCGCGCGCATGGCTTCGAGCGCCGCCAGCACGCCGGCGGCGTTGAGCAGCTGGTTGGCCCCGCGCAGCGCCGGATAGGCCAGCCCGGCGTAGCGCCGCCCGCGCCCGGCCCAGGCCCATTGCTGCTTGTCGCCGCTGTAGTTGAAGTCGCGCCCCGCCAGCCACAGGTCGGCGCCGATGGCCTGGGCGCGGTCGATCACGGACTGCGGCGGCACCGGGTCGCTGACGATGGCCGGCCGGCCGGTGCGCAGGATGCCGGCCTTTTCAAGGCCGATCTGCTCGCGCGTGTCGCCCAGCAGCTCGGCGTGGTCGATGTCCACGCTGGTGATGATGGCGCAGTCGGCATCGATCAGGTTGACCGCGTCCAGCCGCCCGCCCAGGCCCACTTCGAGGATCACGGCGTCCAGCCCGGCGCGCGCCAGCACGGCCAGGATGGCGAGCGTGGTGAATTCGAAGTAGGTCAGGGCAATATCGCCCCTGGCGCCCTCCACGCGAGCGCAAGCAGCTATCAATTCAGAAGCATCGACGGCCTCGCCGCGGATCCGGCAGCGCTCCTCGAAACGCACCAGGTGCGGCGAGGTGTAGACGCCGGTGCGAAAGCCGGCCTGCTGCAGGATGGCCTCCAGCATGGCGCAGGTCGAGCCCTTGCCATTGGTGCCGGCCACGGTGAACACCGGGCAGTCGAAGCGCAGGGCCATGCGCTCGGCCACGGCGCGCACGCGCTCCAGGCCCAGCTCGATGTGCTTGGGGTGCAGGCGCTCGCAGTGCGCCAGCCAGTCGTCGAGGGTTTGCATCACGGCCCGCATTGTCTCCGAGGCGTGGCATCATCATCGGCCAGCATGACCGATACCCTGACCCTCTACGGCATTCCAAACTGCGACACCGTGAAGAAGGCGCGCGCCTGGCTGGCCGAGCACGGAGCCAGCGTGGTGTTTCACGATTTCAAGAAGCAGGGCGTGCCGCCCGCGCCACTGGCGCGCTGGATCGCCGCCGCCGGCTGGGAGCGCCTGCTGAACCGCCAGGGCAGCACCTGGCGCCGGCTGGACGCCGCCACCCAGGCCGGCGTGCAAGACGCGGCCAGCGCCACCGCCCTGCTGACGCGGCAGCCCAGCCTGATCCGGCGCCCGGTGATCGAGTGGCCGAACGGCGCCATCACGGTCGGTTTTGCCGCCGACGACTGGCTGCGGCGCCTGGGCCGCGGCTGTGGCTGAGCGCGCCGGCCCCGACACCCGCCCATGCACTTCGCCGACCCCATGCTGCTCGGGCATCCCTGGACCTTCTGGCTGGGCTGGGCCTGGACGCTGTCGAGCGTGGTGCTGACGAGCTGGATCGTGCTGCAGCGGCGCGCGCCGGTGTCGACCCTGGCCTGGATCATGGTGCTGAACCTGATGCCGGTGCTGGGGCTGGTGGTGTACCACTACTTCGGCCCGCGCCGCGTGCGGCGCCAGCGGCTCAAGCGCTGGCCCCAGAAGGCCGTGCTGATGTCGCAGAGCGACCTGGCGGCGCTGAACGCCGAGCACCCGCAGGCGCCGCTGTGGGCGCGCCAGCACGCGCGGCTGATCGAGACCGCCTGCGGCATCGCGCCGTCCAGCGCGCGCAGTCTGGAGCTGCTGGGCAGCGGCGGCGCCACGCTGCAGGCGCTGCTGGCCGAGATCGCGCGGGCGCGCTGGCACATCCACCTCGAGTACTACATCTTCGACCCCGACCAGACCGGCACGCAATTGCTGCACGCGCTGACAGAGCGCGCCCGCGCCGGCGTGCAGGTGCGGCTGCTGGTGGACGCCATCGGCTCGGCGCGCCTGCTGGCGCGGCGCCAGCGCGCGCTGCTGCGGGCGCCGCGGGACGCCGGCGGCGAGCTGGCGGTGTTCCACCCCCGGCGGCTGGACCGCCTGCGCCCGCTGGTCAACCTGCGCACGCACCGCAAGATCGTGGTGATCGATGGCCGCACGGGCTTCGTCGGCGGCATCAACGTCACCGACGACGAGAACGAGCTGGTGCGCCCGCACGACGCCTACCGCGACACCCACCTGCTGATCCGCGGCGGCGCGGTGCGCTGGCTGCAGTACGTGTTTCTGAAGGACTGGCACTACGCCCAGGGTCGCCCGCCCGCGCACGACGCCCACCTGCTGCCCGACGAGCCGCCGGGCAGCCTGCCGACGCAGATCGTCGCCTCGGGGCCCGACACCGACATGGAGGGCACGCACCGCGTCATGATCGACGCGCTCAACCTGGCGCGCCAGCGCATCTGGCTGGCCACGCCCTACTTCGTGCCCACCGAGGCGGCGCTGACCGCGCTGACCAACGCCGCGCTGCGCGGCGTGCAGGTCAAGCTGATGGTGCCCGAGCGCAGCGACTCGCGCATCGTCACCGCCGCCGCGCGCTCGTACTACGACGAGCTGCAGGCCGCCGGCGTGCTGGTGTTCGAATACCACGGCCGCGTGCTGCACGCCAAGACCCTGGTAGTGGACGAGGACTACGGCATGGTCGGCAGCGCCAACTTCGACAACCGCAGCTTCCGGCTCAACTTCGAGGTGGCGGCGGTGGTGTTCGACGCCAGCTTCAACGGCCAGCTGGCCGCCATGTTCCAGGCCGATCTGTCGCACTGCCAGCTGGTGCCCACGCACCGTCACGCGCCGCCGCTGCAGCGCCTGTTCGAGGCGGTGGCGCGGCTGGGTTCGCCCTTGCTGTGAACCTGTTTGCTATCAAATAAGAAGCTGCTTGCGCTTGCCAGACAAGCGCCACCGGCAGATTGGATGCCAATTCACGTTCGTGCGTCCGGCGCCAAGCGCCAGCCCAGCGCCTCGCCGCCGCGCAGCGGCTTGACCATCGCCTCGCCGAAGGGCAGCTGCTCGGGCAGCGTCCAGCGCTCGCGCCGCAGGGTGATGCGGTCGCGGTTGCGCGGCAGGCCGTAGAAGTCGGCGCCGTGGAAGGCGGCAAAGCCTTCCAGCCGCTCCAGCGCGCCGGCGGCCTCGAAGGCCTCGGCGTACAGCTCGATCGCCGACAGCGCGGTGTAGCAGCCGGCGCAGCCGCTGGCGTGCTCCTTCAGGTGCGCCGGGTGCGGCGCGCTGTCGGTGCCCAGGAAGAACTTCGGGTTGCCGCTGGTGGCCGCGCGCAGCAGCGCCTGGCGGTGCTCCTCGCGCTTGAGCACCGGCAGGCAGTAGTAGTGCGGGCGGATGCCGCACAGGAAGATGGCGTTGCGGTTGTACAGCAGGTGGTGCGCGGTGAGGGTGGCCGCCAGGTGCGCGTCGGCGCTTTCCACGTACTGCGCGGCCTCGCGCGTGGTGATGTGCTCGAACACGATCTTCAGCTCGGGAAAATCGCGCCGCAGCGGCGCCAGCACGCGCTCGATGAACACCGCCTCGCGGTCGAACAGGTCGATCTCGGGGTCGGTCACCTCGCCGTGCACCAGCAGCTTGAGACCGGCGCGCTGCATGGCCTCCAGCGTCTTGTAGGTCTTGCGCACGTCGGTGACGCCGGCGTCGCTGTTGGTGGTGGCGCCGGCCGGGTAGAGCTTGAGCGCCACGATGCCGGCGTCGCGCGCGCGGGCGATCTCGTCGGCCGGGGTGACGTCGGTCAGGTACAGGGTCATCAATGGCTCGAAGGCCAGCTGGGCCGGCACGGCCTGCGCGATGCGCGCCTTGTACGCCAGCGCCTGCGCCGTGGTGGTGACCGGCGGGCGCAGGTTGGGCATGATGATGGCGCGGCCGAACTGCGCCGCCGTGTGTGGCACGACGGCGGCCAGAGCGGCACCGTCGCGCACGTGCAGGTGCCAGTCGTCGGGACGGGTGAGGGTCAGGGTCTGGGCGGTACTCATGCTGTCGATTGTCCCACCGGCGCCGCCGGCCTCAGGCGGTGTAGTCGCCGCTGGCCTCGGGCTGGTACTCGATGGCCAGCAGGCGCAGCTCGGCCGGCTTGCCGTCGATGCCGCGCCAGCGCGCCAGCTCGCCCACGCGCAGGCCCAGCAGCGCCGTGCCCAACGGCGACAGCACCGAGATCATGCCCTGCGCCACGTCGGCGTCGGCCGGGTAGCACAGGGTCAGGCGGCGCTCGTTGGCGCCATCGGCGTCGCTCACGCGCAGCTTGGAATACATGGTGACGATGTCGCCGGCGATCTGCTGCGGCGGCACCTGGTCGGCGGCGTCGATCAGCTCGGCCAGCGCCTCGGCCTGCGCCGGCGATTGGCCCGCCGTGCCCTGGCGGCGCAGCAGATTGAAGATGCGCACGTGGTCCAGGTCGGTGATGGTGCGGTAGTCGGTAGCGGGTGACATGGTGGTCTCCTTGGAAATCAGGGTGATGAGGGAGCGCCGGCGCGCGGCAGCTGGCCGGCAGGCGCGGCAAGCCGCGCCGGTCGGGTCAGCCCGGCGATCCGGTGGGGCGCTGGGCTCGGGGGTGAGCGGGAAAAAGCGGGGGGGGGGATCGTCGGGCTCAGCGGTGTGCGGCCGTCAGGCACGCACAACGGGCCAGACGGGCCCGTGCCGACGATGGCGTCACCCCGGCGCGCGGCTGGCGCGCGGGCGAGCGAGCGCCAGCCCGTGGGGCCGGCGCGCCTTGCGCAAGCGCGCGCAAGAAAAAGTCGCTCAGGGTTTGCATGGGGCGGATGATAGCCGCTTGGCGTGCAAAAGGCCACCGCGCGGCGTTTAACATCGGCCGTTTGTATCTGCCGACCGGCCGCCGCCCGCGCGCGCCACCCCTAGGCGCCCTACCCTCATGTCCCTGCCTGCCGAATCCCCGTCGCCCGATGCCGGCGCCCCCACCGCGCCAGCCGGCGCCACCACCCGCGTGCCGCTGGCCATCGAGGACTGGCTGACGGTGATCATCATGGCGCTGCTGGCACTGATCACCTTTGCCAACGTGCTGGTGCGCTATTTCACCAGCGCCTCGTTCGCCTGGACCGAGGAGGTGTCGATCTTCCTGATGATCGTGCTGGCCATGGTGGCCAGTTCGGCCGCGGTGGCGCGCAACCGACACATCCGCATCGAATATTTCGCCGACGCCGGCCCCGAATCGCGCCAGCGCGCACTGGCGCGCTTCGGCGCCGCCCTGGTGGCGCTGCTGTTCGCGCTGATCGCCGTGCTGTCGGCGCGCGTGCTGTGGGACGACGTGCAGTACGGCGAGACTTCGCCCGGCATCGGCGTGCCGCAGTGGTGGTACAGCATGTGGCTGCCGATCCTGAGCCTGGCCATCATGCTGCGCGCCGTCGGCCTGTGGCGCCGTGGTGGCCAGCCGGCGGCGGACCACCCCGAGCTGCCCACCTCGCCCGCCGTGCGTGACGAGGAGCGCGCGCCATGAACATACTTCGCACAGCAGGAGAGCGCAGGAGCGCTCAGGCCGCCGCCGGGCCGCTCCCAAGGCAGTCTGCGGCCCCCTCGGGGGGCAGCGCACCTCGCGCAGCGGGGGAGCGTGGGGGCCTCACTTCATGATTGCCACCCTGCTGTTCACCCTGTTCATCGTCACCATGCTGATGGGCGTGCCGATTGGTGCGTCGCTGGGGCTGGCGGGGGCGGCGGCGATCGCGCTGGCCAACGCCCAGACGCCCTGGTTCGGCCTGCTGGCGGTGCCGCAGAACTTCTACGCCGGGCTGGGAAAGTACCCGCTGCTGGCGATCCCGATGTTCGTGCTGGTGGGCTCGATCTTCGACCGCTCGGGCGTAGCGCTGCGGCTGGTGAACTTTGCCGTGTCCATCGTGGGCCGGGGGCCAGGAATGCTGCCGCTGGTGGCGATTGCCGTGGCCATGTTCCTGGGCGGCATCTCGGGCTCGGGCCCCGCGACCGCCGCCGCCGTGGGCGGGGTGATGATCGCAGCCATGGCACGCGCCGGATATCCCGCTGCCTACTCGGCAAGCGTGGTGGCCGGTGCCGCAGCCACCGACATTCTCATTCCTCCATCGGTCGCGTTCATCGTGTATTCGGTGCTTGTGCCCGGCGCCTCAGTGCCCGCGCTCTTCGCCGCAGGCATGTTCCCCGGCATCCTGGCGGGCCTTGCGTTGATCGTGCCTGCCGTGTGGCTGGCCCGCCGCCACAAGATGGGCGCTGCAGAGGCCGACATGCCGCGCCCGCCTTTCTGGCGCAGCCTGCGCGAGGCGTCCTGGGGACTGGCCGCGCCCGTGGTGATTCTTGGGGGCATGCGTGCGGGCTGGTTCACCCCCACCGAGGCTGCGGTGGTGGCCGTGTTCTACGGGCTGTTTGTGGGCATGTGCATCCACCGCACGATTCGTGTGCGCGACCTGTTCACCATCTTGCGTGAGGCGGGCGAGCTGTCCGCCGTGATCCTCGTGGTGGTGTCGCTGGCGGGCATCTTTGCGTTCTCGCTGTCCACCCTGGGGGTCATCGACCCCATCACACGCGCCATCGTGCAGTCCGGGCTGAGCGAGCAGGGCGTGCTCGGCGCGCTGATCGTCTTGCTGCTGATCGCCGGCATGTTCCTGGATGGCATCTCCATCTTCCTGATCTTTGTGCCCCTGCTCATGCCCATCATGCAGCACTACCAGTGGGACGTAGTCTGGTTTGGCGTGGTGCTCACGCTCACTGTGGCCATCGGCCAGTTCACCCCGCCCATGGCGGTGAACCTGATGGTGTCCAGCAAGATCGCCAACGTGCGCATGGAGCAGACCACGCGCTGGGTCATCTGGCTGGTGCTGGCCATGACGCTGGCCATGCTGCTGGTCGTCATATTCCCGTCGATTGCGCTCTGGCTGCCGCAGCAGCTGGGCTACTGATTTCCGCTCTCACCCATCCATCCAACAAGGAGACAACCCGTGAAACTGCGCACCTTCCTCACTTCCGCCGTGGCCGCTGCCGCCGCCCTGGCGTTCACCGCCCCAGCCGCCATCGCGCAAACCGCGTACAAGAGCGAGTACCGTATGTCGCTGGTGCTGGGCACGGCCTTCCCCTGGGGCAAGGGCGGCGAGCTGTGGGCCAACAAGGTGCGCGAGCGCACCAATGGCCGCATCAACATCAAGCTGTACCCCGGCGTGTCGCTGATCCAGGGCGACCAGACGCGCGAGTTCAGCGCGCTACGCCAGGGCGTGATCGACATGGCCGTGGGCTCCACCATCAACTGGTCGCCCCAGGTCAAGCAACTCAACCTGTTCTCGCTGCCCTTCCTGTTCCCTGACTACGCGGCCGTCGATGCGGTGACGCAAGGGGATGTGGGCAAGCAGATCTTTACAACGCTGGAGAAAGCAGGCGTCGTGCCCCTGGCCTGGGGTGAAAACGGCTACCGCGAAATCTCCAATTCCAAGGTTGCCATCAAGAGCCCTGCCGACCTCAAAGGTCTGAAGATCCGCGTGGTGGGCTCGCCCCTGTTCCTGGACACCTTCACCGCACTGGGCGCCAACCCCACGCAAATGAGCTGGGCCGACGCACAGCCCGCGTTTGCCAGCGGCGCCGTGGACGGCCAGGAGAACCCCATCGCCGTGTACCAGGCCGCCAAGCTGCACACCGTGGCCCAGAAGCACATCACCATGTGGGGCTACGTGAACGACCCGCTGGTGTTCGTGGTGAACAAGGACATATGGAACAGCTGGACGCCCGCCGACCGCGAGATCGTGAAGCAGGCCGCCATTGACGCTGGCAAGGAAGAAATCGCCATCGCCCGCAAGGGCATGGTGGAGGCCGACAAGCCCCTGCTCAAGGAAATCGCCGCCAACGGCGTGACCGTCACGCAGCTGTCAGCCGCCGAGCGCAACGCGTTCGTGAAGGCCACGCGCCCCGTGTACGAAAAGTGGAAGGGCCAGATCGGCGCCGATCTGGTGGGCTCTGCAGAGAAGGCGATTGCCGCCCGCAAGAAGTAATCCTTCAACGGACCCGGCACCGGTGCATGGTAGTCGCCCGGTGTCTGCCCAAGCCCCGCCATGGCGGGGCTTTTTTGCTGGGCGGGCATAAAGGCAACTGCGGGTGACAGGCCTGCGATCTCACTATCTACTTGATAGCAATCAAGGCATATTTGACTATCGCTACCCGCCACTTTCACTTCAAATCATCGGGAACCGGGTGCTTGACCGCATTTTTGCGCAGCTTGTGCTCCACCGCCTCGGCCAGGTCCACGCCCGCGTGGTCCGCCAGCTGCAGCAGGTACAGCAGCACATCGGCCACCTCATCGGCAATGGGCTCCTTCAGCGCCGGGTCTTCACGCACCGCGAGCGACTGCTCCGGCGTCATCCACTGAAAGATCTCCGCCAGCTCGGCCGCCTCGACCATCAGCGCCATCGCCAGGTTCTTGGGCGTGTGGAACGGCTGCCACTGGCGCTCCGCCGCAAATGCGCGCAACCGGGCTTGCAGCGCAGTCAGATCGACAGACATTTCAACGCTCCTGATTCAATAGCTACCAGCGCATACTCCACCTGCACTGGCGGCCTGAAAGACCTGAAACCCATCACACCGGCGTGACCGGTGCCTCGCCCGCCAGGTGGCGCCGGGCGTTCTCCATGAACCGGTCCACCGACGCCTGCACCGCCTCGGGCGACCAGCCCGCCACGTGCGGTGTGAGCACCACGTTGTCCAGGTCCAGCAGCTCGGCCGGGGGCGCGGGCTCGCTCTCGTACACATCCAGGCCCGCAGCGGCAATGCGGCCTTCGCGCAGCGCGGCGGCCAGGGCGGCGGTGTCGATAACGCTGCCGCGCGCGATGTTAACCACCACGCCACGCGGGCCCAGCGCATTCAGCACGTCGGCGTTGACCAGATGCCGGGTAGCAGCGCCGCCGGGCGTGGCGACCACAAGGAAGTCCGCCCACGCGGCCAGCGCCGCCACATCGGCAAAGTAGCGGTATGGCACATCGGTGCGCTCACTGCGGTTGTGGTAGCCCACCTCGATCTCGAAGCCCAGGGCGCGCTGCGCAATCTTCTTGCCGATGGTGCCCAGGCCGATGATGCCCAAGCGCTTGTGCGACACATTGGGGGGCAGCGGCAAAGCGGTGCGCCAGATGCCAGCGCGGGTGGCCTTATCCAGCGGCAGGATGCGGCGCTGCGCCGCAATCAGCAGGCCCCAGGTGTGGTCGGCCACACAGTCGTCGTTGGTGCCCGCACCCGTAGCCGCCACGATGCCCCGGGCCTTGGCGTAGTCCACCGCCACGTTCTCGTAACCGGCGCCGAGCGCGCAGATGAGGGTGAGCGCGGGCAGCGCATCGATCTGCGCCGGACTCAGGCCCACCGAGCCGATGGTGAGCACGACCCGCACACGGCTGCCGTGCTGCGCGATGGCGGCTGCGGCCTGCGGCGCGTCAGGGGCGTAGATCACTTCAAAGGTCTGGGCCATCTGGGCGATGTGCTCTTCAGACAAAAACATGAGGGCGAGAAGGACGGGCTTCATGGATGACAAATCGCGAAACAAATGAAAGAGAGAAAGACGCTGCTCAGGCGGCGGCATCACTTTGCTGGAGCGACCACATGCTAGCGTAGCGGCCACCCAGGGCCAGCAGCTGCGCGTGCGTGCCGCGTTCGATGATGCGGCCCGCGTCCATGACCAGGATCTCGTGCGCGTCCACCACTGTGGACAGGCGGTGGGCTATCACCAGCGTGGTCTTGTTCTGCGCCACGCCCTGCAGCTCGGCCTGGATGGCGCGCTCGTTGGCGGAGTCCAGCGCGCTGGTGGCTTCGTCAAAGATCAGGATGGGCGGGTTCTTGAGCAAGGTGCGCGCAATCGCCACGCGCTGCTTTTCACCGCCCGAGAGCTTGAGGCCCCGCTCGCCCACCATGGTGGCGTAGCCCTTGGGCGTGCTGGCGATGAAGTCGTGGATGCGCGCAGCGCGGGCGGCGGCTTCGATCTCGTCCTGCGTGGCGCCAGGGCGGCCGTAGGCAATGTTGTAGGCCACGGTGTCGTTGAAGAGCACGGTGTCCTGCGGCACGATGCCAATGGCCTGGCGCACGCTGGCCTGCGTCACGCTGCGAATCTCCTGCCCCGCAATGGTGATGCGGCCCTGCTGGATGTCATAGAAGCGGAACAGCAGCCGTGCCAGGGTGCTTTTGCCCGAGCCCGAGGGCCCGACCACTGCCACCGTCTTGCCCGCCGGAATCTCGAAGCTGATGCCCTGCAGGATGGTGCGCCCGCCCTTGGGGTCATACGCAAACACCACGTCCTCGAAGCGCACGGTGGGCTGGTCTAACCCTGCCAGCGGCTGGGCGCCGGGGGCATCGGCCACCTCGCGCTCCTTGTCCATCAGCGTGAACATTTTGTCCAGGTCGGTGAGGCTTTGCTTGATCTCGCGGTAGATCACCCCCAGGAAGTTGAGCGGGATGTAGAGCTGGATCATGAACGCGTTGACCATGACCAGGTCGCCCAGCGTCATGCGGCCATCGACCACGCCCTGCGTGGCGCGCCAGAGCATGGCCACCAGGCCCACGGCAATGATGAACTGCTGGCCGGTGTTGAGCATGGACAGCGTGGTCTGGCTCTTCAGGCGCGCACGGCGCAGGCGGTGTAGGCTTTCGTCGTAGCGGCGGGCCTCGAAGCCTTCGTTGTTGAGGTCCTTGACTGGCTCGTAGTGGAGCAGCGAGTCCACGGCCTTGGAGTGCGCGGCCGAGTCGAACTCGTTGGCCTCGCGGCGAAATTTTGTCCGCCACTCAGTCACCAGCACCGTGAAGGTGATGTACAGCGCCAGCGCTGCCAATGTGATCCACGCAAACCAGGCGTCGAACTTGATGGCCAGCACCGACAGCACCAGCACCACCTCGACCAGCGTGGCGACCACGTTGAACAGGGTGAATGAGATCAGCGACTCGATGCCGCGCACACCGCGCTCGATGTCGCGCGTCATGCCGCCGGTCTGCCGCTCCAGGTGAAAGCGCAGGCTCAGGGCATGCAGGTGCTCAAAGGTCTGCAGCGCAATCGAGCGCGCTGCGCCCTGGGTGGCCTTGGCAAACACCAGCTCGCGCAGCTCGGTGAACAGCGAGGTGGACAGCCGCAGCGCGCCGTAGGCCACCAGCAGCCCCACGGGCACCACCAGCAGCGCGGTGGGGTCGCCCGGCTTGAGGCTCATGGCATCGACCAGCGTCTTGAGCAGGATAGGCACGCCCACGTTGGCGAACTTGGCGCCCACCATGAAGACGATGGCGGCGATCACGCGCCACTTGTATTGCCACAGGTAGGGCAGCAACCGGTGCAGGGTGGCCCAGTCCGACTGGACCGGCGCGGGGCTGGCGGCCGTGCCACTGGCAGTGGCACCGGCAGCGGTGGGGGCAGTTTCGCCGTGGTGGCGCATGGGGGACAATTCCGGTTGTTGTTTTTACCGACCTGGCTGATGCCTAGGTGGTTTTTCTCGGGGCGCAAGACCTGGTGAAACCACCGGTTTCCCCAAGGATTGGCTCAGCCCCAACCGAGATTGTGCCCATGTCTGCTGTTTTCAGCCCACCACCCGCCGCATTGCCCACCGACAAGGAACTGGTGCTCAAGGTCATCCCCATGCCCGCCGACACCAACGGCAATGGCGACATCTTTGGCGGATGGGTGATGGCGCAGGTGGACCTGGCGGGCTCCGTGCTGCCCGCGCGCTACATCCAGGGCCGCATGGCCACGGTAGCGGTCAATGAATTCATCTTCAAGCAGCCCGTGCGCGTGGGCGACATCCTGTCGTTCTTCTCGGCCATCACGCGGGTGGGCAACACCTCGGTCACCGTGGAGGTGGAGGTGTATGCCGAGCGTTTTTCTGCCCAGGGGCAGTATGTGAAAGTGACAGAGGCGCGCCTGACGTACGTGGCCATCGACCACCAGGGCAGGCCGCGCCCCGTACCTAAGCACAACGCGCCTGCGTAAGCGGACTGGTAGCCGCCCAGGTGAGTGGGCCGCGCCGGGCGGCGCCCGCCCGCGCAACGGCCCAGGGCATGGATCAAGCCGCCAACGCGGCGGGCTCTGCCCTCAATGGCGCTGCGGCACGCTGTGCACTGCTGGACGAGGAGGAAGAAAATCCGGCCTCGATCTCACCCGCCAGCTGGCCACCCTCTTCCACTACGAGCTTGCCGTAGCGGATCTTGCCGTTGACCTTGCCCGAGCTGTAGATCACGAGCTTCTGGCGCACGGTGAGCGTGCCGTTGAACTCGCCGTGGATCTCGGCAATGTCGATCTCGGCCGAGCCCTTGAACGCCCCGTTCTCCGAAATCTGGATCACGCGCGAGTCCATCGTGGCCTCGACGGTGCCCTCGACCACGAGCGTGTCGCAATCGGTGATCTCCACGCCCTTGAGCTTGATGTTGGGGCCCACCGTGAGCTTGCTGCCCGAGCTGTCGCTGGCGCTGCTGGGCTTGGGGGCTGCCGCTGGGGGCACCGGCTGTGCCGATGCGGCACTGTTGTTCACCGCACCGCTCCCCAATACGGAGCCTGAGTTGGTGCTGCTGCGGGGTTGAAACGATTCGGGTTCACGCTTGCCAAAGAAGGGGTTTTGCACGGCCATCAGATCTCCTTGAAAAGAGGCCATGCTAGGTTTGCGGCACGCAAAAAAATGCCCTCGTTACGCAAGAACCGTAACCAAACGGTTCGATGGTTGCATGCGCTTGCAGGGCTTGCGGGATCACACATCCCGCGGTTACACACCGCAGCCTACACGTCAGGACACGATGTAAGCGGCCGCCCCCGCCGACATGATCTGCCCGTCTGGCCCGAGAAACTCCATGCGCGTGGTGGCGACCCGCGATCCCAGACGCAGCACCTGGGCGCGCAGCTCGAAGTGGCTGCCGATGCCGGGGCGCAGGTAGTCGATGCGCAGGTCGATGGTGCCCAATTTGGCAAAGCGGTGCAGGCGCTGCTCGGGCGGCTCGTCCAAGTGCTTGGCACCAATCGCGGCCATCACGGCCAGGCCGCCCATGGCATCCAATCCCGCGCTGATCACGCCGCCGTGGATGCGGTTGTAGGCGTAGTGGCCCACCAGGTCGGGCTTCATATCGATACGGCCCACCACACCATCAGGCGCCAGGGCGGTGATCTTGAGCCCCAGGACCTGGTTGAACACGATTTTTTCTTCAAAGATGGACTTGAGCCCGGCAATGAACTCGGGCTCGAAAGCCTGGGGCTGGGAAGGAATGGTTTTGCTCATGGTGTGCTGTGAGCGGCCCGGCTGGGCGCTGCGCCTGCCGGAGACCGATTGCTCCTGTTTTTATAGCTGCTGGCGCTTGATCCACAAGCACCTGCGGCCATTTTGGCTCAAAACTCGCCGTGGCGCCCTTGCCCAGCTGCAAAACGCGAGGCTCCACGCAGCGCCTCGGCCAGGCATTCGCGGCCACCCGCCCACTCCTGCAGCAGCGCCTGCTGCAAAGGCAAGCCCTCGGCGGCCAGCGCGCTGGCACGGTCGGCGCGCAAGGTGGCTTGCGGAAAGGCGGCCAGCTGGTGGGCCAGCGCCAGGGCGGCTTCCAGCGCCTGCCCTGCGGGCGCCACGCGATTGCACAGGCCCATGCGCAGGGCCTCGTCGGCCTCGACCTTGCGACCGGTCAGGATCAAGTCCAGCGCATGCGACAGGCCGACCAGGCGCGGCAGCCGCACGGTGCCGCCATCAATCAGGGGCACGCCAAAGCGGCGGCAGAACACGCCCATGTACGCGTCCTCTGCCATCACGCGCAGGTCGCACCACAGCGCCAGCTCCATGCCACCCGCCACCGCAGCGCCTTCGATGGCCGCGATCACCGGCTTGGACAACTGCAGACGGCTGGGCCCCATGGGCCCAGGCGGGTGGACGGTATCGGCCGTGAAGTCCAGCGTGTCTGCCAGCGCCTCGGGGGTGACGCCGTCGGCCAGCAAACGCGCGCCCGACTGCAGGTCCCAGCCCGCGCAGAAATGCCCGCCTGCGCCCTGAAACACCGCCACATGGGCACTGTCGTCTTGCTCAAAGGCCACAAAGGCTGCGTGCAGCGCGCGGGCGGTCGCGGCATCGACGGCGTTGCGCACATCGGGCCGGCGCAGTGTCACCAGCGTGACACCACCTTGCGTTTCAACCTCTACCGACATGTGCTTCTCCTGTAGCGGAGGGACCCAAAACCTGCTCTCCCACCCGACGTTATTCCTATTGCGCAGGGTGCAGCACTGCGTCAATATGCGCCGCAACCTGCTCACAGGCCCCCATCAGGGTTAGCCCCGAGTGCGGTCTGTGCCGGGCACGTGCACCATTATTTATGCAAAGCAATCGCTTTGTAAAAATATTCTGCAGGTCTTGTGCCCACAGGGTTTCACAAAGTGCGTGCTGCCAGCCGCCACACGCTTTGCGCCCACCGGCTCAGGTCTCAATCTGGAGAGCCAGTGTGCAATTTGTGCAACTGTTGATCAGCGGTGTCTCCCAGGGGTGCATCTACGGCCTGATAGCGCTGGGCTTTGTGCTCATCTACAAGGCCACGGAGACCGTGAGCTTTGCCCAGGGCGAACTCATGATGCTCGGCGCCTTCTGCGGGCTGGCACTCATGACGGTGCTGGGCTTTCCCTTCTGGGTGGCGGTGCTCGCCAGCATCCTGGCCATGGGCTGCTTCGGCGTGGTGCTGGAGCGCGCCGTGATCCGCCCCATCCTCGGCCAGCCCGCCTTCTCCATCGTCATGCTCACCATCGGCATCGGCTACGTGTTGCGCGGGCTGGTGACCATGATCCCCAACATCGGCACCGAGACACACACGCTGCTCGTGCCCTACAAGGACCTGTCGTTTCGCCTCGGTGCGCTGGTGCTCAACGCCGAGCAGCTGGTAGTGATTGGCGCCACGGGCGTGCTGTGCGTGCTGCTGTTCGCCATGTTCCGCTACAGCAAGCTGGGCATTGCCATGCAGGCGTCGTCGCAGAACCAGCTGGCCGCGTACTACATGGGCATTCCGGTGCAGCGGCTCAACGGCCTGGCCTGGGGGCTGGCCGCGGCGGTGGCGGCGGTGGCGGGCCTGCTGCTGGCGCCCATCACCTTCGTGCACGCCAACATGGGGCTGATCGGCCTCAAGGCCTTCCCGGCCGCCGTGGTGGGGGGCTTTGGCAGCCTGCCCGGCGCCATCGTGGGAGGGCTGGTGATCGGCATTGTCGAATCGCTCTCGGGCTTCTACCTGCCCGATGGATTCAAGGACACGGCCGCGTACATCGTGGTGCTGATCATGCTGATGGTCAAACCGAATGGACTGTTCGGCGAAAAGCTCCGTAAAAAGGTCTGAAAGACAACGATGCGTTTCATCTTCAAGACCTCGTACGAGCAAGACATTCGCCTCGCCAAGCATGGCGGCCATGTGTTCTGGTACAGCCTGCTGTGCCTGGCCCTCGTCGCCGCGCCCTGGGTGGCGCCTGAGTACTGGCTGGCCCAGCTCACCTTTGTGCTCATCTACGCCATCGTGGGCCTGGGCCTGATGCTGTTGGCGGGCTTCACCGGGCTGTTCTCGCTGGGGCATGCGGCGTTTCTGGGGGTGGGGGCGTACACGCAGGCCGTGCTCACGGGCATGGGCTGGCCGTTTGCGCTGTCGCTGGCCTGCGCGGCGGGGTTGTCGGCTGCAGTGGGCGTCGTGGTGGGCTTGCCCGCGCTGCGCGTGAAGGGCATCTACCTGGGTATGGCCACGTTGTCGTTCGGGTTCATTGTGGAAGAAGTGTTTGCGCGATGGGAGTCTGTGACGGGCGGCAACTCTGGCAAGCACCTGGTGCCGCCACAGATCGCGGGCTACTCGTTCGAGACCACGGAGTCGTTCTACTTTCTGTGCCTGGTGATTGCGGTGGTCAGCACCCTCGCCATCCTGAACCTGCTGCGCTCGCCCACGGGCCGTGCATTTGTCGCCATCCGTGATTCAGAGATTTCGGCACAGAGCATGGGCATCCACCTCGCGCGCTACAAGACGCTGTCGTTCTCCATATCGGCCGCGCTCGCAGGCATCGGCGGGGCGTTGTACGCGCACAAGCTGCAGTTCATCTCGCCAGATCAGTTCAACATCCTGCAGTCCATCGACCTGCTGCTCATGATCGTGATCGGTGGGCTGGGCTCGGTGCACGGCGCCTTTTTGGGCGCGATCTTCCTGATCTCCATGCCGCAGCTCATCTCCCTGGGCAAGGACTGGTTGCCAGACTCCATAGGCCAGTCGCCTGGCCTGCAGGCGGTGGTGTACGGCGTCGTGCTGATTGCGTTTGTTCTGTTCGAGCCCATGGGCTTGTATGGCCGCTGGCTCAAGGTGCGCACCTGGCTGCAGATGTTCCCGTTCTACCGCAAGGGCCTGTTCAAGCGGCAGAAGTCGTTCCAGAAATCGGATCGCTTGAAATGAGCGCTGCGACCACTATGAACCAAGACGTCCTGCTTTCGGCTCAGAACTTGAGCGTGCGCTTTGGCGGCGTGCTGGCGGTCAACAACGTGAGCTTTGACGTGCGGCGCGGCGAGGTGTTCACCCTCATCGGCCCCAACGGCGCGGGCAAGACGACGGTGTTCAACCTGATCAGCCGCATCTACACGCCCACCACCGGCACCATCGCCTATGCGGGCCCGGGCGGGGCTCTGCTGCCACTGACCGACCAGCCGCCGCACAAGGTGGCAGGCCTGGGCATTGCACGCACCTTCCAGAACATCGAACTCTTCGAGCACGCGAGTGTGCTGCACAACCTGCTGATCGGCCGCCACACCCGGCAGCACAGCAGCCTGTGGGCCGAGATGTTCTTCACGCGCAAGGTGCGCGAAGGGGAAATTCAGGCCCGGGAGAAGGCCGAGCAGGTCATCGATTTTCTCGACTTGCAGCACTACCGCGACACCATGGTCGCCGGCCTGCCCTACGGCGTGCGCAAGGTGGTGGAGCTGGCCCGCGCGCTGTGCACCGAGCCGCAGTTGCTGCTGCTCGACGAGCCCTCGTCGGGCCTGAACGTGGAGGAGACTGACGACATGGCCTTCTGGATCCAGGACATCCAGCACGAGCTGGGCATCACCGTGCTGATGGTGGAGCACGACATGTCGCTGGTCTCCAAGGTGTCCGACCGCGTGCTGGCCATGAACCAGGGCGAGGTGGTGGCGATGGGCACTCCGCGCGAGGTGCAGACGCACCCCGGCGTGGTCGAGGCGTATCTGGGCACCATCGACGATGTGAGCAACCTGCGCCGTCCGGCGGGTTCACAAATGGGGGTTCGGGCATGAGCGCCGTACTTTCCGCCGTCAACACATCTGCAGCAGCGGTTGCTGCAGCTGACCAGCCCCTGCTGCGCCTGCAGAACGTGGAGAGCGCCTACGGCCCCATCAAGGCCATCCGCGGCGTGAGCCTGCAGGTGCGGCGCGGCGAGATCGCTGCCGTGCTGGGCAGCAACGGCGCCGGCAAGACGACGATCCTCAAAACCATCAGCGGCATCATCGACCCGCGCAAGGGCTCCATCGAATTCCAGGGCGCCGACATCACCGCCAACGATCCGGCGGCCATCGTGCGCCGGGGCCTCATGCATGTGCCCGAGGGGCGCGAGGTGTTTGCGCTGCTCTCGGTGCGCGACAACCTGCTCATGGGCGCCTACACGCGCAGCGATGCCGACGCCGTGGCCCGCGACATCGAAACGGTGTATGGCTACTTCCCCATCCTGAAGGAGCGCGCCGCGCAGGACGCCGGCCTGCTCTCGGGTGGGCAACAGCAGATGCTGGCCATCTCGCGTGCGCTCATGGCCAACCCCGAACTCATCCTGCTCGACGAGCCCAGCCTGGGCCTGTCCCCCAAGCTCACCAAGGAGATCTTCGAGATCGTGGTGCGCATCAACCGTGAGCGCGGCACCACCATCCTGCTGGTCGAGCAGAACGCCAACATGGCGCTCAACGCATCGGACTACGGCTATGTGCTGGAGAACGGCCGCATCGTGATGGAAGACAGCTGCGAGCGCCTGCGCGAGAAGGACGACATCAAGGAGTTCTACCTCGGCATGAAGGACGAAGGCGTGCGGGGCGAGCGGCGGTGGAAGAAGAAAAAGACCTGGAGATGACGTGAAGCTCCCCCTGAGTCGCTTCGCGCCTTCCCCCTCTCTCGACTCGCTGCACGAGTCGGGAGGGAGACGCCCCCAGCGCGGCGGGGCGGCCCTTGCGCGGGGGCACTGGCCTTGGCCCCGCCAGTTTCATACGCTGCAAATGAAGCAGTGCGGAGTGGACCACTGACATGTCGAATCTTTGGGACCTCGATCACATCCAGCCCGCAGGCACCGACGTGCTGGCGGGCGACACCATCGCCGCCATGTTCTGGAACGCCGTGGCCGAGCGCGGCCCGCGCGTGTGGATGCGCCAGAAGGAGCTGGGCATCTGGAAGAGCTGGACCTGGGACCAGACGGCCGAAGCCGTGCGGGAGATTGCGGGCGGCCTGATGTCGCTGGGTTTTGCGCCCGGCGAATGTGCATCCATCCTGTCCAACACCAACATCGAATGGGTGCTGGCCGATCTGGCCGTGCTGAGCTGCAGCGGCGTGGCCAACGGCATCTACCCCACCGACGCAGCCGCGCAGGTCCACTACCTGTGTGAAGACTCGCGGACCACCGTGCTGTTTGTGGAAGACGACGAGCAGCTCGACAAGGTCCTGGAAGTGCGCAGCAACCTGCCCCTGCTGCGCAAGGTGGTGGTATTCGACATGGAAGGTTTGCGCAGCCTGAACGACCCCGATGTGCTGAGCCTTGCGGCCCTGCGCGATCTGGGCCGCGCCTGGAATACACAGCACCCCGACGCACTGATGCAGCGCGTCAAGGCCTGCCGCCCCGAAGACCTGGCCATTCTGGTCTACACCTCGGGCACCACCGGCAAGCCCAAGGGCGCCATGCACACACACGGCGCGCTCACCTACACCGTGCGCGGCTACAACACGCTCATCTCGCGCAGCGAGGCGGACGAGACCATGTGTTTTCTGCCGCTGTGCCACATCGCCGAACGCATGGGCGGCGAGTACTTCTCGCTCTACACCGGCGCGCGCCTGAACTTTGTGGAGAACCCTGACACCGTGCCCGAGAACGTGCGCGAGATCGCGCCCACGGTGTTCACGGCCGTGCCGCGCGTGTGGGAGAAGTTCTACTCCGGCGTGATGATTGCCCTGAAAGAATCCACGCGGCTGCAGCAGGCGGCCTATGCCTGGTCCATCGGCGTGGGCACACGCATTGCCGACTTGGTGCTGGCGGGCCAGCCGGTGGGCGGGTTGCTGAAGCTGCAGTTCCAGCTGGCACGCTGGCTGGCACTCAACAACGTGCGCAAGCTCATCGGCATCCACCGCGCGCGTTTTCTCGTCACCGGCGCCGCGCCCATCTCGCCCGAGCTGGTGAAGTGGTACCTGGCACTGGGTGTGCCCATGCTGGAGGTATGGGGCATGACCGAAACCTGCGGCGCCGCCACCGGCGTGCCCGCAACGCGCATCAAGCCCGGCTCCATCGGCCCGGCCGCCAGCTACAACGAGGTGCGCATCGACCCCGCTACCGGCGAAATCCTGGTGCGCGGCCCCAATGTGTTCAAGGGCTACCTCAACCAGCCCGAGAAGACAGCCGAAACCATCGACCCCGACGGCTGGCTGCACACGGGCGATGTGGGGCTGATCGATGCGGACGGCTACCTGCGCATCACCGACCGCATGAAGGACATCATCATCACGGCCGGGGGCAAGAACATCACGCCCAGCGAGTTGGAGAACGAGCTCAAGTTCAGCCCGTACATCACCGATGCGGTGGTCATTGGCGACAAGCTGCCCTACCTCACGGTCATCATCATGATCGACCAGGAGAACGTGGAGAAGTACGCGCAGGACCACGATGTACCGTTCTCCAACTACGCCAGCCTGACCCGCACGCGCGAGGTGCAGGAGCTGATCCAGGGCGAGATCGACCGCGTCAACACCAAGTTCGCCCGTGTGGAACAGATCAAGAAGTTCTTCCTGCTCGACACCCAGCTCACGGCCGAGGATGAAGAGCTGACGCCCACCATGAAGCTCAAGCGCAAGCTGGTGCAGCAAAAGTACGCCCCCCAGATCGAGGCCATGTACCGGTAGGCGCGCGCGGCAAGCAACCACAGGCCACGCCCATCAGGATAGGGAAAGTGCTGGTGCCCCACCCCGGGCATCGTTCTATAACGAGCGATCGTTTTTGTTTCGATCCAACCGAAGGAGACGTGCCATGAAGTTTCATCACATCGCCGCGCTGGCCCTCGTGGCCATGGCCGGTGCCTCCGCCCAGGCGCAGCCCAGCCAGGGCGTGAGCAAGGACACCATCACGCTGGGCTCCATCCAGGACCTGTCGGGCCCGCTGGCCGGGTTTGGCAAGCAGGTGCGGCTGGGCATGATGCTGCGCGTGGACGAGGCCAACGAGCAAGGCGGCGTGAACGGCCGCAAGCTGGACCTGAAAGGGGAAGACTCGGGCTACGACCCCAAGAAGGCCGTGCTGGCTGCGCAGAAGCTGGTGAACCAGGACAAGATCTTTATGATGATCGCGCACATCGGCACAGCGCAGAACCTGGCCGCCATGCCCGTGCAGTTCAGCAAGAACGTGATCAATTTCTTCCCCGTGACGGCCGCGCGGGAAATGTACGAGCCCTTCCACAAGCTCAAATATTCGTTTGCCGCCACTTACTACGACCAGATCCGCCTGGCCGCCCCCAAGCTCATCAAGGAAAAGGGCGCCAAGAAGATCTGCACCATCTACCAGGACGATGAGTTTGGCCTGGAGGTGATGCGCGGCGGCGAGGCAGCACTCAAGTCCATCGGCATGGACTTCACCGAGAAGACCTCGTACAAGCGTGGCGCCACCGATTTCTCCTCGCAGGTCGCCAAGATGAAGTCGTCCGAATGCGACTTCGTGATCCTGGGCACCATCATCCGCGAGACGATTGGCACCATTGCCGAGGCGCGCAAGACCGGTTTCAGCCCCACCTTTCTGGGCTCCAGCGCGGCGTACACCGACCTCATCCACAAGCTGGGCGGCAAGCCCATGGACGGGCTGTACGCCACCATGACGGTGCAACACCCCTACCTGGATGAAGCCAGCCAGCCCATCCGCTTCTGGGCCAACAAGTACAAGACCAAGTTCAACGAAGACCCCACCGTGTTCTCGGTCTACGGCTACAACGCCATCGATGCCTTCATCAAGGCGGCCCAGAAGGCGGGCCCCAACCTGAGCACCGACAGCTTCATCAAGGCCATGGACACCATGGTGATACCGCCCGATATGTTCGGCAGCGCCGAGGGCACCTTTGGCCCGCAAAAGCGCCTGGGCAGCGACCTCTCGCGTCTGTCGCAGATCCAGGACGGAAAGTGGAAGGTGGTCTCCGACTACGTCAAGCCATGAGCGCCTGAACCGCTTACTTCAAGCCGCCTTCGGGCGGCTTTTGCGTTTCAGGGGGTGCATCCGAGCCCAGTCAGTGGCAGAATTTAACCAAGCAGTAACTTTGCATAAATAACCTGGTTGCCCCACCATGATCGAACGCACCCTCTTCCAGCCCGACCACCTGGCCTTTGCCGACAGCTTCCGCCGCTTCATCGACAAGGAGATAACCCCCCACCATGCCGACTGGGAAGACCAGGGCTACGTGGCCCGCCAGGTGTGGAGCCAGGCCGGCGCTCATGGCTTTCTGTGCATGAGCCTGCCCGAGGAATACGGCGGCGCCGGGGCCGACAAGCTTTACTCGGTGGCGCAGATGGAAGAACTGGCGCGCGCGGGCACCACGGGCATCGGCTTTGGCCTGCACAGCGAGATCGTGGCGCCGTACATCCTGCACTACGGCACCGAGGCGCAAAAACAAAAGTATCTGCCCCAGATGGCCAGCGGCGCCATGGTGGGCGCCATCGCCATGAGCGAGCCCGCTGCAGGCAGCGACCTGCAGGGCATCAAGACCACGGCCATCAAGAGCGCCGACGGCAGCCACTACGTTCTGAATGGCAGCAAGACGTTCATCACCAACGGCTGGCACGCCGACCTGGTCATCGTGGTCGCCAAGACCGACCCGGCGGCGGGAGCCAAGGGCACCAGCCTCTTATTGGTCGAGCGCGGCATGCCCGGCTTTGAGAAAGGCCAGCGCCTCAAGAAGATGGGCATGAAGGCGCAGGATACGTCCGAGCTGTTCTTCAACGACGTGAAGGTGCCCGAAGAGAATCTGCTGGGTGGCCCCGCTATGGAAGGGCGCGGCTTTATCTGCCTGATGGAGCAGCTGCCCTGGGAGCGCCTGCAAATCGCCATCACCGCAGTGGCGGCCGCCCAGGCGGCCATTGACTGGACGCTGGACTACGTCAAGCAGCGCAAGGGGTTTGGGCAGAGCGTGGCGTCGTTTCAGAACACCCGCCACACCCTGGCCGAGCTGCAAACGCAGGTGCAGGTGGCCCGCGTGTTCGTGGACAAATGCTGCGAACTCATCGCGCGCGACCAACTCGACACCGAGACCGCCAGCATGGCCAAGTACTGGACGACCGACCTGCAATGCAAGGTGATGGACGAATGTGTGCAGCTGTTTGGCGGCTACGGCTACATGTGGGAATACCCCATCACCCGCGCCTATGCCGACGCGCGCGTACAGCGCATTTATGGCGGCACCAACGAGATCATGAAAGAAGTGATTGCGCGGGCCATGGGCCTGGGCAAATAACGGAATGCACCGCACCGTGAATAACGCAGTGCACGATGCTCCGCACAGCGCCCGTCATAACGCGCCAATGGGCGCCGAATGCCGTTACAGATACCAGGCGGCGCGCGCTTCCTCAGGGCTGAGTGGCGCACCGGGGCGGCGGTCGGTGACATTCAGCCAGGAGCGCACACCCTGGCTGCCGCTCAGCGCGCGCATCAGCAGCAAGCCTGCGCCAATGCCGCGAATGGCCGCCGAGCTGCGGCTGGGCGCCATGAAGGCCGCCACCGCCAGCGCACTGGATGCCGCCAGCACGACATGGTGCTCCAGCGCAAACCCTTCGCGCGTGTCGTCGTATTCGATGGCGCTGCGCGCGATGCGCTGCAATGCAGGGGATGTATTTCGTTCCATAACCAGAAATGTAGACAGCAACTGCCGAAAGATAGTGCAAAAACCACTGCACCCGCGTCAGAAAGCACCTTGTAGTGGCGTGAGCCAGCCCAGCTGCTTTACCGCCGCACCGCTTGAAGTTTAGAGAAACCACCGGAGACCATTCATGACCGAAGCCTATGTATTCGACGCGCTGCGCACCCCGCGCGGCAAGGGCAAGAAGGACGGCACCCTGCACGAGGTCAAGCCCATCGACCTGCTGGCGGGCCTGCTGACCGAGCTGCAAGCGCGCCACCGCTTTGACACGGCGGCGGTGGACGACGTGGTCATGGGCATCGTCTCGCCCGTGGGCGAACAGGGCTCGGTTTTACCGAAGGTGGCCGCGCTCAAGGCCGGGTGGGACTTTCGCTGCGCGGGTGTGCAGGTCAACCGCTTTTGCGCGTCAGGCCTCGAGGCCGTCAACCTGGCCGCGCAAAAGGTGCGCAGCGGCTGGGAGGACCTGGTGGTGGCCGGTGGCGTGGAGAGCATGAGCCGCGTGCCCATTGGCTCCGACGGCGGCGCCTGGGCGCAAGACCCTGAGACCAACTCCGCCACGCTGTTCGTGCCCCAGGGCATCGGCGCCGACCTCATCGCCACGCTGGACGGCTACTCCCGCGCCGATGTGGACGCCTTCGCGCTCGAATCGCAGCGCCGCGCCACCGCCGCGCGCGCAGCGGGCTATTTCAAGAATTCGGTCGTGCCGGTGCGCGACTTCATCGGCCAGACCATCCTGGCGGAAGACGAGTTCATCAAACCCAAGACGACCCTCGAAGGCCTGGGCGCGCTCAAGCCCTCGTTCGAGCAACTGGGCGGCATGGGCTTTGACGCCGTGGCGCTGCAGCGCTACCCGCAGGTGGAGCGCATCCACCACGTGCACCACGCGGGCAACTCGTCGGGCATTGTGGACGGCGCCGCCGCCGTGCTCATCGGCAACGAGGCCGCTGCCAAGGCCCACGGCCTCACGCCGCGCGCGCGCATCGTGGCCACGGCACTCAGTGGCGCCGACCCCACCATCATGCTCACCGGCCCCGTGCCCGCCGCCAAAAAGGCGCTGGCCCGTGCAGGCATGACCATCGAGCAGATCGACCTGTTTGAAGTGAACGAGGCCTTTGCCGCCGTGCCCATGCGCTTCATGCGCGAGCTGGGCGTGCCCCACGACAAGGTCAATGTGAACGGCGGCGCCATCGCCATGGGCCACCCGCTGGGCGCCACGGGCGCCATGATCCTCGGCACCCTGATTGACGAACTGCACCGCCGGGGCCAGCGCTATGGCCTGGCCACGCTGTGCGTGGGCGGCGGCATGGGCATCGCAACGATTGTTGAACGCGTATGAGGAACAACCCCCTGAGCGGCTGCGCCGCTTCCCCCTTCTCTCATCGCTGCGCGATGGGAAGGGGGACGACGCCACTGGCCTGGCAAAGCCAGTTCCACGGCGTCCGCTGGCCTCGGCCACGCTTCATCTAAGGCAGCGCCCCATACCTGCGCTATGCCGCATCACAGATTCGGAGACATCAGCATGCAAACCATCCGCTACGAACTCATCCCCGCCCAGGGCACCGAAGGCCAGGTCGCCGTCATCACGTTTGACGAAACCAACTCCCCCGTCAACACCATGTGCCGCCAGTGGCAGCAAGAGCTGGGCGAGGTCACCGCCCAGGTGCTGGGTGACTGCGAACGCCTGGGCGCTGCGCTCAAAGGCATCGTGCTGGCATCGGCCAAGACCAGCTTCTTTGCGGGCGCCGACCTCAAGGCCACCATGCGCCTCACGCCCGCCGATGCACCCAACGCGTTTGGCGAAATCGAGCGCATGAAAAAGCACTTCCGCACGCTCGAAACGCTGGGCATCCCTGTGGTGGCCTGCCTCAACGGCGCAGCGCTGGGCGGTGGGTGGGAGGTGGCGCTGGTCGCCCACTACCGCATCGCCGTGGCCGACCCAAAGATCCAGTTCGGCCTGCCCGAGGTGACGCTGGGCCTGATGCCCGGCGCCACCGGCGTGACCAAGATGACCCGCCTGCTGGGCCTGATGGGTGCGCAGCCCTACATCCTGGAAGGCAAGCTCTTCAACCCCGCCGAAGCGCTGGAGCTGCAACTGGTGCACGAGCTGGTGGCCACGCGCGATCAACTGCTGCCCGCCGCCCTGGCCCACATCGCCACCCACCCGCACGCGGTGCAGCTGTGGGACGACAAGAACTACAAGATGCCCGGCGGCACACCCGCCAACCCCAAGATTGCAGGCGCCCTCACCGTCGCGCCCGCCATGCTCAAGAAGACCACGCGCGGCCGCTACCCCGCGCCCGAGGCGGCACTGGCTGCCATGGTCGAAGGCACCATGGTGGACTACGACACCGCCCTGCGCATCGAAAGCCGCTACCTCGCCCGCCTGATGACCGGCCCCGTGGCGCGCAACATGATCAACACGTTCTTCTTCGACATGAACGCGATCAAGAGCGGCAAGTCGCGCCCCGGCTCGGCCCCACGCTACAAGCCACAA
>Ga0066256_1001904_pt1 | contig 25469 bp, 17 predicted proteins | sample ThiBio_1000_biof_FD_87107 | JGI IMG/M metagenome (GOLD analysis project Ga0066256, IMG submission 87107) | Wastewater bioreactor microbial communities from Cape Town, South Africa - Thiocy_expt_1000_biof (version 2) | ecosystem: Engineered > Bioreactor > Thiocyanate-remediating >... | reverse complement strand
CCAGCCGGGCGCGTCGCCGCGGCGCAGCCAGTGGCGGGCGCCGTCCTCCTCGACTTCCTCGCCGTCCCGCAGCCGCAGCGGCTGCGCGCAACCGGCGCCGAAGCCGGCATCCGCGATCCATTCGCCGTCCGGCAGACTGACGAGCGTCAAGGCATGGTTCCGAGGCGGCACCACGCCCTCCGCATTCAGCCAGACGCGCCCCATCAGCACCCGCGCGGAAAAACCCAGGCCCCGCAAGACGGCGAGGAACAGGGCATTATGCTCGAAGCAATAGCCCCCGCGCCGCCGCCGGACGAGCTTCGCGAACACCGCCGCGAGATCGATCGCCACGCCCCGCCCGGTCAGTACGTCGACGTTCTCGAACGGCAAGGACAACCGATGGGCTCGTTGGACGCGGCGGAGAGTGCCGATGCCGACATCCGACGCGGCGGCCATGCCGATCCGCCGGAGATAGGCATCCAGCTCGCCAGGTCCCAAACTGTCCAATCCGCTCTCCTTCGGCCACCAGGCTTCTTCGCCGCAAGGTCCCGGCCAGGTTATGTCGGATAAAGCCGCACCGCGAGCCCTAAGCGACCCGACACGCCACCTCCGTATCGGGCCATGGTTTACGATTTGGCGGGAAATACCAAGGCCGACCAAGCCCCGGGCCGACCGCGACACCCCTCGGATCAGGGTGTTGCCGGATTGGGCAAGGTTATCGTCACTTTACGGATAATCCCCTCGAACGGCTGACCATCCGGATAATCCGCAGTCACCGGCGCGCCGGTGTCCTTGCCGATGTCGACCGTCTCGCCCTGACCGGCGTCGGTGGTGGGAGTGCGCGGAATTCGCGCGCAGGTGTCGACCTTGTCCTTGATCAGCAGGCACATCCGGCCGCCCGATTGCTTGCCCGCGTTGTCGGAGGTGAAGGCGAACGTCACCGTTGCCGCGCCCTTCGGCAAGGCATGTTCGGCCCGGATCGTGAACTGATCCTCAGTGCGCTCGGAAAGGGCGGATATCACGGTGGGCCTGCCGTCCTTGAGATAGAAGCTCCAGCCGCCGAACCAGCTACCCCGCGCGAGGATGATGCCATTGGCACGGTCCCCGGCAAGATCGAGGTCGGCGCTGACGGTGAAGGAACGGGAAGCGAAGCTCGGCGCCAGGTCTTCGGCAACGCTGATATCCCCGCCCCAATAGACGTAGCTGGATCGCTTGGTCTCAAAATGCCTGCGGGCGGCGTCCAGCCGCTCGGGCGTCAGGGAGTCGTCGATCGGCAGCACCTGATTGGCCTGGGCCTGCTCGAGGAACGCCTCCTGCATCTCGCGGAGCTTGGCCGGGTATCGCAGCGCCAGGTTGGTCGACTGGCTATAGTCGCGGCGAAGGTCGTAGAGTTCCCAATCGTATCCGGACCAGGCATCGCCTGCGACAGCGACCGTTTGCCAGGGCACGCGCTTGGGCGTGGTATTCGCGAACCACCCGTCCTTGTAGATCCCGCGGCTGCCCAGCATCTCGAAATATTGCGTGCGCGGCAGCTCGGCGACTTGCGGATTCGCGAAGGTATATTGGATGCTCCTGCCGGTCATCGGCTGCTGCGCAACGCCGTCGACCGTTACCGGCGCAGGAACGCCAGCGGCTTGCAGGATGGTCGGCGTGATATCGCTGACATGGGCGAACTGATGCCGCACGACATCCGGCGCGGCGACGTGGCCCGGCCAGCTGACGACCAGGCCGTTGCGGATGCCCCCCAGGTGGGACGAGATCTGCTTCATCCACTGGAACGGCGCGTCCAGCCCCCATGCCCAGCCAACCGGATAGAGCGGATAGCTGCGCGGGCTGCCCATCTCGTCGATATACTTGATATCCTCATCCGGCGTGCGCCGGGCCGCCAGGCCGTTCTTGTGATGGCCGATCTCGTTGAAGGTGCCCGTCAGCCCGCCCTCGCCGCTGGCCCCATTGTCTCCCTCGATGAAGAAGATGGCCGTATTGTCGAGTTGCCCCATCCGTCGCAGCTCATCGATGACGCGCCCGACCTGATAGTCCTGGTAGGCGATCATTCCGGCGAACACCTCCATATAGCGCGCATAGAGGCGCCGCTGGACGGGAGTCAGGCTGGTCCAGGCGGGGATTTCCTTGGGGCGTGGGGTCAGGACCGTATCCGCCGGGATGATGCCTTGCGCCTTCTGGCGCCGGAACGTGTCCTCGCGGAGTTGGTCCCAACCCCCGTCGAATTGCCCGCGAAACTTGTCGATCCACTCCTGCGGCGCCTGATGCGGGCCATGGCCGGTGCCGGTCGCGTAGTAGAGGAAGAAGGGCTTGTCGGGAGACGACGCCTTCTGCTGATGCAGCCAGCGGATGGCATCCTCGGCGAGGCGCTGGTCCAGCAGGCGACTGTCGCCCGGCGCGTTGTCGACCGAAACCGTGTTGCGATACAAGCGCGGATTCCACTGGTTGGTATCGCCGATGATGAAGCCGTAGAAATATTCGAAGCCGAGCCCGGTCGGCCAGTGGTCGAACGGGCCGGAAAGCGATGCCTCCCAGCGGGGAATATTGTGGTGCTTGCCGAACATGGCGGTGTTGTAACCGTTGTCGCGCAGGATCCGGGCGACCGTCGCGGCCGAGCGCGGAATGACCGACGAATAGCCGGGATAGCCGGTCGCGACGTCGGGGATCCCGCCCGAGCCGACCGCATGGGAATTGCGCCCCGTGAGCAGCGCCGCGCGGGTCGGGGAGCACATCGCAGTCGTGTTGAAGTTGTTGTACCGGGCGCCATGGCGCGCCAGCGCATCGAGGTTCGGCGTCGGCACGGGGCCCCCGAAGGTCGAACTCGTGCCGAAGCCGATATCGTCCGTCATGATCAGCAAGACGTTCGGCGCGCCCGCTGGAGGGGCAACCGGAACGGGCCAGTCCTGCGCGGAGCCGGCCGTGGTGCGACCGATGGTTCCCTTGAAGACCGTGGGCTTGACCGGAAGAGCCGTCCGGTCGACCCTGTCTCCCGCTTCTTGCGCAAGCGCCGCGGTGTGCAGGAGCGCGGCCGAAACCCCTGCCAAGCTCGCCAAAACCAATAAGCGACACTGCATACGATCTTCCCCTCAGTGCCGTCGTCGGACACTCGCAGGCAAGGCCTTGGCCATCTCCATGATCCTGCCGGGGGCGGCCATCCGTTTTTCATTATGCAACGCACGCCCCCGGAAGAACCGGCATCCTCCATCAATACAAACCGAATGTTTCTCCCGGAAATGGGAACCAAGCCACCGCCTATCTTCAGAACTTGAAGCGGAAACCTGCGCGGAAGGTACGGCCCACGAGATCGTAAACGTAGGGGTTGGTTCCCGGGCTGACCGTGTTGGCATTGTCCGAGGTGACTACGACGGGAGGAGCCGTGTCCATCAGATTGTCGACCGAGAGGTAAAACTCGCTGTTGGGCACGACGCTGTTGACCTTGAAGCCCACGTAGGCGTCGAGATAGACGATCGCCGGAACGCTGTTGCGATCGATATAGCCCGGGCCCCAAGCGTCATCGTAGATGGCGCCGCCGATGAAGCGTCCCTTCAACTGGGCCGTGAAATGATCGCTGTCATAGGTGGCCGTCGCAACGCCCCGCCAGTGGGGCACGCCTTCCGCCGCGCCGGTGTTGTTGCCGATTTCGCCGGCGCGCGTGACCGTGGTCGTCGGCGTGACGATGTTCAGCTTGTCCACATAGTTGGCCAGAAGGCGCAGATCGATCGTACCGTTGCCGAGCGGCCGCGTGTACGACAGCTCGAAGTCGATACCCCGGGCCTGCTCCAACTGCGCGTTGAACGGCGCCAACGTGACCGCGACCAACGCCTTGGCGGAATCGCGGGTGACGAATTGGCAGAACTGGGTAAGGCCGGCCGCGCACTGGTTGACGACGAACTGCGACGAATAGGTCGCGATGGCGTCCCTGATCTTGATGTCGTAATAGTCGATGGAGGCGCGGAGACCCGGAGCGAAAGCGGGTTGCAGCACGAGCCCCATGGTCAGGGTGTCGGCCTTCTCCGGCTTCAGCGCCAGATTGCCGCTGATGGTCTGGTTAAAGCGGACCTGCGCATTGCTGTTGACGGGATCGTTCACCGCCTGGTTGGTCACGAGGCCGGGCTGGAACAATTCCTGCAAGTTGGGCGCGCGGATATCCCGCGAACGGGTGAGGCGGAACTCGACGCCCTGGATCGGCTCGTAACGGAAGCCGGCCTTCCAGGTCACGACCGAGCCGCTCACGCTGTAGTTCGTATAGCGCGCCGCCAGGTCGATATTCAGCGACCGGCCGAACGCGCTGTCCTTCAGTACCGGCACGCCAAGCTCGCCGTAGATTTCCTTGACGTTGTAGCTGCCGTTGAAGTTCTTGAAGTTGCCTGCATAAAAAAGGCTGGCCTGAGAGAGCGCGTCGGCGACGGCCTCCGCCTTCTCGGTGCGGTACTCCGCACCGGCGGCAAAGCTGAGCGGACCGGCCGGCAGATTGACGAGATCGCCCGAAAGGTTCGCGCTCGTCACGGTCTGGGTATAGCGCAGGTCCTGACTGGACGTAGCCGTGACATAGCCAAGCGCCGCGGCGCTGATCGGCTGGCTGCCGAAGATGTTGAACGGAACGCATCCGTCGTTGGGATTAGTGATCGTCGACCGGCAGATCGGCTGTGAGGGATTGGCCGGATTGGCAACCACGTCGGTCGCCAGAGCATAGTTGCCCGGGCGCGCCATCGACGTTGCCGCGGTGGTCGAATGGGTCTGGCCATACTGGAAGCTGACGTCCCACTTCCAATTATTGCCGAATGATCCCTGGAAACCGCCCTGACCGCGGTAGGTATCGCGATTGACATAGACCTGGATGCGACCGAGCTTGGAGTCGAAGATCGTCACCGGAATAGTGTTGACGCCCGCCAGGGTCATGGCATCGGCAACCGCCGTAGGCAGATAGAAGTTGTCCTTGGCGACGTTGATCGCCGTGTTGCCGATGCGCCCGAAGTACACGCTCTGGTATCTGGCGCGCGATCCGGCGTAGCTGCCCTCGATGTAGGGCTCGATATTGTCGGTCAGTTCGTAGCTCGCCCGGCCGTAAACCGAGAACTGCTTGACCGGAATAGACAACTGCTGCGTGGGCGACTGATCCTCGAGGCGGTCGAAAACCGCCTTGTCGCCGATGTAGAACGTCCCCGACTTGCCCGCGAGCGGGAAGTTGGTCCCGGCGAGCGAACCGTTGTCGGCGAAATAGTAGCCCGCCAGCGGGCCCGAGTTGACGATGCCATTGCGAGTGCCGAACTGGGCCGCCCAGGGCGCCGCCAGGAACTGCGTCTGCCCCGGCTGGGAAGCGTTGGGGTTCGCGACGAACTTGTAGCCCTGGAACCAGGGACGATCGCGATACAGGGCCTCTTTGCTCTGCGAGAACTTCCCGCTGAGGATGAAATGCCCCCTGCCGTCGGCGAAGCCGGTCCCGAACGAGAGGTCCGCCGAGACGTTGGCCGCATCGCCATAGGTGGAGATGCCGGACTGGACGTTCCCCTTCAGCCCCTTGAACTTGGTGTCGAGGACGAAGTTCACCACGCCGGCAACCGCGTCCGACCCCCAAGCCGCCGAAGCGCCGCCAGTGACGATGTCGACGCGCTTGACCAGGGCATCCGGGATCGTGTTGACGTCGACCGCAGCGGTCAGCGTCGCAGGCGTGGCGCGCTTGCCGTTCAGCAGGACCAGGGTGCGCGAGACCCCAAGGTTGCGCAGATTCATCAGGTTGGCGCCGGCCACGCCGTCGGCGATGCCGCCCTTGTTGGAACGCGGCGTCTTGCTGCCGGACAGGGCAGGCATCTGGTTGACGAAATCGGAGATCGTCGCCGGCGCGGCACGTTGAATCTCGACATCGGAAATTTCGCTGACCGGCGTCGGCGCGTCGAAGCCGGACGTCTTCAAGCGCGTGCCCGTCACCACGATATCGCCGCCCCCACCGTCCGAGGCCGGCTGAGCCTCGCTCTGCGAGACCGCGGCCGGAGCCGCCTGATCCTGCGCGGCAGCAGCGGAAGCCGATATTGCAAGCGCCAGAAGCGACCCCCCGGTCAGCGTCGCGCGAATGCGAAGATTGCTCATATTACCTCCCCATTGATCTCTTTGATGCATCTGGCGCCAGATGGCCTTGATCACGCGTGTCACTTTATCCGGCGCGGGCCACGCCACGCAACACAAAAGTGATAACGCGTGATATTTTTCTCCTTTACAGATTTTTATATGATTGTTTTATCAAGATTTAATTTGGAGCCATCACGCTAAAAAATCAGTCACGCTGGACTTGATTTACGCTTCGATGAGTCGTCAGATCGCCTTCCACCTTGGCGAATGATGCCTTCGAGCTTGTCATTGAGGGCAACGGACGCAGCAGCGTCCCTGCCCCGATCGATCCCGCGTTTCGGCGTTCAACGCCGTCCGCACCTCACCTTACCTAGCGCTCTCGTGACGATTGCCCGGAATGAGGCAGGAGCCGCTCAATCTTCCATTCCAGGAACCGCAAAAATGCCGGCCACGTCATCCGGGGAGCGCACGCAAAGTGCCGCCCGCAGTTGCTCGACCGTGTCGCGGACCAAGAACGCGAATTCTGTGGTGCCTCCACGCACACCACTGGCCTCTGCGCGTACGAGCATGTTGCAGAACGACGATGCGGCCATCGACATGCGGCGCCAAGCATGATCCTTTTCGAGGAAACACAGCCGTTGCGCGACGAGTTCCCGCAATGCCTTGAGCGCGGGCGGCGCGGTTTCGTGGATGTCGAATGGATGCGGCACCCCACTGCCGCGATACCGGGTGAGATAGCTCGCCATAAAGCCGGCGAAGCTGAACCGGCCTTCGCCATTGGTGGCCAGCACGAACGGATAGCATAGGCATTGCACCAGACACCGATCGTCGAGGAGGCGCCCTTGGCCGGCCATCCGGTCCAGCATCTCCTGGCGCACGGGCTCGAACTGCATGGTCCGGAATTCGAAGATCGCCGCGATCAGGCCCGCCCGATTGTCGAAGTGATATTGGGCCGCGTTGGTATTCCCCTGACCTGCGGCGGCGGAAATCTCCCGCAACGAAACGCTGAACAGGCCGCGCTCGCCCATCAAGGTCTCCGCCGCCATCATGATCTTTTCGCGGGTGGCCGCCGTCGTCGCCCGGGCATTGCTGCGGCGCATCGGCCTATCCGAGGCAGGCGCGGGCTTTGCTGCATTCGAATTGGCCATCGATCCACCTCGTTCCTCCACCGGCGACATGCCATCCAACCCCCTCTCATGGCCAGCCATTCGTCAATCGAATAGTTTTAATCTCTCATATTTCCAATGGATGGGATTCGACAAAATAACCGAAAATTCCTTTATTTATATAGAGTTATGGAAAATTTTTATCACACGTCAGATTTTTCATAAAATCGGCTTGCGTTAAATCTTGGTCAGCCTTAGCCCTTGGAGACTGCCCCGACTGCGGGAGAGGACTGGACCCATGGCCTACGCAAGCCCTGCACCACATCGGCCTGGCCGCGCCTCGCGCTTCCGCGCCATTCTCGGACTCGGCACGGCCGGCCTGGCCCTTTGCGGAATGCTCGGCAACCCTCTCCCCCTTCGCGCGGAACCACTGCGCAGCCCGCTGACCGCGGCTGCCCAAGAGGCGCTGCCTTCCCCGCAACGGCAGGCCGTGGGCCCAACGAAAGAGGCCAGCGGCGCGCCTCAATGGCCGGCACAGGTCAGCGCCCCCGCCGGTGCTCCGAACGTGTTGCTCATCATGACCGACGACGTCGGCTTCGGTGCCACCAGTACCTTCGGCGGCCCCATTCCCACGCCGACGTTCGATCGGATCGCGCGGCTGGGCCTGCGCTACAACCAGTTCAACACCACCGCGCTCTGCTCTCCGACGCGCGCCTCCCTGCTCACCGGCCGCACGCCACACGATGCCGGCATGGGCAACGTCACCAACATCCCGGCGGGATACGACGGTTACACCTCGGTGATCCCCAAGTCGGCGGGGACGATCGCCGAAGTGTTACGGCAGAACGGCTACAACACCGCCATGCTGGGCAAGGGGCACATAACCCCCGAATGGGAGATGAGCGCAGCGGGGCCATTCGACCGCTGGCCCACCGGCCTCGGCTTCGAATACTTCTATGGCTTCCTGTCGGCCGATTCGAGCATGTTCATGCCTTCGCTCTACGAAGGCACCAAGCCGGTCGAGCCACCCCACGACGACCCCACCTATCATTTCGAACGCGATATGGCGGATCATGCGATACGGTGGCTGCGCGACCAACATGCCGCCGCGCCCGGCAAGCCGTTCTTCATGTATTATTCGACCGGCGCCGCGCACACGCCGCACCATGCGCCGAAGGCCTGGTTGGAAAAGTTCCGCGGCCGCTTCGACACGGGCTGGGACGTCATGCGCGAGCAGACGCTGGCGCGGCAGAAGCAGATGGGCATCGTCCCGCCGTCGACCGAATTGACGCCCCGCCCGGCCGAAATGCCCGCATGGTCCAGCCTCAGCAACGACCAGAAAATCGTCGCCGCGCGCCTCTTCGAATCCTTTGCCGCCGAACTGGCCTATTCCGACGACCAGCTCGGACGGGTGATCGACGAACTCGATCGCACGGGCCAGCTTGCCAACACGATGATCGTGTTCATCCAGGGCGACAACGGAGGTAGCGCGGAAGGCGGGCTGGACGGCGAAGCCTTCGAGCAGGCGCAGATCTACGGCGTCAAGGACACGCTGGAATACAAGCTCCAGCACCTCGACGACATCGGGACCGCCAACTTCTACGACCACTTTCCCGCCGAATGGGGCTGGGCGCAATCGGCGCCGTTCCAGTGGAACAAGCAGGTCGCCTCCCACTTCGGCGGCACCCGGAACGGCATGGTCATGGCCTGGCCAGGGCATATCCCCGCGGGCGGCGCGGTGCGTACCCAGTTCCATCACGTCAGCGACATCATGCCGACGATCCTGGAGGCCGCCCGCGTCCCCGTTCCGGCCACGCTCAACGGCGTGCCGCAGAAGCCGCTCGACGGGATCAGCATGGCGTACACCTTCGATCACCCGACAGCGCCTTCGCAGCGGCGCACCCAGGTATTCGAGATGATGCAGAACATGAGCATCTACCACGACGGCTGGATAGCGGCGACGACCCCGGCCCGCGTGGCTTGGAACACTCGGCAGCCCGTGCCGCCGCCTGCCGAGCGCACCTGGGAACTCTATGACATCACCTCGGATTTCTCCGAGGCGCACAATCTGGCGGCCAGGGAGCCCCGGAAGCTCGAGGAGATGAAGGAGCTGTTCTGGTCCGAAGCCGGTCGCACCAACATCCTGCCGATCCACGGCAATGACGACAGCGCCGGACGTCCGACACTGGGCAATAGCGCCAACCCCATGATCTACCTCGCGCCGGTCTCGCGCATCCCCGAGAATGCGGCGCCGCAGCTCATCGGCAAGTCGTTCACCATCGACGCCGATGTCGTGGTCCCCGCCGAAGGCGCGAAGGGCGTACTGGTCACGCAGGGCGGCCGTTACGGCGGATATGCGTTCTATTTCCAGGATGGGCGGCTGAAGTTCCACTACAACCAGTCGGGGCCGCGGCAATATCCGGTCAGCTCGGACGTCGTCGTAACGGCGGGGCGCCATCTGCTGACCGCGGACTACGACGAGAATCCCCACGGCCCGGCCGGATCAGGCACCGTCACCCTGAAGATCGATGGCAAGCCGGTCGGCCGCGGCGAGATCGTGCGCGGTCGGCCGCATTGGCTGTCGCATACGGAAGGCTTCGACGTGGGTCAGGAGACGATCACGCCGATCAACGGCGACTACACGATCGCAACCAGCAGGTTCAACGGAACGATCAACAAGGTCAGCGTCCTGACGAAGAAATGACCCGCGCGATGACAGGGAGATATCCGCCATGAAGAGGTTCACGCTTTCGTTCGCGGCTTTGGGGGCGGCGGCGCTCGCTCCCCTGGCATCGGCCCATATCGCATCCGAATTGCCCACGGGCGAGGCGGCGAGGGCCGAGGCGGTCCGGATTGCCGGGCAAGACGACCTCGACAAGGCGGCGCTCGCCCTGTGCGATCCCCATCCCGATCGCCAGGCGATCGACAGGCTGAGCGATCTGGAAAACAGGAAAGTCTTCGACGATCTCTATTTCGCCGGCACCAAGAACGTCTCATCATGGATCTGGCGCAGCAAAACCGGATACGTGATAATCGACACGCTCGACGACGAAAAGGAAGCGCAGGAGCACATCGTCGCCAGTCTGGATCGGTTCAAGATCGATCGCGGCGCGGTGAAGCTAATCGTGATAACGCACGGGCATCGCGACCATTCGGGCGGCGCCGCCTATCTCAAATCGATCCTGCCCAACGCGCGCCTTGCAATGACGCGGGAAGCGCAGGAGGTCGCGGTCGAAGGCGCCAGGCGACTGGGCGCCTCCTTCCCCACCGTGGACATCGTGCTGCGGGATGGAATGCATATCGCCGACGATCTTCGCGTGTTCGAAACCCCCGGGCACAGCCCCGGCACGGTATCGCTTATTTTCCCGCTCCATGCCGGCAACAGGCACTATATGGCCGGCCTTTTGGGCGGTTCCGCATCCTATAGCCTGTCGGCGTCCGACAAGGCGGCCTACAGCCGATCCGCGCACCGCTTCGGCGATCTCGCCGCCCGGTCGAACGTAGACATCATCCTGTCCAACCATCCGGTGCTCGACCAGACCCGCACCTGGCTCGAAAGCGGGGTCCTACCGCCACGCGCCGCCGCGAGAACCCCGGCCGAGGTCCGGACCTATTACCGCATAGTCGACCTCTGCGCGCGCTCGCACATGTAAGCGTTCCGGCGGCGGCAGCGCAGGGCCGCTGCCGTCCGCCCTTCAGAGCAGCACCCCCGGATTGAGGCGGTTATCGGGGTCGAGCGCCTGCTTGATCCGTCGCATCATGGCGATCTCGCTCGCATCCTTGTGCGGCCGCAGGAAACCGCGCTTCAGCGGGCCCACCCCGTGTCCCGGGGTGATCGCTCCGCCATAGGGGAGCAGCGCGTCGAACACCGCCTCTTCGATCTCGATAGTCCGCTGGCCCGTCGTCGCCCCGATATTGATCCCGAGGTGGATATTGTTGTCCCCAAGGTGGCCGAGGGTGACGCCGCGCACGTTTTCGAACCGCTCGCGCAGATTGCGGTAGGCATCCTCGACGAAGGCGCTGACCTGGTCCAGCTCGACGGAAACGTCGAACGAGACGATCGCGCCGAAGGCATGGGCCGTGACTTCCGAGCCCTCGCGCACGTGCCACAGGTCCCGGCGCTGCCGGTCCGAGGTGGCGAGCACGCCGTCCGCCGCAAGTCCCCGCTCCAGCACGTCCTCGATGAAGCGCTCGAACAGCGCGCGATCGCCTGACTCGTCGTAGCCCAGCGTTTCGATGAGGACGTAATAGGGAAATTCGGGCGCGACCGGGCATCGGCCGGTGTCGCTCTCGGCCATCAGCCGGTAATAGTCCTGCCACATGACCTCGAAGGCGCTGAGCGCGGGCAACCGCCGCGCCGACACGAGCAAGGCGAGCACGTCCTCCATCGACCTCGCCGCCAGGAACGCCACTTCCTGGCTGTCCGGCCGCGGCACGAGCCTGACCACCGCCCGGGGGACGATGCCGAGCGTGCCCTCGCTGCCGATCAGGACATGCTTGAGATCGTAGCCGCTGTTGTTCTTGATCAGCCGGTTCATCGCGTTGACCACCGTCCCGTCGGCGAGTACGGCCTCGATCCCGAGGATGCTCTGGCGGGTCATGCCCCAGCGGATCACGTGATTGCCGCCCGCGTTGGTGGCGATCGTCCCGCCGAGCGTGGCCGAGCCCTTCGAGCCGAGGTCGACCGGATAGAACAGGCCTTTCCCCTCGACCGCGTTCTGCAACTCCTCGATCGGCACTCCGGCGCCGACGACGGCGAGTTGGGCTGTCTCATCGATCTCCTCGATGGCGCGCATCCGTTCGGTCGAGACGACGATCGAGTCCGGGCGGGTGAAGGCGCCACCCGCGAGGCCGGTAAGCCCGCCATGGGTGACGATGACCATGCCGTGGCGCGCCGCGATCCGCACCACTTCCGACAATTCGGCAGCCGTGGCCGGGCGGACCACGAATGGAGCGAGGATCGGAACCGGGCGGAACGGGTCGCATGAGCGGCCGGAGAAGTCGTCCGGGTCGAGCAGGCCCCGGTCTCCCACCGCGGCGAGCAGGTCACGGCGCAGGGTCTCGATGTCGGCAGTCATCAACTCGCTCTCCTGAAGGCTTTCCGGCACACATGTCGAAAGGACGCCCGGCGCCAGATCATGCCCGACGCACAAAATTGATACGCGCTATACAAAATGCCGTCAACGCCGGGCGCAGAGGCGCGATCGATCAAGGGGCGATCGTCTCGAAGCGCGCCAGGAACGCCCGCGTCGCGCGCGCCACGGCGCGGGCGCGGTCGGCTGGGTCGGGATGAGCCTCGCGCAGGACCTTCGACCGCAGTTCGATGCTGAGCGGCAATCCTGCGGGCAATGCCGCGAGCAGCGGCTCCAGCGGCAGGTCGCCCTCGCCCAGTTGCATTCGCCGATCGAGCGCATCCTCGAGGATCGATGCAGGACTGGCGAGATCGGGCAAGCTCGCAGATGCATCGCAGAACTGCGCGTAGGACAAGAGATCGCGCGGCAGCGCGGCAACCTCGGCCGGGCTCCCGCCCGAGCGATGGAGGTGAATCGGATCGACGAGGATGCCGCGCGCCGGGCTATCGACGGCTTGCACCAGCGCCAGGGCATCGGCCAGCCGATGCACCGCGGTGAAGACCCCGAACTCCAGATTGATCCGCAGCCCGCGCGCCGCGCCTTCCCGGCAAAGGATGGCATAGGCCTCACCTGCCCGCGCAAGGTCGGGATCGGCAATGACGGCAAGAACATTGATCGCGCCGATCTTCGACGCAACATCGAGAATCCGCAGGTGCGCGGCATGGGACGCGTCGGGTCGAATCCAGATCACCTCGACATCGAGCACGAACAGGCCGGCGTCGGCGACGCGGGCGCGCACCTCATGGGTATCCTGCGCGGTCCAGGCGGCCGGATCGACGTGGATTCCGACCGCGTCGAAGCCACCGGCAGCGGCCGCCGCCACCGTCTCGCCCGGCGACAGACCCGGCGCGATCCCGCAGGCGAACGCTATGGACCGCATGGCAATCTCCCCGGGCGTACAGGTCGTCACCATCGCCCGTACCAAGGCAAAATGTGCGCGACACAATCACAATTGATTATTACAGTCAGATTAGACTGTAAATGTGGAGATCGGGATGCGCCTTCAGGGCAAGACGGCGGTGGTGACGGGCGCCGCGGGAAATGGAAACATGGGGCAAACGATCGCCCGCCGCCTGGCGGCGGAGGGCGCGCGGGTGCTCGTCACCGGCCGTCATGCGCCCGAACTCGAACGGCTGGCCGCCGAGATCGACGGCGAATGGCTCACCGCCGACATCACCCGCCGCGAGGACGATTTCGCCTTGGCCGCGGCGGCGCGCGAGCGGCTTGGAGAGGTCGACATCCTCGTCAACGCGGTCGGCATCAACCTGCTGGTGCCGTTCGAGGAAACCTCGGAAGCCGACTTGCGCCGCGTCACCGATGCCCATTTCATCGGCCCGTTCATGCTGTTCCAGGCAATGCTTCCGGCGATGCGCGAGGGCGGCTCGGTGATCCAGATCAGCTCGGCGACGGCCACGATCATGCTCAATGACCACGCCGCCTACATGGGCAGCAAGGCGGCGACCGACCACTTGGTCCGCTGCATCGCCAACGAATACGGCGCGCGCGGCATCCGCGCCAATTCGATCTCGCCCGGTCTCACCGAGACGCCGATGACCGCTGACGCCAAGGCGGTTCCGGGAGTGTGGGACGCCTATCTGGCCTCCTATCCGCTCGGCCGCGTCGGTACCTCGCACGACATCGCCGCCGCGGTGGTCTGGCTGGCCAGCGACGAGTGCTTCATGTCCGGCCAGAACCTCCAGGTGAACGGCGGCCTGACCCTCCGCGGCAACCCGTCCCGCGACCTGATCGATCGATATGTGATCGAACGGACCGGCAAGCCGCGCTCTCGGAGCCACTGAAGCGGAACCAAGCGACGCCGGCCGGCCTGCTCCTCAGGGGAAGGGTGGCATCGCGTCAGGATCGAGCCGAATGTCGATCAGCACCGGGCGGTCGCGCGTGGCGACCGCCGCCAGCGCATCGTCGAGTTCGGCCCGGGTCCGCACGGTGAACCCCTGGCCGCCCATCGCCTCGGCCACCCGCGCGAAATCGGGCCAGTCGAACATCGACAGCGCCGGGTCCATGCCCTTGTTGCGGAACTGGACGTGCTCGGCGCCATAGGCCTCGTCGTTGAAGACGACGGTGACGATGTCGAGATTATGCCGGACCGCGGTGTGGAACTCGGCAATGCCGCCCAGCACGAAGCCGCCGTCGCCCGTGACGTGCAGGACCGGCCGGCCCGGACGCGCCGCCGCCGCGCCGATCGCGTGGCCCATGCCGAGGCCGATCGAGCCGAAGGCCAGCGTGATCAGGAAATCGCGGGGATGGCCGACCGTCAGGTTCTTCCAGACCTCGCCCAGGAACCGGCCGCCATCGGTGACGACCACGCGGTCCTTCGGGAACAGCGCGTCGAGCGAGGCCACCGCCTCGCCGGCGCCGATCCCGCCCGGCGGGCCCGAGAGCGGCGCAGGACGAGGTGTGGCCACAGCCTGCGCGACGTCGTCGCCACGACCGCCGGAGGGCTCGATCTCGGCGGCGTCGAGCCAGTGGACGAAAAGATCGGCCGTGCGCGCGGCGTCACCGACGACCCCGACGTCGGGAATGAAGTAGCGGCCGATCTGGCCGGGATCGATATCGACCTGGACCACCCGCTTGCCCTTGGCGAAAGTGCCGTGGGACAGCGTATAGGGATTGAGGCTGGCGCCGAAGGCGATCAGGCAATCGCTGGCGACGAGCGCATCGATCACCGCGTCCTGGCTCAGCGTGCCGCAGATGCCGAGGTTGTAGGCCTCGCCGGCAAAGAGGTCGCGCGCCTGCAAGGTGGTCGCGAGCGGCGCGCCGATCCGCTCGGCGAGACGGATGAGGGCTGCGCGGGCCTCATCGTCGATGGCCCCGCGCCCGGCGAGCACCACCGGCCGCCGCGCCGCCGCGATCACGCCGATCGCATCGTCGAGATCCGCGCTCTCGGGAACGATCGCGCGCAGATCGGGCCAGCGCGGCTGGCGCGGCGTCTGCTCGATGTCGAGCCATTGGAACTCGACGGGAATGTTGAGCGCGATCGGCCGCCGCTCGACCAGCGCCCGGCGCAAGGCCGTCGCCACGTCGTCCTGGATCGTCTCGGGAGCGCGAAGCTGCTCGAAGCCGGCCCCGGTCGAGACGATCGCTTCGCGCTGGGGGATGTTCTGGAAGTTGTCGCGGTCGGCAAAGGCGGTGTCGCCGCACAGCAGCAGCAACGGCACCCGCGCCTTGACCCCGTGCGCCAGCCCGGTGAGGGTGTTGGTCACAGCCGCGCCGTGCGTCACCGAGGCGACCCCGACCGTCCCGCTCATTTGTCCATAGGCAAGCGCCATGCAGACCGCGCCGGCCTCGTTGGCCGAAGACAGGAAGCGGCCACCACAGTCGCGAATGAAGGCGTCGACCATGTAGAGGTTGGCGTCGCCGATCAATCCGCTGATCGTGTCGATCCCGCATTCTTGCAGCGCCCGGGCAATGGCGAGATGGACCTTGATAGTCACGAGGCAGTCTCCGCTTGATCGTTGAGATTGGGGCCTATTGGAATCACAGCAGCAGTCCGGCGGCGTGGCGGCCGGCGACGTAGCCGAAGGTGAGCCCCGGCCCGAGGGTTGCGCCGGCCCCTGGATAGGCACCTCCGAACACGTTGAGCTGGTCGTTGCCGACCGCATAGAGGCCCGGAATGGGTGCGCCGTCCGGGGTGATCGCGCGTGCATACCTGTCGACGCGGATGCCGGCGAAGGTGCCGATCTCGCCACCGAAGATCTTGACCGCATAATAGGGCGGCTTGGAGACCGCGCCGAGACAGCGGTTCGGGCCGTGGTCCTCATCTCCCTGAAAGTCGTCGTAGAGGTTCTGGCCCCGGCCGAAATCGGGGTCCTGGCCCTGCTCTGCATTGGCATTGAAGCGCGCCAGCGTCTCTGCCAGCCTGGGTTCGGGGATGCCCGTCTGGCGGCACAGGTCGGCAAGCGATGCGGCCTCGATCAGGTAGCCCGAGCGCACGTAGGGCTTGCGCGGCAGCGGCCAGGGCCGCACCCGGCCAATGCCCCATTTGGCTACCGCCTTGGCATCGCCGATCAGCCAGGCATAGGCGATCGGCTTTCCGGGATTGGCCTCGAAGATCTTCGGCACGAACGCCGAATAGGCCGAGGATTCGTTCGAAAACCGTGCACCCTCCTGGGTCACGCATATGAACCCCGGCTTCAGGCGATCGACGAGATGGGGAAACACCCCGGGCGGGCCGGCCACGTCAGGCAGGACCGAGGTCGGCATCCAGGCGCCCGCGTTCGAAACGTCGGCGCTGAACGTCCCGCCCACGCTCTCGGCGAGGCGGGCGCCGTCGCCCGTGTTGCCTGGATTGGCGACCGAGCGACGCGTTCCGTCAACGGCATTGGCGGGATAGGCTTGCTTGCGGCGCGCATCGTCATGGGGGAAGCCGCCGCTGCCGAGGATCACGGCCCGGTTGGCCAGAACGCGCTGCCGCCCCTGCGGCGTATCGAGCACCGCGCCGCCTACGCGGCCCTCCTCTTCGATCAGTTCTACCGCCGGCGAGGAAAGCAGGATCGGCACGTCCAGCTCGAACAGCGTCTGCGCCAGCCGGGTGATCAGGGCCTTGCCGCGAACCACCCGCCGCGGGCCGCCGTAGATCGCGCAGTGGAACAGATGCCGCGCCATCTTGCCCGCGACCGCCAGCATCGCCCGAGGCGAATGGCCCGCCTTGAAGAACTGCTTCATCTCGACGGAGGAGCCGATCGCGAAACCGAGAAACAGCAGTTGCGGCAGCTCTCCCTTCAACTCGCCGAAATGCTTGCCCAGCTTCTTGGCATCGTATTCGCGTGCGATCAGCGAGCGTACCAGGCTCGCCTCGGGATGCAGCATGTTGTAGTCTGGATATTCCATCGCATCGAACCGCACGTGCGTTTCATCCTCGAGGAAATCGATCATCTCCGGACCGTATTTGAGGTAGGCGTCGATGCGATCGATGTCCGCATGATTGCCCGCTTCCTCGATGATGTAGCGCCGGGCCGATTCGAGGCTGTCCGTCTGCCCGATGCGCTGCTGCAATTCGGGCGAGTGACGATTGCCGGGAATCCACAACATGCCGCCCGACGTGGCGGTCGTTCCACCGAAGAAGGGCGCCTTCTCGGCCACGACGACCTCGAGCCCGGCCTTGCGCGCAGCGACCGCGGCCGTCAGCGCGGCGCCCCCCGAGCCTATTACCAGAACGTCGCAGGTGCGGTCCACGGCCGGGCCGCTCCGGACATGCGCAGGTTCACTGGGGTAGGCCATGCTGTTCCCTCTCTCGACCGCTGGCGAGCCACAAAACAGTCCATTATGATTGTTTTAATCACTTTAGATTGGATTTCTGCGTAATCAACTCGATTCGGCACGCAACTGGGCGATCCTGTCGGCTCCGCACAGAACCATCCCCACTCGCGCTTCCGTCGCCATCTGGCCGAGCAAGGCCGAAACCCCGCGCTCGCCGCCAGCCGCGAGCGCCCAGACCCACGGCCGCCCGATCATCACCGCCGAGGCACCGGCGCAGATCGCCCGGACCATGTCGAGGCCCGAGCGCACTCCGCTGTCGAGCAGCACGGGCACCCGGCCGGCGACCCGGGCGGCAATGGCGGGCAATGCCGAGATCGAGGACATCGCCCCGTCGAGTTGGCGGCCGCCGTGGTTGGACACGACGATGCCGTCCACCCCTTCGGTCAGGGCGATCTCGACGTCGCGCGGATCGAGCACGCCCTTGACCAGCAGCGGGCCGCGCCAGCGCTGCCGCACGTAGCGGAGCGTCCCGGGGCCGAGGCGGGCTTCGAGCGAACCGTCGAGGAATACCTGGCACTCCGCCATTGTCGCCTTGCCGCCGAGCCCATGGCGGACATTGCCGAAGACATGCGGGCCGCCCCCCAAGCCGACCGACAGCGCCCAGCGCGGGCGGCGCAGCATTTGCAGGCCCCGCCGCACGGACCCCGCCACACCGCGCGCGACGAAGCCGGAGCGCCAATCGCGCCAGCGCACCCCGAGCATGGGCAGATCGACCGTGAGCACCAATGCCGGGCTCCCCACCGTACCGGCCCAGTCGATCAGGCGATCGACGTAGTCGCGGTCGCGGGTCATATAGAGCTGGAACCACGGCGGAGTTGCCGCGGCCACTTCGTCGAGGGGGCAGATCGAGGTCGAGGACAGGCACATCGGGATGCCTGCGGCCCGCGCGGCGCGGGCAGCCTGAACCTCGCCGCGCCTTGCGGCCATACCGGCAAGGCCGACGGGCGCCAGCACCACCGGCATTGCCAGGTCCTGGCCGAACAGGCGGGTCGAAAGGTCCGGCGCGGCGACATCGCGGAATACCCGCTGGACCAGCGGCGTCGCCTTCATGTCGGCCTCGTTGCGCGCGGCGGTCACGCCATCGAAGGCCGCGCCGTCGAAATACTCGAAAAGGAAATGCGGCAGGCGCCGCTGCGCGGCAGCCCGGTAGTCGGCATAGCAGACCAGTCGGCTCATGCGTTGCCCGCATCCGGCGAGCCAGCGCTGCCCGACGCCTTCATCGAGGCCACGGTCTCACCGCGGATCGTGCTGCCCGATACGAGCTGGTTATGCGCGTGGGCGAGGTGGTGCATGTGGAACACCGCCTCCATCGTGTCGCGCTTTCCGGCCAGGTCCTCCTGGAGGTTGAACGCGCGCTTGGCGAGCGCCACGCCGAACCGCGGCAAGGCGGCGATCCGCTCGGCAATCGCCGTCGCTTCCCGATCGAGGTCGGCGCGCGGGACGACGCGGTTGACCATTCCGAGCGCATGGGCCCGGCTTGCCGACATGCGCTCGCCGAGGAACAGGAACTCGCGGGCGATGCGCGGGTGCATCTCGAAGGCATGGGCGAAGTATTCCACTCCGGGGATGCCCATTTGCAGCACCGGATCTGCGAAGCTCGCGTCTTCCGTGGTGACGATGATGTCGCAGACCCAAGCCAGCATGAGCCCGCCGGCAATGCAGGCCCCCTGCACCGCCGCGACCGCCGGCTTGGCCGATTCGCGCCAGCGCCGGCAAAGCCCCAGATAGAGTTCCTGCTCGCGCACCCAGGCTCGCTCGGCACCGCCTCGCCCGGTGTGGTCGCCCGCCAGCGTGCGCGGCGTAGGAATCGGGAGATCGACGTCGCGGCCGGGCGAGCCGATGTCGTGCCCGGCCGAAAAGTTGCGCCCCTCCGCGGCCAGAAGGATGCAGCCGACCGCATCGTCGGCGATCGCCATGCTCCAGGCCGCATCGAGCGCGGTGAGCATCTGGGCGTTCTGGGCGTTGTGATAGACGGGGCGTGCCAGCGTGATCCGGGCGACGCCCCGAGACACCGCATAGGTCACGGGCCGGTCGGTCTCATAGACCGGATGCGCCCCCTCCGCGGAAATCGACATCAACCCTCCTTTACAATCGCTCCGGGAAGCGTACACCGGCCCCGCAAAAAATGCAACGCGTGATAAAAGTTATGGAGTCTTGATGACACCTGACGATTCCGAGGCAGCCCTGCCATCACCCCAGCTAGCCGCCCCACGATCCGGGGCCTGGACGACCGTCGCCATCCTCACCCTGCTCTACTGGCTGGGCACGCTCGATCGCCAGATCGCCGCCCTGCTGGTGCCGCAGATCAAGACCGACCTCTCGCTGACCGACTTCCAGGTCTCGCTGATCCAGGGCCTCGCCTTCGGGGGCATGTACATGCTGGCCAGCCCGCTGGTCGGCTGGCTGGTCGACGCCTGGAGCCGGCGCTGGCTGCTCCTCGCCGGGGTCGGCGGCTGGAGCGTGAGCGCCAGCCTCTCCGGGCTGGCGACCAGCTTCGGCCAGCTATTCGCCGCACGCGCCGGCGTCGGCGGGCTCGAGGCGACGATCAACCCGATCGCCTATTCGCTGATCAGCGACATGTTTCCCCCGCGAAAACTGGCGCTGCCGATCTCGATCTACGTGCTGGGCGGCAATCTCGGTTCGGGGGTCTCGTTCCTCGCCGGCGGCGCGGTCATGGCCTGGCTGGCCGCCTCGCCGCTGCCGGCCCTGCCGTTCGTCGGCCACCTGGCGAGCTGGCAAATGGCATTCCTCATCACCGGCCTGCCCGGGCTCATCCTGGCGCCCCTGGCGCTGTTCATGCGGGACCCCGCCCGCAGCGGGGCGACAGGCAAGCCCGCTTCGGGCTATGGCGAGCTGTTCCGCCATGTCCGCCGGAACTGGGGCTTCTACCTCGCCCACAACCTGGGCTTCGCGGTGATCATGGCCTTCGTCGTCGGCCTGCAATCGTGGAACGCCGCCTATATCGTGCGGGCCTTCCACTGGAAGCTCTCGTCGGTGGGCTTCGCCATCGGCAGCGCGCAACTGCTGGCCTCGATCTCCGGCCTTGCCGTGCACGGCTGGCTGGTCGACCGCTGGTACGCCTCGGGGCGGCACGACGCGCACCTGCGCTATTTCACGATCATGTCCCTGCTGGCGCTGCCCTGCGCGGTCGGGGCCTATCTGGTGCCCAACGCGATCGCCATGCTGGTGCTCTACAACCTGTCGTACTTCTTCGTCATGGCCTTCGCCAGCATCGGCCCCGCCGCGCTGCAGATCGCGACGCCCGGGCACCTGCGCGGCAAGGCCTCCTCGATCTACATGATCATGCTGACGATCCTCGGCTCGATCCTGGGGCCGATGTTCGTCGCCGCGATCACCGACTTCGGCTTCGGCGACGAAGCCCGGCTCGGCCATTCGCTGGCAGTGTTCGGAGGGACGGCCTGCCTGCTGGCGGCGATTCTGTTCACCCTCGGCCAGGCACCGATGCGGCGCCTGGCCAAAGGATGACCATGGGGCGGACTTTGACGAAAGCGGCGAATCTTGCGACATTGGCATGATGGAGACGAATGATGTGACGGAGCCGGACCAGTCTTTGCCGGAACAGGGATGGTCAGACACATCCGCCGGCGGCCTCGTCCACAATCCCACCCGCACCCAGATCTACCAGACCTCGGCTATGCGCTCGCGGCGGCGGCGCATCCTCCACGAGACCCGCCGGATGATCGCCGAGCGCGGGCTCGATGGCTTCAGCGTGCGCGAGCTGTGCCGCAACGCCGACATCGCCCAGCGCACGCTGTACAACGCCTTCCAGAGCAAGGACCGGCTGGTCGCGATCGCCATCCGCGAGGCCTACGAGGAGGTGAACAGTTGCCTCCACTATCGAACCTCGCCGGACACCATCGAAGGGATCGTCGACCGCCTGATCGCGGTCAACATGCGCAACTTCAAGGCGCGCAACTATACGCGCGCGGTGGTCTCGCTCTATTTCTCGCCGTCGATCGACCAGGACGTGTGGGACTCGCTGCGCGCCATGGTCTTCCTCAACCTCAACCAGTGGCTCGACCGCATCGAGCGCGAGGCGTGGCTCGCCCCCTGGGCCAAGAAGGAGAAGGTCGCGGGGGACATCGCCAATCTCGAATACTCGATCATCGCCGACTGGGCGCATGGCCGCATCCCGGACAAGGACTACGTCCCGCAATTGATCGTCGGCGTGCTGTCCTATGCCGCCGGGGTCACGCGCGGCCAGGCCCAGCGCGACGTGCTCGCCATGCTCGACGGGATCGGCCAGACTGGCGAGCTGCCCGAACAGGCGCTGCCGATCTACCGGCCGCGGGCAACCAACCGCGAGTGAGGAGGTAATCAGCTTCCGGCGCGAGAGGCCGCCAGCATCCGGTTGGCGGCCTGCCAAGCCAGCGCCATCGCGGGGGCATTCGTGTTGGCGGAAACCAGACCCGGCATCGCCGAGCAGTCGACCACGCGCAAACCTTCGACCCCGCGCACGCGGCAGTCCGGATCGAGCACGGCGCCCTCTCCCCCCATGGCGCAGGTCCCCACCGCATGGGTGCCGGCCCGGCCGAGCCGCTGCACCGTTTCGAGCACCTGTCCATCGCTCTCGATATGCGCCCCCGGCGAGAGTTCCTCACCCAGCAGCTCGGCAAGCGGCGACTGGGCCGCGAACCGGCGGATCAGCCGGATCGCCGCGATAGCCATGCGCTGGTCGTGATCGCTGGCCAGCCAATTCGGGGTGATCGTGGGCGTAACCTCGGGGCCCGGCGCGGTGATCGCGATGCTGCCGGGCGAGTCCAGCGCGAGGAGCTGGCCATAGATAGTGAAGCCGGGCGCCTCCTCGACCTTGCTGAGCTGGACCGGAAAATTGGGATTGCCGCCACGGGCGAAGGTGAAGGCACCGGCATAGATCTGCAAATCCGGGCGTTGCGATTCGGGGAGCAGGCGGGCGAAACCGCCTACTTCATAGGGTCCGGTGGCGAGTGGACCACCGCGGGTCAGCGCATAGCGCAAGGCGCTCAGGGCCAGCCCGATGCCGCGGAAATGGTGATTGTTGCCAGGCGTGCGCAGCCGGTAGGCGATCGACATGCCGAGATGGTCGAGCAGGTTCTGCCCGACCAGCGGCGAATCGGTGACGACCGCGACCCCGGCACCGCGCAGCACCGCGCCCGGCCCCACTCCCGAACGCTGGAGAATCGCGGGGCTCTCGATCGAGCCGGCGCTCAACACCACCTCGCCCGCGACCGCGATGGTCTCGTCCGCGCCGGCCCCGGTCGGCTCGACCTCGACCCCGCAGACCCGGCGGCCGTCGAAGACTATCCGCCGCACCCGCGTCCCGGTGCGAACGGCGAAATTCGCCCGGCCCCGCGCCGGATTCACGAACGCGCGCGCCGCGCTCCACCGCTCGCCCTTGCGGATATTGTGCGAATAGTAGCCGATCCCTTCCTGATCCTCGGTATTCAGGTCCTCCTTGCGCGGCAGGCCGAGCGCCATGCCGGCGGCGATCGCCGCCTCTGCCTCGCGATAGCGGAACTTGCCCGGCGAGACCGGCACCGGCCCGCCGACGCCACGCCCGTCGCCCGGTCCCAGCTCGTGGTCCTCGATCGCGGCGAACGCCTCGCGCATCACCGACCAGTTCCAGCCGGCAGCGCCGTGCTCTTCCCACAGGTCGTAATCGCGCGGCTGGCCGCGCACCCAGATCATGCCGTTGATCGCCGAGGAGCCGCCCAATCCGCGCCCACGCACCCAGGTCTCGGTGCTGGGCATCCCCGGCATCCGCGGCTGGGCCACGGGGTAATGCAGGGCATAGCGCCGGTTGAGCGCGAGCTTGCCGATCCCCTTCGGCATCGTGACCATCGGCGTCCAGTTAGGGCCGCCAGCCTCGATCAGCAGCACGCGGACCGCCGGATCGCGCGACAACCGCTCGGCCATCACGCAGCCCGACGAGCCGGCTCCGATCACGACGTAGTCCCAAGTGATGTCCATGGTCGTTCAGTCCTCGAAAGCGTTCGCAGAGCCGTCGGCGATCGGCGGTGGCATGGTCATGCCCCGGCCGATTGCCCTTGATGGGGGACCAGCGCGCGCGCGATGATCCCGAGCTGGATCTCGCTGGTGCCGCCGAAGATCGAGGCAGCGCGGCTGTTGAGGTAGTCGGTGACGAGCAGCCCCTTGAGCGTCTCGTCGCGGACCAGCGCCTCCTCCCCCAGGAGATCGAAGGCGAGCTGCGCGATTGCCTGCTTGATCCGGCTCGAACGCAGCTTGAGCACCGAGGATATCGGTCCCGGAGCCGTGTTTTGCGGCAGCACGCCGAGGGTCTTGAGTTCGAGCATCTCGAACACGTCGATTTGCGCGCCGACCGCGGCGATCCGCGGATAGGCTCCGTCGTTCCCGCCCTCAGCGCACAGGATATCCTCGACCCGCATGAGCGCCGCCCGCAACCGGCCGGAGAACAGGCCGGTGCCCCGCTCGAATTCGAGCAGGTACTTGGCGCAGGCCCAACCCTGCCCCTCGGGGCCGATCAGGCAGTCGGCCGGCACGATGACGTCCGACAGGAAGACCTGGTTGACGTCGTGGTCGCCGCCGATCGAGATGATCGGGTGGACCTCCACCCCCGGACTGCGCATGTCGATCGCCAACATGCTGATGCCGTCGCGCCGGTGCGGCTCGACCGATGTGCGCACAAGGGCGAACATCCAGTCAGCATGGTGAGCGTGGGTGGTCCAGAGCTTGGTGCCGTTGACGCGGAAGTGGTCGCCCTCGCGCACCGCCCGGGTGGCCAGCGCGGCAAGGTCGGAGCCTGCGGAAGGTTCGGAAAAGCCCTGGCACCAGTGATCCTCGTCGGTGAGGATGCGCGGCAGCCAACGGGCCTGCTGCTCGGGCGTGCCGAAGCGCATCAGCACCGGCGCGAACAGCCGGATGCCGATGGGATAGACTTGCGGCGCTCCGGCGATTGCGCATTCGCTTTCGAGGATGAAGCGCTCGATCGCCGAGAAGCCCGGGCCGCCGAATTCGGCTGGCCACGCCGGCGCGGCCCAGCCTCTGCGCGCCAGGACCTGCTGCCATGCGCGCGCGGGTTCAAGCGGCGGATAGGGCCCGACGGTCTCGACCGCGCCACGGCGCATGTCGTCGGTAAGGACGTGCTCGATGAAGCCGCGCACCTCGCGACGGAAATCGATCTGCTCGTCGGTCAGGGTCAGGTCCATGATCAGGCTTCCAACAGGACCGCGCTGCGCCGCCAGGGGCGCCGGTCGACGACCGAGGAGACGGCGCGCAACAGCGGCGCGGACAGCACGGCGAAGGCCGTGAGTCGGCGGAAATGACCGGCGACGGGCGTCTCGTCCGAGACGCCCATGCCGCCGTGCAGTTGGACCGCGGTTTCCGCCAGGCGTCGCGCGTTGTCCCGGATCGTGGTCAGCGCGACGAAGCGGGCCCGGTCGGCATCGTCACCGGCACCGGCGGTATCGAGCACGAGCGCGACGAGCATCGCCGCCGCCTCGATTTCCTGGACCGCCACGGCCATCTCGGCGAGCTTGTGCTCGACCACCTGGAACGCGGCGAGCGCGCGGCCGAACTGGCGCCGCTCATGCATGTGCTGCGCGGTCTGCGCGAAGGCGGCCTCGGCCGAGCCGAGCGCATCGAAGGCAAGGTAGGCCGCCGTCATCGCCGAGGCGCGGGCCGGCGCCTGCGGATCATCCAGCCGGTGCCGTTCGCCGGCGGCGGGATCGAAGCGCAACCGCGCGGCGAGGCTGTCGTCGAGCAGGCGCACCGGCTCGGCGACGATCGCTTCCGCCGGCACGACCAGCAGTTCCGTGCCCGCTACGGCGACGATCCCGTCCGCGCCCCCGCCGCCCGGCACCACCTGGCCCGCCCCCGAGGCATCACGCGCGGCCGCCTAGCGCCGCTCCCCGGACCTGAGCGCGGCCCG
>Ga0066256_1000787_pt4 | contig 25489 bp, 21 predicted proteins | sample ThiBio_1000_biof_FD_87107 | JGI IMG/M metagenome (GOLD analysis project Ga0066256, IMG submission 87107) | Wastewater bioreactor microbial communities from Cape Town, South Africa - Thiocy_expt_1000_biof (version 2) | ecosystem: Engineered > Bioreactor > Thiocyanate-remediating >... | reverse complement strand
ATCGACGAGCTGCTGGATAGCCGTGAGCCCCAGGTCCTGGCCGGCGTCATCAGCGACTTCCGGGTCATCAACGGGCAACGGGGCAAGCTGGGGCTCTTCAAGCTGGACGACAAGTCTGCAGTGATCGAAGCGTCTGCGGATGAAGCGCTGCTCAACACCTACCGCAACCAACTCAAGGAGGATGAGTTTGTGGTGATGATGGGAAGGTTGCAGCTGGACCACTTCAGCGGTGGCCTGCGCGTCAAGGTGCAGCAGGTGTGGGATTTGGCGGGCGCGCGTTGCCGGTTTGGCAAATATCTGCATGTGACCGTGGGTGACAAGGCGCCAGATGTGCCACGCCTGGTGCGCGAATTTCCGCCGGTGCGTGAAGAGGTCGCCGAAGGAGAGCTGGTGCACGGGCTGCGCGTGCGGATGGGTGTGCGCTGCCAGTCGGACGATGCGGCCGCGGTGGCGGAGTTGCAATTGGGCGAAAACGCGCGTTTTTACCCCAGCGATGCGGCCCTTGCAGCGTGGACGGCCCAAGTAGGCGCCGGTGCTGCCAATGTGGTCTATGAGTGACGGATTGTTCTGCCAGAGTTTCGGTCAACGGCTGGCTTGAAAAATACCTGCCCCACAACCAGCTTCTCCTGCAGCAGCACCTTCTTCGGGTCGCTAGAATGATTTTCATGGCAACAAAACCACCTTCACCCCCCACCGCGCCGCCGGTGACTCGGCCAGCGCGGGATGACGGCGGTTCGGTCGTGCTCGAGAGGCGCACCCAAAAGACCCAGCCGCCCCAGATGTACCAGGTGGTCATGCTCAATGACGACTACACGCCCATGGAGTTCGTCATCGTGGTGCTGCAGGAGTTTTTTAGCAAGGACCGCGAAACGGCCACCCAGATCATGTTGAAGATCCACCTGGATGGCAAAGGCGTTTGCGGCGTTTATTCGCGCGATGTGGCCGCCACCAAGGTAGAGCAAGTGCTTGACGCCGCCCTCAAGGCGGGCCACCCACTGCAATGTGTCAGTGAGCCTGTTGAATAACAGGTCTTTTGTCCCGATCTACAGTTATCCCTTCCACGCAAGCACAAAGGAGTTCACATGATTGCCCAGGAACTGGAAGTCAGCTTGCACATGGCCTTTGTTGAGGCCCGTCAGCAGCGCCACGAGTTCATCACCGTGGAGCATCTGTTGCTTGCATTGCTCGATAACCCCAGCGCAGCGGAGGTGCTGCGCGCATGTTCGGCCAACATCGATGATCTGCGTTCATCGCTGTCGAACTTCATCAAAGACAACACGCCCCAGGTCGCCGGTACCGACGAGGTGGACACTCAACCCACCCTGGGCTTCCAGCGGGTGATCCAGCGCGCCATCATGCACGTGCAGTCCACGGGCAACGGCAAGAAAGAGGTGACGGGCGCCAATGTGCTCGTGGCCATCTTCGGCGAGAAAGATTCGCACGCTGTGTACTACCTGCACCAGCAGGGCGTCACGCGCCTGGACGTGGTCAACTTCATTGCCCACGGCATCAAGAAGGGCGAGCCACCGGAACCCGCCAAGGCTGAAAATCAGGCCGAGGGCGAAGAAGGCGGTGGTGGCGAGCGCAATGAAAAAGCCTCGCCCCTGGAGCAGTTCACCCAGAACCTGAACCAGGCGGCCAAGGACGGCTAGATCGACCCGCTGATCGGCCGCAACTACGAGGTCGAGCGCACGATCCAGATCCTGTGCCGCCGCCGCAAGAACAACCCGCTGCTGGTGGGCGAAGCCGGTGTGGGCAAGACTGCCATTGCCGAGGGGCTGGCCTGGCGCATCACGCAGAACGACGTGCCTGAAATCCTTGCCGAAGCCACGGTGTACTCGCTCGACATGGGCGCGTTGCTGGCGGGCACCAAGTACCGTGGCGATTTCGAGCAGCGCCTCAAAGGCGTGCTCAAGTCGCTCAAGGACAAGCCCAACGCCATCCTGTTCATTGACGAGATTCACACCCTGATCGGTGCGGGCGCTGCCTCTGGCGGCACCTTGGATGCGTCCAACTTGCTCAAGCCTGCGCTGTCCAGTGGCCAGCTTAAGTGCATCGGTGCAACCACCTTCACTGAGTACCGTGGCATCTTCGAAAAGGATGCTGCGTTGTCCCGCCGCTTCCAGAAAGTGGATGTGGTCGAGCCCAGCGTGGCCGAGACCATCGACATCTTGAAGGGCCTCAAGAGCCGCTTCGAAGAGCACCACAGCGTGAAGTACGCTGCTGCGGCCCTGCAGGCTGCGGCCGAACTGAGTGCCAAGTACATCAACGACCGCCATTTGCCCGACAAGGCCATCGACGTGATCGACGAGGCCGGCGCCGCGCAGCGCATCCTGGTGCCCAGCAAGCGCAAGAAGACCATCGGCAAGGCCGAGATCGAAGAGATCGTGGCCAAGATCGCGCGCATTCCGCCCGCGAACGTGTCCAACGACGACCGCGGCAAGCTGCAGACGCTGGAGCGTGACCTCAAGAGCGTGGTGTTCGGCCAGGACAAGGCGCTTGAGGTGCTCGCCAGCGCTGTCAAGATGGCGCGTTCGGGTCTGGGTAAGGGCGACAAGCCCATCGGCTCGTTCCTGTTCAGTGGTCCCACGGGGGTCGGCAAGACCGAAGCGGCCAAACAGCTCGCCTACATCATGGGCATCGAGCTGATCCGCTTCGACATGTCCGAGTATATGGAGCGCCATGCGGTGAGCCGCCTGATCGGCGCGCCCCCCGGCTATGTCGGTTTTGACCAAGGGGGTCTGCTGACCGAAGCCATCACGAAGAAGCCGCACGCGGTACTGCTGCTCGACGAGATCGAGAAGGCGCACCCTGACATCTTCAACGTGTTGCTGCAGGTCATGGACCATGGCACGCTGACGGACAACAACGGTCGCAAGGCCGACTTCCGTAACGTGCTCATCATCATGACCACGAATGCTGGCGCCGAGACCATGAACAAGGCGACCATTGGCTTCACCAACCCGCGTCAGGCGGGCGACGAGATGGGCGACATTAAGCGCTTGTTCACGCCCGAGTTCCGCAACCGGCTGGACACTGCCGCCTTGCGCAAGCCTCGGGCGAAGAAGGGCTTTGCCCCCCTGATGGGCGCGGGCCCGATGCAGCGCTTGATTCAGGACACGATCCGCCGTGCCTTGGCCGACGAGTTGCTGTTCGGCCGCCTGACCGAAGGCGGGCGCCTGACTGTGGACATTGAGATGAAGAAGGACGACAAGGGGGCGGAAACGCCCGAAGTGCTTCTGGACATCCAGCCTTTGCCCAAGAAGGAGCGCTCGGCGAAGTCTGAACCTGCAGAGCCGGAAGAGGCAACGACCGACTGACCTTGCGTTCCTCCCAACTCCGCGAAAAGCCCATGGCGTCAACCGTGGGCTTTTTCATTGGCGATGGCCCCTTGGGGGGGCGCACCGCCAGAGGCGATGAGCAGGTGTTTTCTAGCGTGATGGCGTGCGTGCGGCCGGAGCGTTAGCGCGCCCCGCCTTAACCGGTTGTGTGGCCTGAGCAAGCAAGGGCGCACACTGCGCATCGTCGTCAGCGCCGGGGACTGTGACCGGTATCAGCGCCAACGCTGCAGGCGCGGCCACCGCAGCGGCAATGGCTGCGCCTGCGCGCAGCAGCAAGGGGCCGGGCTCTGCGCCCACGTCGGGCTTGCCCAACGTGCCACGTACATACAACGGAGTGCGCAAAGAAAAGAACTTCCACTCCAAGGACGCTGGCTTCACGCTCAGATTCAGGCGCTCGTCTGCCATGTCGATGGTGCCGGTGACATCCACCACCGCTTCGTTGGTGCTCAGCTTGGCAGTGCGGACTGTGGCAACCCCTTCGCGCACCGCCAGGTCTGCCACTGCGCAACGGAGTTGCACCTCCTTGTCGTCGCCAAACAGTTTGCCAATCACAATGCTGCCGACGTTGAGCGCAGCGCGGTCCAGCAGTTCGCGGCTCAGGGTTCCCTCGCGCACGTACAGTCGCGCCTCGCCATTGCTTGTGCCGAGCCATTGCGCCACGGAGTTGCCTTGGCCATTCAATGCGATGGCCCCATCCAGCCGGCCTAGGCTTTTACGCGTCAATTCCACCTCGGGGAACAAGGCAGCGAGTCGCAGGTTTTGCACGCGGGTATCCATGCGTACCGTGAGCGGTCGTTTGCGACTATCCAGCACCAGCTTTGACTCAATCTTGCCTTTGGCTACGCCAAAGTGCAAAGGCTCCAGGCGCAGCACTGCATCGTCGAGCACCGCGTGCACGCTGAGGTCTTCCAGTGGCAGGCTGTCGGGGCGGATCACCCGTTGTCCCGAGAATTTCAGATCCATGTCCATGTTGCTCCAACGATCGGTGGCAAAGGCCGCGCTGGGCAATACCCTGCCATTGCGACCCGCAGGGGCCTTCGCCGTGGTGGCTGTCCCGAGCACTGGCCCTAGGTCTGCAAGCCGCAATTGGTTGGATGTGATGGCTCCCGACAGCTTGCCGCGCGGCGCCCCTGATACAAAGCGCAGATTGCCGTGAAGGTCGCTCTGACCGACTGTTCCGGTGAAGTCACGGTAGTTCCACACGGCGCGGCCTGGCTGCAGGCTACCCTGCAGTCGGCCCTGCGTTTGAAACGCAGGTGTGTTGGGCAGAACCAGGCCCGTGAGCGGGTACAGATCCGCCATGCTGGCGCCCTTGAGCATCACCTGAAAATCCATGCCTGACAGGGCGCCCGGGTTGGCCAAAATACCCTGAACCGCTGTTTCCACACTGCCCGCCTTGGCTGTGAATTGCAGGGGGTAGTTCACTTGCTTGTCACGCAGTGTGAGGACGGAGCCGGCCTTGCCGTGGCCTTCGATGCGTGCTTTGCCCAGCGTACCCATCACATCGAATCGCACACCATAGCGTGGGGAACCAGAAGCAACGTCTGCGCTGGCCGCAGACGAGGCCGCAGCCTGCGGTGGCGCCATTACCGTCTCTTGTGGCAAGGTATCGACACGGGCGGTCAGGTCAAGGTCCTGTGTGGCGTCGGCATACTCCAGTCGGCCTTTACGAGCCACCAGCTGATGGACGCTGAACGTCCAGCGAGTCTTCGTATCGGCGAGGTCTTTTGGAGGGAGGGTCCAGTTGTTGGTGCCATCGCGCAGCCGAGCCAGCGAGATATCCGGACCAGAGAGTTCCAGGGTATCAATCACCACTTCTCGTGCCAGCAACGGCCAGAGCTTGAGCGACGCGCGTGCCACCTCTGCGCTGGCCGTGGGACGGGGTTCAGCGCTCTTCCCTGGGCGGACGAATCCTGGCGGGTCTTGCAGAACCAGCTGCGTGCCCTGCACGGTGACGCCAGGTACCCAGCGGTGCCAGCCCTCTTCGAGCGGCTGCGGCGAGTGCCAGGAAGCGGACAGGTCGCCTTCCACCGCAAACTGTCGTCCGCTCGCTTCGCTGGCGGCTTGGTTCAGCCAGGGCTTGGCGCGATTCCAGTCCCACTGGGTCAAAGTCCCTGCGCCGATCAAAAGCAGCCCCATCACGCCCGCCGCCACACCCCACGCTATGCGTACCCCGCGGCTTCCTTGTCTACTTGGGGATGCGGGTTGAGCTACGGGGCGGGGCGATGGGTTGGTAGCGTGGTTGGTCGGAGGGCTCGTCATAGAACGGTCATGCTAGCCCGCGGAACGTGACTTTGGGCCCCTCGCACTGCGCTGCAGGCCTTTTGGCGCGCTTGTCCTACAGAGTGGGAACGCGTGGACGATCTTCTTGCCGTGCGGGGCTTGGGGGCACGCTGGCCCGTGCGCGGTCTGCTGCTGTGTTCTTACGCACGTCGATCCCTCCTAGAATTCGCACGCAATGCACAACCCCCGTCATCCCCATGTACTCCCGGTGCGCGACGGGGTGAGCCCCAGCTGTGTGGTGCTGCCCACACGCGGGCAGGGCAGCATGCTGGAGTTCCTGGCGGAGCGACTGCCCGCAGTGTCCCGTGATGGCTGGTACGACCGCATGAAGGCGGGCGATGTGGTGGATGAGCGCGGGCAGATTGTTCAGCCCGAGCGGCCCTTTGAGGGTGGGGTGCGTCTTTACTACTACCGCAGCCTCCCGGCGGAGCCCGCATTACCTTTCTGTGAAACCGTGCTGTACCAGGACGAGCATCTGGTAGTGACGGACAAGCCGCACTTCATGCCGGTCACGCCCTCGGGCCGTTATCTGCAAAACACCTTGCTGGTGCGGCTGAAGCGTCGGCTGGGGTTGCCCGAGTTGTCACCTCTGCATCGTATTGATCGCGATACAGCCGGGCTGGTGATGTTGTCGGTGCAGCAGCGCACCCGTGGTGTCTACCAGGCCTTGTTCCGTGACCGGCAGATCATCAAGCACTACGACGCGATTGCGCCCTGGCGCGCGGACGTAGTGTTTCCCCGCGACCATGTCAGCCGCCTGGAAGAAAGCCCGCAGTTCTTTCGCATGCACGAAGTGCCCGGCGAGCCCAACAGCCACACCCACATGCAGGTGCTGGAGGTGGTCGGCGATTGGGCGCGCTACCGTCTGTCACCCATCACCGGCAAGCGGCACCAGTTGCGCGTGCACATGGCGGCCCTTGGACTACCGCTGCGCAACGATCCGTTCTACCCCCTGGTCAACGACCCGCCCGAAGGTGACTATTCGCGGCCCTTGCAGTTGCTGGCAAGGTCACTGGAGTTTGTGGATCCAGTGACAGGGGTTCAGAGAGTCTTTAAAAGCCAGCAGGCTCTGGTCTTGCCCTGAGCTCATCGGCGGCCGGCTTGTGGCTCCAGGCCGCAGCTAACAAAGCGGACTTCGTTAACGAGACCCGGCTGAGCCCCGCGCAAGGGGTTTATACCCGAAGGCAGAGCCCTCCGCCTGCAGCACCAAGTCGCTAGGCGGCGCAGCATGCCGACATTCGGCCAATGAAAAAGCCTGCCAGACGTTGTTGCCTGGCAGGCTTGGAATGTCGGGAATATGGAGCGGGTGAAGGGAATCGAACCCTCGTATGAAGCTTGGGAAGCTGCCGTTCTACCATTGAACTACACCCGCAGCAGTCGGGATTATAGGCAGCATCTGCAGGCTCAACCTCCAATGCCGGTTTGGCTATGGTCCGACCACATGAGAGCTCACTGGGCCGCAGTGGCGGCTGCGGAAAAGCGGAGGCTGTCCGATACACTGCAACCTCATGGATGACCTTCAAAAATCTGTGGCCGCTTGGGTGCCAGCCTGGTTGCTGGTTTGGGCTACCAGTCTTGGTGGGTGCGCGTATTCGCCGCCAGCGCATTTCATCGTTGTCGGAAATGAAAAATCAGTGTCGATCAGTTGGGAAAACTCCACTCTGGGCTCGGATGGAGCGCTCAGGGCGGCAGAGAAGCACTGCGCCAAGTATGGCCTCGCGGCAGAACTCGCCAATCAGGTGGGTCGTTTCGAGGCGACTTACCGTTGCGTCCAGGCGGTGGAGTGACGCTATCGAGCGAATCAGGTCGCAGAGGGGTACTTTGGTGCTCCCAATGCGCCCTGGTGCCTGATGTTCATGTGCAAGCAGCTATCAAATTAATAGCTGCTTGCACCCATGCTCACTTGCCACTCAAGACATCCCCCACGCACAGGTACTTGATCTCCACGTAGTCGTCCATGCCGTAGTGCGAGCCCTCGCGGCCCAGGCCCGACTGCTTGACGCCGCCAAAAGGCACATGCTCGGTGGCCAGGATGCCCACGTTGGCGCCGACCATGCCGTATTCAAGCGCCTCGGTCACGCGGAAGATGCGGCCCACGTCGCGGCTGTAGAAGTAGCTGGCCAGGCCGAATTCGGTGTTGTTGGCCGCATCGATCGCTTCCTGCTCGGTCTTGAACTTGAACACCGGGGCGAAGGGGCCGAAGGTTTCTTCACGGGCGCAGAGCATGTCGGCAGTGGCGTTGGCGACCACCGTGGGTTCAAAGAACTGGCCCGAGCCCAGGGCGGTGAGGCGCTGGCCGCCCGCCACCACCTGACCGCCCTTGACCAGTGCATCGTCCACATGGCGCTGCACCTTGGCCAGCGCGGCTTCCTCGATCAGCGGGCCCTGGTTCACGCCAGCTTCAAAGCCGTTGCCCACCTTGGCCGTCTTCACCTTGGCGGCGAACTTGGTCACGAACTCGTCGTACACGCCTTCCTGCACATAGAAGCGGTTGGTGCACACGCAGGTCTGGCCCGCATTGCGGTACTTGCTGGCAAAGGCGCCTTCCACGGCGCTGTCCACATCGGCGTCGTCGAACACGATGAAGGGCGCGTTGCCGCCGAGCTCCAGCGACATCTTCTTGACCGTGGGGGCCGACTGCGCCATCAGGATGCGGCCCACTTCGGTGGAGCCCGTGAAGCTAATGTGGCGCACCACGTCGCTCGCGCACAGCACCTTGCCGATGGCGATGGAGTTGTCGCTATCGGCGGGCAGGATGTTGAACACACCGGCCGGGATGCCCGCGCGGATGGCCAGCTCGGCGGCGGCCAGGGCGGTCAGCGGCGTCAGCTCAGCGGGCTTGATGACCACTGGGCAGCCAGCGGCCAGCGCGGGCGCGACCTTGCGCGTGATCATGGCCAGCGGGAAGTTCCACGGCGTGATGGCTGCACACACGCCGATGGGCTGCTTGAGCACCAGAAGGCGGCGGTTATTGTCAAACTGGGGCAGGGTCTCGCCATTGATGCGCTTGGCTTCTTCGGCAAACCACTCCACAAAGCTTGCGCCGTAGGCGACTTCGCCCTTGGCTTCGGGCAGGGGCTTGCCCTGTTCGGCGGTCATGATGCGGCCCAGGTCGTCCTGGTTCGCCATCAGCAGGTCATACCACTTGCGCAGGATGATGCTCCGCTCCTTGGCGGTTTTGGTCTTCCAGGGGCCCCAGGCGGCGTTGGCGGCGGCAATGGCGGCCTCTGCATCGGCCGGGCCCAGGTTGGCCACGTCGGCCAGTTTCAGGCCTGTGGCCGGGTCGTTCACGTCAAAGCGGCTGCTGCCTGCGACCCACTGGCCGTTGATGAGGCCGTCGGTCTTGAGCAGTGTGGGGTCGTTCAGCAGGGCGAGGGGGGAGGTCTTCATGTCCATGGGAATGCTTCCAGAAAGAGGGGCGTGACGAAGGAAAGACGAAAGGAAAGCCAGGCGCTAAAAAGCTTGACGCATTTGCCCTCAGGGCCGAGGTCTAGCCAAAGGCTAGCACGCCCGGACGCATTGCGTTGGTCGCCAAGGTGGCAGCCACTGGCAGCATGTCGGTCATGCGCGGCGGCCGCGCAGCCATTCCAGCGCCAGCAGCAAGCTGGTGGTGAAAAGGATGAGCAGCGTGGCCACCGCGGCGATGGTGGGCGAGATGTTTTCGCGAATGCCGTTGAACATCTGGCGCGGCAGGGTGGACTGGTCCGCCCCAGCCAGGAACAGCGTGACCACGACCTCGTCGAACGAGGTGGCAAACGCAAACAGCGCGCCCGAGATCACCCCCGGCGCAATCACCGGCAGCGTGATGCGGAAGAAGGTGTTCAGTGGCGTCTCGCCCAGGCTCAGCGAAGCCCGCACCAAGTTGTGGTTGAAGCCCGCCAGTGTGGCCAGCACGGTGGTCAGCACAAACGGTGCGCCCAGTGCGGCGTGCACGACGATGAGGCCCAGGTAGCTGTCGGCCAGGCCCAGCGGCGCAAAGTACAGGTAGGTGGCCACGCCCACCACGATGATGGGCACCACCATGGGCGCGATCAGAATGCCCATGAGCAGCCCCTTGAAGCGGAAGTCCGCCCGCGACAGCCCCACCGCCGCCAGCGTGCCCAGCACCGTGGCAATCAGCGTGGCCGCAGGCGCCACGATGAAGCTGTTGCCTGTGGCGCGCGCCCACTCGGGTGATCCGAACAGATTCTGGTACCACTTGAGCGACCAGCCGTGGATGGGGTAGGCGAGAAATGAACTCTCGGAAAACGACAGCGGCACCATCACCAGGATGGGCGCCAGCAAGAAGGCGAGCACGGCTACACACAGCGCGCGCACGGCCCACCAGCCGAGCTTGTCGGCCAGCGTGGCATACAGGGGGAAGGAGGGAAGGCGAAACATGGTCAGCGGCTTTCTGCGTCAGAAGATGGGTCCACCTGGGGTCAGCCCAGGCTCAACTCGGCCTTGCCAAAGCGCCGGTACACGCCATACAGCACCAGCGTGGCCGCCAGCAGCAGGGCGCCCAGCGCGCAGGCCATGCCCCAATTCACTTCCACATTGGTGTAGCGGGCAATGTAGTAGCTCAGCATCTGGTCGTCCGCCCCGCCCAGCAGAGCGGGGGTCACGTAGTAGCCAATGGCCAGGATGAAGACCAGCAGCGCGCCCGCGCCAATGCCGGGGTAGGTTTGCGGCACATACACCCGGAAGAACGCGGCCACAGGAGAGCTGCCCAGCGACACCGCCGCGCGCAGGTAGGTGGGCGGCACGCTTTTCATCACGCTGTACAGCGGCAGGATCATGAAGGGCAGCAGGATGTGCACCATGGCAATCACCACGCCCGTGCGGTTGAACAGCAGTGCCAGCGGCTGCTCGATCAGGCCCAGCCCCATCAGCCCCCGGTTGACCAGCCCTTCGGACTGCAGCAGCACGATCCACGCAGCCACGCGCACGAGGATGGAGGTCCAGAACGGCACCAGCACCAGGATCATCAGCACGTTGGCCGGGCGGGCGGGCAGGGTGGCCAGCCACCAGGCCAGCGGGTAACCCAGCAGCAGGCACACCAGTGTGACCACCAGGCTGATGTGGAAGGTGCGCAGCAGGATGCCGCCAAACGCGCGTTGCTCCTCGGGCATGCGCTCGATGTGGCCCAGTGCGTCGCGCTGCAGGTCCACCGAGGCGAGCAGGTAGTCGGGCGTCCAGCGGGCGCCGTTCTTGGCGATGGCCTGCCACAGCGGGGCCTCGGCCCAGCGCGGGTCCTTGTCCAGCAGCTGCGCGCGGATGGCCTCGGGTGTGCCCTCCATGGGCAGTGCGCGGTACGCTCCCATGATGAGCGAGCGCGCGCCGGGCACTTCGGTGTTGAGCCGCCGCGCCAGCGCCCCGGCGTCGGAGCTGTCGGGCAGGCGGGCCAGGTCTTGCACTAGCGCGGCGTAGGCGGGTGCGCCGGGGGCGTCCTTGCGGTCCCAGCCGTCCAGCGCGCGCATGGTGGCGGGCAGGGCGTTGGCGACTTCGGGGTTTTCCACCGCGCGCTGCAGCAGCGCAGCAATGGGCACCAGCAGCGTGAGCAGCAGGAACACCAGCAGGGGCAAGGTCAGCACAAAGGCGCGCCATTTGCGGCGCGACTCGGCGCGCGCCAGGGCCTGGCGCAGCGCACCGGGAGGGCTGCCTGCGGGGGCAGTGGCGTGGGGATGGGCCAGGGTGGCTTGCATGCGGGTGTCCTGCTCTCAGCGTTTCACAAGGGCATCTTCAGAGGGGCAATACAGGAGGCTTATTGCGTGGCCCAGGCGGCAAAGCGCTTCTCCAGCGCCTCGCCCTGGTCGGCCCAGAAGCCCACGTTGAACTGCAGCGCCTCCTTGGCGTTGGTGGCCGATGTGGGCAGGTCGTCCAGCACCTTTTTGTCGAGTGATGCCAGCGCCTTGCTGTTGGCCGGCCCGTAGGCAATGTTTTGCGCGTAGGCCGCTTGCTGCGGCGTCTGCATGGTGAAAGCGATGAACTTCACGGCCGCATCCTTGTTGGGTGTGCCCTTGGGGATGGCCCAGTAGTCCAGGTCGTAGATGCCGCCGGGCCAGTAGATCTTGAGGTTGCGGCCTTCGCGGTTGGCAGCGTCGATGCGGCCGTTGAACACCGTCGTCAGCGCCACATCGCCCGCCACCAGGAACTGGGGCGCCTGCGCACCGGCCTCCCACCACTGGATGTTGGGCTTGAGCTCGGTCAGCTTCTTGAAGGCGCGGTCGGCACCGTCCTTGGTGGCCAGTACCTTATAAACATCTGCGGGCTTCACGCCGTCGGCCAGCAGTGCAAATTCGAGGTTGTAGCGTGCGCCCTTGCGCATGCCGCGCTTGCCAGGGATCTTCTTGGTGTCCCAAAAGTCGGCCCAGCTCGTGGGCGGGGTCTTGAGCTTGTCGCCGTTGTAGGCCATGACGGTGGACCACACAAAGATGCCCACGGCGCATTCGTGCACGGCGGCGGGCAGCAGATCGGCCTTGGGCACGATCTTGCTGTAGTCGAGCTTTTCGTACAGGCCCTCGTCGCAGCCGCGTGCGGCGTCGGGCGATTCGACCTCCACCACGTCCCAGGTCACCTTCTTGGTTTCGACCATGGCTTTGACCTTGGCCTGCTCGCCGTTGTATTCCACGGCCACGATCTTGGTGCCCTGCTTTTCGTAGGGCTCGTAGAACGCCTTTTTCTGTGCATTGGCATTGGCGCCGCCGAAGTTCACAACGGTGAGTTGCTGTTGCGCAAAGCTGGGCAGGGCGACCAGGCAGGCAGCCAGGGATGCGCAGGCGATGAGGCTCTTTTTCATGGTGCAGATTTCCTTGGGTAGTGGAGGAACGGGGACAGGGAAGTAACTGGGAGCTGACAAGGAAAGGGGACGGGCGGTGAGGGCGCAGCGGGGGTGTGCAACGCCCTCACACGGCGTAGATGCGTGTGGCGGCGGGCGGGAACTCCAGCAACACCTGGTCGCCCGGCTGTGCATGGCTGGTGCCCAGGGGCGACAAGGCCCGCTTGACCGTGGCCGGCTCCTGGCCGTGGCCCAGCTCGCAGACCAGGCGCAGGTGGTCGCCGTAGTAAATGGTGCGCGCCACGGTGGCCGGGATGGCGTTGGGCCGGGGGTATTCGGACTGCGGGTGCAGCAGGATGCGCTCGGGCCGCACGCAAGCTTGCACCCGCGCGCCCACCGGGGCCTGGTTCACGTTGATGCCGGGCAGCAGAAAGCCTCCGGGCATCTGGATGGCGGCGTCTGCCCCAGCGCCCTGCAGCGTGCCCGAGAGCACGGTGCTGTCGCCCACAAAACCCGCCACAAAGCGGTTGCTGGGCGTTTCGTACAGGCTCTCCACATCGGCCAGCTGCTGGACCACGCCTTCATTGAACACGGCCACGCGGTCGCTCATGGTCAGGGCCTCGCCCTGGTCGTGCGTCACGTACACAAAGGTCACACCCAGCTGGCGGTGCAGCTCTTTCAGCTCGCGCTGCACGGGCTCGCGCGGCTGCTTGTGGGGCGCGCCCAGGGGCGCGTCCCGCAGCACCAGCTGCGGGTTAAGCGCCAGCGCGCGCGCCAGGGCCACGCGCTGGTGCTGCCCGCCCGACAGGCGTGCGGGCGGGGGGTCGGCCGTGCCGCCGAGGCGCACCATGTCCAGCGCCTTCTTCACGCGTTCGGCCTGCTCGGCCTTGGGCACCTTGCGCACCGTGAGAGGGGAGGCCACGTTCTCGCCCACCGTAAGGTGGGGGAACAGCGCGTAGTTCTGGAACACCATGCCAAAGTTGCGCTTGTGCGGCGGCGTGCGCGTGATCTGTTTGCCGTCCAGCAGGATGTCGCCCGCCGTGGGCGATTCGAACCCGGCCAGCATCATCAGCGTGGTGGTCTTGCCCGAGCCCGACGGGCCCAGCAGGCTCAGGAACTCGCCGCGCTGGATGTCCAGGTCCAGCGCGCGCACCACCAACTGCTCGCCGTCGTAGGTCTTCTGCACGCCGGTAAAGCGCACCAGGGGTTCGGCAGGCTGGTTCATGGCGGGCGGTGCCTGGTAGGTGGAGTGGAGGGCCGGGCGCATGTCAGTTCGTCGCCGCAGCCACGGCCTCCAGGCTGTCGGCCAGGATGGCCAGGCCCTCGTGCAGCAACTCGTCCGAGGCGGTCAGCGGCACCAGGATGCGGATCACGTTGCCATGGGTGCCGCACGACAGCAGGATCAGCCCGCGCCGCGCGGCCTCTGCCACCACCTGTTTGGTCAGGGCAGCATCGGGGCGGCTCAGGTCGCCGTTTTCGAACAACTCAATCGCCACCATGGCGCCCAGGCCGCGCACATCGCCAATGGCAGGCACCTTGACTGCGATGTCTTTCAGGCCGCGCACCAGCAGCGCACCCATGTCCTGGCTGCGGGCCAGCAGCTTCTCTTGTGCAAACGCTTCGATCACGGCCAGCGCAGCGGCGCAGGCCACGGGGCTGCCCGCGTAGGTGCCACCCAGGCCACCGGGGGCGGGTGCGTCCATTACATCGGCCCGACCCACCACCCCTGCCAGCGGAAAACCGCCCGCCAGCGACTTGGCCGTGGTGATCAGGTCGGGCGCCACGGGCCATTGCTCGCTGGCAAACCAGGTGCCGGTGCGGCCTGCGCCGGTCTGCACCTCGTCGGCAATCAGCAGGATGCCGTAGCGGTCGGCCAGCGCCTTCAGGCCGCTGATGAACTCGGGCGGGGCGACGTAGAAGCCGCCTTCGCCCTGCACGGGCTCGACGATGAAGGCCGCCACGCGCTCGGGCTCGATGTCGTTCTTGAAGATCAGCTCCACCGAGTGCAGCGCCTGCTCCACGCTCACACCGTGCAGCGCGTTGGGGAACAGGGCGTGGTAGGTCTCGCCAGGGAAGGGGCCAAACCCGATCTTGTAAGGCGCAACCTTGCCCGTGAGACCCAGCGTGAGGTTGGTGCGGCCGTGGTAGCCGCCGGTAAAGGCGATCACGCCGGGGCGCTTGGTGTAGGCGCGGGCGATCTTGATGGCGTTCTCCACGGCTTCGGCGCCGGTGGTCAGCAGCAGGCTCTTTTTGGCGAACGCGCCGGGGGCCAGCGTGTTCAGGCGCTCGCACACTTCCACGTAGGGCTCGTACGCCACCACCTGAAAGCAGGTGTGGGTGTACAGGTCCAGCTGCGCCTTCACAGCGGCGATCACCCCAGCATGCAGGTGGCCGGTGTTGAGCACGGCGATGCCACCGGCAAAGTCGATGAAGCGGCGGCCCTCCACATCCCACAGCTCGGCGTTGCGGGCCTTCTGGATGAAGAGGTCATGGGCCTGGCCCACGCCCCGTGCCACAGCGGCGTGGCGGCGGGTGAGGAGGGCGGCGTTGGTGAAGTGGCGGTCTTGCTGCATGGTGGTCGGTGTGCTGGGTGACGAGGAAATGAAGGAATGGAGCGGATTCTGGAAGTCGCGCCACACACCGTCCATGTACAGCGCAGCGCTGTTTGGCGCGCACTGTGCAGGTCTAAAATCCTGTACAGGCAATCCCTGATTTGGTGTGCGCCAAGCCGGTGCACAATTCGCCTCCTTTTTTCCCCTCCTGATGCTCACTCTCAGCCCGGACCTGCAGACACCGCTGGTCAGCCAGATCGTTGATGGGCTGCGGGGCCTGATCGTTGGGCAGGTGCTCAAACCCGGCAGCAAGCTCCCATCCATCCGCGCTTTTGCCGCTGCGCATGGCGTGAGCGTGTTCACCGTGGTCGAGGCCTACGACCGCCTGGTGGCGCAGGGCTGGCTGGTGTCGCGCGCCAATGCGGGCTTCTTTGTGAAGCGGCGGGGCGATGAAGGCGTGGCGCCCGGGGCTGGTGCGCCAGCGCGGCCGGTGCCCCGTTTTGATGCGCGCTGGTACCTCAAACAAATTTTTGAAAACCGCAACCTGCCCATGAAACCGGGCTGCGGCTGGCTGCCGCACGACTGGCTGTTTGGCGATGCGGTCAAGCGCAGCATGCGCCAGCTGTCGTCCGACGGGCCCGAGCTGGACGGCTACGGTTTGCCACACGGCCACATGGCGCTGCGCATGGTGGTGGCCGAGTCGCTGGCAGAGCACCACCTGGCGGTGGACGCCGAGCAGGTGCTGCTGACCCAGGGCTCCAGCCAGGCGCTGGATCTGGTGGCGCGCCGCCTGGTCAAGCCCGGCGACGTGGTGCTGGTGGACGACCCCGGCTACCCTAACCTGCACTTCATGCTGCGTTTTGCGGGCGCGCAGGTGGTGGGCGTGCCGCGCACCCCCACGGGCTATGACCTGCCCGCGCTGGAGGCCCTGCTGGCCGCACACCGGCCCACGATGTTCTTCACCCAGCCGCGCCTGCAAAGCCCGACCTGTTCCATGGCGTCGGTCGCGCACCTGCACCGGCTGCTGCAGTTGGCCGAGCAACATGGTTTTGCGCTGGTGGAGAACGACATCTACGCCGACATGGATTCGACCGTGCGCCCCTCGCTGGCCAGCCTGGACCAGCTCAGCCGCGTGGTCTACATCGGCAGCTTCTCCAAGACCATCTCGCCCAATCTGCGCACGGGCTACGTGGCAGCGCGACGCGACCTGCTGGATGAGTTGGTGCAGCTCAAGATGATCTCGGGCCTGACGTCCTCCGAGATCACCGAGCGCATCACCTTCGGTGTGGTGACCGATGGCCGCTGGCGCAAGCATCTCAAGTCGCTGCGCGAGCGCCTGGCCGAGGCGCACCGCGCGGTGGGCCGGCGGCTGCTGAACCTGGGGTTTGAGCTGTTCCACGAGCCCGAGGCGGGCATGTACCTGTGGGCGCGCCACCCCGACTTGCCTGACAGCGCCGAGCTGTCGAAGGAGGCCACGGGCGCGGGCATCATGCTCGGCCCCGGCCAGCTCTTTCTCGTGGAGCCGCGCCCTACGGGCTGGCTGCGCTTCAACGTGTCATTCAGCCAGGACGAGCGGCTGTGGCGCTTTCTGGAGCAGCGCATCCTGCTGGGGCAGCAGGTGGCGGAATAGGGCGGTTCCATGCACTGAGAGCCTGAGCGCAGTCCCCTGCGGGATCGCAAACAGCCTCTCTGAATGCGTTTTCAAGCCTTTTTGGCTCCATGCGCTAGTGCAACATGGCTTGCTTGCTATCAAATATGTAGTGGGTGGGCGAGCTACACCGCTTTCCTTGCCGGAGGGCCTGGAGCCTACCGGTCGATGATGCGCCGCGCAAACCGCTCCAGGTACTCCATCAGCTGCTCAGCCCCGGCCATGGCGTGCGCCTCGTCGCCGCTGGCAATGCCCTGGGCCAGCTGCATGTGGGCGCGTGCGCCTTCGGACACCTCGCCCTCATGCTGGTAGGCATACCAAAAGCGCCTGCATTGCACGATGAGCGGCTGCACACATTTGACGGCCGAGTGGTTCTGGCTGGCCTGGTGCACCACCACGTCGAGCGCGTGGTCGGCCTGCATGTAGTCGTCCAGGTGGCCGCGTGCGGCGGCTTCCACCATTTTTTCGGCGCACTGCACGATGGCCTGGCGCTGCGGCGCCGTGGCGCGCCGCGCGGCGCAGGATGCGATCAGGCGCTCCAGCACGCGGCGGGTCTGGATCACGTCCAGGTGGTCGGCCAGGTCGATGTGCGACACCAGCAGCCCGCGCCGGGGCTGCTGCGCAATCAGCCCGATGGAGACCATGCGCAGCAGGGCCTCGCGCACGGGGGTGCGGCCGAGGCCCGTACTTTCCACAATCTCGGCCTCCACCACGGGCGAGCCGGGCTGCAGCTGCAGGGTGGAGATCATGGCCTCGATGGCGTCATAGGCCACGTCGGCCGCGCGCCGTTTGGGCGCGGGCTCTCGCTGGGTGGGGGCACTGCGGGTGGTCATGGGGAGCAGGGTGTGGGGAGCAGGGTTGCGGACCGCATCTTAGTGGCTTGCGGTAGCGGCCCCGCTGCCATCAGGCCAGGCTGGCGCCCGCCTTGCGCAGCTCGGCAATCTGAGGTGCCTTGGGCAGCCACAGCTTGTCAAACTCCTGGATGGTGCTGTCGGGGTTGAAGGCCGATGCCGTCTTGAACGCGATGGACGTGCCCTTGAACTTCTCGATCAGCCCGGCCTCGGTGGTCACGATGTCGTTGATCTGCGCATCGAGCGACTGCGCCACTAGCTTGCGGATGAGGTCCTTGTCCTTGGCGTCCAGGCCTTGCCAGATGCGGCCCGACACCAGCGGCGCAAACGGCATGAACAGCGCGTTCATCTGCAGCAGAGTCTTGGCCACCTTGTCAAAGCGCTGGTTCCACGAGAACTCGATGTCGGCCTCCAGCCCGTCCACCTGGCCATTGCTCATCGCATCAAACACCTGGGGCGTGGGGATGGGCGTGGGGGCTGCGCCCAGCATCTGGTAGAAGTCGCGGTACACGGGCGTGGGGTTGATGCGCAGCTTCATGCCCTTGATGTCGGTGGGCAGGTTGATGTCCTTGGTGGAGAACACGGCGCGCATGCCGGTAATGCCCCAGCCCAGGCCGATGGTGCCGGTCTCGCGCGGCAGCACTTCCAGCAGCTTGGTGGCGGCCGGGTGCTTGACCAGCTTGGCCACGGCGGGCGTGGAGCGCACCAGGTAGGGCGCATTGATGGCCGCGATGCTGGCCACACGCGAGCCCAGCTCGGCCGCCTGGATCCAGCCCATATCGAGCGCACCGGACTGCAGCTGCTGCATCATCGCCGCCTCGTTGCCCAACTGGCCCGAGTGGAAGACCGTGACGCTCAGGCGGCCGTCGGTTTCCTTCTTCAGTGCCTCGCCAAACTGCAGCGCGGCGCGGTTCCACGAGTGGCCTGCGGGTGTGATCAGGCCCAGGCGGAATTCCTTGGCGTCGGCGGCCCGCACCAGGGCCGGAAAGCCCAGCCCCGTGACGGCGGCTGCGGCCACGGCGTGGCGCTGGATGAAGTGGCGGCGGGAGACTGGGCGGGCAGGCTGGGTCGTCATGGTGAACTCCGTGTGAAAGAACGTTGGGAGGGGGACGGATCTGTCGGACGGCATGCCCCGCTACTTGAGCAGGCCGAGCGACAGGCTGGGGAACAGCGACAACATCACCAGCGCCACGCAGCTGATGATGAAAAACGGGAGGGTGACGATGAACATCTTTCCGGGCTTGGCCCCGGTGACGGCTGACGCGACAAAAAAGCTCAGGCCCACGGGTGGGGTCATCAGCCCCAGCACCAGGTTGACGACGATCACCACGCCAAAGTGGCGCGGGTCGATGTGATAGACCTCGGTGGCAATCGGCAGCAGGATGGGGGCGGTCATGATGAGACCGGGGATGCCGTCGATCACCGTGCCGATGACCAGCAGGATGACGTTGGTGAGCAGCAGGAAGGTGACCGGGTCGTGCGCCACCGTCTGCACCCAGGCGGCCACCATCTGCGGCACTTTGCCGTAGATCAGCAGCCACGAGAACACGGCCGCCGCCGCCACCAGAAACAGCACGATGGCCGAGTAGATCGCCGAGCGCAGCAGGATGGCCGGCATGGCGCTGAAGCGGAACTCCTTGGTCACATAGCGGCCCACCAGGGCCGAGACCAGCGCGCCCACGGCAGCCGATTCGGTGGGGTTGGCCACGCCACTCAGGATGGAGCCGACGATGATGATGGGGATGAGCAGCGTGGGGCTGGCCTGCACCACGGTGCGCGCGCGCTGGGCCAGGGTGCGTTTTTCGCTGCGCGGGTAGTTGTAGACAAACCCCATGAGCGCGATCACGACAAAGAACAGCAGCGTGAGCAGCACGCCGGGCAGGATGCCTGCGATCAGCATGTCGCCCACGGCGACCTGGGCCAGCACGCTGTAGACCACAAACATCACCGAGGGCGGAATGATGGGCCCCAGCATGCCGCCATACACCGTGAGGCCTGCCGCAAAGGTCTTGTCGTAGCCCTGCTTCTCCATCTCGGGCACCATGACCTGCGACATGATGGCCACCTGCGCAGTGGCCGAGCCGATGATGGACGACACCAGCATGTTGGCCAGGATGTTCACGTAGGCGAGGCCGCCTTTGACCGAGCCGATGAAGGCCATGGACAAGTCCACCAGCCGCCGCGTGATGCCGCCGCTGTTCATGATCTCGCCGATCAGGATGAACAGCGGAATGGCGATGAGGCCATAGCTGTCCACCCCGCCAAACATCTGCATGGGGAAGGACTGGAACAGCACCGGGCTGCCGATGCTGAGGATGTACACCGCGCCTGACAGGCACAGGCACACGCCGATGGGCACACCCACCATCAAGGCGGCGAGGAAGAACAGGGTGGTGATCATGGTCGGGGCTCGGGTGGGGGGATGGGCGCAGGGGGACGGGTCGTGGACGTGGGGCGTTCAGTTCACGGCGTCGGCGTTGACCACGTCAAAGCCCGCGTGCTGCACACGCTCTGCGGCGCCCATGTCTTCCAGCAGGTTGGCCAGCGCATGCACCGTGAAGGTGGCCGAGAAGATCGGCAGGATGAGCTGCAGCACCCAGGTGGGCCAGTTCAGCGTCTGGGTGCGCTCTGTGTAGAGGAAGTTGAAGCTCTCGGCCGCAAACTCCTTGGCGTCAAAGCCGTAGCGTGCGATGCCGATGGGGTCCATCCACACCCAGCACATCACCAGCATGGCCAGGCCAAACAGCAGCACGCCCAAGGTGGCCACCACTTTGAACGCCTGGGCACCCCGTGCGCCGAGGTGGTCGGTCAGCATGGTCACGGCAAAGTCCATGCGCAGCCGCGTCATGACCGATGCACCCACAAAGTTCAGCCACACCACGGTGTAGACCGCCGCCTCGTCCACCCAGTCGATGGGCATGCCGGTGTAGCGCGTGACCACGTTGAGCAGGATGAGCAGCACCAGTAACGTCAACAGACCGGTGAGCACCAGCCGCTCGGCGTGCAGGATGTGCGAGGACAGCGCCAGCACCAAGCGAAAGGGAGCGCGCGGCGCCGGAGAGTGCGGGGCGGGTGAACTGTTGGGTGTGGGCATGATGGGGTTCATGGGGAGGAGGGCGCGGCGATGAAAGAAAAAGCTTCCTGCTTTTTAATATCTAACAAATATATTTAAAAGCAAGATGGATGCCTGCTGGGTGCGGGTAAGCCCTGAAAGGAAGGACGGGGGGAAAACGGCTGCGTGCGCGTCAGCCCGAGGGAGCTGCGGGCTCGCGCTGAGCACTGGTGGTGGTTGCGGGCGTGCGGGCGGCCAGCGTGCCAATGCGTGTGGGCGCCAGCAGATGCCGTGGGGGTGCAGGCGTCCAGCCAAACAGGTGCTGTGCGGCAGCGCCGCAAATGCGGCCCTGGCACGCGCCCATGCCGCAGCGGGTGTGGAGCTTGGCATCGATCCAGCCGTTGCGATCGGCCAGTGCAGCGTAGGGCACGTCTTCGCAGCGGCACACCAGGGTGCCAGGCTGCGCCAGGGTTTTGAGTGCTTCGTTCAGTGGAAAAGACGCCTGCAACGCCTGCGCAAAGCCCTCCCAGCGCGCCAGCTGGGGGCGCAGCGCCTGGGCCTGCTGCACCTGTCCCGCGGCCACATGTCCTGCCATGGCGCCCTGAACCAGTGCACGTTCGCTGCCGCCAAAGCCAGTGGCTTCACCCGCGGCGAACACTCCGGGCACGCTGGTGCGCATGTGGGCATCGACAGCCAGGCCCTGGCCACCGCTCAGCGGCCCGCCCAGTGCGCAGCCCAGCATCTGCCCCAGGTAGGTGTTGGGCACCAGCCCGAACCCGCAGGCCACGCGGTCGCAGGCCATGGTTTCTTCGGCGTGTTGGCCTTTGCGCAGCCTCACTGTTTGCACCTGCGCGGTGCCTTGGACTTCCAGCACATGGCTGCTGGCGCGCAACTGCGGGTGAAGCAGCGTGAGGGCTTGCAACGCCTTGGCAGGCCAGCGCGGCAGGTGCGCTGCAAAGCCAGCGAGCGCGCTCCACGGCGCCTGCTCCGCCACGCGCACCACGGTGGCACCCGCTTTGTTGGCGGTGGCGGCAGCGGCCAGCAGCAGAGGGCCTGTGCCTGCAATGACGATGCGCTGGCCGCGCACGTCAAGTCCTGCCTTGATGAGGGCCTGCAAGGCGCCTGCACCCGTCACACCGGGCAACGTCCAGCCCGGGAAGGGCAGCAGCAGCTCGCGGGCTCCGGTGCACAGCACGATGCGGTGGCTGTGCTGCGTCCAGCCCCGGTCAGCGTCTTCCAGCAGCAGGGCCGGGGCCTTGTCACCGGGTTGGGAATCACCCAGGCCAACCACGCGGGTGCCAGGCAGCAGGCGGATGTTGGTGTGCCGGGCCAGCGCCGCGCGGTGCTGTTGCGCCAGGGCGGGCAAGACCACCTGGGGGCCGTCGCGCCAGATTTGCCCGCCGGGCTGCGGGTTGTCGTCCACGATGGTAATCGCTGCCCCGCTGGGCGCGGCAGCGAGGGCAGCCGCCAAACCTGCAGGGCCTGCGCCGATGACGAGGATGTCGCAGCGCTCGTGCGCCGAGTGTTGCTCGGTCATGGATGGGGTCACGGACTGGTTCATGGCGTGGCGCTCCCGGGTGCTGTGCCGACATCGGTATGAATCGACATGCCCTCGGTGCAGACCGTCTGGCACGCCAGGCGTGTGCGGCCGTGGATGCGGACCCTGCATTCGTGGCACACCCCCATGCCACACAGCGGTGCCCGCTCCGCGCCGGTGACCGAGGTGCGTGTGGTGCCGGGTGTTTGCTGCGCCAGCGCGGCGGCGACGCTGGTCCCTGCGGGCACCTGGAGGGTAGTGCCATTCACCACGATGTGCACCAGGGCGGGTGTTCTGGATGGTGTCATGGTGTGCTCAGGCCCGCAAAGCGGGCAGGTGCATAGGGCGTGGGGTCGATCGCCGGGGTGCCCCCTGCGATCTGGGCAGCCAGCAACTGCGCGGTGGCCGGGGCGGTGGTTACCCCCAGCCCTTCATGGCCCACGGCCAGCCACAGGTGCGGGTGTTCGGGGTGCGCGCCAATCAGCGGCAGGCTGTCTGGCGTGGCGGCGCGAAAACCGGTCCAGGTGCGGATGGCGTTGAGGTCGGCCAGGCCTGGCAGGTAGTCGAGTGCCCGCTGCAGCATGCGCGCCATCACGGCGTTGTTGACGGCGGGGGCGGTGGTGTCGAACTCGCGCGACGAGCCGATCAGCAACTGCCCCGTGGGCCGGGGTTGTACGTTGAAGGCCACCGAGGTCCCATCGCTGTGGTGCGCGCTGGTGATGTAGCCCAGCTCCACCAGCTGGTGGTGCACGGTGCCGGGGTAGCGGTCTGTGATGACGAGGTGGCCCTTTTTGGGGCGCAGCGGCAGGCCAGGGCACAGCTGCGGGGCCTGGATGCCGCTGGTCAGCACGATGGCGCCCGCGCTGCGCTGACTGCCGTCGCGCAGGGTGACGGTGTGGCCGTCGATCTGCGCGGCTTCGGCCTGTTCAAAAACCACGGTTCCATGCGCTGCAGCCTGGGCCACCAGCCACTGGGCGGCACGCGGGGCATAAACCACGCTGTCGCCATTCACCTTCAGCGCGCCCGCCAGGCCGCGGCGCAGCGCAGGTTCTGCGCGGGCGAGGGCTACGGCATCCAGCATCTCGCAGGCCACGCCTTGGGCTTGCAAGGTGGCGCGCTTGGCGTGCGCAGCCAGCAGCTCTTCCTCGTTGGCAGCCAGCCAGAGCGTGCCGCAGGCGGTGAAGGCGCAGCCAGCATCCATCTGCGGTGCCAATGCGTGCCAGAGGTCGAGCGACGATTTGCTGAGCGCCAGCTCAGCCGGGTTGTCATCCATCACCACCAGATGGCCCATACCTGCCGCCGTGGCACCGCCCAGGCGCGCATCAATGATCCGCACCGACAGCCCGGCCTGTACGAGCGAATGGGCACAGGCCGCGCCGACGATGCCAGCGCCGATCACAAGGACGTCGGTGGTTTGCATGGGGCCTGTGCTGTGGGAGAAGGCGGTTTACAGCCGGATGCCCCAGCCGAAGGGGTCCGTGTCGTCGATCAGCAGGGTCGCTTCGGCACTCATGTAGGCACGGCCACGCAAGGTGGGGATGAGCTTGCCACCGTCCTGCAGCGTGTAGCTTGCCTCGAACTGGCTGCCGATGATGCTGGCCTGGCGCCACACCTGACCCGGCTGGAGCTTGCCATCGGCGGCCAGGCAGGCAATTTTGGCGCTGGTACCGGTGCCGCAGGGCGAGCGGTCGTAGGCTTTGCCGGGGCACAGCACGTAGTTGCGGCTGTCCGCGGGATCATCGGTGCTGTCGTCGTCAGCAAATAGTTCGATGTGGTCGATCTCGCCACCGTTGTCGCCGCGAATGCCCTGGTCCTTCAGGGCCTGCTGCACGGCGCAGGTGTAGTGCATCAGTGCCTCCAGGTTGTCGCTCGCCACGCGCTGGCCGTGGTCCGAGATCAAAAAGAACCAGTTGCCACCCCAGGCCACATCGCCCACCACGCGGCCGTAGCCGGGCACATCCACCGCCAGCTGGTGGTGCAGGCGGTAGGCGGGCACATTGCGCACGCTCACCGATCCGTCGGTGTGCAAGGTCGTGGTGACGGTGCCCACCGGCGTTTCGATGCGGTGATCGCCAGGCTGGATGCGGCCCATGTGGGCCAGCGATGCGATCAGGCCAATCGTGCCGTGGCCACACATGCCCAGGTAGCCGCTGTTGTTGAAGAAGATCACGCCCGCCGCGTTGGCGGGGTCTTGCGGTGCGCAGAGCAGCGCGCCCACCACCACGTCGCTACCGCGCGGCTCCAGCACGGTGGCGGCGCGCCAGGCATCGTGCTCGCGTGCCAGCCGCTCGCGCCGCTCGGCCATGGTGCCAGTGCCCAGGTCCGGAAATCCGCCAATGACAAGCCGGGTGGGCTCACCGCCGGTATGGGAGTCGATCACTTGGATGTGTTGCATGGTGCTGTGGTCGTGGTGGGGCAGTGGCTTAGTGTCTCAGGCCACAGACTGGTACTGGGTCGGGCGGGTTTCGAGCGCTTTGCGCACCACGCGCTCGACAAATGCCCGTTCTTCACCCACCAGCGGCAGGCGGGGGCGGCGCATGTGCTCGGTGCCCACACCCACCAGCACGTCGATGAGCTTGAGGTTCTGCACCAGCTTGTTCGATACATCGAGGTGCAGCATGGGCGTCATCCATTGGTACAGCGGCAGGGCTTCAGCAAATTTGCCCGCCTTCATCAGCTCGTACAGCGCCACCGTTTCGCGCGGGAAGGCGCAGCCCACGCCGGCCAGCAGGCCGTCGCAGCCCAGGGCCAGGCCTTCGTAGGCCAGGTCGTCCACGCCCAGGAAGAGCTGGTAGCGGTTGCCCACGGTGTTGCGCAGGTCGGTGATGCGGCGGATATCGCCTGTGCTTTCCTTGATGGCGGCAATCCATTCGCAGTCGGCCAGCTCCAGCATGTGCTCGGGCTTCAGGTCCACGCGGTAGGCGACGGGGTTGTTGTAGACCATGAGCGGGCGCTGGGCGGCATGGGCCATGGCCCGGACGTTGGCCATGGCCTCGCGGGCGTCGGCCACGTAGATCACCGAGGGCATGACCATGTAGCCCGCCACACCCAGCCGATTGCCTCCGTCGATGTAGCGCAGGGCCTCGCGGGTGCTGGTCTCGGACACATTGGCCAGCACGGGCACGCGGCCGTCGGCTGCTTCCAGGGCAATTTTGGCGACCTGGAGCTTTTCTTCCAGCGTGAGGGTGCTGGCCTCGCCCAGCGAGCCGCAGGTGACCAGCCCGTGAATGCCGTTACGGATCTGGAAGTCGATGTGCCGTGCCGTGCCTTCGGCGTCGATGGACTCGTCGGCATGGAACTTGGTGGTGACGGCGGGGAAGATGCCTTGCCAGCGGGGATTGCTCACTTGGTCGCTCCTTGTGGATGTGCGGGGTGGAAGCGCCGCACTTTAAATATATTAACGATATACCGTCAAGATATCCGTGCGGCCAACGCTCTTCCGGACGGGAGGCTTGTGTGATATCGCCG